>Ga0302314_10011761_pt1 | contig 15233 bp, 14 predicted proteins | sample III_Palsa_N2_3_FD_200533 | JGI IMG/M metagenome (GOLD analysis project Ga0302314, IMG submission 200533) | Peat permafrost microbial communities from Stordalen Mire near Abisko, Sweden - III_Palsa_N2_3 | ecosystem: Environmental > Terrestrial > Soil > Palsa > Peat permafrost | place: Sweden...
CGGCGATCCGCTTGACTTCCGCGTCGAGCCGCCCGGCGTCCCACCCCTCGCGCTCGCCCTGCCGGACCGCGAGCGCCACGCCGAGCGCGCCGGCCACCCCAAGCAGCGGCGCGCCCCGCACGACCAGCGCGGCGATCGCGTCGACGAGCTGGTCCACGGTGGCGATGCGGAGGACGGAGACCCGGTGCGGAAGCGCGGTCTGGTCAAGGGCGATGATGTGTCCGTCCCGCCAGCCGATAACGTCGTCAAGCACGTCGTTGCCCACATCGACGACGCTACACCGGAGGTTTGCGATGCTGCTGCCGGACGCCCGCCGGGCGATCGTGATCACCTGCCAGGAACTGTCGCGGGCGGGGCTGGTGGTGGGGACGGCCGGCAACGTCAGCGTCCGGGAAGGCGACCTGGTAGCGGTCAGCCCGAGCGGCCTGCGCTACGCCGACCTGACCCCGGAACTGGTGGGCGTGCACCGGCTCGACGGCGCCGCCGTCGAGGCGCCGCTCGCGCCGACCAGCGAGCTGCCGCTGCACCTGGCGATCTACGCCGCCCGGCCGGAGGCGGGCGCGATCGTGCACACGCACTCGCTCGCCGCGACCGCGCTGTCCGCGCTGGTGGACGAGGTCCCGGCGGTGCATTACTACGTGGCGATGTTCGGCGGGCCGACGGTGCCGGTGGCCCGCTACGCGACCTACGGCACGGACGAGCTGGCGCGCAACGTGGTGGAGGCGCTACGCGACCGAACCGCCTGCCTCATGGGCAGCCACGGCGCGGTCGCCCTCGGACCCGACCTGGTGACCGCGCAAGACAAGAGCACGTACCTGGAGTGGCTGTGCGACGTGTACCTGCGCGCCTCGTCCGCGGGCACTCCCCGCCTGCTGCCGACGGCGGAGATCGCCGCCGTCAGGGCGAAAATGGCGGGATACGGCCAGCGGCCGCCGACCGCCTGATCCAGCGAGCTGGCCTCCTTCCAAACCCTATTAATTCGATCTGATTAGTTGACAAATTGCGCGTCGACGTGCTTGCATGAGGGGCAACGCCCAGGAGTTCGCCATGACGCAGTAACAGGGAGCAGCAGTGGTCGACATCCTGACGATCCAGACGCCCTCGCTCGGAGACCGGAGCTATCTGGTCACCGACGGCGTGGTTGCGTTTGCCGTGGACCCGCAGCGCGACATCGACCGGGTGCTGGCCCTGACCGCGAGTCGCGGGATCGCGCTGACTCACGTGTTCGAGACCCACATCCACAACGACTACGTCACCGGCGGCCTGGCCCTGGCCCGCGCGACGGGCGCGGCCTATCACGTGAACGCGGCCGACGCGGTGGGGTTCGACCGGGTCGGGATGGCCGACGGCGACGTGCTCTCGATCGGGGCATCGATGCAGGTGAGGGTCATCGCCACCCCCGGGCACACGTTCACCCACCTGTCGTACGCGCTGGCGGACGGTGTTACCGGCGAGGCGGCGGCGGTGTTCACCGGCGGATCGCTGCTGCACGGGTCGGCCGGGCGCCCCGACCTGCTCGGCGCCGAGCACGCGCCCGCCCTCGCCGCCGCGCAGCGCACGTCGCTCAGGCGGCTCGCCGCGCAACTGCCGGACCAGGCCGTGGTCTATCCCACCCACGGGTTCGGCAGCTTCTGCGCGGCCACGGTCTCCGACGCCGACGGCTCCACGATCGGCCAGGAGCGGCTCGCCAACCCCGCCCTCACCCTCGACGAGGACTCCTACGTCACCGACATGCTGGCCGGGCTGGACGCTTATCCGGCCTATTACGCCCAGATGGGCCCGGCCAACGCGGCCGGCCCGGCCGCCCCGGAGCTGACCGCGCCGGCCGTGTCCGACGCCGCCCAGATCAGGCGGCGCCTGGGCGCGGGCGAGTGGGTCGTGGACCTGCGCAACCGGCGGGCGTTCGCGGCCGGGCACCTGCCCGGGTCGCTCAGCTTCGAGTACGGCGACAGCCTGGTGGCCAACCTCGGCTGGCTGCTGCCCCCGGGCACCCCGCTGACACTGATCGGCTACAGCCCCGATCAGGTCGCCGACGCCCAGCGTGACCTGGCCCGGATCGGCATCGAGCGCATCGCGGGCATGGCCGGACCGCCCAGCGAATGGCCCGACGGAGCGCCCCGGCTGGCGTCCTATCCCGTCTCCGACTTTGATGACCTCGCCGCCATCCTGCGCGAGCAGCCGGTTCTCGTCCTCGACGTCCGGCGCAGGCTGGAGTGGGCGGGCGGTCACATCGAGGGTGCGCTGCACGTCCCGCTGCACCAGCTGCCCGGCCGCCTGCCCGACCTGCCCCCGGGCCCGATCTGGGTGCACTGCCAGGCCGGCTATCGCGCCAGCGTCGCCGCATCGCTCCTGAACGCGGCCGGCCGCACCGTCACCGCGGTTGACGACGACTTCAGCCGCGCGGCGCTGACCGGGCTGCCGCTCACCACCGCCCCGGCCGCCGCGGCGGCGTGACGCCAGGGCCTACCGTCCGCTGGTTTCCGTCGTTCCCATGGTTACGGTGGCTTCCGTCCCCGGCTACTGGGGATCGCCACCGGTTCCGCCAGCAGGTGCCAGCGCGCCGGGCTTGAGGCGCAGCAGCGTCTCCGTGGTCGCGATCACCATCTGCCGCACGGCGGTGTAATCGAGGGTGGCGCGGGTGGCCGCCTGGACGCTGAGCCCGTCGATGAGGCTGAGGATCTGAAGCGCGGGCTCCCGGGGGTCATCGACCGGGAAATCCCCGGCCGCGATGCCCGCGCCGATGAGCGCGGAGAGGCGGTCGAGGTCGGCGTTCATCTGCCGGCCGACCTCGGTCATCAGGGCCGGCCGACGGCGGCTCGCCTGCCAGGCGTCCAGCCAGAGCAGGCTGACCGGGTCCCGGTCCCGGTGGAGCCAGGCTTCGAGCAGCCGCCGGAGCTGACCGACGGGCCGCTCGGCCAGCGCGGCGCGGCCGAATAGATCGTCGCGCTCGGCGATCGCGGCGTGCGCGAAGGCGGCCGCGACCAGTTCGTCGGCCGTGGCGAAGTAGTGGGTGACCAGGCCGGGAAACACGCCGAGGACGCCGGCGACGCTCTTGGCGGTCACCTTGTCCAGGCCCTCGCTCACCGCGAGGGCGGCGGCGGTATCGGTGATCTCTGCCAGCCGCTCGCTGGCGGGCTTTCGACGAACTGCTGTCTGGGGTCTTGACGCCACGCTCAGCATCGTATTGACTTTCACACCAATAAGCAATTGGTGCACGCACCAATAACGATCGGGAGGCCAGGATGACGAATCCGCCGACGGGCCGTAGCAACCTGGACCAGGCCGGTGACCGGGCCGGGCGGGTGGAGACGCACGGCATCGACTACATCCCCGATTCGGAGCGGCACGGCGGGCCGCGCTCGCTGTTCGTGGTGTGGGCGGCCTCGAACATCACCTACCTGTACATCGTGCTGGGCGGGACGATGGTGCTGCTCGGCCTCAACGGGTGGCAGTCGCTCGCGGTGGTGGTGGCCGGGAACCTGTTCTGGCCGCTGATCGGGTGGCTGTCGATCAGCGGGCCGAGCTCGGGCACGCCGAGCGAGGTGGTCACCCGGGCGATGTTCGGCGTTCGCGGGAACCGGGTGTTCAACGTCGTCCTCGGCTGGCTGGTCGGCGTGGCTTATGAGGCGATCAACCTCTCGCTCGGCGCGCTGGCCGGGTTCGCGCTGGTCAAGCAGTGGGGCGGGCACGCCAGCACCCCGGTCGAGGTGATCGTGGTGCTCGGCACCGCCCTGATCACGTTCACGATCAGCGTGTACGGGCACGCGACGATCGTGAAGCTCAGCGGCTGGTTCACCTGGATCCTGCTCGCGTGCATCGCCGTGCTCGGCTACTACGTGCTACGGCACGCGCAGTGGGGCTACCACCCTCCGGCCGCGTACGCGGTGCACGGCGGGGCGCTGTGGGCGGTCGCCGCGGCCGGGTTCACCATCATCGCGTCCTCGCCGCTGTCCTGGGGCACCGGCGCCGACTACGCCCGCTACCTGCCCGCCGACACCTCGATGGGCGGCGTGATCTGGTGGACCACGCTGGGCGGGTTCCTGCCCGCGGTCCTGCTCAGCGGCCTCGGCGTGCTGGCGGGCACGGTGGTGGACATGACCAACCCGCAGACATCGCTGCGGGCGCTGCTGCCGGGCTGGTTCTACCCCATCTTCCTGCTGGTCATCGTGGCCGGGGCGATCACCAACAACGTCCTGACCGCCTACAGCACCGGCCTGGCGCTGCAGGCGGTGGGCATTCCCTGGAAGCGGGCGATCACGGTCATCTTCGACGCCGTCGTCGCGGTCGGCATCACCTGCTACGCGCTGTTCATCTCCGACTTCCTGAGCACCCTGAACAACATCCTCGAGCTGACGGTCGCCTTCCTCGGCCCCGCGCTCGCGATCTACGGGGTCGACATCCTGCTCCGCCGCAACCGCTACAACGGGCTCGAGCTGCACGACGAGACCCCGCGCAGCCGCTTCTGGTACTGGCACGGGGTGAACCCGGCCGGGGCGACGGCCATGATCGCGGGCACCGCGGCCGCGCTGCTGTGCGTCAACACGGCCGTCTACGTCAGCCCGGTCGCCCGCCTGCTCGACGGGGCCGACCTGTCGTCGCTGGTCGGCCCGATCGTGGGAGCGGCCCTCTACGCGGCGCTGGCCGCGCGCCGGCGACCTGCCGTTCTCGCGGAGGTCGCGCCGGCCGTGCCGGCGATGACGGCGGACTGATCCATGACTACCATCACCTCCATGCCGAGCAGCATCGCGCTTCCGGTCGCGCGTGACTGGTTTCGGATTACGCCGGTCGACGACGCGCTGACCGTGATCGACGAACCGCACGTGCACGGGCTGCTGCGGGCCAACATCTGGCTGGTCTGCGGCCAGGATCGGGACCTGCTGTTCGACTGCGGGCTCGGCGTCGCCTCGCTGCGCGCCGCGCTGGCCGACGTCATCGCCCCCGATCCGGTCCTGGTGCTGAGTCATGCCCACCTCGATCACATGGGGTCCGCGCACGAGTTTCCCGACTGCGGGGCGCATCCGGCCGAGGCCGTCGGGAACCCGCCCCCAGGCTCGCTGGCAGGCCCGGTGCTGGCAGCCGAGCTCGGGCTGGAAGAGGAGCTGCCCCCGCTGCTGATCTCCGCGCGGCCGGACGAGGCCTATGACCCGGCCGCCTACCGCCTCCGGCCGGCTCGCGTGACCCGGCCGCTGGGCGACGGCGACGTCATCGACCCCGGCGGCCGCCCGCTCACCGTGCTGCACCTGCCCGGCCACAGTCCCGGCAGCATCGCGCTGTTCGACCACCGGGACGGAACGCTGTTCAGCGGCGACGTCGTCTACGACGACGCGCTGCTCGATACGATCACCGGATCGGATCCCGCTCGGTACCGCGCGAGCATGCGCCGCCTGCGCGAGCTGCCTGTTCGCGTGGTCCGCCCTGGGCACGGGCCAAGCTTCGGTCCGCGGCGGCTGCACTCGATCATCGACCGCTACCTTGAGGAGCGACCATGACCCGCTACGGGGCACAGTTCGGCCCGGACATCACCTTCCTCGGCGTCGAGCGCTGCGACTGGACCGCGCCGGAGACCTACGCCGACGCCGACGCCGTGATCCTGGGCGCGCCGTTCGACGGCGGCACGTCGCACCGGGCGGGCACGCGCTTCGGTCCGCAGCAGATCCGGCAGACCTGCTACCTGCCGCACGACGGGTCGCGGCCCTCGCTCGCGCTGCGGGTCGACGCGCTGCAGGACCTGCGGGTCTACGACGCGGGGGATGTCGAGATGTTCTCCGGCGACGCCGCGCGGTCGGTGCGCGACCTGCAGGAGGCGGTCTACACGGTCACCGCGGCGGGCGCGATCCCGCTGGTGCTCGGCGGCGATCACACCATTACCTGGCCCGACGCCGCGGGCGTGGCTCAGCACCTCGGCCAGGGCCGCGTGTCGTTGATTCACTTCGACGCCCACGCCGACACCGGCGACATCGAGTTCGGATCGCTAATCGGCCACGGCCAGCCGATGCGGCGGCTGATCGAGTCCGGCGCCGTGCGCGGCGACCGGTTCCTGCAGATCGGCCTGCGCGGCTACTGGCCCGGACCCGAGACCCTGGACTGGATGGCGCGCCAGCGCATGCGCTCCTACGAGATGACCGAGATAGGCGCCCGGGGGCTCGGGGAATGCCTTACCGAGGCGTTCGGCATCTCGACCGACGACTGCGAGGGCGTGTTCCTCTCGGTCGACATCGACGTCTGCGACCCCGGCCACGCCCCCGGCACGGGGACGCCGGAACCAGGCGGCCTCACCGCGCGGGAGCTGCTGGACTCCGTCCGCCGGATCGCCTACGAGCTGCCGGTGGCCGGAATCGACGTCGTCGAGGTCTCGCCGCCCTACGACCACGCCGAGATCACCTCGTTCCTGGCCAACCGGGTCGTCCTGGAGGCGCTGTCCGGGATCGCCCGGCGCCGCCGAGACGCCGCCGACGGCACCACCTGGGACCCCCGCCAGCCCCTGCTCGACGGCCGCTGACGGCTAGCGCCACGGGGCGCGGCCGTCCTGGAGCTCTTGATCGCTCAGGGGACGTCAGGCGTAGGCGCAGCGGAGCGGTCAGCCCCGCTGCGGTGATCAAGGGGCCGGTAGACGCGGAGACACGCGTGCGTTCCCCTATGATCTGGGCCTTTGCTTTTCGACCCTGAACACGCTGGTTAGCCGCGGCCCGGGGACGGCCAGGGTGCGGCGGCCGACGTTGATCAGCGCCGCGTCGTCCTGCGGGGGGTGGATGCGGGAGCACTGGATGTCACGGAAGTGCCGCTCCAACGGGTTGCTGCGGGTCAGGGCCGGGTTTCCGAGCGCGGTGAAGGCGGCTTGGACCGCGTTGATGGCGGACCGCGTGATCAGCAGCTTGGCGATGGCCGCGCGCTGCAGTGCCTGCGGGTCGCCGGCGTCGATGCGCCCCGCGAGTCCGTAGAGGACCTCCTCCGCTTGGACCAGCTGGGCTTCAATCTCGCCTGCGATGGTCTGGATCCGCTCGGTGGTGGCGATCGGCCGGCCGAGCGACGTGGGCACCCGTTCGTTCGCGAACTGGATGAAGAATTCCTGCGCGGCCCGGGCGACGCCTACGTACAGCGCCATCAGCGAGATGCCGACCGACGCGAACGCGGCGGCGTCGCGGCCCGCCTCGGCTACGGGGACGCCGGGGAAGTTCTCGGCCGGCACCTCGACGTCGGTGTAGACGATGTCGTGGGTGCTGCTCGCCCGCAGCCCGAAGTGATCCCAGGTCCTGATCACCTTGATCCCCGGCGAGTCGCCCGGCACGATCACGTGCCCGATGAGCGGCTCGTCGTCGTCGGTGACGGCCCACACCAGGTGGTAGGCGAGGCCTTCGGAGCCGGTCCCGTACCCCTTGTGCCCGTTGAGCAGCCAGCCGTGCGCGGTGCGGGCGAGCTTGGTGGCCGGCAGGCCGCCACGGGCCGGCGCGCCCCACTCCGGCTCGGCCCGAACGGCGTTCATTAGCACTGGGCGCTGCCGCGAGTCGCTGACCACCTGCCGGTAGAGCGCCTCCGGCCACCGCGGCAGCTTCGCCTGGCTGACGTGCTGGAAGACGGTCATCGCGGTGAGCAGCGCGACCGAGGGGTCGCCCCGGCCCAGGGCCTGCATGACCCGCGCCGCCTCGGTGCTGGTCAGGTCCTGCCCGCCGTAGGCGCGGCCGATGCCCAGCGTGAGCAGCCCCGCCTCGTGCACCGCGTGAATGGACTCCCACGGGAACTCGGCGGTGCGGTCGTACCGTTCCGCGTTGGCGGCGAGCGCGTCCGTCACCCGCCGCAGCGCCGCGTCCGACGTGTCCGGGCGCGCTGGCGATCCGGCCGTCGCGGTCACGACGCCGCGGCCGGAACGTGCTGGCGCTGGCCGGTCGCCTCCCGGTGCGCGAGTTCCTGGCGGACCAGGGGCAGCACGTAGCGGCCGTAGTCGATGGCGTCGTTGAGGTTGTCGTAGCCGCGGATCGATACCAGGTCCGCCCCGAGGTCCACGTAGTCGAGGATCGACGCGGCGACGGTCTCGTAGCTTCCCACCAGCGCGGTCGAGGCGCCCATGGCCCCGGTGACCTGCGCCGGCAGCATCCACAGGGCGCGGTCATGCACGTCGCCGCGGGAGGCGATCTCAAGCAGCCGCTGGGAGCCCACGTTCTGCGGCGCGCCCGATCCTCCCAGGATCTTGCGGAAGTCGGCCGACCGGTGGGTCTGATCGACGACGGCCAGCGTGCGGTGCGCCTTCTCCCAGGCCAGTTCGTCGGTCTCGGCGACGATCGGGCGGAACGTCACCCAGGTGCGCGGCACGTCGGTCCGCCCGGCCAGCCGGGCCTGCTCGGCCACCCGGTCCATCTGCTCGCGGGTTTCCTTGAGCGGCTCGCCCCAGAGGCCGAAGATGTCGCCGAGCGCGCCCCCGACCCGGTACGCCTCGTCGCTCGACCCGCCGATGGACACCGGGATCGTCCCGTTGACCGGCCGGTATCCGGCTACGAAGTTCTCGAACCGGTAGAACCGGCCGTCGTGGTCCCACGGCTTGGTCTCGTGCCAGGCCCGGCGGAGGAGCTTCACGTACTCCTCAGAGCGGGCGTAGCGGTCGTCCTTGGCGACGTAGTCCCCCTGCCGCGCCTGCTCGGCGTCGCTGCCGCCGGAGATGATGTGCACCACCGCGCGGCCGCCGCTGAGGTGGTCGAGCGTCGCCAGGCTCTGCGCGGCCACGGTCGGGTACATGGTGTTCGGCCGGAGCGCGACGATCGGCTTGATCCGGTCGGTGTACGCCGCGATCGTCGCCGACACGGTGAACGGGTCGTAGCCGCCCGAGTGGTACGCGACCAGCGTGTAGTCGAACCCGCCGTCCTCGAGGTTGCGCGCGTACTTCTTGATGTACTTGGCGTCCGGCGCGCCACCGGGACGGGGGTGCAGCTCGCTGGATTCCCAGACGTTGATGAGGCTGATGAACTCGACCGTCATCGCAGCAGCCCTTCGCGCTGGCCATGGGCAGCGGCCCCGGTCGCGACGGGGCGCAGCTGCGGCACCGTCGCGAGCAGGTCGTCCTCGCCGAGCGTCCCGGCTTCGGTGCCGTCCCGCCAGACCCGGTCGGCGCGTTCGGCGACGGCTTCGTTGACGGGGGCGGTCCGGCCGAGGAGGCGAGCGGCGAGGACGATCTCGCCGTTGAGGTAGTCCGTCTCCAAGGGGCTTGACCTGGTGATGCTCTGCCACGTCGAGTTGCCGCCGTACTCCACGTTCGCGGCCTTATTCACCCTCACCCGGCCGGTGTCCACCGTGGCTTCCCGCCCCACGTCGGCGATGTCCTGGCCGGACGCCGTGAGGATCTCGCGCGCCTCCTCGCGCAGCAGCTGGGCTGCCCGGTCACGCAATTCTCCGGGCGGGTAGAGCGCGGCGAGCGCGAACGTCACGCTAGAAAGCAGCTTGTTGGCCTTCCAGCGCTGGATGTCCTCAACCACCTGCGCCTCGAACCCGCTGGCGCGGAGGTCGGCCGCGATCGTGGCCAGGCGGGGATGCGCGCCGCCCGGGTAAGCCCCGATCCAGACGACGCCGACTGCGGGCCAGCCAGGCGCGCTGACCTCGCCGACCCGCACGTAGCTGGCCGGAATCCACAGGACGGCGCCGAAAACCGCCTTGAAGCGGCGCAGGGCGACGCGTTCGGCCTCGAGGCCGTTCTGCAGCGTCACCACGGGGATGCTCGCGCCGGCCGTCGACACCGTGCCGTCGGCGCGCCGGACCGGGCGCGGCGCCCACTGCGCAATCACGGGCTCGACGTCTTGCGTCTTGGTGGCGAGGACGAGCACGTCATCGGGCGCGAGCTCGATCTCGCTTTGGTCGCCGATGGCGGGCAGGTCGAGCCGTCGCGCCCCGTCGGGCCGGGCGTACCGCAGCTCGCCGTTGCGCAGCGCGGCGAGCTGCGCTCCCCGCGCGACGAGCACGACCTCATGGCCGGTGCGCTGCAGCTCGGCGGCGAACGTTACGCCAACGCCGCCCGCGCCGACGATGACATACCTGCTCACAGCTTCTCGCTGACCGCGATGGGCGGCAGCTCCGCGCCCAGCCGCAGCCGTTCGAGGAACAGCACGACCGTTGCCGCGACCGTGCGGTGGGTGGCGTCGTTCAGCACGTCGTGCGCGCCGCCGGTGATGCTGACCAGTTCGGCCCGCGGGGCCTGGGCGTAGCGTTCGCGCGCGTCGGCCAGCGGGCTGACCGGGTCGGCCGCCCCGTGCAGGCAGAGCACCGGCAGGTTTATCCGGCCCAGGTCCGCGAGCGATTCCCAGCCGTCGGGTACCGGCTCGTAGAGCGCGCCCCGGCGCAGCCCCTGACCCGCCAGCCGGCCGCGATGAGTGGGGCAGGCGGTGCGTGCCTCAAGCTCGGCCTCCCACGATGAGGACCGGGGCGCCTCGGCCGCAGCCAGCTCCGCCGCCGCTGTCGGCTCGGGCGAGACCGGCAATCCCGCCAGCACCAGCGCGTCCGCCCCCGTGACCCGGCCCGACGCGACCAGCCCGGCCGCGAACAGCGCGCCGGTGTCCGACCCGACGAGCACGTACGGGCGCACTTCGGCCGTCGCGCCGAGGACCTGGGCCGTGGCGAGCGCGGGATCGGCGACGGGATCGGCGACCGCGTGCACCCGGTACCCGTCGCTGGAGATCCGGCGGCCGAACCGCTCGTACAGCTCTGGTGACTCACCTCGGCCGGGGATCAGGATCAGCGTGCCGCGCGGGGCGATCCCCTCCGGCTCGGTCCAATGGGCCGCCGTGGCCCGCCCGGTGATCAGGGTCATCGCTGACCGCCGCGGAGACTAGCTTTCCCATCCATATCGACTAAAATAGTAGGAATATAGGGGGAGCGTCCAACCACGATCTCGAATCGCCTTCAATCGCGAACCCTTATCAATGGAGCTGAGGCAGTGGAACCGAGGTGGAAATGTCACGCGTGCTAGACATCGTTCCGCTGCGCAGCCTGATCGCCGTGGCCGACGCCGGCGGCTTCCACCGCGCCGCCGCCGACCTTCAACTCAGCCAGTCGGCGGTGAGCCAGCACATCCGCCGGCTGGAGAAGGCGCTGGGGCGTCCGCTGGTCGAACCGGACGGCCGCCGGGCCAGGCTGACCCAGGCCGGCGTCGCGTTGCTGGCCGAGGCGCGCCGCATCGTCGCCGTGCACGACGAGGCGCTGCAGCGACTCGCTCCGGCCGAGGGCCCGGAGTTCATCATCGGCACGACCGATCACGCCGCCGACCACATACTGCCGCCCATCGTCACGGAACTGGGCGCGACCTCCCCCGCCCTGAGCGTCAGGTTCCGCTTCGACCGGACCACCCCGCTCAACGAGGCGCTGGACCGGGGCACCATCGACCTAGCGGTCTTCATCACCGAGGCGAGCGCGCAGACGGGCACGCTCGTCGGCTCGCTGCCGCTCGTGTGGTGCGCCGCATCGGGCTGGACGCCCCCGACCGGGGACGGGCCGTGGCCGCTGATCGCGATCGAAGAGCCGTGCGCCATCCGCGGACGGGCACTCGCCGTCCTCGACGAGCACGGCATCCCCGCCATGGTGGTCGGCGAGGCCGCCGCCCTCGGCGGCGTCCTGAACGCCACCCGCGCCGGGCTCGGAGTCAGCCTGCTGGCGCTGGCCGGGCCGCCGCCGGAGGGCCTGGTCGAAGTGCGCGACCTGCCGTCCGCGCGGTCGATCAGCCTCACCGCGCGCGCCCGGCACGGCGCTGACCAGCAGGCGGTGCAGGTCGCGCTGCGCGTCCTGCGGGCAACCCTGGAGACAAGACCTAGTAGCCTTACCTCGGACTTAACGAGAGGGCGCTCATGGCACCGGCGGTGCACCGGCAGGAGCCGTCGTATCCGCAGATCGTCTTCAGCTGACTCCTGGGGGCAACCACATGGAACTATTGCACTCCGGCAAGATCCGCGAGGTCTACGCCGACGGCGACGACATCCTGCTCGTCGCCTCGGACCGGGTCAGCGTCTACGATGTCGTGCTGCCCACGCTGATCCCGGACAAGGGCAAGATCCTCACCCAGCTCTCCCTGTGGTGGTTCGACCTGCTCGCGGACCTGGTGCCCAACCACGTGATCTCCGCCACCGACGTGCCATCGGAATGGGCCGGCCGGGCGATCCGCTGCCGCCGCCTGGACATGCTGCCGGTGGAGTGCATCGCCCGCGGCTACCTGGCCGGGCTCGGCCTGGAATCCTACAAGGCAACCCGCACCATCTCCGGCGTCCCGCTCCCCGAAGGGCTCTCGGAGGGCTCCCAGCTGCCCGAGCCCGTCTTCACTCCCACCACGAAGGCCACCGTCGGGCACGACGAGTTCATCGACCTCCCCGAGGTCGAAGCGGCGGTCGGGGCGGACACGGCCGGTGAGCTCAAGCGGCTCACCCTGGAGGTCTACCGGCGCGGCGCTGAGATCGCCGCCGACCGCGGCATCATCATCGCCGACACCAAGCTCGAGTTCGGCCGCGCGCCCGACGGCACCATCATCCTCGCCGACGAGGTGCTCACCCCGGATTCATCCCGGTTCTGGTCGGCCAGCGACTGGGAGCCCGGCGGCCCCCAGCACTACCTGGACAAGCAGTTCGTCCGCGACTGGTCGTCCAGCATCACCGGCTGGGACCGGAAGCCACCAGGCCCCGAGATCCCCCAGGACATCGTCAACTCCACCCGCGCCCGCTACATCGAGGTCTACGAGCGCCTCACCGGCACCCAGTGGCAGGGCTAGCAGCGACCTAGCGCCGCGTCGGCTGTCTGCCCATCTTGCTGTTATCTACAGGGCGCCGTTAGCGCTGAAACTTCGGCCGGTTATCACCGGCCAAACTTTCAGCGCTGGGACCGGGTGAAGGATCCCAGCAGCGAGTAGAGGTATCACCGCTTAGGACGCGACAGCCTGGAGGCGCCATGATCTCGTCTGGACAATTGATCGGCTTCACGCTGGCTTCGTTCGTCCTGATCGTGGTGCCCGGGCCGGGCGTGCTGTTCGTCGTGGGGCGGGCGCTGTCGCATGGCCGGCGGACGGCGTTCGCGACCGCGGCCGGGCACGCGGCGGGCAACTACGTGGTGGCCGCCTGCGTGGCGATCGGCCTCGGCACGATCCTGCAGCGCTCGGCCGAGGTCTTCATCGCGGTCAAGCTGATCGGGGCCCTCTACCTGGTGATCCTGGGCGTGCAGGCGATCAGGCACCGGAAGTCGCTGGCCACGGCGATGTCGGCCGCGGCGGGCGCGGGCGATGGCTGGCGCGCGCTGCGGGACGGGCTGGTCGTCGGCGTCACCAATCCGAAGAGCTACATTCTGTTCGGCGCGATCCTGCCGCAGTTCGTCAACCGCAACGCCGGCAACGTCCCGGCCCAGATGCTGCTGCTCGCCCTGATCTCAGTCGCCATGGGGCTGGTCTCCGACTGCACCTGGGGCCTGGCCGCCAGCGGGATCCGCGCGTGGTTCGCCGGGTCGCCGCGCCGGTACGAACTGGTCGGCGGGGCCGGCGGTCTGGCCATGATCGGCGTCGGCGTCACCATCGCCGTCACCGGCCGCAAGAGCTGATCGCGGTGGTTCAGGGCCTGACCGGCTTCTTTGCTATCGCGCCGTAGTAGCCGACCTCCGCTGGCTGCGGCAGGAATCCCGGTTCGGCGTCCGGGCGCCACTCCGATACCGGGACCAGGCCGGGCGGCACCAGCTCGAGGCCGGCGAACGCCAGGTCGGCGAACTCGTCGCCGGTCCGAAGCTGGAACGGCACGCCCGCCCGCTGCACCGTCCGCGCGCCGTCCGCCGCCGCGGCCGGATCGTTGTAGTCGCCGGTCACGTGGGACGCCACCAGATAGCTGCCCGGCGGCAGCGCCGCCACCAGGGTGGACACGATGCTCGCGGGATTCTCCGAAGCCGGGAAGAAGTGCAGGATCGCCATCAGCACGAGCGCGATCGGCTGGCCGAAATCGAGCGTCTCGCGCACTGACGGGTGATTCAGGATCGACTCCGGATCGTGCAGGTCGGCCTGGACGTAGGTCGTCCTGCCTTCCGGGCGGCTGGTCAGCAGCGCCCTGGCGTGCGCCATCACGATCGGGTAGTTGTCCACATAAGCGACGCGGCTGTCCGGGGCGATCGCCTGGGCCACCTCGTGCACGTTGTTCGCCGTCGGCAGCCCGGAGCCGATGTCGAGGAACTGCCGGATGCCCTCCTCCGCCACCAGGTACCGCACCGCCCGGCCGAGGAACGCCCGGTTCTCCCGCGCCCCGGTCCGCGCATTGGGCACGATCTTCAGCAGCGCGGCGATGGCGTCCCGGTCCGCCTCGAAATGGTCCTTGCCGCCCAGCAGGTAGTCGTACATCCGAGCGGGATGCGCCCTCGATGTGTCGATGTCCAGCACGGGTCAAATACTACCGATCAGCCGATTCCCCAGGCTCATCAGTGGTTTCACGCTGGCTGGCCTCGCGGACGGCCTGGCGCAGGGCCGCCCGGAAGGCGCGGATGGCGGGCTGGCCGGCCGCGCCCGCCCGGACGCCGGTGGTGAGCCGGCGGTGCGGGCGGCCGGGGAGGCGCTGAATGCGGGCCCCGGGACGCGGCACGGCCGACAGCAGCAGCCCGGGTACGACCGAGACCGCGTGCCCCCGCTCGGCCAGCAGGATCTCGAACAGCAGGTCAGAGCCGGCGTAGCGGACGTCCGGCTCGAACCCCGCCTCCCGGCAGGCGTTGCGCGCCCACTGGCCGGGACTGGTGTCCGGCGGGTCGAGAATCCAGGGGGCGCCCGCCAGGTCCGCCAGCCGGAACGGCCGGCCGGCTTCGGGGTCGAAGGCGTACGGGCCGCGGGCGGGCAAGACGATGAAGAGCTCGTCGCTCGCGAGCAACTGGGTGCGGGCGCCGGTGACCGGCGGCAGGGCCACCCCGGGGTACTCCTCGCCGAGGACCAGGTCGAAGTCGTGCGCGAGCAGGCCCTCGAACGCCTGTACCTGCTGCGCGTGGGTGATCTCGACCCGCAGCCCCGGGTGCCGCTGCGCCAGCCGGGTCAGCACCGAAGGGATCAGCGCGAACAGCACCGACTGGAAGGAGGCGACCCGCAGGGTGCCGCGCACCTCGGTCGTCGAGGCGCGCAGCTCCGCCTCCGCTTCCTCCAGCCGCTCCAGGATCGCCTCGGTGTGCGTGACCAGGATGCGCGCCAGCGGGGTGAGCCGGACGCCGCGCCCGGCCGGCTCCAGCAGGGTCACCCCCGCCTCCGCCTCAAGCTGGCTGAGCTGCTGCGAGAT
>Ga0302314_10011762_pt1 | contig 15232 bp, 16 predicted proteins | sample III_Palsa_N2_3_FD_200533 | JGI IMG/M metagenome (GOLD analysis project Ga0302314, IMG submission 200533) | Peat permafrost microbial communities from Stordalen Mire near Abisko, Sweden - III_Palsa_N2_3 | ecosystem: Environmental > Terrestrial > Soil > Palsa > Peat permafrost | place: Sweden...
ACCTGCGCGCACCTTTGTTCCTCGCGCAAGCCGCGGCACCGCACCTCGCGAAGCAGCACGGACTCATCATCAATGTGGTCGACATTCATGGGTTGCGGCCGCTGAAGGGGTACCCGGTGTACAGCATCGCCAAGGCCGGACTCGCGATGCTGACCCACTCGCTCGCGCGCGAGCTCGGCCCCGAGATCCGGGTGAATGGCATCGCGCCGGGTCCCGTGCTCTGGGCCGAGCACGATCTCGACGACAGCATGAAGCGCGAGATCGTCGCCAAGACGGCGCTCAAGCGTGCGGGCGGCCCGCAAGACATCGCGCGCACTGCGCTGTTCCTGATCCGCGATGCACCCTATGTCACCGGTCAAATAATCGTGGTCGACGGCGGACGCAGCATCTAGTTCCCGGCCGCGCGCGCGCGCCAGCTCTCGAGCATCGCGCGATCGCGCTCGAGCGAGACACCCACATCCCTCGAGCTGCGCACGGCGCCCGGCTTGCTCAAGGTGATGCCCACCCAGGAGATGCCGAATTCATCGAGCACGAGCATGGCCACGTGCTCGGCCAGGGTCTCGACCAGATGGAACTGCGAGGCCTCGACGAAGGCGAGAATGCGCTTGGCCACGCGCTTGTAGTTGAGCGTGTCGTCGATCGAGTCGGTCAGCGCCGCCTTGCGAATATCCGCGGCAAGCTCCAGGTCGATGAGCACCGTTTGCCGGACCTGCCGCTCCCAGTCGTAGATGCCGATGATCGCCTCGGCCTTGAGGGCGTGAATGAATATCTTGTCCATGAACGTGCGACTAGTCCCCTTGTGATCCAAGCTCCCAACTTGCCCTTGCGCCCAAGCCAAGTCCCTGACGGTCCCCGCGGTCGAGGCGCGCGCACCCGGCGAGCGCGATCATCGCGCCGTTGTCGGTGCAGAACTCGGCCCGCGGAAAATAAAGCTGCGCAGCGGCCTCGCGCGCGACCTCGCCGAGCCGCTCGCGCAGGCGCAGGTTCGCTCCCACACCGCCCGCCACGACCAGCCGCCGGTGACCTGTCGCGGCCAGGGCGCGCCGCGACTTCTCCGCAAGCGTCTCGACCACGGCTTCCTGGAAGCCATGGCTCAAATCCGCGCGAGCTTGATCATCGAGCGTGCGGTCCCGCAAGGCTACAAGGGCGGCCGTCTTCAGGCCACTGAAACTGAACTCGAGACCCGGACGATCGAGCATCGGCCGCGGAAAGTTGAAGCGTCCCGGCCGGCCGGACTCGGCCAGACGCGCGAGCGCCGCGCCGCCGGGATAGGGTAGACCGAGCATCTTGGCCGTCTTATCGAACGCCTCCCCCGCCGCATCGTCCAGGGTCTCGCCGAGAATGCGGTAGCGCCCGATCTCGGCGACATCGACGAGCTGGGTGTGCCCGCCCGACACGAGCAGCGCAAGGAAGGGAAATTCGGGCGGATTCGCCTCGAGGAGCGGCGCGAGCAGATGTCCCTCCAGGTGATGGACGGCGACCGCGGGCCGGCCCCAAGCGTAGGCAAGGCTGCGGGCGAATCCGGCGCCGACCAGCAGCGCGCCGATGAGGCCGGGACCTGCGGTATAAGCGACTCCGTCGATGCTTTGCGGACTCGAGTCCGCGTCCGCGAGCGCTCCGCGCACCAACGGCAAGAGCCATTTCACGTGATCCCGGGAGGCGATTTCGGGCACCACCCCGCCGTAAGCTTGGTGCACCGCAATCTGGCTGTGCAGCCGATGGGACAACAGACCCCGCTCGGCGTCGTACACCGCCACGGCCGTCTCGTCGCACGACGTTTCGATTCCGATGACACGCATGGATGGGTTAGAAAGGCCCTTGCTCTGCTGGGGTGGGAGGGGAAAGCGCCGATTTTGCCTTTTGCGGGGACGCACCTTAGAATGCGCGCCCCTGCCGGCAAATGCCGGCGAGCCTGTCATTGTCCTTAAATTGAGGTCTGAATGCCTAGCGTTCGTGTTCGCGAGAACGAATATTTCGATGCCGCCCTGCGCCGTTTCAAGCGCGCATGCGAGAAGGCCGGTGTCCTCACCGAGCTTCGTCGCCGCGAATTCTACGAGAAGCCGACGCAGGAGCGTAAGCGCAAGAAGGCCGCTGCGGTGAAGCGCCACTTGAAGCGCCTGTCGCGCGAGAACATGCGCGGCACCGGAGGCGGCGCGCCGCCGAGCGCTCCGCCCGCCGGCTCGTCCCGCCCTTATTAGAAGAGGCCGGCTTCCCCGGTGTCTCTGAAAGAGCGAATCACCGACGACATGAAGGCCGCGATGCGCGCCGGCGAGAAGGAGCGGCTGGGCGTCATCCGCATGATCACCTCCGCCATCAAGCAGCGCGAAGTGGACGAGCGCATCAGCTTGGACGATGCGCAGGTGATTTCCGTTCTCGAGAAAATGGTCAAGCAGCGCAAGGAATCGCTGGTGCAGTTCCAGGCGGGCAACCGCCAGGACTTGGTCGACAAGGAATCGGCGGAGATCGATCTGCTCAAGACCTATCTGCCCTCCCAGCTTGGGCCCGCCGAGATCGACGCCCTCGTCGCCGAGGCCATCGCCGCGACCGGCGCAACCAGCGTCAAGGACATGGGCAAGGTCATGGGCGTGATCAAGTCGAAGGCGCAAGGCCGGGCCGACATGGGCACCGTGGGCGCCAAGATCAAAGCCAAGCTCGGCGGTTGACCGCGCGCGGTCCATGACCGGCCGCATTCCCCAGCCCTTCATCGACGAGGTCGTCGCCCGCTCGGATATCGTCGAGCTCATCGGCGCACGCGTTGCACTCAAGAAATCAGGGCGCGAATACAAGGCTTGCTGCCCGTTTCACAGCGAGAAGTCACCCTCCTTCTGGGTGAGCCCCGAGAAGCAGTTCTACCATTGCTTCGGCTGCGGTGCGCACGGCACGGCGGTCGGTTTCTTGATGCAATACGAGAAGCTCGGGTTCCTCGACGCGATCGCCGATCTCGCGCAGCGCGCCGGTCTCGAGCTGCCGCGCGAGGCGCAGGCCCCGCACGAGCCCGGCGGTATCGATCTCTATCAGGTAATGGCCGGCGCATCACGATTCTTCGAGCAGAACGCGAAAGACAGCGAGCGGGCGCAGGCTTATCTCGCCAAGCGCGGGATCGATGAGTCCACCAGCGCTAAGTTCGCGCTCGGATATGGCCCGGACTCCTGGAACGCCCTGCTCAATCGGTTCGGGGCCTCGGACGAGGAGCGGCGCCGCCTGCTGCAGGCCGGACTCATCATCGAGCGCGACGCGCGTGGCGGGCAATCCCCGGGCTTTTACGACCGGTTTCGGGACCGCTTGATGTTCCCGATCCGCGACGCACGCGGCCGGGTGTTGGGCTTCGGCGGTCGGGTGATCGACCAGGGCGAGCCGAAGTACCTCAACTCCCCCGAGACGCCGTTGTTTCACAAGGGGCGTGAGCTCTATGGCGTCTACGAAGCGCGGCAGGCGCGCTCGGATTTCAAGCGGCTGCTCATCGTCGAGGGCTATATGGACGTGGTGCGCCTGCATCAGGCCGGCATCACGTATGCGCTGGCGACGCTCGGCACCGCCACCACCCAGGAGCACCTGAACAAGATTTTTCGTCTCACGAGCGAGCTCATCTTTTGTTTCGACGGCGACCGTGCGGGCCTGCAAGCCGCCTGGCGCGCGCTCGAGAACGCGCTGCCGCTCGCGCGCGACGGGCGTGAGCTCAAGTTCATGTTCCTGCCCGAGGGCCACGATCCCGACACGTTGATCGCGGCGCAGGGTGCGCAGGGCTTCGAGGAGCACCTGAAACGCGCCGTCCCTTTGTCCGAATACCTGGTGCGTCAGCTGATGGAGCAAGTGGACCTCGAGGAAGTGGGCGGCCGCGCGAAGCTCGCCGCTCTTGCCGCGCCGCTGTTCAAGCGCATGCCCGACGGGGTGTACCGGGAATTGCTGCTCGATCGGCTCGCCGGCGAGATCCGCATGCCGGCGGCAAAGCTCAGGGAACATCTGGGAGCCGCGGGACGGGACTCGAGCGCCGCAGTGCGTGGGCCCGGCGCGCCCGCGCGGGCGGAACCAACCGCGCCCAAGCGCAGTCGGATAAGCGCAGGACGGGGTAGTTTGCTGAGCCAGGCCATTGCGCTGCTGGTGCACCATCCCGCCGCGGCACGCAGCGTCGTCGGGTGGTCCGAGCTTGCCCGGTGCGATCTACCCGGAGTGCCTGTGCTCACCGAGCTGCTCGAGCAGGCCGCCGGCATGGAGCAGCCGAGCACCGCGATGCTGCTCGAACGCTGGCGCGATCGCCCGGAATATGGCCGTTTGTCCGAGCTGGCTGCCGCGGAGGGCTGGGTGGCGACCCCTGCAGCGGCCGCGCAAGAGCTGCAAATGGCCGTTCAGAAGCTCATGGAGAGCGTCGGGCCGGGCCGCCGGGTCGATGAGTTGTTGCGAAAAGCCGAAGAAATGGGCTTGAATTCCGACGAAAAGACCGAATTAAGCTCTCTTCTGAAGGCCAAAGGCCACCCCGGCGGGGGTAAATAGTCCACCCGGGCGGGTGACGGCAGGACAACCGTACTTGTGGTCATGGAATGACCAAAATCGTATACTTATCGGCTTGGCATTCGATCGGTCAACCTTTTCACGGGGCCTCCACTTTGATCAAAAAAGCGCCAGCAGGAACAGCCACTCAAATCGCCGACGAGCGTCAGTCGCAACTCAAGTTGCTGATCGCGCGCGGCAAGGAGCAAGGCTACCTCACGTACGCGGAAGTCAACGATCACTTGCCGAGCGAGATCGTCGATCCGGAGCAGATCGAAGACATCGTCAACATGATCAACGACATGGGCATACCGGTGTACGAGAAGGCACCGGACGCCGAGTCGCTGCTGCTCACCGATGCCACGGCCGCACCCGATGAGGAAGCGGTCGAAGAGGCAACCGCCGCTCTTGCCAACCTGGACGCGGAGTTCGGCCGCACCACCGACCCCGTGCGCATGTACATGCGCGAGATGGGGACCGTCGAGCTGCTCACGCGCGAGGGCGAGATCCGCATCGCGAAGCGTATCGAGGAAGGCCTCGAGGCGGTCAAGATCGCTCTCGGCAGCTACCCCGGCACGTACGAGCTGCTGCTGCGCCACTACGAGACCGTGAAGGCCGGCCAGATGCGTCTCGTCGATGTGATCGTCGGCTTCGTCGACCCGAACGCGCCCGACGAGATCGCCCAGCCGCAAAATCCCAAGATGGTCGCGCCCGAGCCCGAGGAAGCGGCGGGCGACGATGACGAGACGGAAGGCGAGGAAGACGAGGAGGCCATCGATACCGGCCCCGATCCTGAGGAAGCGGCCAAGCGCTTCGTAGCGCTCGGCAAGACTTACCATCAGTACTTGAACGCCCTCGACAAGCTGGGCTCCAAGGATCCCAAGACGCAGAAGATCCGCAAGAAGATCTGCGCCGAGCTCATGGAGCTGAAGCTCTCGCCGAAGATGTTCGATCAATTGATCGACAATCTGCGCCAGCACGTCACCGAAGTGCGGCTGCTCGAGAAGGAGATCATGTTCCTCTGCATCAAGCAGGCGGGCATGCCGCGTAAGGACTTCATCTCCACGTTCCCGAAGAACGAGACCAGCACGCGCTGGCTCGACAAGCACATCAAGGCGAAGAAGCGCTATTCGGCCCCGCTCGCGAAGTTCAAGGACGAGGTCGAGCGCCGGCAGAACAAGCTCAAGGACCTCGAGGGCCTGTTCCACGTCCTGATCAACGAGATCAAGGAGATCAACCGCGAGGTCTCGATCGGCGAAGCCAAGGCGCGCCGCGCGAAGAAGGAAATGGTCGAGGCGAACCTGCGCCTCGTGATCTCCATCGCCAAGAAGTACACGAATCGCGGCTTGCAATTCCTCGACCTGATCCAAGAGGGCAACATCGGCCTGATGAAGGCCGTGGACAAGTTCGAGTACCGCCGCGGCTACAAATTCTCGACCTATGCGACGTGGTGGATCCGCCAGGCCATCACCCGGTCGATTGCCGACCAGGCCCGCACCATCCGCATCCCGGTGCACATGATCGAGACGATCAACAAGTTGAACCGCATCTCGCGCCAGATGTTGCAGGAGATGGGGCGGGAGCCGACTCCCGAGGAGCTCGCGGTGCGCATGGAGATGCCCGAGGACAAGGTCCGCAAGGTTCTCAAGATCGCCAAGGAGCCGATCTCCATGGAGACGCCGATCGGCGACGACGAGGACTCCCACCTCGGGGACTTCATCGAGGACACCTCCGTGTCCTCGCCGATCGACTCCGCAACCACCGAATCGCTCCGCGAGACCACGCACTCGGTGCTGGCGCAGCTCACGCCGCGCGAGGCGAAGGTCCTGCGTATGCGCTTCGGGATCGACATGAATACCGACCACACCCTCGAGGAAGTCGGCAAACAATTCGACGTCACGCGCGAGCGCATCCGGCAGATAGAGGCGAAGGCCCTGCGCAAGCTCCGCCACCCCAGCCGCAGCGAGCAGCTGCGCAGCTTCTTGATGGACGATTGACGGGCGGCGCCGGCAGGCGCCGTCGGCTGGACCAGGCGCCGTCGGCTGGACCAGGCGCCGTCGGCTGGATGAGGCGCCGTCAGCTCTCGACGATCTCCACCGACAAGTGACGCTCGCTCGAGAGCGAGTTCGCGATCAGGCAGGAGGACTCGGCCTTTTCGAGCAGCCGCTTGGCGCGCTCCAAGTCCGCTCCCGTAGGCACGTGCAGCTTCGCGTGCGTCTCGAAGCGCGTGAAGCGCATGATCCCTTGCGCCTTGTCGAGCGTGCCGCGGGTGCTCGCCTGCAGATCGAGCCAGCGGAACTTGGACGCCGAGGCGATCGCCCGGAACCCGAGTACGAAGCAATCCGCGACCGCGGCGGTGATTAGCTGCTCGGGCGACCATTGATTGCCGGGCCCGTCGAACTCTTTCGGCGGCGCCGATTCGATCACGCGTGCACCGGGGACGGATAAAGGCACGTCGCCGTCGGGGCGTGCCGCTGCGGCTACCGTGTATTGATGTGGGAATGGATGCATGGTGACTCCGGGAGCCCGCAATCGCGAGCGCGCGCTAGTAGATGAACGGGATCAAACGCCGAGTGCGGCGCATGTAATCTCGGTACCGCTCGCCGAACGTCTCGAGAAGCGCAGCCTCCTCGATCCGCATGCGCCACCAGAATACCACCGCCACCGGCAACACCAGCGCGGCAAGCGACGCCCAGTTGTCGATACAAAGTCCCAGGCCGGCAAATGCCAGCAAGGCGCCGGTGTAAGAAGGATGGCGCACCCGCCGATAAATTCCGGCGTCGATCAGTTCGTGATCCGCGGCGATCGCCACGTTCACGGTGAAGAAGCGTCCCAGCGAGAGGATGGCGTACCAGCGCAGGAGGGTGCCGGCCGCGAACACCGCGACGCCTGCCGGCCGCCATATGGCGCGAGGTCCCAGCGCGAGCTGCGGCAGTACGTTCGCACAGACGAATGCCGCGCCAACGGACAAGCCGATCACGATCCAGATCGCCCGCAGAGAGCCGCGATCAGCGTCGGCAGCCGCTGTCCCGGAGCGCTTGAGCCATGCGAGCCCGGCCTCGGATAGCGTGAACAGGGAGCCCAGAATCGGGACGATCTGCACGCTCACGCGGGGGCAACCGCAGGCGCCGGGCCGAAGAGCTTCAGCTCCGCCGCGTCGCTCGACAGTCGCACCATGCGCTCGAACTTCAGACCGATTCTTTCGAGCACGGCAATGGAGGCATGGTTCTCGGGATTCGCGATGGCAACGATGCGGCGGAGGTTCAAGACGCGCGCGCCGTAGTCGAGCACCGCAGCGGCCGCTTCGACCGCATATCCCCGCGACCAGTAGCGCGATCGCAGGGCGAAGCCCACATCGACGTCCGCCAGGCCTTCGCGCTTGACCAGGCCGCACATGCCGATGGGCGCGCCGTCCTCCCGCAAGCTAGCCAGATACAGTCCGAAGCCGAAGCGGCGGTAACTCTCGATCGGACCTTTCAGCAGGTAATCGCGCGCATCGGCGAGTGTCCTCACGCCCTTGTCGCCGATATAACGCAGGAACCCGGACTCGTTGAGCAGCTGCCGAACGAACTCCGCGTCGTCGAGTTGGAACTCGCGCAGCGTCAGCCGCTCGGTCTCGAGCACGCTCATGGCACACGGCTGCCGAGGCCGAAAGTCTCCGCAAGCAACGCATACGAACGCCGGCGTGCCTCGGGATCGAAGGTCCAGGTGTTGATGACGATCTCCTCGATCTGCAGCCGCGCTGCCAGCGCGCGCAGTCGCTCCGCCACCTGCGGCGCCGTCCCCACCAGCGCATCGGTGCGCAAGCGCTCGATCGTCGCGCGCTCGGCAGGCGTGTAAGCCTGGGCGGCCGCTTCCTCGGGGGAGATCAACGGTGCCCGCACGCCTTTCTCAAATCCGATCCGCCAATGCTCGCGGGCCGTTGCCAGCCTCGCCGCTTCCGCAGCGCTGTCGGCCGCGAGCGCCCACACACAGATCGTCGCCTGTGGACGGTCGAGAACCGCACTCGGACGGAACAGGCTCCGGTATAGCGAAAGCGCATCGTCGACGCCGGCACCGTCGTTGAAAAAATAAGCGAACGCATAAGGCAGACCGAGATAGGCGGCGAGCTGAGCCCCATAAGCGGAGCTGCCGAGGATCCACAGCTCGGGACGGGTATCTCCGACCGGATGCGCGACGATGCCCCGATAGGGATGCGACTCCGGCAGCGGCAAGCTCCCGGCCCAGAGCTGCAACTCTTGCACCTGGCGCGGAAACTCATCAACGTTCGAATGAGGATTGAGGGCCCGGGAGGTCAGGCCGTCCGAGCCGGGGGCCCGCCCCACCCCGAGATCGATGCGGCCCGGCGCAATGGCCTCGAGCACACGGAACTGCTCGGCCACCTTGAGCGCGGAGTAATGCGGCAACATGACGCCGGCGCTGCCGACGCGGATGCGGCGCGTGGTCGCCGCAATGGCGGCCGCCAGCACCTCGGGCGCAGTGCCCGCGACGCTCACCAGGTTGTGATGCTCCGAAAGCCAGTAGCGTTCATAGCCCAGCCGATCGCAATCCTGCGCCAACTGCAATGAATGCCGAATTGCTGCCGACTCGCTGGAGCCGGCCGACGTCGGCGATTGATCGAGCACCGACCACTTCATGCTTGTCATCATACCTTCACTTATTCCGGTCATTTCCAGAGGCACTGTACGCGGCCGCGCCAAAACACGCGTCGCGCACGCGGGGAATCGGTCGCGCCTGGGCGCGCCGCCGCGCTTGTGGGACTCGACGGATTGAATTGGGGGGCATTTTCCGACAGGCAAGGTCCGCTGCGCATGACATCGTTCGGCGATGGAACATCGATGGGGGCAGAGGCTGACGGTCGACCTGGCGGCTCGAATCGCCGGGCGACCGTACAGTGTTCGACAGGCGAGGCTGGTCGATCTGAGCGCCAGCGGCGCGTATATAAAGGTGCGCACGAACCTGCGCCCGCTGTCGCGCGTCCAGGTTGCCATCGCCCTTCCCTATTCCCTGGGCCATCACACCCCCATGGTCGCAGCCTACGTCGTTCGCATGGGCAGGGACGGCGTCGGCGTGGAATGGTGCGAATACGGGCCGCAGCCCGTGCTCGAGCTCTTGCGTCATGCCGCTTCCCATCATCGCTCGGCGGAGCCCGCCCGTTACGTCCCGGCATCCGATCCCTTGGACGAGCCGAAGAGCATCGCTGAAGCCTAGACGCCGGCGGCCCTTTTAGGTCCGCTTTAGGCCCCGACATAAGGCCCAGATGGGCCGTCCCTCTGAAATTTGTCCGGCGCGAGGCCGGTCTAATGCATGCCGCCTCCGACTCTGCGTTCCGAGCGGCGCGGAGGAATTCGTCACATGAGATTGCAAGCGTCGCGCCGATGGGTCAAAGCCTCATGATCCTGATTTGCATCGTGTTCTTGGCCGGCGTGCTCACCATCGTAAGCCCCTGCATCTTGCCGGTGTTGCCGTTCGTGTTCACGCGCGCGGATCGCAAGTTCTCGACCAACGGACTGCCCATGCTGATCGGCATGGCGCTCACTTTCGCCGGGGTCGCCACTCTCGCAGCCGTCGGCGGCTCCTGGGTCGTTCGGTTCAATCAATTCGGACGCACCCTCGCGCTGGTGCTGCTCGCCGCCTTCGCGGCGACCTTGCTGTCGCGGCGGCTCGCCGATGCACTGGCGCGACCGTTCATAGCTCTCGGCAACTTGTTGATACAACGGGAGGGCACGGTCTCCGGACGAGACGGCATCGTCACCTCGCTCCTGCTCGGCGTCGCGACCGGCCTGCTCTGGGCGCCCTGCGCGGGGCCTATTCTTGGATTGCTGCTGACGGGGGCGGCGCTCTCCGGCCCGACGGCGCGCACGACACTCCTACTGTTCGCCTACGCCGCGGGCGCGGCCACCTCGCTCGCCGTCGCGATACTGGCCGGCGGCCGTCTCCTCGCCGCATTGAAGCGCTCGCTCGGCGCCGGCGAATGGGTACGGCGCGTGCTCGGCGTCGCCGTGCTCGTCGCGGTCGCCGGCATCGCGCTCGGATGGGACGGGAGCTTGCTCACGCGCTTGTCGCAAGGAAGCACCGACCGCCTGGAGCAATCTCTGCTTTCCTACCAGGGCCGCGGCGGCGCAGCCGCGCAGAGCACCGGCGTGAACGCAGCCTCGGTCGGGGCAGCGCCCGTTGCGGCGGCACCGATGCCCTCGCTCGCGGGCGCCACCGGCTGGCTCAACTCCGCACCGCTCACGCGCGAATCGCTCCGCGGCAAGGTGGTGCTGGTCGATTTCTGGACCTACTCGTGCATCAACTGCCTGCGCACCTTGCCCTACGTGAAGCGCTGGTATCAGACTTACAAGGATTACGGTCTCGTGGTCATCGGCGTGCACGCCCCCGAGTTTGCCTTCGAGCGCGACCCGGACAACGTGCGCCGCGCGGTCGGCGAGCTGGGAATCACGTACCCGGTCGCCATCGACGACGACTACGCCATCTGGCGAGGGTTCTCCAACCAGTACTGGCCCGCGCATTATTTCATCGATGCCGAGGGCCGCATTCGTGACCACCACTTCGGCGAGGGCGACTACGCGGAATCGGAGCGCATCATCCGCGAGCTCCTCACCCAGGCGGGACACAAGGATTTGCCGCCCGCAAGCGCGGCTCCGGCCGCGGCGGGCATCGAGGCCGCGCCCGACATGCAACACGTCGCGTCCCAGGAGACTTACATCGGCTACCGCCGCGCGGACGCATTTCGCTCGCCGGGCGGCTTTGCAGATGACCGGTCGAAAACCTACGCTTTGCCGGCCTCGCTGGAATTGAACGAGTGGGCTTTGCTCGGCCACTGGACCGATGATCCCGAGAAGGCGGTGCTCGATACGGCCCCCGGCAAGATCGAGTTCAGATTCCTGGCCCGCGATTTGCACCTCGTGCTCGGTCCCGCCGGCGACAAGCCGGTGCGCTTTCGGGTGCGTCTCGATGGCCTCGCGCCGGGCGCCAATCACGGTGTCGACACGGACGCCGAAGGCAACGGCGTCATTCGCGAGCAACGCCTGTACCAGCTCATTCGCGAGGCGAGTCCGGTCGCGCCGCACACCTTCTCCATCGAGTTCTTGGACGCGGGCGCGCAAGCCTATTCATTCACATTCGGTTGAGGACATCATCATGAACGGCAGCAGACGAGCATTTCTGATCGGCGGTGCGGCAACCTTGACGGGGGCTTGGATCGCCCGTCGCTCGATGTCCGCGGACACGGGCGCCGCGGCGCCCGGCACGGCGGCGCCCGGAGCCGCAGCAGGCGCTGCACCAGGCGCCGCAAAGACGGTCGCGATCGAGGAGTTCTCGCCGGAGGGCAAGAGTCTGGGGCTCAGGCAAGTCGCCAAGGTCGTGAAGAGCGAGGCGGATTGGCGCGCGCAGCTCTCGCCGCTCGCCTTTCATGTGGCGCGCCAAGCCGGCACGGAATATCCCTTCAGCGGCGAGTACGACAAGAACCACGCGCTCGGTATCTATCACTGCGTGTGCTGCGATACCGCGCTCTACGACTCCAGAACCAAGTTCGATTCCGGCACCGGCTGGCCGAGCTTCTACCAGGCCATCTCCCGCCACAACGTGGCGCAAGGGGAGGACACGAGCCTCGGCATGTTGCGGGACGCCGTGTCGTGCGCGCGTTGCGATGCGCACCTGGGGCACGTATTCGATGATGGACCGAAGCCCACGGGACTGCGCTACTGCATGAACTCGGTGTCCCTGCGCTTCGTACCGCACTCGGCTTGAACTCGCCGCTCAGCGGCTTCACATTTCACAGGAGATCTCCATGACGCTATCAACTCTCAAATGGCCGGCTGTCATAACGGCTGTGCTGCTGGTCGCCGTCGTGCTCGCGAGCCGCGCGCCGCTCTTCGGGGCGGAAGCGGCCGGCGCGGACGCGCGCGGCGTGCAAGCAGCCGTTCCGCCTCCGATCGTCGACAATCCGAAGCAAGCGGGTGCTCCGCAGACCGCGGTACTCGCGGCCGGCTGCTTCTGGGGAGTGCAGGGCGTGTTCGAGCACGTGCGCGGCGTGCGCAAGGTCGTCTCGGGTTATGCCGGCGGCGAGCGCAGCACCGCGCAGTACGACACGGTCAGCACGGGCGCGACCGGCCACGCGGAATCGGTGATGATCACCTTCGATCCGGCGCAGATCTCGTACGGTCAATTGCTGCAGATCGCATTCTCCGTCGTGCATGACCCGACGCAGCTCAACCGCCAGGGTCCGGATGTCGGCAGCCAATACCGCTCTGCGGTGTTCGTCGCCAACGCAGACCAGCGGCGCATCGCAGAGACTTACATCGCGCAGCTCGACCAGGCGCACGCCTTCCCGCGGCCGATCACGACGCGGGTCGAGCAGCTCAAGGGGTTCTATCCGGCAGAGGGCTATCACCAGGATTATCTGGCGCATCATCCGGACGCGCCCTATATCGAATACAACGACCTGCCGAAGGTCGAGAATTTAGAGCGCGTCTTTCCGGCGCTCTACACGCCGCACCCCGTGCTCACGACTTCGAACTAGCGAGACCCTCCAAGTCGGAGCCCTCGAGCAGGAGCGCCACCATCGCTTCGAGGCCGCGGGCATCGTCTTGATCGAAGCGGTCGGGACGCGGACTGTCGAGATCGAGCACGCCGAGCAGCGTGTCGCCGCGAATCAGCGGCACCACGATTTCCGAGCGCGAGTCGGCGTCGCATGCAATGTGGCCCGGGAATGCGTGCACATCCGGCACGACCACCGTTTCGCGGCGCGCCGCGGCCGCGCCGCATACACCCTGGCCCAGAGGGATGCGGACACACGCGACTTTCCCCTGAAACGCTCCGAGCACCAGCTCTGCATCCCTGAGGAAATAAAATCCCGCCCAGTTCAGTTCCGGCAGGGCGTGATAAAGGAGGGCCGCGGTGTTGGCGCAGTTCGCAAGTCCGTCGCGTTCGCCCGCAAGCACACCGGCCAGCTGTTGCCGGAGCTCGGCAAAGATGCCAGGCTTATCGAGGTTCGAAGGGGTCGTAGGCGCAACTAACATATCGTGTCCCAATCTATGGACGAAGTCGCCCAATCGTTGATCGAAGCGCAGGAGAAAGCTCGAGCACTTTTTGCCGAGGTCGTGGCCGGGGGGCTCATCGTGCCCGGGAAGCTGGAGAGCGAGCTCTCCACCGACATCCACCATCTCGCACGCGATCGTTTCGGGCTGCGCCGCCATTGGCACAAGCGCATCGCGCGTGCCGGCGAGAATACCATGCTGACCTACCACGATGAACCCGAGGACCGGCGCATCGCGCAAGACGACGTGGTGTATCTCGATTTCGGACCGGTATTCGACGCCTGGGAGGCCGACTTCGGACGTACTTACGTGGTGGGCACCGATCCGGTGAAACATCGCCTGGTCGAGAACATCGAGAGCGCCTTTGCACGCGGTAAGGAGCTCTACCGGCGCACGCCCTCGCTCACCGGCGGCGAGCTCTATGACTACGTCGCAGGTCTGGCTGTCGAGGCGGGCTGGGAGTTCGGCGCGCCGACGGCGGGCCACCTCATCGGCCACTTTCCGCATGAGCGCGACCCTCACGACCTCGCCCGCTTTTCCATTCGCCACGGCAACGACACTCGATTGCGCGAGCCGGACGCCGGCGGGCAACCGCGTCATTGGATCCTGGAGATCCACTTCATCGACCGGCAACGCCAGATCGGCGGCTTCTTCGAGGAACTGCTGACCGTCGACGGGCCGGCGCACGCTTGAGGTGACACTGCTGGCCCAGCTCGTGGCTACCTCGCAGCGCGTTGCGGCCACGTCCGCACGGCTTGCGAAAGTGCGCGAGCTCGCGGCCTTCTTGCACACGTTGTCGCCCGGCGAGGTGGATACCGCCGTTCACTATCTGTCGGGAGAGACGCCGCAAGGCCGCCTCGGCGTCGGCTACTCATCGCTCGGGCCGGCGGCGCTCGCGCCCGCTGCGGCGGAGCCATCGCTCGCTATCGGCGATGTCGACGCGATCATCGCGTTGCTGCCGGGGATAAAAGGTGCCGGCGCCGCCGCCCGCCGCGCGGAGCTGTTGCGCGATCTGTGGTCGCGAGCGACGTCCGCAGAACGCGAATTCCTCGCGCGGCTGTTGCTCGGGGAGTTGCGGCAGGGCGCCTTGGGCGGGGTCATGCTCGATGCGATCGCGGCGGCGGCCGAGCTGCCGGTCGGCGCCGTGCGCCGCGCGGCGATGTATGCGAAGAGCTTGGGTGCGGTGGCGGACGCGGCCTTGCGTGCGGGACGCGATGCGCTCGATGGATTCCAGCTCGAGCTTTTCTCTCCGATCTCGCCGATGCTCGCGCAGACCGCCGCCGACGTGAGCGAGGCGCTCCTCGAGCTCGAGGGGGAAGCCGCGTTCGAGTGGAAAATGGACGGCGCGCGCATCCAGGTGCACAAGGCGGCCGAGGACGTGCGCATCTACACGCGCGGGTTGAACGAGGTCGGCGCGGCGATTCCGGAAATCGTGGAGGCCGTGCGCCGGCTGCCGGTGCATACGGCGGTACTCGACGGCGAAGCGATCGCCTTCGATGGCTCGGGGCGCCCGCACCCGTTCCAGGTCACCATGCGCCGCTTCGGCCGCAAGCTGAACGTCGCGGCGCTGCGCGAGACGTTGCCGATCGGCGCTTTTTTTTTCGATTGTCTGCGGCTCGAGCGGGACAGCCTCGCGGACCGGCCGACCGTCGAGCGCATCGAGGCGCTCGTCCGCGTCGTCCCGTCCGCCATGCGAATGCCGC
>Ga0302314_10011763_pt1 | contig 15231 bp, 6 predicted proteins | sample III_Palsa_N2_3_FD_200533 | JGI IMG/M metagenome (GOLD analysis project Ga0302314, IMG submission 200533) | Peat permafrost microbial communities from Stordalen Mire near Abisko, Sweden - III_Palsa_N2_3 | ecosystem: Environmental > Terrestrial > Soil > Palsa > Peat permafrost | place: Sweden...
CCGCAGGTCGAGAGGTGTGCTCCCCGCCGACGAGAGGGTGATTCGTGCGCCTAGGGTACGGGCCGCGCCCTCTTGCCGTGCTCCCCCTGACGCGGAAGTAATCGATTGGAGGGCGTACAACTGCGCGATCGGATGCCGACCTCTCCACGACATCTGTGCTGTGGGACTGGTCGGGTGTCGGAGCGGAGGGGCCGGGCACTGCCAACAGTGCCCGGCCCTTCGAGGTTTGGGCTATGCGAAGTAGCCGCTGCAGTCGACGATGAGGTCGGTGGTGCCAGTGCTGGAGTTGTAGACAGCGATCTGTCCGGCATTGCTGCCGGTGCCGACGGGGGTCAGGGCCAGGTTGGAGATGCTTTCTCCGCTGGCCCAGTTGATGTTGGAGGTGCCGGGGGCGATGGTGCCGGTGGGGTAGGCGACGAACAGGCCGGTGGCGGTGGAATCGGCGCTGGTGAGCATGGTGACCAGGGTGGAGTCGGCGGCAGTGGTGATCTGCTGGGTGTCGGCTTGGCTGATGACGTACGTGCCGTCCGCGCCGACGGTGCTGGCCTTCCCGTTGCTGCTGCCTGTGCCGTTACGGGTGTCGACGAGTCGGGTCGGGCTGACGGCGTGGTACATCTCGCCCGATGTCCCGGAGCCGACAGGGGTGTAGTAGCCGGTGATGTCGGCGATGACGTCGGTGACGTTGCTGTTGTTGCTGATGGTGATCTGGCCGCCGGTGCCGATGGGTACATCGGCTGCCATGGAGGCGATGGCGGATGAGCCGTAGGTGAGGCTGCTGAGGGTGGTCGGAGCGGCTCCAGTGGCGTATGCCTCCAGGTAGCCGATGCCGCCCTCGCCGACAGTGGTCAGGTTCACAGCGACAGCGGTCGCGGTGGAGGGGATGTTGTTGCTGCCGGTTATCTGGAGGTTGAAGGAACTGTTGGCGGCCACCGCGCCGGTGGAGGTGAGATTGCCGTTGGCTGTGCTCAGGTTGGTGGCTGCCAGGCCGGTGGAGGTGTCGGTGTCCAGTGCGCGCACTGCGGTGGGAAGGGGGGTGTAGGTCTGGTCGCCGGAGAAGGTGCCTGTCGGATCTGAGACGAAGTAGCCGGTCAGGTCAACGATCAGGGCGGTGGTGCCGGTGCTGCCGTTGTAGAGGTCGATCTTGCCGTCGGTGCCGACAGGGACGATCTGGTAGCCGGTGACCGTGTCGTCGGAGGTGTAGTTGGTGGACGAGGTGAGCGGGCGTTGGGTGCCGTCCGCGTAGGCGGTGACGAATCCGTTCTCGGTCTCGTTGGTGGCGGTGACGTCGATGGCCACGGCGGTGACGGTGCTGGGGATGGCAGCGGGGCTGCCAGTGGTGGAGGGGGTGACGGAGTCACCGGCGATGTTCAGCTGGGTGACGGCATCGGCGGCCACTGTGCTGCCGCCGGCGGTGATGCCGGCGGTGTTGTGGAGTTTGCCGCTGTTACGGGTGTCCAGAATGCGGGTTGCGGTCACCGACTGGTGGAAGCTGGCGGGGCTGTAAGGCTGTGCCGGGGGCAGGACTGCTCCCCAGGTCTCGACGTCTGCCATCCCTCCGCTGAAGAAGCCTGCGTTGACCCCGCCGTGGAGGTTTCCGCCCAGTTGGAGGTTGCCTGTGCCGTCGTTGGTGGTGCTGTGTGCGTGGGTGCCGGTGGCGACGTAGACGTTGTCGACGTACAGGTTCATCACGCCGGTGGCCTGGGTGTAGGTGGCTGTCACGTGGGCCCAGGTGCCCAGGTCGACGTTTCCGCCGATGATGCTGTCGAAGGACCAGGCAGTGCCACTTTGGTTGTTGAGGCAGAACTGCCAGCCGCTGGGTGTGGCGGAGAGCATCATGGCTGAGTCGCTGGCACCGTTTTGTGACAGCACGGTGGTGTCGTTGGTGGTCGGTTTGACCCAAGCGGAGACGGTGAAGTTCGCGTTGAGGGGTACGGCCTCCGGTGCGGATGTGGTCAGGACTTCGGATCCGCCGGTGAAGTGGACATCTGAGGGGAAGCTGGGGTCTGAGAGGTCCCAGGTTGCGCTGGAGGCACCGGCTGGATAGGGGGTCAGGTTGACGGCGGTGGGATTACCAGCGGTATCCGTGGCGCCGGTCACTGGTATGGCTGCGCTGCTTGTGGAGGTGCTGACGTCGTCCAGAGGCCACGTGTGGCTGTCAGCGGTCAAGGGCCCGGAGGCCCCCATGTCCAGGGCGGTCCCGTTGAGGACGGCCGCCGTCACCGTACCGGTGGGACTGATCCCCCAGATACCGGGCGTGCCGGCGGTGCCGATGTCGGCGGCCTGGATGATCGGATAGGTCGCGGCGCTCCAGCCGCTCGTGGCGAGTTGGAGGGGAGTGACCGTGATGGGGGTGTTGGGCGGGTTGATGAAGTCAGTGGCGAGGTCGACCATGTCGGTGGGGCTGTAGTAGTACAGCGCTCCGGTGCTGTCGTCACGGGCGAACATGGCCGGCAGGTCGCCGACGAGGCTGGTGGTGATGGTCCATCCGGTCCAGGATCCAGTCCCGGTGGGATTGTTGGTCAGCAAGGGAATGGCACTGGTGTTAGCGGCTGAACCGAAAAGGTTGTAAAGTCCTTGGCCGTCGGCGGCGGGTTGCAGGTACAGAGAGCCGTCGATGGTCATCAGCAGGTCGGGATAGGAGACCACGAGGTCGCCACTTCCTGCGGAAGCGAGGTTTCCGGCGTTCGCCAGCTGGGTGGCGTTGGTGTTGCTGGCGGCGTCCGTGAAGTCACCGCTGATGGGCGCGAACTCGGCAGTGTTCTGCAGGGCGGATCCGTCGCCGTTGCCTTCCAGGACGGTGGCGATGCCGCTGCTCGGTTGGTAGGCCGGTGAAGGCCTGCAGGCCATTCCAGTCGGCTGGGCTTGTGGGTCCGACGGCGGTGTCGACACCGACGCCTTCGGCGCCGATGTCGCTGGAGTCGGGGGAGATCTGACCGGTCCCCGTGTTCTGGCCCTGGTTGAGCCACAGGCCGGAGGGCAGACCGGTTTGGCCCCCGACGGTGAGCAGGTCGGGTGATCCGTCACCGGTGAGATCACCGTCGGCAGCTGTTGCCGCCGGGGCTGCGTTGATCGTGCAGGTGTAGGAGTCGCCGAGGTTGCCGCCTGCTGAGGTCGCGGTGACGGTCAGGACGTTGGTGCGGCGGGTGGGTACGACGGTGATGGTGTTGTCGCTGGCGGGAGTGGTGGCCGCGCCGCCTCCGTTGAGCTGGTACAGGTATTCGGTCGGCGCGGCGCCCACGGGATTGGGGGTGATGGTGAACGTGGCAGGGGTGCCGACCTCGTAGTCCAGTGTGCTGGAATTGCAGTCGACTGGCGGTGAGGCGCTGTCGTTGACGCCCGGTGTACCGGGAGCGGCGGGATTGAAAATGAACTTGCAGGTGGTTGAGGTGCCCGAGGTTTCGTAGGCGGCGGTTCCCGCAGTGACCGTCACGTCCCAGGACACGTCCAGGGTTGTGCCTTTGGCCAGAGTGCTCAAGGTCTTCTCGGGGATGAGCAGAGCGGCGTTGTAGCCACTGCTGCTTGAGGTGGCGGCGACATCGCCGTTGTCGACGGTGGTGGCAGCGGCGTTGGTCTCCCAGGATTTGAAGTCAGCGGTCAGGGTGCCTCCGGCGGCGCTGTTGACCCGCGCGAGCAGGCTGATGGAGCCGTTGCCCAGGGTGGTGACGGCACCGGTGCAACTGGTGGCCGGGCTGGTGCCAAGGACTGTGGGAGTGTTCGGGGTGACGACGTAGGTGGTGGACATCGACATGGTCGAGGGATCGAACTCCTCCCAGTTCAAGGAGTTGCTCTCGTTCCCGGCTCGCAGGCCCAGGGTGACGTCGGTCCAATTGCTGCTGCCGGCGGTCTGCATCAGGCTGGTCAGGCCGCTGGAGGTCCAACCGATGGGTGCTGCGGGACAGGAGTCCCGGCCGCTGGCGATGTTGTCACTGGCCTCGTCCGTGTTCCAGGCCGGCTGGTTGTCCCAGTCGGTGCCGGAGTTGATGGCACCGGTCCACCATAGTTGGACAGGTTCGGAGGTGCAGGAGGCGGACCAGGTCTCGGTGGCGTAGAACGTGGAGGAGGTGATGTGGGTGGTGGAGTTGTGCAGCACTGCGGGGACCGAGAGCTGCACCAGGGTGCGGTCCACCGAGTAGGGGCCGGACCAGTTCTCGTCGCCGACGTGCATGGCCATGGAGCCGGTGTTCTTCCAGAACGAGGCGGAGTCGTCGTAGGAGTCGACGAAGGTCCAGCCGCCCTGGTGGATGCTGCCCGCCGCGTAGGTGGGGTCGAGGAACAGAGGCCAGTGCGTGCTCTTACTTGTCAGCATCGAGACGGTGGGGATCAAGGTGATCGCGTGGGTGCCGGCGTGGGCCATCATCTTGGCGACGTGGGCGCCCTCACCCGGCAGCGCGGCGCTGGAGGTGATCGGTTGTCCGGTCGCGGTATCCACCCGCAGGCCGTCGGCAGGATCGGTGGCCTGGTGTATGGCCAGGGAGTTGGCCGGTGTGCTGGAGTCCCACATCAAGGGCTCCGGGGCGGAGAACACGGTCTGACCCTGGGGCGACGTCACGCTGATGTTGCCTGCGGTATCGGAGGACAAGGTGGCGCCGGTGGTGCCGGCGGGGAATACCAGGGTCTTCAGGGCGGGGTCGGCGGCGGCCTTGGCATTGTGGACCACCAGGACCTCTTGGTAGCCGCCCTGCGTGTCGGCGGTCATCTCCAGGTCCACGCCGGGGAGCACATTGGCGTAGGTGGCTGTGTCACTTGACAGGGTGGGAGCGGGCAGGGAGCCCAGGTCGGTCGGCAGGGACAGAGTCAAGGTGGTGTTGTCCGCGCGCATGACCGCGAGCGGTCCGCGTCCGCCGTCCGACAACTGCAGGCCGTCGGTGGTGACCGCGGGCGAGACCATGCCGGTGGCACTGTCTCGCTGCAACGTGGCATCGAGCGGTTTCCATGCCCCGTTCACCTGTTTGCGCACAGGCTCAGCGGACTGGTTCAGGGTGAAGCTGCCGTTCGCGTTCGCAGTCAACTGCTCGGTGGAGGTCTCCGCCGACGGCACGGGCACGGCCTTGCCGGTCGTCTTTGCCCTGAGCGAAGCCTGAGCAGGTGTCAGCCCAGCCGTGGGACGGGCCGATGGCGATGCTGCCCGGTGCGCCGAGGCGGCGTGTGCGGGGGTGGCGGCGGTTGTGGCGCCGAGTGCCATGGTGCACAAACTGGCGGCCAGCAGGCCTGCCAGTCGGTGCTTGGCAAGTCGTTCGGGTGGCACGATGTCTCCTCGAGGAAGCCTGATCGCTTCGGGTGTAGGCGTGTTGAGTGGTACGTCCGCAGAGAATCGCACGACGATACCGTGGCCCAATTGTGTGCAGTAAGGGATTTCGGTGGAATTTGCTCCGCTATGGAGTCCCATTTATGGGACTATCGCGAATCTGTGACCCATGTCACTTCTGTAAGTCTTGTTGTCGATGGACGGACATCGGCATGCTGATCACCGCCCGGCGAAACCCTGGTGTGCCGGCTTTGATGCCGCCTGCCCGTCAGGCGTTAAGCGTGGGTGGGGAGTTTGGGCATGCGCCGGTTCGTGTGGGGAAAAAATCTGGGCCGATTCGCTGGACGTGTAGCAACTACGTCGCGAGGGGTGCGCGGCCGTGGCGTGGCGACGGCGGTGTCGATTGCGATCCTCGGCTCACTCATGGCCGTACCTGCGCAGGCCGCAGCCACGGCCCAGGTGAAGGCCCCGGCGGTTTCGGGTGTCAAGTCCGTCACCGATCCGACCCCTGTGCCCATCAAGAAGAACCTGCTGGTCAATCATCCCGCGCCCGTGTTCCACGCCGACGCCACCGCCTGGCCGGCGGCGACGTCGGGAACGGCGCTGGCTGCGGCCCCAGGCACGGGCCGGCAGGCGGGGTCGCGGGTCCAGGTGAGCGGCACCCCGATCTGGGTGCAGCGCCTGGCGTCAAGTACGGCTGCCAAGAACGCCACCGGGACACGCGCATCTTCCGCAGCGTCAGCCACAGCGTCCACCGGCCGGGTTGCGGTCAAGGTCCTGGCCCACAGCGCGGCCGCCCCAATGGGCGTCGACGGTGTGGTGTTCAGCCTGTCGGGCCCAAGCAGCAGCAAACTCGGCGTGGGACTGGACTACGCCTCCTACGCGCAGGCCTACGGCGGCAACTTCGCCTCCCGACTGCGTCTGGTGGAGCTGCCCGCCTGCGCACTGACGACCCCGCAGTTGGCCGCGTGCCGCCGACAGACCCCGCTGCCCAGCAGCATCGACTACGCGACGACCAGCGTCTCCACGCAGCTCTCGCTACCGGCTGCGGCCACCGCCGCCTCGACCAAGTCCGCTGCTGCGGCTGTCCCGGCGCAGGCCCCCGTCACGTCGGAACTGCTGGCGGCCACGGATTCGACCGGTGAGGAGGGGACCGCGGCCGGCTCGTACGCGGCAACCGCCCTGGCGCCCTCCGGGTCCTGGACGAGCGGCGGATCCAGCGGGTCATGGGACTACACCTACCCGGTCACCCTGCCGTCGGCCTCCACCTCACTGACTCCCTCGGTGGACCTGAGTTACGACTCGGGCAGTGTGGACGGTCAGACCAGCTCGACGCAGGCCCAGTCCTCCTGGATCGGCGACGGCTGGTCCACCTCCGACTCCTACATCGCCCAGACCTTCACGCCCTGCGACGACGACCCCGAGGGCACCGCCGCTCTCACCTCGACGTATGACGAGTGCTACGCCGGGCAGGTGCTGACCCTTTCCCTGAACGGGCAGTCGACCCAACTGGTGCCCGACGGGACCAAGGGCGGCTACAAACTGGCCGACGATGACGGGGCGACCGTCTCCCAGGTCACCTCGTCCGGCAACGGCAACGGCACCTACGACACCGACTACTGGGTCGTCACCGAGTCCTCGGGCGTCAAGTACGAGTTCGGCCTGAACGAGCTGCCCAGTTGGAAGACCGGGGATCCGACCACGAACTCGGTGGACACCGAGCCCGTGTACTCGGCTCACCCGGGTGACCCGTGCTACTCCACCTCCGGCTTCACTTCTTCTGTCTGCACGATGGCCTACCAGTGGAACCTGGACTACGTGGTCGCGCCGGACAAGTCCGCTATGGCGTACTACTACGACCAGGCCACCAACTACTACGGCCAGGACAACGGCGCCGACAACGGCGCCAAGAGCGCCCCTTACGTGCGGGACTCCTATCTGGACCACATCGACTACGGCTTCCAGGACGGCGGCGCGTACAGCATCGTGCCCGACAAGGTCGTGTACGGCACCAGCGTGCGCTGCGTCGCGACCACCTGCGGCTCGCTGTCCTCGATCAGCGCTGCCACGGCCTCCAGCGAGTACCCGGACGTCCCCTTCGACCTGCTCTGCGCCAAGGGGGCGACGTGCACCGCGTACGGGCCCTCCTTCTTCTCCACGGTGCGGCTGACCCAGATCACCACCGAGCAGTACTCCACAACGAGTTCCAAACCGGTGGCAGTGGACACCTACAACCTGACCCAGACCGAACCGGCCAGCGGCGACGGCTTGTCACCGACGCTGTTCCTATCGGGTATCAACCACATCGGCGACGACACCAGCGCCGGCGGTTCCACGGCCGCGAGCGCGCCTTTGACCACGGCGTTCGCAGGGACCGACCTGCAGAACCGGGTCGACCTCAGCGCCTATCCGGGCCTGTACCGCTGGCGGATCAACAAGGTCACCACTGAGACCGGTGAAGTGATCGGGATCACCTACGAACTACCCGACCCGTGCACGGCATCCTCGATCGCCTCGATCACCCCTTCCTCGAACACCTCCTCGTGCTACCCGGTGTACTGGACCAAGCCGGACAATGCCGCACCGATCGAGGACTGGTTCGAGAAGTACGCCGTCGCCCAGGTCCTGGAGACCGACACCACCGGTGGCGCGCTGAACGAGGAGACCGACTACAAGTACCCCGGCGCACCGGCCTGGCACTACGACGACGACGAGGTCGTCAAGGCCAAGTACCGCACCTGGGGTCAGTTCCGCGGATACGCCTCGGTCGAGACCCTGACCGGCGCGGCGGCCAACAACCCGCAGACCGAGTCGACCACCTCGTACTACCAGGGCATGGACGGCGACTACCTGACCGCGTCCACCACCAGGTCGGTCACCCTGACGGACTCCCAGGGCGGGAAGCACACCGACAGCGACCAACTGTCCGGCCAGGCACTGGAGACCACCACCTACCTGGGCGCAGGCGGCCCCGTCGACCACTCCACGATCAACTCCTACTGGGTCTCTGCCCCGGTGGCCACCCGCACGCGAACGGGCCTGCCCGATCTGACTGCCAACGCCACCGGACTGGCTGAAGCGTGGACCCGGCAGGCGGACACCGACGGTGGTACCACCACGTGGAGCGACACCGAGATCGACACCACCTACGACGCCACCACCACCGACGCGGACTTCGGCCTGGCCACCCACAGTTACAAGCACACCGTCCCGGCCAACCCCGCGTACAGCCAGTGCACCACCATCACCTACACCGCCCCCAACACGACGTCGAACCTCGTGGGCCTCGTCGCCGAGACCGAGACCGACAGCGTGGCCTGCTCCGGTTTCACCGAGGGCAGTGCCTCCTCCGCGCCCGCCGCCCTGAACACTCTGGGTGCGCCATCGTCGGTGACTGCCGCCCAGGTTGTGTCGGCGACGCAGACCCTCTACGACGATCCCTCATTCAGCACCACCTTCCCGCAGGCCGCAGCCCCGACCGAGGGCCTGGTCACCATGGTCCGCAAGGCCTCGGGCGGCGCACCGGGATCGTTCACCTGGCAGACCGAGTCCCGCAGCACCTACGACGCCTACGGTCACGTGGCCGACAGCTACGACGCGGACGGCAACGAAACCATCACCGCGACGACCTACAACAGCGCCGGGCTGGCCACCGGCGCCAAGGTCACCAACGCGCTGACGCAGTCGACCACCACCACCCTGGACCCCACCCGCGGTCTGACCCTGACCAGCACCGACCCCAACGGTGTGGTCACCACCACGTACTACGACGCGCTCGGACGCCTGGTGGACGTGTGGAAGGACTCCCGCGCCACCACCACCCCCGCCAACACCATCTACACCTACACCGTCTCCGACGACTCGCTGTCCGGGGTCACCACCCAGACCCTCAACGACGAACTGGGCTACGCCACCTCGGTCACCATCGACGACTCGCTGGGACGCGTACGACAGACCCAGACGCCCACGGCCAAGGGTGGTCGGCTGATCACCGACACCTTCTACGACTCGCGCGGCTGGGTCTACAAGAAGAACACCAACTACTGGGACTCCACCACCACCCCGACCATAACGGGACCGTTGTACTCGTGGCCCGACTACCAGGTCCCGGACCAGGACCAGTACACCCTGGACGGCCTGGACCGCACCGTCGTGGACACCTCCCTGGATGACTCCCAGGTCAAGTCGACCACCACCACTGTCTACAACGGCGACACCACCACCGTCATCCCGCCCACCGGCGGCACGGTCACCGCGACCAGCACCGACCCGTTCGGACGCACCACCTCGGTCTCCCAGTACACCACCGCCCCCACCCTGAACACCCCCAGCAACACCTTCAACGGAATCTGGTCGGTCACCAACGGCACCCAGGACACCACCAGCTACGGCTACGACGGCCACGGCAACCAGAACACCACCAGCAACGCCGGATCAACCTGGACCAGCGTCTACAACCTCCTGGGCCAGATCACCTCCAAGACAGACCCGGACGCCGGCACCAGCACCATGGTCTACGACCCGGACGGCAACCTGCTCCAGTCCCAGAATGCCGACGGCAACGACACCTCCACCACCTACGACGCCCTGGGCCGCAAACTCGCCACCTACGACGCACCCACCAACGGCCAGACCGCTTACACATCCACCACCTCACCCGGCAACGAAACCGCCTCGTGGGTGTACGACAACGCCAACGACGTGAGCGGTGTGACCGACGCCGTCGGCCAGACCACCACCGAAACCGCCTATAACAACGGCTACCCCTATGTGACTCAGTCTCTTGGCTTCAACGTTTTCGGCGAATCGCTGGGTACCTCGGTCACCGTACCCTCCGGCGCCCAGAACAGTGCCCTGGCCAAGACCTGGACCATCAAGCACGGCTACAGCCTCAACACCGGCCTGCTCGCCAGCGACACCTACCCCGCAGGCGACGGGCTCCCCTTGGAGACCGTGCTCCACGGCTACGCCACTGCGCTGGACCTGCCCAACTCCCTGGCCTCCAGCTACGGCTACTCGCAGAGCACCACCTACGACGCCTACGGCAACGTCGACCAGCAGACGCTGGGGTCCGGCACCAACGAGGCCTACGTCACGGACTCCTACGACTCCCACACCAACGCGCTGACCGACCAGCTCGTCACCCGCTCCACCAACCCCGCCGACGTCGACGACGAGGCCTACACCTACAACGCCGACCAGCAGACCACCTCCAGCACCGACACGCGCCTCGGTTCCGCAGCCACCAGCGAGACCCAGTGCTACACCTACGACGCCCAGGACCGCCTCGACGCCGCCTGGACCGCCACCGACGACTGCGCCGCCACCCCCAGCACCGGCAGCGACAGCACCGTCGGCGACAACCTGGGCACCGCCGACGCCTACTGGTCCACTTGGACCTTCACCCCCACCGGCCAGCGCGCCACCGAGACCGACTACGCCACCGGCACCACGGCGGTCACCGCCACCACCACGACCACCGATGCCTACAACGGCAACAGCACGGGCCAGGCCCACACCCTGACCTCCACCAGTAGCACCGGCGGCAGCACCGCCAGCACTGCCTACGCCTACGACGCCGACGGCAACATGACCACCCGCACCACCCCCGCCACCGGTACCCAGAACCTGACCTGGAACAACCAGGACCAACTCACCACCGTCACCGGCTCAACCGCAGGCAACGCCAGCTACCTCTACGACGCCGACGGCAACCTCCTGGTCCAGACCGACGGAGCCAACACCACCCTGTACGTCGCGGGCGAGGAGATCACCTACAACTCCACCACCCCCGCCACCACCGCCCTGCGCTACTACGCCCTGCCAGGCGGCGGCACCGTCGTACGCAACGCCGCCGGCAGCAACTACGCCTTCGAGATCACCAACCAACAGGGCACCAGCAGCCTCTACCTCGACTCCACCTGCCAGACCCCCACCTGGCGCCAGTTCACCCCCTACGGCGCTCCCCGCGGCACCACCACCACCTGGGTCGACAACCGGGGCTTCCTCAACCAACCCACCGACACCACCACCGGCCTGACCCTCGACGGTGCCCGCAACTACGATCCCACCACCGGCGCCTTCATCAGCCTCGACCCCCTCTTCGAAGCCACCGACACCCAAGAACTCAACGGCTACAGCTACTCCGCCAACAACCCCATCGACGGCAGCGACCCCACCGGCCAAGCCGAGATGCTCCCCGACACCGAATCCAGCTCGGCCCCATGCTCGGACTGGTGTTCCCCCTCCTTCGAACCACAACACCACGTGACCTGGACCAACGTGGTCCACTACGCGGCCAACGCGACCGCGTCCACCGTCAACTCCCTGCTTGCAACAGGCGAAACAGCCGGGGCCATCTCCACCCTGGGCACGAGCCTGTTCTACGACCACTACGTGGTCAATCCGTTCATCAATAAGCTGGAACACGCGGCCAGCGTCAATCAGAACAGCGCCGAATACCAAACCACAAGCCTGATAAGCACGGTGCTCGCCCTACCCGACCTGGGACCCGATGATGCACTGGAGGGCCTCAGCGGGTGCCTGAACAGCTTCGCACCCGACACACCCGTCCTGATGGCCGACGGCAAGACGAAACCGATCAAGACCATCAAGGTCGGCGACAAGGTCGAATCCGCCAACCCCGCCAACGGCAAACCCGAAGGCGCACGCCCCGTCACCGCCACCATCGTCAACCACGACAACAACCTCCTCGACGTCACCGTCAGCACCGGCCATGGCCACACCGCGACGATCCACACCACCACCGAACACCCCTTCTGGGACGCAACCACCCACACCTGGGTAGACGCCGCAAAACTCATCCCCGGCCACACCCTGGCCAGCACCACCCCCACAAGCCACCCCGTCGTACTCGCCATCAAGCCCACCCCCGGCGCCGCCAACCGCTTCAACCTCACCATCCAGCAGCTCCACACGTACTATGTACTTGCCGGTACGACGCCGATATTGGTTCACAATTGCAATACCAATATTCCGAATGTGGCCCTCGGGACCGAAGATAATGGGCTAGTAAAATTTGCAGATGATAACAAGTACACCCACTTCATGGGCCAGACGCGAGAAGATGCTCTTGCCAACGTTCGCGATGTGGCAAATAACCACCCGGAAACTCAGATTCACGTGCGCCTTGATGGCTTCAAGATGACTAGCGGAGAGGCTGGAGCTACCAATGCCCAGCTATTTGATGACGCTGTCAGTCAAGGGCAGGGAGATAACTGGTTCACCACGCAGAGGGAGATGGCGATCCTGGAGCGCGCTTACCGAATGGGTAATCTTGATACGAGTAGGCTCACCTTCTATATGGAGGGCAAGGACGTCACAAGCGAAGTTCTTGCGGGGTCAAATTATCTAGGAGGTTCGTAGGTGGAGATAATCGCTGAATGGCAGCGCTCATTTCGCATGTGGCACTACGCGGTGAGCTACCACCAGCTGCTGCTACGGAGCTTGATCGATGATCCCCAGAGCCGCATCGACATCCTCTTCTCGAACGTTTACTTCCTGCATATGCCTGCGAAGTGCGAGCGGCTTGAGATTTCCACGGATGAGGAGTTCGACCCGCCGGGCATTGAAATCCCGGCAGGGACCCAGGGGAAGTGGTTTATCATCAATGGAGGCGTGGGCTACGTTTATGCAACGCATTGCCAGTGGCACGAAGATGATGGCAATGCAATGACTCCGTCTCGTTTTGGTCCCCTCAAAAGGACGGATTGAAATCTCCTGCCATGCACCCTGGGTTACTTGTCAATCGGCACTGTAACTTGAAGATTGCCCCAATCGGCAAAATGGAATGTAGTCGAAATTCCTACGGCTTTGTGCTTTGCTTGGGTTGATTGACCTGCTGATTCGCGTCAGATTGACTGCCAATGACGCCCCAGAGGCCCCACCGGATTGTTTTCCGGTGGGGCCTCCGGGGCGTTTGACGGCAGTAGTTGACGGCAACGTCAGTGGACGTCCTCTGCACAAACGTGTGGCTTGTCGCCGTCGGCAGGTCGGATGGCAGGCGAGTGTGGGACTCGGAGGGCGTCGCCGAGGGTGTCGATGGCGTCTCGCTGAAGCCGGAGTCGGACGTGGGCGTACACCGTCGCGGTCACGCCGATGTGGGCATGGCCCAACAGTTCCTTGATGACGACCAGTTCGACGCCCTGTTCCAGGAGGAGTGTGGCCGCCGAGTGTCGGAGGTCGTGGAAGCGGATGCATCGCAGGGCGGCCCGGCGGAGCAAGGCGTTGAAGTGCCGAGTGAGGGTGGCTCCCTCGATCGGTGAGCCGTCGGGCCGGGTGAAGACGTACCCGCTCGCCTTCCAGGAAGCCCCCGCCGCCTCGCGCTCCTGGGTCTGCTGGTCGCGGTGCTGTTCGAGGGAGCGCAGGCACTCGGTGGGCAGGGCAATGCGCCGTTCCGAGCTGTGGGTCTTCGTGGGTAGAGCGGTGAGGCCGGCGGAGTTGGTGCGCTGCAGGGTGCGGCGGATGCTGGCGGTGCCGCCGATGAGGTCGAGGTCTTCCCAGCGCAGGCCGAGGAGTTCGCCCTTGCGCAGTCCGGTGCGCAGAGCGAGTTCGAACAGCGCGCTCAGCCGGTGGCCGTTCGTGGCGGCGAGGAACGCTCGGGCTTCTTCGGCGGTGAGGGGTTCGAAGCGGCGGGGTCGGGGTGTGCCCATGCGGACGTTGCGGGCGACGTTGCGGTGGATCTCCTCTTCGCGGACGGCGTGCTCCAGGGCGGACTTCAGCACCGAGTGCACGTAGGCCAGCGTCAGCGGGGACAGCCGCTTGCGGCAGCAGGCCCCGGCCGCGCAGCACTGGGGCTGATCGCGGGCGGCGTCGAGGCCGCGTGTGCAGCATTGGCAGATGGTGCGGAGGTGGTCGAGCCAGGTGCGGACGTCCTTGGCGGTGAGCTTGGCGAGCTTCTTCCGTCCGAGGCCGGGGACGACGTACAGGCGCACGCAGGCGGTATAGCGGGTGTGGGTGTTCTCTCGGAGGCGGTGGATGGCGACGGTTTCCAGCCAGTAGGTGAGGAACGCCGCGACGCTGCCCTGGGCGGTGGGCGCGGGTATGCCGCGGTTGCTCGTGGCGATCTTCTCCGTCAGCTGGGCCAGCGCGTCCTTCCGGGTGGTGCCGTAGACGTGGATGCGCTTGCGGGTGTCGCCGGGGGCGAGGACGTATCCGGCGGCTTCCCAGCGGCCGTCCTTGCGCTTGTAGACGGTGCCGTCGCCGTTGGCGCGGAGCCTGCGCGAGCCGGTGCCGGTGACGGCGCTGGTGGTGGAAGCGGGGTTGGTCATCAGGAAGCCTGTTCGAGTTGGTGGTGGACGAGGGCGTTCAGGGCGTGGGTGGGGATGCGGCGAGCGCGGCCGATGGTGAGGGAGGCGAGCTGCCGGGTTCGGATGAGGTCGTAGACGGTGGACCGGCTGATTTTCAGGCGCGCCATGACCTCCGGGACGGCCAGGAGTTCGGCATCGGCGGTCACCCGGTCACCCCGGTCTGGACGGGTGCGGTCAGCGGATCGGTGGAGTGACCGGTGCGGTCATTCGCGCGTCGCGCCTGTCGGGTGCGGGCTGGCCGCTCGGGTCGGGGCTTTGGTGCGGTGGTCAGGAGGTCGGCGAGGTGGGCGAGTTCGGGCAGGAGGCCGCTTCCGGTGTACTGCCAGTGCGAGATCACCAGGGTGGTGTCCGTGTCGATGTGCCGCCGGCTCTTCGCCCGCTGACTGGCGCGGTGACCGGCGTCGGGGTTGGTGTGACCGGCGCTCAGGTCAGTGCGGTCACTGCGCTGGTCAGTGACCGGCTGGCCGTCGCCAGCCCGCTTCTGGGCGTCGTCTTGACGGCCTCGCCAGGTGGCGCGTTCGGCTCGGAGGTGGGTGAGGGTGGTGGAGTAGTGGCGGGTTCGGGTGGAGAAGTGGCCTCGAAAGCCGAGCATGTGAGCCCACTGGCGCAGGCGGAGGTGAGCGTGTTCGGGTCGAACGCCGAGGCGCCAGGCGGTGT
>Ga0302314_10011764_pt1 | contig 15230 bp, 10 predicted proteins | sample III_Palsa_N2_3_FD_200533 | JGI IMG/M metagenome (GOLD analysis project Ga0302314, IMG submission 200533) | Peat permafrost microbial communities from Stordalen Mire near Abisko, Sweden - III_Palsa_N2_3 | ecosystem: Environmental > Terrestrial > Soil > Palsa > Peat permafrost | place: Sweden...
CATCGTGCACCAGGTGAACATCGAGCACCTGGCCCGCGTCGTGATGTCCCGCGGCGGCCAGGCCTACCCGGACACCGTGGTCGGCACCGACTCGCACACCACCATGGTCAACGGCCTCGGCGTGCTCGGCTGGGGCGTCGGCGGCATCGAGGCCGAGGCGGCGCTGCTCGGCCAGCCCGTCAGCATGCTGATCCCGCGGGTGGTCGGCTTCAAGCTGACCGGCGAGCTGCCGGCCGGCGTCACCGCCACCGACCTGGTGCTCACCATCACCGAGATGCTGCGCAAGCACGGCGTCGTCGGCAAGTTCGTCGAGTTCTACGGCGAGGGCGTGACGGCGGTCCCGCTGGCCAACCGTGCGACCATCGGCAACATGTCGCCGGAGTTCGGCTCCACCAGCGCGATCTTCCCGATCGACCAGGAGACCATCACCTACCTGAAGCTCACCGGCCGCTCCGAGCAGCAGCTCGCGCTGGTCGAGGCGTACGCCAAGGAGCAGGGTCTCTGGCACGACCCCTCGCACGAGCCGAAGTACTCCGAGTACGCCGAGCTCGACCTCAGCACGGTCGTCCCGTCCATCGCCGGCCCGAAGCGTCCGCAGGACCGGGTGATCCTGAGCGAGGCCAAGGCGAAGTTCGCCGAGGCGCTGCCCGCCTACTCGGCGCAGGCCTCGAAGCCGACCACGGTCACGGCGCCCGACGGCAGCACCTACCAGATCGACAACGGCGCGGTCGTGATCGCCTCGATCACCTCCTGCACCAACACCTCGAACCCCTCGGTCATGCTCGGCGCGGCGCTGCTGGCCAAGAAGGCCGTGGAGAAGGGGCTGTCGGCCAAGCCGTGGGTCAAGACCACGCTGGCTCCCGGCTCCCAGGTCGTCACCGACTACTACGACCGGGCCGAGCTCACGCCGTACCTCAACAAGCTCGGCTTCAACCTGGTCGGCTACGGCTGCACCACCTGCATCGGCAACTCGGGACCGCTGCCCGAGCACGTCTCGGCCGCGGTCAACGAGGCCGACCTCGCGGCAGCCGCGGTGCTCTCCGGCAACCGCAACTTCGAGGGCCGGATCAACCCCGACGTCAAGATGAACTACCTGGCCTCGCCGCCGCTGGTCATCGCGTACGCCATCGCCGGCACGATGGACTTCGACTTCGAGAACGACGCGCTGGGCACCGGCACCGACGGACAGCCGGTCTACCTCAAGGACATCTGGCCGACGCCCGCCGAGATCCAGGCGACCATCAACTCGGCGATCTCCTCCGAGATGTTCGCCAAGGACTACGCGGACGTGTTCGCCGGCGACGAGCGCTGGACCTCGCTGCCCACGCCCACCGGCAACGTATTCGAGTGGGACGCCGACTCGACCTACGTCCGCAAGCCCCCGTACTTCGAGAACATGCCGGCCACCCCGACCCCGGTCAACGACATCGCCGGCGCGCGCGTGCTGGCCAAGCTCGGCGACTCGGTGACCACCGACCACATCTCCCCGGCCGGCTCGATCAAGGCCGACTCGCCCGCGGGCAAGTACCTGGCCGAGCACGGCGTGCAGCGTCGCGACTTCAACTCCTACGGTTCGCGTCGTGGCAATCACGAGGTGATGATCCGCGGCACCTTCGCCAACATCCGGCTGCGCAACCAGCTGCTGGACGGGGTCGAGGGCGGCTTCACGAAGAACCTGCTGACCGGTCAGCAGACCACGATCTACGAGGCCTCCGCCGCGTACGCCGAGGCCGGTGTGCCGCTGGTCGTGCTGGCGGGCAAGGAGTACGGCTCGGGCTCGTCCCGCGACTGGGCCGCCAAGGGCACCGCGCTGCTCGGCGTCAAGGCCGTCATCGCCGAGTCCTACGAGCGGATCCACCGCAGCAACCTGATCGGCATGGGCGTGCTGCCGCTGCAGTACCCGGCCGGCCAGAACGCGGCCTCGCTCGGCCTGACCGGCGAGGAGGAGTTCACCATCACCGGCGTCACCGCGCTCAACGAGGGTGCCACGCCGAAGACGGTGAAGGTCAAGGCTGGCAGCGTCGAGTTCGACGCGGTCGTGCGCATCGACACCCCCGGAGAGGCCGACTACTACCGCAACGGCGGGATTATGCAGTACGTCCTGCGCAACCTGTTGCGTTCGGCGTAGGTCTACCGCAGCGGCGACTGTGCTGATGGCGTGGCTCGCAAGCTCGCCCCGCATGCAGTACGTGCTGCGTAACCTGCTGAAGACGGCGTAACTCAGTAGTTTGAATGGCCCGCAGCGCATGACGCTGCGGGCCATTTCGCTTACGCGGCAGGCCAGACAGTCACAGCCCCCGACACGGCCAACGACACCCGCGTCCCCACCGCGAGACTCCCCTCGAACCCCGTGCGCACGAGCAGCGGCTCGACACCGTCGCCATCCGGCGTGATCGACAGCAGCGTGTCGTGCCCGAAGTACTCGCAGGACAGGACGCTCCCGACCAGTTCCCCGTCGCCCTCCGGCAGCACCTTGATCTGCTCGGGACGAATCAGGGCCGTGACACGCGCGCCGTCGCCGAGCCCGTCGAGCGCCCGCGCGGGCAGGGTGCCGAGGGCGCTGCGGACCTCCTCGCCCGCGAGCACGCCGACGACCAGGTTCGCGTCGCCGACGAAGCGCGCGAGGCTCTGGTCCGCCGGGTTGTCGTAGAGCTGCTGCGGCGCCCCCTGCTGGACCACGACGCCGTCCCGCAGCACGACCACCTGGTCCGCCATCGACAACGCCTCGTCCTGGTCGTGCGTGACCAAGATCGCGGTCGTCTGGAAGTCGCGCAGGATGCTGCGCACGTCGGCGCGCACCGAGGCCCGCAGGCCCGCGTCGAGCGAGGAGAACGGCTCGTCCATCAGCACCAGCGTCGGGTTGGGCGCGAGGGCCCGAGCCAGCGCGACGCGCTGCTGCTGGCCGCCGGAGAGCTGGTGCGGGTACCGGTGCCCGAGGTCCGCGAGACCGATCAGCTCGAGCAGTTCGGCGGCCCGCGCCTTGCGTTGTCCGCGCGGCAGCCCGAAGCCGATGTTGGCCGCGATGTCCAGGTGCGGGAAGAGGCTGCCTTCCTGCGGCACGTAGCCGATCCGCCGCTTGTTCGGCGGCACGAAGACCCCGTCGCCGTCCACGACCCGGCCGCCGATCGAGATCTCCCCGCCGTCCGGCCGCCCGAAGCCCGCGAGCGCCCGCAGCAGCGTCGTCTTGCCGCTGCCTGAGGGCCCGAGGACCGCGGTGAACGTGCCCTGCGGCACCTCGAGGCCCACCCCCTTCAGCACCGGGTGGTTCGGCCCGAAGCCCTTATGCAGGCCGGAGATCGTGACGTTGCTCATCTGCTCGTCGCCCTTCGGGCCGGGAGGCGGTCGAAGAACCGCCCGAGAAGGTAGCTGGGCACGGCGGCGATCGCGATCATCGCGAGCGCGAACGGCGCCGCCTGGCCGTACGCGAGGTTCTGCTGGTAGTTCCAGAACTGCGTGGCCAGCGTCTGCACCCCGGTCGGCACCAGGATCAGCGTGGCCGTCAGCTCGGTGACCGCGGACAGGAACACCAGGCAGAAAGCCGCCGCCAATCCGGGCCCCACCAAGGGGATCGTCACCCGGCGCAGCACCGCGAGCCGGCTCTGGCCCAGCGAACGCGCGATGTCCTCGAGGCCGACGGGGGCCTGTGCCACCGAGGCGCGCACGCCGACCAGCGCCAGCGGGAAGAACAGCACCGCGTACGCCGCGACGAGCATCGGCGCGGTCTGATACCACAGGCCGCCCGCGTAGTTCTCGCTGAAGTAGGACAGCGCCAGCGCGATCACCAGGCCCGGCATCGCCATCACCAGGTACGTGCTGCGCTCGATCAGCCTGCGTACGCGGCCGTCGTGCCGCACCGCGAGGATTCCCACCGGCAGCGCGGCCATCGTGGTCACGGCCGCCGCGCTCGCGCTGTACGCGGCGGTGTGCAGCGTCGCGTCGACGATCGAGACGCCGGTGAACGGGGCGTTGGCGCTGCTGACCCACCAGTAGATCGCCGAGCCGATCGGCATTCCGAGGGCCAGGGCCACGAGCGCGGCCATCACCAGCAGCGCGGGGAGTGCCCACCAACCGAGCCGGTGCCGTCCGGTGGCCCGCTGCGCGCCCCGGTCGACGCGGCTGACCCGGCCGCGCACCCGGCCCATGGACTCGGCCGCGAGCACGACCATGCCGAGCGCGACCAGCACCAGGGAGAGCGCGGAGGCGGCCGGGACGTTGAAGGACACCGAGAACTCGGTGAAGATCTCGGTGGTAAAGGTCTGATACCCGAGGATCTCGAAGGCGCCGTACTCGGCCAGCAGCGCGAGCACCACCAGCAGGCAGCCGCCGAGGATCGCGACCCGGGCCTGGCCGAGCGTGATCCGCCAGAACGTACGAGCCCGACCGGCCCCCAGGCTGCGGGAGACCTCCTCCTGCGCCGGGTCCGCGTTGCGCAGGCTCGCCGCGACCGGCAGGTAGACGAGCGGGTAGACGGCCAGCGTCATCACCAGCACCGCGCCGCGGAAGCCGTGCACCCAGGTGCTCAGCGAGGCCCAGCCGAAGCTGACCACGAAGTCGGGGATCGCCATCGGGATCACCACGAGCACCGCCCAGATCCGCCGCCCGGGCAGGTCGGTGCGCTCGATCAGCCAGGCCGCGCCGGTCCCGATCACCGCGCACAGCAGCGTCACCACGACCGAGAGCCGCACGGTGTTCCACAGCAGCTGCGCCGTCAGCGGACGCCACATCAGCCGGCCGACGTCGTCCACGCCGGAGCTGCGCGCCTGCAGCAGCAGGAAGACCAGCGGCAGCAGCACCGCGACCGCGACCAGCGCGCTCAGCGCGATCAGCAGCAGCGGACGGTCCCCGACACGGCGACGCGCCCGCCGCGCCGCCGGAGCGTCCGGCGGTGCGACGGGCGCCTGCCCGATCACGCTGGTCAAAGCAGTCCGCTCTGCTGCAGGAGCGCGATCGCCGTGGATCCGTCCCCGAGTTCGGGGATGGTCAGGTCGGTCGGCTGCAGGGTGCTGAACGCGGGTTCTTCGGAGGACGCGGAGACCCCGTCGTCGAGCGGGTACTCGAAGCTGATCGAGTTCTTGATGATCGTCTGCCCTGCCTTCGACGTGAGGAACGCCAGGAACTTCTGCGCGTCCGCCTGGTTCTTCGAGGACTTCAGGACCGCGGCGCCGGAGACGTCCACCACGTAGCCCGGGTCGTGCGGGGCGAAGTAGGCGATCTTCGAGTGCATCGCGCTCGCGCCGAGCTCGGCCTGCATCCGGTACCAGTAGTACTGGTTGAGCACGCCGAATGCCACCGCGCCCCGGTTGACCTCGTCCACCAGCGTCTCATTGTCCGGGTACGAGTTGTCGCCCGCGTTGGCCTTGATCGAGTTCAGCCAGGTGAGCGCCTTGGCCTGGCCGTAGGTGCGCTCCACCGAGGTCACGATCGGCTGGAAGTCGGTCTCGCTCGGCGCGAGGCCGAGCTTGCCCGCGTACTTCGAGTCGGCCAGGTCCATGACCGAGGTCGGCAGCTGCGAAGCGCTGATCAGGCTCGGGTTGTAGACGATGACGCTGACCCGCGCCGAGACGCCGACCCAGTCACCCTCGGGGGAGTTGTACTTCGACGGGGTGGCGGCCAGGGTCGAGGAGTCGACCGAGGCGAGCAGCCCCTTCTCCTGCAGGTCCTCGAGCACCGGGGAGTTCTCGGTGTAGAAGACGTCCGCGACCGGGTGCTTCTCCTCCTGCACGATCTCGTCGGCGAAGGTGTCCTCGTCGTCGTAGCGCACGTTGACCTTGATGCCGGTCTGGTTCTCGAATGCCTGGGCCAGCGACTGCGTGGTCTGCTCGTGCTGGCCGCTGTAGACCGTGATCGAGCCGGCCGAACCGCCGCTCTTCGAGCCGCCGCACGCGGTGAGCGTGAGGGCTGCCAGGCCCACGGCGGTGAGCGCGGCCAGGCTGCGGGCGGCGGGGGAGGGGATGCGGGCGATCACGAGGCTGCTCCTGGGCACAAGGCGTTGACGGCGTTCTCCGCGCTGGTGACCTGCACGGCGGCCTGGGTCTGGGTGCTCGAGCCCTTGGCGGCGACGAACGCGGTGAACGCGGCGTCGAGCCGGGTCACTGCGCTCTTGACGCTCGCGGTCTGGAGCGTGAGCTGCTTGAGCGGAAGGATCTGCGCCTGCGCGTAGCCGACCGAGTCGGCCGTCGCGTCCGGACCGTCCGCCAGCACGTCGGAGACCGCGGTGCAGTCCTGCGAGAGCGCCGAGGCTGAGCTGGTGGCCGAGGCCGTCGCCGAGGACGAGGAACCGCACGCGGCCGCGGTCGCCGAGGTCACGGCGGCCAGCGCGAGCACGGCCAGCAGCCGGGCAGGGCGCCGGCGCGCGAAGGGTGTCGAGGCAGCAGTACGCACGGTGGCGTTCGCTCCGTTTCGGGAATTCGAGGTCTGATAGGTCATGGCCGTCAGCCGAACAGCGTCCGGCCGACCCAGTCGCCGGTGCCGGCGGCTCCGGGCGGGATCGCGAAGACGGCGCTCGCGGTGTGGGTGGTGAACTGAGCCAGCGCGTCGTACTCGGCCATCTTCGTGAACATCGGCACGAAGGCGGTGCGCGGATCCTTCTGGTAGCCGAGGAACAGCAGCCCGGCGTCGTATTCGAGCGCCTGCCGCCACGGAGGCCAGCGCTCGACGAACGGGGTCGTGCCGTTGTTGTAGGAGAAGGCGCGGCGCACGATCACGGCCCCGTTGTTCTCCTGCGCCGCGGCCAGCCGCACATGCGCGGTGGTCGCGATCACCGGTTGCCCGCTGGAGCTCTTCGCATTCAGATCGAGCGCGTCGAACTCGTCGCTCGCGCCGAGCGGGGCGCCGTTCAGCTTCTGCCGCCCGATCACCTGTTCTTGCTGGGTCGGCGCGAGCCGGTCCCAGTGCTCGAGCGCCATCCGGATCCTGCGATAGACCAGGTAGCTGCCGCCGCGCATCCAGGCCGGGCCCTCGGAGCCGGCCCACAGCACCGTGTCCAGGTCGGTCGGCGGATGGGCGTTGGAGTTGATCGTGCCGTCCTTGAAGCCCATCAGGTTGCGCGGGGTGCCGCCGGTGTTGCTGGGCGAGAAGCCGAGCTGGGTCCAGCGCAGCGTGGCCACGTCCGGCGCGATCCTGGCCATGTTGCGCACCGCGTGGAAGGCCACCTGCGGGTCGTCGGCGCAGGCCTGCAGGTACAGGTCGCCGTCGCTGTCCGCGGCGGTCAGCTGGTCGCCGGAGAAGTGCGGCAGCACGGCGAGCGCGGCCGGCAGTTGATGCGAGATCCCGAAGCGGCCGACACCGGATGAGTCCACGAACAGCGAGCGGCCGAAGCCGACCGTCAGGGTGAGCCGCGCCGGGCCGAGTCCGTAGGCCTCGAGCGAGTCGTCCGTGGTCGAGGCGTCGGTCGCGTCGGCGTACGCGTCTCCCGTCGCGCTGGTGGACGCGTAGATCGGCACGGTCACGGTCTGCCCGGCGGTGATCTCGGCGGCCAGCTGCGTCCAGGACTTCAGCAGCGTCGCCACGTCCGCCTTCTCGCTCGTGTTCAGGTCGAACGCGGCGAGCACGGTGTGCTGCTGGGTATTGGTGACGATGCCCGACTGGTGCGCGCCCCAGAACGGCTCCGTGGCCGAGAGCGAGTCGGTGTCCGCCGCCGAGGCCCGCTCCGCGACTCCGACGCCCAGACCGCCCGCCACCGCGCCGACGCCCACGGCCAGGCCGCCGCGCAGCAGCAGGGACCTGCGGCCAAGGCCGGGCTGGCGCTCACCTTCCTCGGAGGCCTCGGGTATCTCCGTCATCAGTGCAGCTCCTGCAGGATGTTGGTGCCGTCGTTGACGAACAGCACGCCCTTGCCGTCCGAGCTGATCGCGACGTCGAACAGGTCGCCGTCGCCCGGCGGGTCCTGGCCGATCGAGTCGTCCGCGTAGTACTCGCCGACCTGCTTGCCGGCCGGGGTGACCTCGACGATCTTGCCGTTGGTGGCGTTGGCCGCCAGCAGGTCGCCGTCCGGCGCGAGGACCAGGCCGAGCGGCCCGGCCAGCTGGCCGTCCTCGGTCAGCGTGCTGCCGGTGCTGTCCGCGGCGGTCCGGGTGAGCGCGTCCGGGACCGCGGCGATCCGGTTGTCCAGGTTGTCGGCGACGTAGAGGGTGCCCTTGGCGTCCAGCGCGAGGCCGGTCGGGCCCTTGACGAACGCGGCGGCGTCGGGGGCCTCGGGGAAGCCGGTGGCGACGACGGACTCGGCAGTGATCTTCGGCGCCGAGGTCGAGGTCTGCGACAGGCTGAGGCGCACCACGTCGCCCTGGTCCACCTTGCCGGTGGTGCTCGCGGTGATCCCGACGAGGGTGTTGCTGACGAACAGGGCGGCGGTGTTCCCGTCGTCCTGCACCGCCGCGTCCCACGGCCCGTCCAGGTAGGGCTCGGACAGGGTCTCGGCGACCTTGCCCGTCGGCGAGAGCACGATCAGGCAGCCGGCCTGGGCGGTGGTGATCTTGCCGTCGCTCGACGGCAGGCTGCCGACGATCACCCAGCCGGTCTTGAGCTGGACCATCGCGGTCGTCAGCCCCACGCCGCCGGTGCAGCCGGACTCGGTCTGCGGCAGCTGCGCGAAGACGCTCTGCGTGCCGTCGGTGTGCAGGTCCACGATCGTGGTCCCGGTGCCCTGGTTGTTCGAGGAGTTGTTGAAGTTGCCGACCAGCACGTCGCCGGTCTTGACCGAGCCGACGGTCTCGGTGACCGGCCAGATCGCGTACGGGTTCTCGTCGCCGTTGCTCGGGGTGGTGGAGCCGAGCACGGAGACCGTGGCCTTGCCGGCCAGGAAGGAGCCCGTCGAGGGGGACAGGGCGGTGGCGGCAGCGGCGTCGGCGGCCGAGATCTGGGTGGCTCCGGCCTCGGTACCGCTCAGGCCCTGGGGCACCGAGGCGCCCGTGGATCCGCTCGAGCCGCACGCAGTGGCAGTGGCTGCGAGGACCGGCACGCCGAGGACGGCTATGAGGCGCGTGGCCCGCGGCCGTCGAGTGCTTGGCTGCATGATTCCCTTCCTGTTTCCGTGGGTCCGGCACGTCCGGCCGAGGTGGCCCAAGGTAAGGCTTACCTAACCGGTATTGCCGAAAGTAAGGTACACCTAACCGGCGCGGTGGATCACAGGGGGGTGGCGGAACCCGGTGCGCGCGCCGCCTCAGCGCTGGCGTCCCCGCGTCACCAGGGCTCGCGTACGCCGCAACCGACGCCAGGTGAAGCAGAACACCGCAAATTACGGCCGGCCCGCGGTCTGCGGCTCGACATTGTTGCCGCCGGCATCGAATCCCCCGTGCCTACCGAGGTTCATGCCCTCGGCCTCGGCTGTTTCGGCAACCGCGCGGCCGGGGAGCCGGCGCTCAGGCTTTGCGCGGCGAAGCGGGCGTGCCGATCTGTGCGATCTGGCAACGAATCTTGGTCACCGGATCGTGCGCAGCGGATCACCGAGTCCGTCGCGGACGTGCGCTCGAACTGCGCCGCGACGCCCGTCGGCGGGCCGCGCACGGTTACCCGGCCGATCCCAGGCGGCCCCGCAGCAGGTCCGGGCTCTGCCCCCGGCCGCCGCGTTCCCCGGCGCCGCCGCTTCGGTGATCGTTTTCCCGGGCTGTTACCGGTTAACAGTTTGGTCACGAGATTGTGCGGGTTCTGATCTTGCCACGAAGATCATCATCCACCTCTCAGGTGTCCTTAAATTGTTGTGCGACCCTACATGAATTCCATGTTACGGCCGGTCACCGGCCTGTGGATCCACCTGCGCGGGCATCCGTCCTGTCCAAAACGCGACAACGTTGTCATGCTACGTGCCGTAGAACATGATCTTCAAACCTTGATCAAAGTTCCCTAGCCGTTATCGAAGGCCCTCGGGGGTGCCCGAAAGGCCCTTCCCAAAGGCTTCGCCGCGCAATACGTTGCGGGTCGCAACATTCCAGGTCCGTTGTCTGGACCGCCGAAGAGCACCACCCCCCGCCTCCCGGCTCCACTCCGCACCGCCGCGTCCGACGCGCCGGTATCCGAGAAGGGAACAGCGCAATGATGCGCAACCGAATCCTCGCCGCCGTGGCCGTCGCCACCGTGGCCACCACCGCGTTGGCCGGCTGCTCGAGCTCGAAGTCTGGGTCCACGACGTCGAGCAGCACGAACAACAAGGTCGGCATTCTGCTGCCGGACACCACCTCATCGCCCCGCTGGGTTTCCGCGGACCCGAACGAGCTGGCCTCCCAGTGCACCAAGTACAACCTGGACTGCAAGATCTACAACGCCAACGGGTCGGACTCCACCCAGGAGCAGCAGGCCCAGCAGCTGATCAGCTGGGGCGCGGGCGTCATCCTCGAGGTCGACCTCGACTCCTCCTCCGGCGCGCAGATCGAGAAGCTGGCCAAGTCCAAGGGCGTCGTCCCGATCGACTACGACCGGCTCACCCAGGGCGGCGGCGCGTCCTACTACGTGTCCTTCGACAACGTGAAGGTCGGCGACGACCAGGGCACCGCCCTGACCCAGTGCTCGCAGGTCGCCGGCAAGAGCTCGGTCGGCTACGTCGAGATCGACGGCGCGGCCACCGACAACAACGCCACCCTGTTCGCCGAGGGCTACAACTCGGTGCTCAGCAAGACGGCCGGCTGGACCAAGCTCGATGACGGCAACGGCGACTGGAGCGCGACCACCGCGGCCTCCGTCTTCCAGAACCAGCTCGGCAAGTACGGCAGCAAGATCAACGCCGTGATGGTGGCCAACGACACGATGGCCCAGTCGGTCATCAACACGCTGCAGCAGCAGGGCCTGGCGGGCAAGGTCGCCGTCTCCGGCCAGGACGCCTCCCCGGGCGGACTCGACAACATCATGGCGGGCACCCAGTGCTTCTCCATCTACAAGCCGGTCGCCGGTGAGGCCGACGTCGCGGTGAAGCTCGCCTCCGAGATCCTGGCCGGCCAGAAGCCGACCGCGCCGACCACGATCACCGACCCCTCGGACGGCGCCAAGATCCCGTCGTACCTGGCCACCCCGATCGTGATCACCAAGGCCAACGTGGCGCTCCCGGTGACCCAGGGCTACGAGACCGCGGCCTCCGTCTGCGGCACCTCGGCGGCGATCGCGAAGCTCTGCAACGAGAACGGCATCACCTACACCTACGCCGGCAGCTGACCAACCCGGTAGTCCCTGATCTTCCCGCCCCCGGCAGGCTCCCGCCTGGGTCCGCCGGGGGCGGGAATCAGCCACATCGACCCAAGGAGTCAACGTGAGCGTGGACGCCGGTCCCCGCGTCGCGGCCGAGCCGATCCTGCGGCTGCGCGGCATACAGAAGTCATTCGGCCCGGTGAACGTCCTGAAGGGCGTTGACTTCGAGGCCCGTTCCGGAGAAGTGACCGCGCTGGTCGGCGATAACGGCGCCGGCAAATCCACGCTGGTCAAGTGCATCGGTGGCACCTAGTCCATCGACGACGGCGAGTACCAGTTCGACGGGAAGCCCGTGCACGTGCACGGCCCGCGCGACTCCTCCGCCCTCGGCATCGAGATCGTCTACCAGGACCTCGCCCTGTGCGACAACCTGGACATCGTGCAGAACATGTTCCTCGGCCGCGAGGAGCTCACCGGGGCGCGGACCCTGGACGAGGCGAAGATGGAGCTGCTCGCCGGGCAGACCCTCACCTCGCTGTCCGTGCGCACCGTGAAGTCGGTGCGGCAGAAGGTCTCCAGCCTGTCCGGCGGCCAGCGCCAGACGGTCGCGATCGCCAAGTCCGTGCTGTGGAACTCGAAGCTGGTCATCCTCGACGAGCCGACCGCCGCCCTCGGCGTGGCCCAGACCGCCCAGGTGCTCGACCTGGTGCGCCGGCTGGCCGACCAGGGCCTCGCGGTCGTGCTGATCTCGCACAACATGAACGACGTGCTGCAGGTCTCCGACAGCATCGCCGCGCTCTACCTCGGACAGATGGCCGCCCAGGTGCGCCGCTCCGAGGTGACGCACACCCAGATCGTCGAACTCATCACGGCGGGACGCTCCGGCGATCTCGGCCTGACCACCGCGGCCTCGGCCGCCGCCGGCGGGAACGGAGCGCAGGTATGAGCACCATCGGCAACGAAGCGCTGAGCCAGCCCCTGCGCTCGGGCGAGGAACTGCCCTTCCAGAACCGCTCGCTCAACACGAAGGAATACGCCGCCGACTACATCCAGCGGCTGCGCGGCGGCGACATGGGCTCGATACCCGGCCTGCTCGGCCTGGTCGTGCTGGTGATCCTCTTCTCCATTCTGCAGAGCGGCTTCCTGAGCGCGTACAACGTCGAGAACATGCTGATCGACGGCGCGCCGACCATCATCATGGCGATGGGCCTGGTCTTCGTGCTGCTGCTCGGCGAGATCGACCTGTCGGCGGGCACCGCGTCCGGCGCCTGCGCGGTGCTGGCCGCCGTGCTGCTGGTGCGGCATCAGATGAACTGGGTGGTCGCGTGCATCGCGGCCGGCATCCTCGGCGCGCTGATCGGCGCGTTCATCGGCTGGCTGCGCGCGAAGGTCGGCATCCCCTCGTTCGTCATCACGCTGGCGGCGTTCCTGTCCTTCCAGGGCGTCATCGTCATCATGGTCGGCGGCAGCGGCTCGATCCTGGTCCAGGATCACACGCTGGACTCGCTGGAGAGCGCGAGCATCTCCGACTACATGCCGATCTGGGGCGGCTGGGTCCTGCTGGCCCTCGTCACGCTCGGCTACGCGGTGGTGAAGTTCCGCACCCTGGGCAAGCGCCGCGCGTCGGGGCTGTCCGCCGAGCCGAACCAGATCGCGCTGGTCAAGATAGCCGCGCTGGCGGTGCTCGGCGCGGTGTTCGTCTACTACATGGGCATCAACCGCATCGTCACGCACACGTTCCTCACCTCGAGTGAGAAGGACGAGGGCGTGCCGTGGATCGTGCCGCTGCTGCTGATCCTGCTGTTCGGCCTCACCTTCCTGCTCGGCCGCACCCGCTACGGACGGCACGTCTACGCCGTCGGCGGCAACGAGGAGGCCGCGCGCCGCGCCGGTATCCGGGTGGACCTCGTGCGCGTGTCCGTGTTCGTGATCTGCTCCTTCCTGGCGGCGCTGTCCGGCATCGTCCAGCTGTCGGCGCAGGCCGGCGTGAACTCGGCCCAGGGCGGCAGCAACACCCTGCTGCTCGCGGTGGGCGCGGCCGTCATCGGCGGCACCAGCCTGTTCGGCGGACGCGGCCGGGTGATCGACGCGGTCATCGGCGGCGTGGTCGTCGAGGTCATCTCCTACGGGATGAGCGACCTGATCTCGGGCTCGAACGGCCCGGGCTGGCAGCTGATCATCACCGGCGCCGTGCTGCTGATCGCGGCCGGCTTCGACGCGGTCTCCCGGAGGGCGGGCAGCAGGAGCTAGCGCACCGAGACGAGAGAGACAGCCGACCGGGCTGTAGCCATGCCATAGGGGACGTGGACGCGGGCGGGCGCCGACCGAGAAGGAACGGACAAGCACGATGACTGCTGCCGGTACGGCGGGGTCGACGCAGGACGAGGTTCGCAGGCACAACGTCTCCACGCTCTTGCGGTACGTCCATGTGCACGGCCCCACCTCCCGGACCGAGCTGACCTCGGTGATGCAGCTGAACCGGTCGACGATCGGCGCGCTGACGGCGGATCTCACCCAGGCCGGCCTGGTCCGGGAAGAGGTCCCGGCCCGGGCGAGGGCGGCCGGGGGCGGAGCGGGCAGGCCGTCCCTGGTGGTCTGCCCGCGACCGGAGAAGGTGTACGTCTTCGCGTACGACATCGGCGTGGACTATCTGATCGCGGCGAGGGTCGGCCTGGGCGGTTCGATCCTCGACCGCAGGGAACTGCACCGGCTCAGGGGCGACTACGCTCTCGAGGACGTCACGGCGCACCTGGGCAGATTCACCGCCGAGATGCTCGGGCGGGCCGAACCAGGCTCCGTCTGCGTCGGCGTGGGAGTGGCCATCGCGGCGCTGGTCCGCGAGGCGGACGGCCAGGTCAGGTACGCCCCCAACCTGGGCTGGGTGGACGTGCCGCTGGGTACCAGGCTGGCCGACCTGCTCGGCGAGTACGGAATCAAAGCACGGATAGCAGTGGGCAACGACGCCGATCTCGGCGCGCTCGCGGAACACGTCCGAGGCGCCGCGGCGGGCTCGTCCGACGCCGTGTACCTGACCGGCGAGGTCGGCGTGGGCGCGGGCATCATCGTCAGCGGCGAGCAGCTCAAGGGCCACGGCGGCTACGGCGGCGAGATCGGCCACACCGTGGTCAACCCCGCGGGCAGGCTGTGCCGCTGCGGTGCGCGCGGCTGCTGGGAGACCGAGATCGGCGAAAAGGCGATCCTCGACGCGGCCGGCCACCCCGACGGCCCCCGCTCCACCGTCTCCGCGGTGGTAGCAGCCGCGGCCGGCGGCGACCCGCGCGCGCTGGCCGCGATGCGTCACGTGGGTGAGTGGCTCGGGATCGGCGTGGGAAACGTAGTCAACATATTCAATCCCGACGTGGTCATCTTCGGCGGCCTGCTGCGAGACGTCTTCCCCGCGGTAGAGCAGCAGCTCCGCACGACACTCCTGACGACCGGCCTAGCCGCGCCCAGGGAACAGGTCCGCCTGGTAACCCCAGGCCTAGGCGCCGACTCAACCCTCGTAGGCGCGGCCGAACGCGCTTTCGCACCGCTGCTGTTTGACCCCATCGAGGTTATCAGCAGTTTGACTTAAGGGCGAGCTGCGGGATGCTCGAGGTCGCCGCCTCGCGTTGCCCTGCCCGGCGCCCGTGCGATGACCACCGGCCCGTTACCAACCCATCCACCCACCCACCCCGCCCGTGACTTGCGGCGTGACAGGACCGCGTCGGCGGCCAGCCGGTGTATCGGTGCCGATTTGTGCCGACCCAAAAGTGTTGCATCTGGTCGGCGCCGCTATGTGGTGTAGTCGATCAGGGTAGTGTCCACCAACCACCTCGGCGACCGAGAGTTGATCACGAACCCGCCCACGAGCGGCAACACGACTCGACGAGCCCCGACCGCTTACTGACTACTGCTGTTGTCTGCTTGCCGTTACCAATATCGCCGCTGCGCGCCTGTGACATTCAACCGTCGCCTGGCGCGCGCTGTCCCTGACCTGGCTTGGCGTCTGGCGTTTTATTCTGACATGAACGTCAACATCAAAGTCAACGGCTGCCTCCGGCGGGCACCTCCCTCGGAGAGCCGTCTTGTCTGTCGGGTTGCGGGTCCGGGGGTGGTGGTGGGGTCGGGGTGGTGTTCTC
>Ga0302314_10011767_pt1 | contig 15229 bp, 9 predicted proteins | sample III_Palsa_N2_3_FD_200533 | JGI IMG/M metagenome (GOLD analysis project Ga0302314, IMG submission 200533) | Peat permafrost microbial communities from Stordalen Mire near Abisko, Sweden - III_Palsa_N2_3 | ecosystem: Environmental > Terrestrial > Soil > Palsa > Peat permafrost | place: Sweden...
CGCCCAGCGCTTTCCCGTACGTGTGCGTCTCGACGAGCCGGCGGCGCGGCTGGTGCGAATCGGTGCGAGTGCAATAGTCGAGGTCCGGCATGGCGCAGCCTGCCGGTGACCTTGCCCGACCGGGCGCCGCCGACCTCCTGAAGCTGCTTGCGCCCTATCCGGGGCGAGCGGCGATGGCGACACGCATCGCGCTGATCTGCGCGCTGACGGTGTTCGTGACGAGCGCGTACGGCACGCCGGAAGCGGCGATCTCCGCCTACGTCGTGTTCTTCCTGAACCGGTCCGACCGGGTGGTGAGCGTGGTCTTAAGCGTGGCGATGCTGGTGGCGATCACCGTGGTCATCGGGCTGGTACTCGTAGTGACAATGGTCGCGCTCGACAATCCGGTTTGGCGGGTTGGGTGCATCGCGGTGCTGTCGTTCGGCCTGCTGTTCCTGACGTCGGCGAGCAAGCTGCGGCCGGTGGGCGCGATCCTCGCGATGATCGTCGGGTTTGTGCTCGACGAACTCGGTAGCGTGCCGTTCGGCGAGGTGGCGACGCGCGCCCTGCTCTACGCCTGGCTGATGGTCGCGATTCCAGTCGGGGTCTCGATCTGCATCAACTTGTTGATTTCCCCGTCGCCGCGGCGGCTCGCTGGTCGTGAACTGGCGAAGCGCCTGCGGGTCGCGGCCCGCAGTTTGGCTGAGCCTGTAATAGCACACGACGCACTTAGCGCGTGCCTGCGCGAGGGGGATGCGCAGATCGGCACGTGGCTGAAGCTCTCCGTCGTCGAAGGATCGTCGGCGAATGCTGATGTTGCCGCGCTGCGGCAGGCCGTGTCGTCGACGCTTGCCATCCTGGTCGCGGCCGATCTGGCGGCCCGCGAACCGTCGGGCCGGCTACCGGCATCGTTCATCAGGCCGATCACCGAGACACTGGAGAACATGGCCCGGATGCTCGATGCAGGCGGTTATCCGGTCGACATCGAACTCAGCCTGAAGGGCGTGCAAGAACTGACACCGCTCGCGCGAGTCGTCGCCGAGGACCTGCACGATGCGATCACGAGATTCGCCGTGGTCGAAGCCGAAGTCCCAATCGAAGCAGATGTCGAAGGCGCAGCCGAAGCCGAAGCCGAGGTCAAAGGCGAAGGCGTGGTCGATGCAAAAGCCAAAGCCCCGACGACCGTCAGCAAGCGCGGTGGGTTCTTCCTCCCGGATGCCTTCACGAATCCCGAGCATGTCCGCTACGCACTGAAGACCACCGCAGCAGCAATGTTCTGCTATCTGCTCTATTTGCAAATCAACTGGCCCGGTATCCACACCTGCTTCATCACCGTGTACATGGTGTCGCTCGGCACCACCGCCGAGACCGTCGAGAAGATGACGCTGCGCATCGCCGGGTGTCTCGTGGGCGCGCTCCTGGGCACCGCGGCGATCGTGTTCGTGACGCCGGTGCTCACGTCTGTCGTCGGGTTGATGGCGTTGGTGCTGTTCGGTGCATGGCTAGCGGCGTGGGTCGCGTTTGGTTCGCCTCGTATTGCTTATGCCGGATTCCAGATCGCCCTGGTGTTTTTCATGTGCGTGATCCAGGGCGCGGCACCCGGCTTCGACCTGACGGTCGCACGGGATCGCACGATCGGCATCCTGATCGGTAACGTGGTCGTCTATCTGGTCTTCACGCGCGTGTGGCCGGTCAGCGTTGCCGCGCGAGTTGACACTGCCCTCGCTGCGCTCCGTCAGCAGTGGGAGCGGCTGGCGGCCCTGCCCCATGCCGGCGCACGCCGGGCACAGGCCGCGAGCGCAATGGCTCAGTGCGGCGCGCTGGAACAAGACCTCGCGCTGATGCATTACGAGCCGTCGTGGGTTCGCCCTGAAGCGCAGTGGATCGCTGAACGTCGTGGCGTGCTGGCCAGACTCGGCGCGCTCGAAGGGCCGATGTTCCTGCTCGCCGAACGACGACCGGGCGATGCCGCGATCGGAGGCTGGCTTAAACAGCTCACGGGCGGGCCGCCGCAAACGCCTGACGAAAGCGGCGCGGCAGCCTCGACGGACCCCGCTATGCCGGTCGCGCTGAACCCAGCTATGCCGGACACGCCGAACCCCGCTATTTCGGTCGCGCCAAACCCTGCTATGCCGGACACGCCGAACCCCGCTTTGCCGGATGCAGCAACCGACGACGACGCGCGCACTGCGTTGCTGAACGTAGGCGATTCACGCCTCATTCAACTTGAACACGCCGCGTCGAACGACGCAGCGAAGGACATCACGATTCATGCGTCGGCTTAATCTTCCATTCGCACTGACGATCCTGGCCGCGTCGGGCTTGGCCGGCTGCGCCACGTCGTCCCTGGACATGGCGCCGGATAGTCCCGACCGTCCGTGGCAGCCGCAGACGGACGCAGCCGGCGCTATCGTGCCTGGGCCGTCGGCATCGGCTACATCGACCGCATCACTTGCATCAGCACATCGCTACCAGTTGCCCGCGAATCCCGCGCTCGCCACCGTGCCGCCTCCGCCGTCTTTGGAGCAAGCGCATGCGTACGACCTACCCGAGCTGATCGATGTGGCGGAATCGGAGAACCCGCTGACCCGCATCGCGTGGAACGATGCGCGCAATGTCGCGCTCGCGGCCGGCATCGCAAAGAGCGCCTATCTTCCACAACTGTCGGTCGCAGCGATGGGGTGGGTCGCGGGCGGCCAAGGTTCGCAGTCCTCCGTGCTCGGCAATTCGTCAGTCAGCGCGTCATCGCATGGCGCGACCCCGGTCGTCGCGCTGCAATGGCTGCTGTTCGATTTCGGCGGACGTGCCGCGCGCGTCGAAGCCGCTTCGCAGGCTACGGTGATGGCGAACATCGGCTTCACCGCGCTCCACCAGCAGGTGATCTACGAAGTCAGCGTCGCGTTCTACGCGTACCAGGCCGCGCGCAGTCGTATAGCCACGACTCGGCAAGGCCTCGACAACGCCGAAGCAATCCTGGCTGCGGCACAGTCGCGCTACAAGCATGGCATTGGCACCGTCATCGAAGTGGCGCAGGCTACGCAGAACCGCGCGCAGGCCAAGCTCGCAGCGGTGCAGGCGCAGGGCGTCGAAAGCAACAGCTATCTGGCGCTGATCTCTGCGATGGGCATTTCTCCGCTGTCGAAACCCACAATCGCGGAGATGCCGGAACACACGCTGTCGCCAGCGATGAGCAACTCGATCGACCAGATCGTGTCCTCCGCGATCGCCCGGCGCCCGGATGTGTTGAGCGCGTATGCGGCCGAGCGCGTCAATCTGGCGAAGGTGAAGGCGGCTGAGTCGGAATTCATGCCGAAGGTGTTTGTCTCGGCTTCGGCCGCGTACAACACGAGCAGTTCGTCGCTTTCCGCCGTTCCGGCCGTCGGGCAGCAGTTGCCGACGGTGAACCTCAGCGGCGGCCGTTACGGTGGCACCGTGATCGTTGGCGTAACGATTCCGCTGTATGACGGCGGCTTGCGTTCAGCGGTGCTCGCGCAGGCACGCAACGATGCCGACAGTGCGTCGACCCGCCTCACCCGGAGCCGCGAAGAAGCCGTTCGGCAAATCGTCACCGCCCAGAACACGCTGCAGTCGAGCATCGCCGCGCACGCCGCCGCGAAAGAGTTGCTCGCCGCCTCGCAGACGACCTACGATGCCGCCTTCGACGCGTATCGACAAGGCGTCGGCTCCGTCACCGACGCGCTGCTCGCGCAGAACCAGCTGCTGGCGGCGAAGAACGCGGACGCGGATAGTTACAGCGCGGCGCTATCGGCTGCGGCGACGCTTGCGCTCGCGACTGGCTCAGTCGATTCGATTCCGACGCAGGCCAACTGGTGATGGAGGGCTTTGAACCTTAAGCCGGCCGGACGCCAATGCCGATCTATTAAACAAACTCGAGCGCGCCCGGCAGTTGCAGGCACTGCCCGAATACACCCTCACTCCACCGCCTCCGACGAGCGCGTCAACACGGGAAGCGCGGCCTTCCGCCCTCCGGCAATCATGATGAACACCGCGGACAGTAAGGCACAGGCCGCGCTGAACATGATGGACAAGCCGTAGTTTTGGTAGATATCAAACAGCAATCCGCCGATGCTGCCGCCTGCGATAGCGGCGATGCCAACCGCAATATAAAGAGCGCCAAGAATCGCACCGAGGTTCGCTGTGCCGAACCAGCTTGCGGCAACAGCCGAAGTGAGCCTGAATCTGCGAAAAGAACGCCCCGAAAGAATATGCCGCACCGAAACTTAGCGCGAGCAGCACGTGCGCTGCGAAAACCACATACCAGCCTTGGAACATTTTGCTTTTCATGAACACGTTTCCCTAGCGAGGAGCAACCCGGATTAACTTGTCTATACAAGTTTGCCTGTGGGCAATCTAAGGGTCAAGTGCCATGCTACAAACCGCATCCGCTTTTGCGAACCCCCTGAACCGACGCCAGGGAACGTCGGTTGACGGTAAGCACCAACGTCTCGCGCGGCAACCGTTCGCTGATCCGCTACGGTTGCCGCCTTCATTTCCGTGGGTCTGAACGAAATCAGGACAGTAGGTCGTTCCTCTTTTAGCTGGTGGCCTCTCCTTCTCGCCGAACGCCGCCCATTCGAAGCGCTGCGTGGAACTTTCCGGCAGCCCGTAAAACGCCACGACCCGCCATCAATCTGTCCTCTGAATATCTCGTTGATAATTTTTTCTCAACTAGGCCATCAGATATGTAAAGTATTACTTATCATATTAAACAGAAGATACGCCGAACAAAAGACAACGGGATCTTGATCCTATCGCTTGATGGTCTGGGATCCTGATCAACCCCATTGTTCAGAGGGATTCGAGCTGGGTATTCATCTGACATTCGCTTTGCAACCACTACTGCATCAACAGACCAATACAGACCTGCTTGATGCGATAGAGCAAGGGGAACACTCCCTTCCTCAGGCTCTTTTCTTGCTGCTGGAACACGCTGTGTGTCGCTTAGTTACGCTGGGCTGCAGCGCGCAAATTGCGCATGCGCGCCGTGGGTAGATGTGTGGTGGGCCGCTTGTCGGCTCTGGAGAATCGCCATGAAATCTCTGCAACCCAAATTCGCTTTGCGCCCAGCGTACCGGCATCACCTGTTCAAAATAGGTGCGCGAGTGCTGCTGGCGATGTGCCTCGGGTCGTGCGGCGGCGGCTCAAGCAACAGCCCGACCACCACCACTACGGGCGGCGTCGGCGGTACGCCCGCAAGCCCAAGTGCAACAACACCCGCGCCGTCCACAACCACGCCCGCCCCTACAACTTCCGGAACGACTCCTGCACCAAGCACAACCACGCCCGCTGGAACGACTACCGGCTCGACGCCAACGGCGGTGCAAGCCTACGCGACAGACGTATTGATGCACCACAACGACCTCGCACGCACCGGTCAGATGCTGGCGGAAACGACTCTCACGCTGGCCAATGTCAACTCGACGGCGTTCGGGAAGCTGCGCTTCCTGCCTGCCGATGGCAAAGTCGACGGGCAGCCGCTATTCGTAACGAGTCTCACGATGGGCACAGTCGTACATAACGTCGTCTATGTTGTGACCGAGCACGACAGCCTCTACGCGTACGATGCCGACAGCGGTGCCGCGTTGTGGCAAATATCGCTGGCGGGTGCAGGTGAAACGTCGAGCGCTGACGTCGGCTGCACGGATATCACGCCGGAAATAGGTATCACGTCGACACCGGTCATCGACCGCTCGCGCGGCCCGCATGGCGTGCTATATGCCGTGGCCATGACTACCGACGGCAGCGGGAACGTCCATCACCGCCTGCACGCGATCGATCTTGCGACAGGCGCCGAACTGTTCGGCGGCCCGACCGAAATTGCCGCGACCTATCCAGGTAGCGGATCGGAAGGTGCGAACGGCGTCCTTACCTTCAACCCGGCTCTACACACTGTGCGCGCCGCGCTGACGCTCGTCAACGGCACTATCTACATGGGCTGGACCGCTCACTGCATGTCCGGCAACTACAACGGCTGGCTAATGGCCTACAGCGCCGATACGTTGAAGCAAACCGGCGCGCTTCCCGTTACCCCGAATGGCACCAAGGGATCGATCTGGATGGCAGGCTCGGGCATGGCATCGGACGGGACATCGATTTATTTCGTGGATGGCAACGGCACCTTCGGCACGACGCTCAACGCACAGGGTTTTCCAGTCGATGGCGATTTTGGCGACACGTTCGTCAAGCTCTCTGCTCTCCCGACGCCGGTCGTAACCGACTACTTCGCCATGTATAACACCGTGGCCGAATCCGATGTGGATGGCGATTTCGGCTCCGGCGGAGCGATGCTGCTGCCGGATCAAACCACGTCGAACGGCACGGTCAAGCATCTGGCTTTAGCAGCAGGAAAGGACACCAATATCTACGTCGTCGATCGCGACAACATGGGCAAGTTCAGCCCGACGTCCAACAACATCTGGCAGGAGCTGATTGGCGTCCTGGCTGACGGTATCTGGGGCTCGCCGGCGTACTTTAACCATGTCGTCTATTACGGAGGCCAGACCGATACGCTCAAGGCAATCCCCATCACCAACGCACTGCTCGCCACCGCGCCGTCTTCGCAGAGCGCGTTACAGTTTGCTTATCCGGGCGCCACGCCGGCCATTTCGGCGAACGGCACGAGTAACGGCATTGTGTGGGCGGCCGAAAACGGCACCATTGGCGCGCTGCACGCATACGATGCCACCAATCTCGCGCACGAGTTGTACAACAGCAATCAAGCCGGCACGCGAGACCAGTTCGGCGCGGGCAACAAGTTCATCACGCCGATGATTTCAGAGGGGAAGGTCTACGTGGGCGCAACGAACGGCGTTGCGGTGTTCGGCTTGCTAAATTGATGGAGGAATACGAGGGGTGCATCCAGCCGCGTCCCACAGGACCATTCGTGGACGTGCGGACAAAATGCGAACCGGATCCGGGCGAACTCACTGCCCGTAAGTTGCCACTCCTATGGCCGCCAAGACACGGCGCCGCGGCATCGACTGGGACGCGCCGGACGCCAGGCCAGTCTAGGCGACCGCTTTTATCGCCTTTACAAGTTCAGCCAGGCGATAAGGCTTGTTGACGAAGGCAAAATCCTCGAGACGCCCGTACCGCTCGTGCAATGCCGGAATGGGATATCCGGAGGCCACTATCACCTTGAGATCCGGTCGAAGCTCGCGCGCTGAACGCGCCAGTTGAATACCGCTCATGCCCTTCGGCATGACGACGTCGGTGAACAAGAGGTCAATGTCGGTCCGCCGCTCCAGGATGCCCATCGCTTCGACCCCGTTGGTTGCCGTTGCGACCTCGTAGCCTATGCTGCGAAAAAGCTGCCCCGCCGCGTCCAGCACGTCCGGCTCATCTTCCACGATAAGAACCGTATCTACACCATCGTCGGCCGCGGCAACCCTGTCGTCCGGTTCGCCTTCAATAACGGGCAAGTACATGCTGACAGTCGTGCCTGTGCCCTCTTCGCTGTCGATCGCAACGTCGCCGCCGGACTGCGCGATGAATCCATAGACCTGGCTTAAGCCAAGTCCCGTGCCCTTGCCCACCTCCTTGGTCGTGAAGAACGGCTCGAACGCGCGTGCGGCAACCGCCGGCGGCATGCCTGAGCCTGTATCGGCCACAGAGACACGGACGTACCCCCCCGGCGCCAAACTCCCGACTTCCACCGCGCCCAACTCGACGTTCTCAACGGTGACCGCCAGTTTTCCGCCGCCGGGCATGGCATCGCGAGCATTGACGACCAGGTTCAGCAGCGCCGCCTCGAATCGGGCGGCATCAAGCAAAACGGTCCTGGCGCGGGGGGCCAGTCGTATGTCCATCTCGATAGCGGAATTTCCCGCGCGGCGCAGCACGGGTTCGAAGCTGTTGATCACAGCGTTCAGGTCATACTTTTCAACCATGAGCGGTTGCTGACGGGCGAAGGAAAGCAGTTGCTGGGTCATGAGCGCACCGCGCTCGACAGCACGCCGCATGGCGTCCAGCACCTTGGTATCGGCGTAATTCTGCGCTCGCGTAGTCAGCACATCCACGCTGCTTGAGATGACCGCCAGCAGGTTATTGAAGTCGTGGGCAATGCCCCCGGTGAGCTGGCCGATCGCTTCCATCTTCTGCGATTGGAAAAGTGCCGCATTGGCTCGCTCAAGCGCCTCCGCTGCCTGCTTTCGTTCTGTTATATCTCGTGTGACCTTAGCGAATCCCAGCAATTTCCCCGCTTCGTCGCGGATCGCATCGACCACGACGTGTGCCCAAAATCGCGTTCCGTCCTTGCGTACACGCCAGCTCTCCTGTTCAAACCGGCCTTCGGTTGTGGCCGTTGCCAGCGTCTGGGCAGGCATGTCTCTAGCGCGGTCTTCTTCGGTGTAGAAGAGCGCGAAATTCGAACCGACAATTTCCTCTCGCTTGTACCCCTTGATGCGCTCGGCGCCAGCGTTCCAGTTCGTGATCACCCCCGTCGGGGAGATCATGTAGATCGCATAGTCCGTCACGCTCTGAACGAGCAGACGGAACCTGTCCTCACTTTCGCGCAACGCGTCTTCGGTCTCTTTACGCTCGGTAATGTCGCGTGTGATTTTGGCAAAGCCGATCAGCATGCCTGAGGGATCGCGGATAGGATCGACCACGACGCTTGCCCAGAAGCGCGTGCCATCTCTTCGCACCCGCCAGCCTTCATCTTCGAACTTTCCTTGTTCGCGAGCGGTTTGTAATGCCCGGGCCGGCTTGCCTGAGCGCCGATCCTCCTCCGTATAAAAAACGGAAAAATGCTGGCCGATGATCTCGTGCGCGGCATACCCTTTGAACCGTTCCGCCCCGGCGTTCCAGCTATTGATGACCCCATCGGGGTTCAGCATGTAGATCGCGTAATCCCTGATGCTCGTCACGAGCATTTCGAAGCGTTTATCTTCGCTCACACCGTACAACCCCGCGCCGTCTTCGGTTTTCATTGTTCTGACTTCCACGAGTCGCAATTTAGGTGTGGTCTAAGCAGGATGCATAGCGTCACGTGATGCTTGTTCATCAATGATAGTACTGAATTGATTTATTTATGGACGCCCCTCGGTGAAGCGTATCGGCTGGTGATGGGGGATGCGAAAAGGAAGCGGCGCGGTTCAATTAGCCGGGCTGTATCGCGTAGACATCACTGAACAAAAAAACTTCATGCCCTGGCTTATTAGCGGAGATGCAGCCCTTGCATGAGGACCCCTTAAAGCCGTACGCCGGCTGCGAACCGTCAGGCACAGTGTGGCGCGTCACGTGATGCCGGGTTTTCCCGGCGAGCCAGTGCGACTTGATGCCTTAGCAGGCTTGCAGCACATTGATGACGCGGCTGACAAGCAACGGCTTGGTGTTGCGCCCATAGTCGGCCATATGCGCAGAAGCGCCATGCGCCTTCAACGCTTCGGCGCTTTCCCAACGTTCGATCACCGCAAATGTGTCATTGCCGAGCGGCGTCTGAATCGCTCCGAAGTCCGGTACGTCGACCACCGCCTCGTAGCTGATGCAGCCATTTTCCGCCAGCACCGCCGGACGGTTCTTAATGAATAGCTCAAGGACCGCGTCGCGTGACCCGGGCAGTGCAGTGATAGTGGCAATGACGTGAATCATCCGGACATTCTCCTTTCGTGGTTAGGCATGGATTGCCGCTCACAATCATAGCCGCGTCCGGCAACGTATGCTGCCAGCGCCCCGCGCCGCAGCCAGGGTCGTGCATCGGAGGGGCATCCCGGCGCCAGGCCTCTTCATTCCGACCTACGCCTGTATCCTCGGGTGAAACCGGCGAAGAATGTCGCGTGCGTCATTACCAACAATGCCGATCGCCGGGAACAAGCCCAATTCCGGCATCGTAATGTGGCATGTTGAACACCCAGAAATTCCACACTCGCGCGCCCCGCTGATCAAGAGACGGCGGCGGCTATCGCGTCCGCGTGTAAACTAGCGGACTTTTTGACTCTGGTGGTATGGTGCAAGCCCCTCAGCGCACAGCTTTCAGCGGCCCGACGCTCATTCGCCTACTGGCTCGCCTCGCGGATGTCGATGTTACCGAATCCAGGCAATCGCTCTCGGACCGGCTGAGCCAATGGGTCCACTGGACAGACGCCATCGCGCTGTCCACGGCGCTCAACGGCAACCTGCCGGCCGTACCCGCCGGCACGCAAGCCTCCGGCAGCGCGGAGGAAACCGAGTGCGCGCGCGTGCGCAGCACGTTGGTGAATGCCATCGTCGGCGGTGGCGTTTCCGCTGCCGCTAAGCGCCACGGGTCTTCTCAAACGCCCTCTCATGGAGCCTCGATGAACGCGGCGATCGACTATCCGGCCTTTCGTCAGATCTATACGTCCATGCAGCAAACGATGGAGACGGCGATCGGAAATCTGCGTGGCCGCCTGCGGGCGACGCTAGCCTCCGGCACGCCCGGCATGAGCCGGCTCGCGGAGGTGGACGCCGTCATGGAGCGGGCGCTGAGCCCGCGCGAGCGGAGTCTGCTGACCACCGTGCCGGTGTTGCTTGGCAATTACTTCGAGCGCCTGCGCAAGGCCGAGCGGGAGACGCTGGCCGACGCCCAGGTGTCAGAGGACGCTCCGATGGTTGCGCCGGGCGCGTGGCTGAACGTGTTCCGCAAGGATATGCAGAGCGTGTTGCTGGCCGAAATGGATCTTCGTTTTCAACCGGTCGAAGGGTTGCTCGCAGCCCTTCGCACCCGCTAACTGGGACGCTATGTCCAGATATCTGAATCTTGTCGTTTTTTTGGTCGGTCTGGCCGCTGTGTGCTGGATCGGCGCCGGCTATATCGGCTCGAACCCGCTGGCGCTGGCCGTCATCATGCTGGTCGGGGCCTGCTATCTCGCGGGCGCGCTCGAATTGCAACGCTACAGCCAGGCCACGTCGACCCTGGCGCGTGCCGTCACGGACCTGTCCGGACCGGCGCCCGGCCTGAGCGTTTGGCTCGACCGGTTGCATCCCAGCCTGCGCAATGCGGTGCGCCTGCGCATCGAGGGCGAGCGTGTAGCCTTGCCCGGCCCGGCGCTTGCGCCCTATCTGGTCGGCTTGTTGGTGTTGCTAGGCATGCTGGGCACGCTCCTGGGCATGGTGGCGACCCTGCGAGGGACAGGCATGGCGCTGGAAAGCGCGACGGACCTGCAGGCTATCCGCGAATCGCTGGCTGCACCGGTCAAGGGGTTGGGATTTGCGTTCGGCACCTCGATTGCAGGCGTAGCCACATCCGCCATGCTCGGGCTGCTTTCCGCACTGTGCCGGCGCGAGCGGATCGAAGCCGGGCAGATGCTCGACGTGAAGATCGCGACCACATTGCGCATCTACTCGCAGACCCATCAGCGCGAAGAAACTTTCAAGCTCCTGCAGCGGCAGGCCGAGGGGATGCCCGACCTGGTCGACCGGCTGCAGATGATGATGGCGACCATCGAGCAACAGAATCTCGCCGTCAACGCGCGGCAGATCGCCAGCCAGGAGGCCTTCCATGGCAAGGCCGAGGCAACCTACGCCCGCCTCGCTTCCTCCGTGGAGCGGTCGCTGAAGGAGAGCATTGCTGACAGCACCCGCGCGGCCGGCGCGGCGCTGCAGCCGGTCATGGAGGCCACGATGGCGGGCCTTGCCCGCGAGACAGCGTCCTTGCACACCACCGTCACACATGCCGTGCAGCGGCAGTTGGACGGGCTGTCGAGCGGTTTCGAGGCGAGCACGACCACCGTGGCCGGTATCTGGAACCAGGCACTGGAGGGACACCAGCGATCGAGCGAGGCGCTGGTCCAGCAGCTGCGCACTTCACTGGATCGATTCACCGAAACCTTCGAACAACGTTCGGCCGGCTTGCTGGAAGGGGTCGCCACGCGCCTGGACGCAACGGCCGGCAGTGTGTCTGCGGCGTGGAACGAAGCGCTGTCACGGCAAGAACGCGCAGGCGAAAATCTGGCGAGTCACAACCAGCAGGCCCTGGCCAATGCCGCAGCGACCTTCGAGCAGCATTCGGCGTCGCTGCTGCGCACGGTGGGCCAGTCGCAGGCCGACTTGCAGGGCGATTTGGCATCGCGGGACGAGCAGCGGCTCGCGGTCTGGACCGAGACACTCGGTTCGATGGCCGCTACGCTGAGCCGCGAGTGGGAGCAGGCAGGCACGCGCACCGCAAGCCGGCAGCAGGAAATGTGCGACACGCTGGCGCAAACCGCGCGAGATATATCGGCCCAGACGCAGGCGCACGCCAGCAACACGATCGCCGAAATCGACCGGCTCGTACACGCTGCGTCGGAAGCGCCCAAGGCCGCGGCAAACCTGCAGGCGGAATTGGCATCGAGGGATCAGCAGCGGCTGGCTGCCTGGACCGAAACACTTGGTTCGATGGCCACAACGCTGAGCCGCGAATGGGAGCAGGTAGGCACGCGCACCGCGAGCCGACAGCAGGAAATCTGCGACACGCTGGAGCGGACCGCGCGCGAACTATCGGCCCAGACGCAGGCGCATACCAGCAGCACGATTTCCGAAATCGAACGGCTCGTGCAAGCGGCATCGGAAGCCCCCAAGGCTGCGGCCGAAGTCGTTGCCGAACTGCGCCAGAAGCTCTCCGACAGCATGGTCCGCGATACCGCAATGCTGGAGGAACGCAGCCGTCTGCTGGCAACGCTGGAAACCCTGCTCGATGCCGTGAACCATGCGTCCACCGAGCAGCGCTCAGCCGTTGACGCGCTGGTCACGACATCGGCGGGTCTGCTGGAGCGGGTGGGCACCCAGTTCGCCGATAAGGTTGAAACCGAAACCGGCAAGCTCGGCGCCGTTGCCGCACAGGTCACCGGCAGCGCGGTCGAAGTGGCGAGCCTGGGCGAAGCATTCGGCATGGCGGTGCAGTTGTTCGGCGATTCGAACGAAAAGCTGGTGACTCATCTCCAGCGTATTGAAGCCGCGCTGGACAAGTCGCTCGCGCGCAGCGACGAACAGCTTGCCTATTACGTCGCGCAGGCTCGCGAAGTCATCGACCTGAGCATGATGTCGCAGAAGCAGATTGTTGAAGACCTGCAACAGCTCGCCGGGCGGCGTGCGTCCGCTGGAGACGGAGCCATGGTCGCATGAGCGAGGACATCGACGGCGGCGTGGAGACGGTCGCGCCTGTATGGCCTGCCTTCGCCGACTTGATGTCGGTGCTGCTGGGCGCCTTCATGCTGATCATGATTGGCGTCATCGGCGTGCAGCTGGAGCTGTCTTCCAAGCTTGAACAAGAGGTCAAGCAGCGGCAGATGGAAACGCAGCGCCGCAAGACCCTGGAGCAGGCGCTGGCCGGGCCGCTGGCCGCCGGCCGGGTGACGCTCGTCAACGGGCGTATTGGCATCAACGGCAGCGTGTTATTCGCGCTCAACTCCGATCAATTGCAGCCCGAAGGCCGGGAAGTATTGAAGAGCCTGGCCGGGCCGCTGACCGCTTATCTCCAGGCCAATGACCAGATCCTGATGGTGAGCGGTTTTACCGATGACCGGCAGCTGCGGGAGAGTAACCGTCGCTTTGCCGACAACTGGGAGCTGTCGGCCCAGCGCGCGTTGACGGTAACGCGTGCGTTGATCGACGCGGGCGTCCCCTCCTCCTCGGTATTCGCGGCAGCGTTCGGCTCGCAGCAGCCCGTCAGCTCGAATGCCGATAACGAGGGACGGGCAAAGAATCGGCGAGTGGAAATAGCGCCTGTTCCAAGGCCGTCGACCGCAACGGTGAAGCCCGGTGAATAGCGACGTTAGCGGTGTGATGAGCAGTTTCCGCTCGACGCTCGATGCATGGCGCGAGCGCGGCGCCGATCGGCTGGATCCCGTCCGATTTCATTTTATCGACGCGATGGATCGGCGAGCGGTCAACCATAGCGGCGAGGCTCGGCGCATCCTGGATGACAGGCTGTCCAAACTGATCGAGGCTTACGCCAACGATTACGTCAACGATCTCGAGAACGCCGCGTCCCGAACTGCCGATGCCAGCGACCCCGCCCGCAGTGCGCTTGCCGGGCTGACCGAGTACATGAGCCGTTGTGCGCCGGTGGATCGCGACGACCCCACAGCAGTTCACACCTTGCCCCGCCGCTCCTCCTACCCAGAAATGGAGGTGCTCGATTACTTCAGGAAAACCTGGACCCAGGTCAGTACCGAGAGACGGTTTCGGCAGTCGCTTGCGCAAGTGCCCGGCAACGCCGGTCCGCTCAACTCAAGTAGTCTCGTGCATCGTTCGCTCGCGCTGATGCGCGAGTTGTCGCCAGGGTATCTGGAGCAGTTCCTGTCGTACATCGACGCGTTGTCGTGGATGGAGCAGATGAACGGCGGCGCCTTGCCGGATAAAGATGCGCCTCGCCCCGGAAGCCCTCGGAAAAGTACAAGCGGCAAACCACGCAAGCGCTAGCGTCACGTACGTCACCCGTCTGACTCAGTCAGATCAGTCTTTCCCGCGCCACGGTCTTGATAAACTCTTCCAATACCGGATTGACGACATCGGCGCGCCAGACAAACTCGACCGGATAGGACAAGGTCAAGTCGACATGGTCCAGTAGCACGACCTGACCCGGACAGCTATAGGTGCACGCCTCGGGCACAATCGCGTACCCCATTCCCGCCGCCACCAGACCAAGAATAGTCGACACATCCCCCCCGATTGGCACGATACGCGGCGAAAATCCGGCGAGCTGACACTGATGAATCAGGAAGTCGTAGTAAGCCGGCGCCACGTCCCTCTCGAACCACATACACGGCTCATCTTTAAGGTTCGCTAACCGTTTCGGCGCAGCGGGCGGCGACTCTCCGTCGCCACGCGGCATCGCGAGCTTGAGACGGCAATCGAACAGATGACATGCCGCGAACGTCGGATCGCGCGGGTCGCGCCAGGCGAGAAAACCGCCGTCAAGGCTACCGTCGGCAATCTTGACGAGCTGCTTCGCGGCAAGCGCGGGTTCGAGCATGATCGTGACATCGGGATGAGAAAGCTTGAAGTCATGAACCGGCTTGAGCGTAGCCGGATGCCAGCTGTAGTTCGGCGCAAGCCCAATTCTTAACGCGCCCGACTGGCCTCTCGCGATGCGGACAAACCGTTCGCATGCCGAATCCACGTCGTTCAGCACCCGCCTCGCATCGATTGCAAATTGCGCGCCGGCCGTCGTCAATTGCACGCCCTTGGCGTTGCGATGAAACAGGTCGCTGCCCAGCTCCTCTTCAAGGTCGCGGATCTGCCGGCTCAATGCTGGCTGGACGATGTGAAGTCGTCGCGCGGCCTCGGCTAC
>Ga0302314_10011768_pt1 | contig 15229 bp, 11 predicted proteins | sample III_Palsa_N2_3_FD_200533 | JGI IMG/M metagenome (GOLD analysis project Ga0302314, IMG submission 200533) | Peat permafrost microbial communities from Stordalen Mire near Abisko, Sweden - III_Palsa_N2_3 | ecosystem: Environmental > Terrestrial > Soil > Palsa > Peat permafrost | place: Sweden...
ACTGCTCCGGGCCGAACGCGGCCTGATGGACGAGGCCCAGGGGCTGTACGACCCGAAGCGGCTGGAGGCGGCGGCGCTCGACCCGGACCGGCTCGCCGTCGAGCTCGTCCCCGACACCAACCACTACAGCATCCTGATCGGCGAGCGCGGCGCCCGCACGGTCGCCGACCGGCTGCTGGCCGCCGCCCGGTGAAGTGGCCTCAGGCCAGTTGCGGGGTGTTCCGCCGCAGGCCCCTGCGGTCGTAGCGGAGGCCATGAGACTTCCCGGGGCCTCTGGGGCACCGGAACATGCTGATATCGGACACCCCGACCACAGGCTCAGTTCGTGGACGGACCCGGGCGCGACACCGGTTCCGCCCGGCGCTGCGCCGATGCGGCGAATGCCGCGCAGCCGTCGTGACGGAACCGTGGGCTGCTGGTCGGCACTGGCGGACCCCGTCGCGGCCGACGAGGGCCTCGGGGCCGGGGCGCTGTGCCCGAGTCGACAGATTGCCCCAGCCAGGATCGGGTAGCAGGTTCGGCAGCCGACCGAGAAGGAGTTCGCGTATGAGTTCGCCCGACGCGCCCGCCGAGAACGAGACGCCGCAGCCCCAACCCAGGCCACCGGCTCCCGAGCAGGGCTTCTGGGCGGAGTGGTGGGACGCCGTGTCTCCTCGCACGGTCGCCCTGCTGTTCGGGGTGCTCCTGCTCCAGCTCGCGTTCATCCTGTCCTACGTGGGGGCCTTCCACTCCCCGCAGCCGCACCGGATACCCGTCGCCGTGGTCGCCCCGGCGCAGGTCTCGGCCCGGACCGTCGACCAGCTGAACGCGATCGGGTCGAACCCGGTGAAGGCGACCGCCGTCGCCGACCAGGCCCTGGCCGAGCAGCAGATCCGCGACGACGACACCTCGGCCGCGTTCATCGTCGATCCGACGTCCAACACCGACACGCTGCTCGTGTCCTCGGCCGGAGGCACCTCGGTCTCGGGGGCGGTCACCACCGTGCTCACCCAGGTCGACGCCGCGCAGCACCGCTCCCTGACGGTGCGGGACATCGTGCCCCTGCAGCCCGGCGACGGGCGCGGCCTGACCGGGTTCTACCTGGTCATCGGCTGGATCGTCGGCGGCTATCTGGTGGCTGCGCTGCTCGGCGTCGCCAAGGGAGTCCGGCCGGCCACACCGCGCCGCGCGTATTTCCGCCTCGCCGCAGTCGTCCCGTACGCCGTCCTGTCGGGACTGGGCGGCGCGTTCGTCGTCGACCAGCTCCTGGGCGCCCTCACCGGCCACTTCCTCGCCCTGTGGCTGCTCGGCGCGCTCCTGGTCGCCTCCTCGGCCACCGTCACCATGGCCTTCCAGATGCTCTTCGGCGTGCTGGGCATCGGGGTGACCGTGCTGGTGTTCGTGATCCTCGGCAACCCGTCCGCCGGCGGCGCCTACCAGCCCACCCTGTTGCCGCCGTTCTGGCGGGCGCTGAGCGGCGCCCTGCCCAACGGGGCCGGTACGGACGCGGTCCGACGGATCGTCTACTTCGGCGCCGACGGCATCACCGGTCATCTGATCGTCATCGCGGTCTACATCCTCGGCGGCGCGGTGATCGCCGCAGCAGGCTCGCACCTGCAGCACCACCGGCTCCGCCGGCGCGGCGAAACCGCTTCGCCGACCGGCGAGTTCGACACCGACACGGCCGTCGCCTGACGGCTCGTCCGGCCGGCCGTGGCGCGGTGACCACGGCCGGCCGCCACGGGGCGCGCCGCGACGAGTCCTTGAGCCGCTCGTCAGGCTTCGCCTAGAGTGCGGTCGCGAGGGAGGGAGCACGGATGGCGGACGGGTTCGCGGAGTTCATGCGGACGGCGACGGGGCACACGCCCTACGGGTACCAGGCCGCGCTGGCGGCCGACGGGCTTCCCGAGTACCTGGAAGCGCCGTCGGGGGCGGGCAAGACCGCCGCCGCCGTACTGCCCTGGCTCTACCGGCGGCAGGTCGCCGCAACCGGGGTGACGCCGCGTCGGCTGGTCCACGTGCTGCCCGCGCACAGCCTGGCCCACGGCACGGCCGCGCGGATCGGGGAGTGGCTGCGGCGGCTCGGGCTCGCCGACGAGGTCGGGCTGCACCTGGTCGCGGGCGCGGCGGCGTCCGGGGGAACCTGGCGGCGGCGTCCCGAGCAGAGCGCGATCCTGGTCGGCACGGCCGACGCGCTGCTCAGCCGGGCGCTGATGCGCGGCTTCGCCGACTGGCGCGGGATGGAGGCGGTGTCCTTCGCGCTGCTGCACACCGACACCCAGTGGGTCTTCGACGAGATGCACCTGCTCGGACCGGCACGGCAGACCGGCATCCGGCTCCAGCAGCTCCGCGACGAGCTCGGCACGGTCGCGCCCACGCGCACCATGTGGATGGGCTCGACCCGGACGGGTGGCGGGATCGGGGAGGTCGAGGAGGCGCTGCAGGCGCGGCTGGGCGCGGAGCGGCGGGTCGAACGGCTGCGACCCGACCCCGCCCGGTACCTGCCGGAGCTCGCCCGGTCGCTGGTCGCGGCGCACGTCCCCGGCACGCGGAGCATCGCCGTCCTCAACACCGCCGAGCGGGCGCGGGCGCTGTACCGGGAGCTGCGGGCGACCGCGCCCGGACGCGAGGTGCGCCTGCTGCACCGGGGGTTCCGGGCCGGGGAGCGCCCCGTCGTCACGGAGGGACCGGCCGACCTGATCCTGGTCGCCACCCCGGCGCTGGAGGCCGGGACCGACCTCTCGGCGCGGACGCTGCTGACCGAACTCGCCCCCTGGGCGTCGATCGTGCAGCGGGCCGGCCGCTGCAACCGCCACGGCGAGGAGCCCGACGGCGGGCGGCTGCTGTGGTGCCCGCCGCCGGGAGCGGACGGCGGCGGCGACCGGGTCGCCGAGTGGTTGACGGAGCGTGAGGGGAGGGCGGTGAGCACGGGGGAGTTCTTCGAGGCGTCGGTCGCCGAGCCCTCCCCGCCCGCGCCCCCGCTGCGGCGGGCGGACCTGCTCGACCTCTTCGACACCAGCCGCGAGCCGGACGGCACCGACATCGCCGGTTGGATCCTCGGGCCCGCCGAGGGAGACGCCCTGGTGGCCTGGCGCCGTTGGGAGCAGGGCGCGCCCGGCGAGGAGGAGCCCGACCCGGGTGCCGACGAGCTCTGCCCGGTGCCGCTCGCCGACCTGCCCGAGCTGCTCGACGGCCGCGCCTGGACCCGGGACCGCCGGGACCACCAGTGGCGGCCCGCCGACGCCGGCGACCTGCGTCCCGGGGCGGTCCTGCTGCTCGACGCCGGGCTCGGCGGCTACCTGCAGGACGAGGGCTGGGCCCCCGACAGCCGGACGCCGGTCGTGCCCTGCGGTGCGATCGCGGAACCCGGGTCCGCTGCCACGGCCCGGCAGCTCTTCGCCTGCACCAGCTGGGTGAGCCTCGACCAGCACCTGATGGAGACCGAGGAGGAGGCCGAGCGGCTGGTCACGGCGCTGACCGGCGTCTCGGCGGCCCACCGGGCGGCCGTCGCCCGGGCCGCGCGCTACCACGACCTGGGCAAGTGCCACCCGGCGTTCCAGGAGATGCTGCGCTCCGGCGGCGGCGACCCGCCGCCCGGCCTGCTGGCGAAGTCCAAGGCGCCCCACAACGGCATCGGCAACAGTCGGGCCCACTTCCGCCACGAACTGGTCAGCGCCCTGATCCTGCTGGGCGAGGAGCAGCCCGACGGCGGCGGCGAGCCGGACCACCGGCTGGTGGCGTACCTCGCCGCCGCCCACCACGGCCAGCTGCGGATCGCGCCGCACCGCCGTCCGGAGGAGGCAGCGCAGCTGCTGGGCGTCCGCGACGGGGACCGCACACCCCCGATCGAGCTCTCCACCGGCGAGCGGTTCCTCGCGCGGACCCTGAGCACGGCGGCGTTCCGCACCGCCGGGCCGGGATCCTGGACGGAACAGGCCCTGGCCCTCCGCGACCGGGAGGACCTGGGACCGTTCCGCCTCGCCTACCTGGAGACCCTGGTCCGGGTCGCGGACTGGCGCTCCAGCGCCCGCCACGACGGTCCGGTGCCGCCGCCGCTGCTGCTGCCGCCCGGCTAGTCAGCGGGGGTCGAGTCCCGCCAGCATCTCCGGCAGCTCCCCGCTGTGGACGACCCCGAGGGTCTTCGTGGCGCGGGTGAGCGCGACATAGAGGTCGTTCACGCCGCGGCTGTGCGCCGCGAGGATCTCCGTGGGCTCGACGACCAGGACCGAGTCGAACTCCAGCCCCTTGGACTGGGCGGCCGTCATCAGCACCACCGGCGAGTCCAGCGCCGACGGCCCGTCCGCGACCGTGACCCCCTCCAACCCGGCCAGCAGGTCGATCAGTCCGGCCGGGAACCCGGGGGCGTGGATGATCGCCATCCGGCGGCCGTCCAGCGCCGCGACCTCCCGCTCGACGGCGGTGCGCAGCGCCGGCCCCCGGTCGTCCCCGGGGATCCGGAGGCTCCACGGGCGGCTGCCGCCCTCGCGCACCGCGCTGGGCGCGGTGAGTGCCGGGCCGACCGCCCGCAGGACGCCCTCGGTGACCCGCATGATCTCGGCCGGGGTCCGGTAGTTGACGGTGAGTTCGACCGTGCGCCAGCGCCCCGCCGTGTACTCCTCCAGCGCCTCGCTCCAGGCGTTCAGCCCGGCCGGGGCGCCGGTCTGCGCCAGGTCGCCCACGATGGTCATGGAGCGGCCGGGGCAGTGACGGGTCAGCAGCCGCCAGTCCATGGGGGAGAGTTCCTGTGCCTCGTCCACGATCACGTGGCCGAAGGCCCAGGTCCGGTCCTCGGTCGCGCGCTCGGACAGGGGGCGGAGCGACTCGTCGCCCCGGTACTGGCGGGCCAGCATCTCCGCGTCCATCTCCACCAGGCCCACGCCGAAGTCGTCGAGGACGATCTTGGCGAACTCCAGCTCGGCGGCGTCCGGTCCGCCCCGGTGGGCGGTGTCGCTGCCGGGGAGCGGACCGAGCAGCTCGGCGGCCTCGTCGAGCAGCGGCACGTCGGCCACGGTCCAGGCGGGCGCGGGCGCGGGCGCGGGAACGGTCGACGTCGCGGTTGCAGTCGCGGCCGCCGCATCCGTGTCCGGCAGTTCGCGCAGCAGCGCGGCGCGCTCGGCACCGGTGAAGCCCGGCATGGCCCGCGCCAGCCGTTCGGGGGAGGCCAACAGGGTGGTGAGCAACTGCTCCGGGCTCAGCAGCGGCCACAGCCGGTCGGCCGCGGCCTGGAGCTCGGGCTCGCCGACGAGCGCGTCGGCGAGGTCCGCCACGTCGTCCAGGTGCATCCGGGAGCCCGGGTCCTTGGCGTCCCGGTCCCTGGCGATCCGCAGGGCCAGCTCCGAGGAGAGCCGCTCGACCAGGTCGGCCCGCGCCTGGTTGTGCGGTTCGCGGCTGCGGTGCGCGGCGGCGTGGGCCCGTTCGCACAGGGCCCGGCTCAGCTCCAGCTCCAGGTGGTAGGGCGAGCTCTTGCCGACGGTGATGGTCCAGGACTCCTCCGGCAGCTCGCGCAGGCCGTCCAGCGCGGCGGCGAGCACCCCGGCCATCCGGACGTCGCCCTTGACGGCCGCGGCCTCGGGCGTGTCCGTGCCGGTCGGGGTGACGCCGGGGAAGAGCGCGCCGATGCTGCTGAGCACGACCTCGCTCTCGCCGAGCGCGGGGAGCACCTGGTCGATGTAGCGGAGGAAGGTCGTGTTCGGCCCGATGACCAGCACGCCGCTCTTGGCCAGCCGGTCGCGGTGGGTGTAGAGGAGGTAGGCGGCGCGGTGCAGCGCGACCACGGTCTTGCCGGTGCCCGGGCCGCCCTGGACCACCAGCACGCCGCCGAGTTCGGAGCGGATGACCCGGTCCTGCTCGGCCTGGATGGTGGAGACGATGTCGCCCATCCGCCCGGTGCGGGCCGCCGTCAGCGAGGCGAGCAGCGCGGTCTCCCCGCTCAGCTCGGAGCTGTCCCGGCCCTCCAGGGCGTTCAGGCCGAAGGCGTCGTCGTCGAAGTCGACGACGGTTCGGCCCTTGCTGCGCAGGTGCCGTCGTGCCGCCACGGCGCCGGGGGCGGCCGGCGTCGCGCGGTAGAACGGCTCGGCGGCGGAGGCCCGCCAGTCGGTGAGCAGCGGCTCGTGCTCCTCGTCGGCCAGGGCGATCCGGCCGATGTACTGGCGCTCGCCGTCGGCGCTGTCGATCCGTCCGAAGCAGAGCCCGTACTCGGCGGCGTGCAGTTCCGACAGCCGGCGGGTGTGGTGGATTTCGAGCGTGTCGCGCTCCATGCGGGACTGGCTCGTTCCGCCTTTGTCCTGGAGGTGGATCTCGCGCAGTCGGGCGGTGGCGAGTTCGCGCTGGGCGTCGAGCCGCTGGTACAGCCTGCCGACGTACTCGTTCTCCGCGCGCAGCTCCCCGGCCCGCCAGGTGTCGGAGGCTTCGGCAGGGCCCGTTGAATCGATTTCGGACGATGACGATGACGATGACGCGGCGACCACGGTTGCTCCATTGACTAGAAAGAATTGGGCCGGGGCAGACGTGCGGGGCACGCATTCCGCGGTTTCCAATTCCGTCGATTTCGACCTCGGCCGTCGATTGTGCAGCATGACCAGGGCCTTGCGGCAAGCCCCCCGGTACGCTATATATTAGTTATGGAGAGGAGTGGGTAAACCTCCTCGTTCCTGGTCCGCGTGACGCGGAAGCCATCGGTCAGAGACCGGTACGGTACGCCTCCAGCCGCTCCGCCAGTTCCTTCGGGTGGCCGAGCATGGGGCAGTGGTCGCCGCGCATCTCGTCCGGCCGGAAGCCCAGCCGGTCGGTGACCGTGCCCCGGACGAAGTCGGCCGGGAAGAAGCGGTCGTCGGCTGCGAGCAGGAACCTGGTCTCCACCTCCGGCCAGGCGTCCAGCGGCCACGGCTCGCCGAACGGGGCCGGCGCCTGGCTCCGTTGGTGCGCGGCGACGAACTCGGCGGCCAGTTCGGCCGGGGTGTCGTGCAGCACCAGCGAGAGCACGTCCTCCCCGGCGCCGTCGGCGACGCCCCGGTTCCGGTCGGCCTCCTGCCGGGCCGGGCCGTAGCCGGTGTTGCCCCACCAGGCGCCCGGCGACTCGCCCGGTGCCGGGACCTGGGCCTGGAGCAGCACCAGCAGCTGCACCGGCACCCGGTCACAGACGAGCGGCCCGGTGAACCCGCCGAACGAGTGTGCGACGACGACGAGTTCGGTGCGCCCGCCGATCGCCGCGACCACCGCATCGGTGTACTGCGCGAGTCCGGCCGACTCGTCCTCGCACGGCAGGTCCGGCGCGACCACATCGTGGCCCCGGTCGCGCAACTCGGCGGCCAGCGGGCCCCAGTACCATGAGTCGACCGCTGCGCCATGGATCAGTACGTATGTCGCCATGCACCGGGATCCTGCCCGATCGGCGCGTGCGGGCGCCACCGGGACGGGCGCGGACCCGCCGGCCGGCCGGGCGAACAGTTCGGCCTGTGGATCCGACACTCATAAGTGGTCTAGTCCAGAATACGGAGCCCCGGGAGCCCCTGGTCTGGACCTGAGGCCGGCAATGAGCAGGTGAACTACGGCTCTCGACAAAAAGGTTGACTGTACATCAGAGGAGCTGGTCTACTCAGCGCCCAGATTGGTCTACTCCACTTCTGTTTGCTGACATGACAAGGAGTGACGATGGCGCATCGCAGTCGCCGCATCCCACTGGCTGTAGCAGCAGTCCTCGGCGTCGGGCTGTTCGCCCCGTCGGCCGTGCCCGCGACAGCCGCGCCCGCGCGCCCGGCGGCGCGCCCGGCCGGCGACCGGCCCGCCCTGCCTTCCGTCCACCCGGTGCCGCAGTCGATGCAGTCGCACGGCCCGAATGTCCGGCTCGGCAGCTCGGTCGCGCTGGTCGCGCCCGCCGACGTGGACCCCTCCGCCCTCGCAGCCGCCCGCGCGGTGCTGCAGCAGGCCGGGGTGGCCCGGATCGACCAGGTCGCCTCTTCGGCCGGGATCGGCCACGACGAGACCGCCGTCTGCCTCGGCTACGAGCTGGAGGCCTACCCGCTGGTCTGACCCGACACCGGGGCCCCGGTCCTCGACCCGCACCGGACCGGGGCCCCGCCGACCACCCCGGCCGCGACCCTCGGCCGAGCTACAGCCGGCCGATGGCGACGAAGGCGGCCAGGGCCAGGTAGGCGACGTTGACGGCCACCAGCTTGGACTGGTTCAGCCGGGCGTGGGTGGCCATGGCGCCGACCATCAGCAGGATCCAGCAGAGGGCGGTGACCGGGACCATCACCGGGGCGATGCCCAGCGCGGCCGGCAGGACCAGGCCGGCGGCGGCGAGGAGCTCGACTGCGCCGAGGGCCTTGACGAGGCCGGGCGGGACGTTCGCGGTCCACTCGCCGCCGTGCTGCGCGGCCAGCCTGGCCCGGGGGACGAAGGACTTGGTGAGGCCGCCGACCAGCGCGACGGGGGCCAGCAGGGAGGCGGCGATCCAGAGGGCGAGGTGCATGGCAGGACTCCTCAGGCTGCGGTGGTGGGCATGTTGTGGGCGGTGCCGGGGAGCGGGGTGTCGTCGAGGTAGCGAACCTCGTAGACGCGCTCGGCGAACCGCCAGCCGTCCCGGGTCCGGCGGTAACGGTCGTGGTAGAGCGCGTAGTTGAGGTGCGAGCTGCCGTCGCGCAGCCGACCGAACTCCTGGATCCAGGCGCGGCCGGTGGCGGCGTCGCCGTCGAGGCGCACCACACCTGAGTGGGTGTGCTGCACGAAGAACTCCCACAGGCCCTGGCCCCAGGCGATGCCCGCCCGGATCTGCTCCCGGCCGACGAACTCCCGGTTGATGTGCGGCCAGCTCACCACCGCGTCGGGGGTGAACTGCTCGGCCACCCGTTCGAAGTCGCGCATCAGGATCGCGTCGGTGAGCTCGGCGCAGAGCGCCTCGATCTCCACCCGGTCGGCGGTGAGCCGCATCTCGTCCATCGGAAACTCCTTGTTCTGCGGACCGGACCGCTCGCCGATCCGCTGAATCAAGGTTCGTCCCGCTCGGGAACCGGAACAATGAGAGGTTCACCGACCGATCGATAACACCGGGGTTATGGGTGGAGCTGCGCGACATCGAGATCTTCCTGACGCTGGCCGAGGAACTGCACTTCGGCCGCACTGCCGAGCGGCTCCACGTCTCGCAGGCCCGGGTGAGCCAGGCGGTGGCCCGGCAGGAGCGGCAGTTGGGCGTGGCGCTGTTCGACCGCACCAGCCGCCGGGTCGTGCTCACGCCTGTCGGTCGTCGGCTGCGGGAGGACCTGCAGCAGGTGGTGGAGCTGCTGCAGCAGAGCCTGGACCGGGCCCGCGCCGCCGGACCCGAAGGCCCCGGACGCCCGCTGCGGGTGGGCGTGTTCGGCCAGGCGGGCCACGAGCTGCTGCCGCTGGTCGAGGCCTTCCGTGCGCAACACCCGGGGCAGGAGCTGGAGTTCGCGGAGGTCAACGGCACCGATCCGTTCACCCCGCTGCGCACCGGGGAGCAGGACGCCGCCGTGCTGTGGCTCCCGGTGGCGGAGCCGGACCTCACCGTCGGCCCGGTGCTGCTCACCGGCGGCCGGGTGCTGGCCGTCGCGGCCGACCACCCGCTGGCCGCGCGCGGCAGCGCCGACCTGGAGGCCCTGGCCGAGGAGCACGTGGTGGACCTGGGCCCGGACGCCCCCGATTACTGGGTGGCGTCCATGGTGCCGACGCACACCCCGCTCGGCCGCCGCATCCCGCGCGGCCCCGCCGCCAGGACCTTCCACGAGATCCTGTCGCTGGTGGCGTCCGGCCGCTGCGTCCACCCGCTGGGCGAGATCGCGGCCCGCTACACCCGCCCGCCGGGCATCGTCTTCCTCCCGATGCCGGACGCCCCGGTGCTGCACTGGGCGTTGGTGTGGCCCTCCCAGACCGACAACCCCGCCGTGCGCGCCCTCGCCCGCACCGCCGGCGCACTGGGTCCGCTGCTGCTGTAGCGGTCCGTGCGGCGCTGCAGCCCGGGGGCCGAACGGCTCAGGCGCCGGACAGGGCGTGCAGCCGCAGGGCGAGTTGGAGCTCCAGGGCGCGCTGCGGGCTGTTCCAGTCCGGGCCGAGCAGCGACTGGATCCGGTCCAGCCGCTGGACCACCGTGTTCACATGGACGTGCAGCTGCTCCTTGGCCCGGATCAGGCTCCCGGAGCAGGCGAAGTAGGCGTCCAGGGTGCGGACCAGCGCGGTGCCGCGCCGGGCGTCGTACTCCAGCAGCGGGCGCAGCGTCGCCGTGACGAAGCCGCCCACGTCGTGGCCGTCGCCCAGCAGCACGCCGAGGAAGCCCAGTTCGAGCGCGTCCGCGCCCTCGCCGACGCGGCCCAGGACCTGCAGCGCGCGCAGGCAGCGGACCGCCTCGGCGTGGGCGGCGGCCAGCGGCAGCGGTCCGGCCGCGGGCCCGGCCGCCGCGACCGTGACCGGGGTGCCCAGACGGTGCGTCAGCTCGGCCGCCGCCGCCCGTGCGGCGGCGCCGGGCGCGGTCCCACCGTGGGGGAGCAGCAGCACCACCGCCCCGGCGTGCTCCGCGCCGATCCCCTCACCGGTGAAGAGGTACTGGGTGGCGGCCCCGGCCAGCCGGTCCCGGTGCGCCGGGCCGGCCTCGGCGACCAGCAGCAGGTGCGGGCGGTCGAGCCGGACGCCCAGCCGCCGTCCGCGCTCGGCCAGCCCCGCCGGATCGCGGTCCGGCGCGGTCAGCAGGTCCGCGATCAGCTCGCCGCGCACCCGGTTCTCGGTCTCGGCGACGGTGCGCCGCAGCAGCAGCAGCAGCGCGGTGACCACCCCGGCCCGCTCGAACAGCCGCCGGTCCGGGTCCTCCAACTGCGCCCGGCCGCGCAGCACGAAGCTGCCCAGCAGCTCCTGACCGGCCAGCACCGCGCAGATCCAGGCGTCCTCCCGGAGCACCGCCCGCCCGGCGGCCCGGGAGTCCTCCACCGCCTGCGCCAGCGCGGCCGCGCCCACCGGGTCGGCCTCCGTGCGCGGCGCGACCGCGCCGTCCGGCCGGGCGACTGCCAGCGGCAGGCCCAGCGGATCGTGGAGGGTGATGGTCCCGCCCAGCAGCCGGGCGACGGCGGCGGCGACCTCCGGCACGTCCCCGCCGCGCAGCACCAGGTCGGTCAGCCGGTCGTGGGCCTCCTCGGCCCGCTGCATCGCGGCGGCGTGCTCCTGGATCACCGCGTTCGCCCCGGCCAGTTCGACCAGCGCCGCACGGGTGTCGGACAGTGCGCGGGCGGTGTCGATGGCGATCGCGGCATGGGCCGCCAGCGAGCACAGCAGCGCGACCTCCTCCGGCGAGAACGTCCGGGCGCTGCGGTCCGAGGCGAACAGCACCCCGATCACCTGGCCGCCGTTCTGCCGGCTGCTGCCCAGCAGCAGCGGCACCCCGAGGATGGCGACCAGCCCCTCCTCCAGCACCCCGGCGTCGATGCTGCCCCGGCGGCGGAACCGCTCGTCGGTGCGGTAGTCGGCGGACGCGTAGGGCCGGGCGCTCTGCGCGACCAGGCCGCCGAGACCGTCGCCCGGACGCAGCCGCAGCGACTGGAAGACGGGGGAGATGGAGCCGTCGGTGACCCGCATGTAGGTGTCCCCGGCCTGCTCGTCCGGCAGCGTCAGATAGGCGACGTCGGTGCCGAGCAGCATCCGGGCCCGGCGGACGATGGAGCGGAGCACCGCGTCCAGGTCCCGCAGCGCGGCCAGGTCGCTCGCGGTGTCGAAGAGCGCGGCCAGCTCCGTCTCCCGCCGCCGGTGCTGCCGCAGGGTGCTGCGCACCCGCAGCGCGGTGCCGGTCGAGCGGTCCACCTCGGCGATGTCCGGCGCCGCCGCGCCGCTGGCGCGGGCGGCGACCGCCACCGCCTCGAACTCCTCGGCCGGCGCGTCCTCCGCCAGCAGCTCCAGCAGCCGGCGCAGGTAGGGCGCGGCGGAGGGGACGGCGGAGGGGGTCAGGTCGGCCATGGCGGGTCATCCTTCCACAGGTCGGGCCGGGGGTCGGCGTCAGTGCGCGGTCCAACCGCCGTCCAGCGGGAGCGAGGTGCCGGTGACGTAGCCGGCGTGCGGCGAGCACAGCCACAGCGCGGCCTGGGCGACCTCCTCCGGCTCGATCAGCCGCTTGATCGCGCTGCGCTCCAGCATCACCTTCCGCACCACGTCGTCGGCGGGGATGCCGTGGGCCAGGGCCTGGGTGGCGATCTGGTCCTCGACCAGCGGGGTGCGGACATAGCCGGGGTTGATGCAGTTGCTGGTCACCCCCTGGGCGGCGGCCTCCAGGGCGACGACCTTGCTCAGCCCCTCCAGCGCGTGCTTGGCCGTCACGTAGGCGCACTTGTAGGGGCTGGCGCGGAGCCCGTGGACGGAGGAGATGTTGACGACCCGTCCCCACTGCTGCCGGTACATGTGCGGCAGGGTGCGCCGGAGGATCCGGAACGGGGCCTCCACCATCACCCGCTGGATCAGGGTGAACATCTCCGGCGGGAAGTCCTGGACCGGCGCGACATGCTGCAGCCCGGCGTTGTTGACCACGATGTCCGCGTCCTCCGGCAGTCCGTCGACGGCCGCCGGGTCCGAGAGGTCGACGACCAGCGCGGTCCCGCCGATCTCCTCGGCCACCTGCTTCGCCGCCGCAGCGGCCCGGTCGACCACGTAGACGTCGGCCCCGGCCCCGGCCAGGGCCAGCGCGCAGGCCCGGCCGATGCCGCTGGCGGCACCGGTGACCAGCGCGGTCCGGCCCGCCAGGAACGCCTCGGGCGGGGCCTTCCGGCCGACCGCCGGGTCGAGGCCGGGCGGGTCTGCCCGGTCGTCTGCCCGGTCGTCGGCGTGGTCGGCGGTGCGGCGGGAGGGGGCGGTCCGGCCGGTGGCGGGCCGGGACGGGGCCGGGGGCGTGCCGGGGCTCTGGATGCTCTGCATGGCCGCCACGCTAGGAACGGCCGTCCTCCCGGCACATGTGGCAGCGAGCCACAGTTGGCAACCGATCCATGGTGTCCACCACCATGCCGGGACGGCTGCCGGGCCATCCGGGCAGACCGGGCCGGGGCGCGGCCGGGGCGCACGCGGCGCAATGGGGCCGCACGCCATGCCGGGGCCGGGGAACTGTCGGCCCACCCCATGCCCACGCCCGGCGGCGAGTCGTAGCGTCCGGCGCCAGAACCGCGAAGTCCCAGAACCGCGAAGTCCCGGCCGCTCCACCCACGGCGGCACCCCCACCCCGAGGAGATCCACCCATGCAACTCTCCCTGCGGAGACGCCTCTTCCGAGGCATCACCCTGGCCACCGTGACCGGCCTGCTCGCCGCCGGCCTCGGCCTGGTGGCCGCGTCCGCCCCGGCCTCCGCCGCCACCGGATCGTTCCAGCAGGTCACGAGCTTCGGTTCGAACCCCGGCGCGCTGCAGATGTACAGCTACGTCTCCGCCGCGCCCCAGGCCGCCGCGCCGCTCGTGGTCGCCCTGCACGGCTGCACCCAGACCGCCACCGAGTACGAGCAGGACTCCGGCTGGCAGCAGTACGCCGACCAGTGGGGCTTCGACATGGTCTACCCCCAGCAGACCAGCTCCAACAACTCACTGGAGTGCTTCGACTTCTTCGACCCCTCCCAGGACGCCCGGGGCAACGGCGGCGCGGCCTCGGTGGTCCAGATGGTCCAGTACATGGAGGCGCACTACAGCATCGACCCGAGCCGGGTCTACGTCACCGGCCTCTCGGCGGGCGGCGGGCTGACCTCCGAGCTGCTGGCCGACTACCCCGACGTCTTCGCCGGCGGCGCCATCGACTCCGGGCTGCCGGCCCAGTGCGCCACCGGCGGCAGCAACTCCGCCTACACCTGCATGGACGGCGCGGTGAACAACACCGAGGCCCAGTGGACCTCGCTGGTCACCAACTCCGACCCGGGCTACACCGGTCACTGGCCGCGCGTCGCCATCTGGCAGGGCACCTCCGACACGGAGGTGAACCCGGCCAACGCCACCGAGGAGATGGACCAGTGGACGGGTGTCTGGGGGATCTCCCAGACGGCGTCCAGCACCCAGTCGCTCACCGGCGGCACCACCGAGTCCGTCTACAACGACGCCACCGGCAAGCCGGCGGTGGAGCTCTACTCGATCTCCGGCATGGGCCACGGACTCGCCGTCAACCCGGGCAGCGGCACCGGCCAGTGCGGGACGACCGGGGCCTACTTCCTCCAGGCGATCTGCTCCAGCTACTACACCGCGCTGTTCTGGGGCCTGAACAACACCGGCTCCACCGCCTCGCCCACTCCCACCCCGTCCGCGTCCGCGTCCGCGTCCACCTCGGCCTCACCGACCCCGACGCCGACCGCGTCGGCCTCGGCATCCGCCTCACCGACCCCCACGCCGAGCGCGAGCTCCACCCCGCTCGCCAACTGCTGGACCACCAACAACGTCGCCCAGAACCTGGCCGGCCGCTCCTACTTCATCGGCACCGAGAGCTACGCGATCGGCTCCAACGAGGACGCCGGCGCCTACAGCAGCACCGTCATCAGCAGCATCCAGGAACCGAGCCCCGGCTACTGGACCGTCGTCCCGCACTGCTGACCGGGACGCGGCGCGGGGGCGCGGCAGCCGCCGCGCCCCCGCGGGCTCTGCGGTCGTCGCGCTTCGGGCGAGCCCGCTGGGCTGATCCGCGCATGGCTACTTCCCTCTGTTCACCCATCGGGGTGATCATCAAATTAGATAGTGTTCGCACCGTTTCCCGGTCGATGCAGCTCTGAGCTGCGCAGACATCTCCAATTGCGTTGTGCGGGCCGGTTCTTCGGCGCCCGTGCGAGGTGACTCAAGATCCCTCTTTGCCTACAGTCGAGCCGGTTCCCTTGGGCTTGATCTTGGTGAGGTTACGAGTGTCGATCGAACTCGGCTCCGCAGCAGCGGTGTTGGAGGGACTGGGCGGCTGGGTGCCGCCGCGGGTGGTGACCAATGAGGAGTTGCCCGCAGCCTGGGGAGTCGACGATGCCTGGGTGCGGCAGCGCACCGGCATCGCCACCCGGCACTGGGCGGACGCCGGTACCTCGACCGGGGATGCGGCCGAGCGGGCCGCGCGACGCGCGCTGGCCACCGTCGGCACGCCCCGGATGGACGCGGTCATCGTGGCCACCTCGACCCCGGACCGCCCGATGCCCGCAATGGCACCGCAGCTCGCGGCCCGGCTGGGGCTGGACGGGGCTGCGGCCTGGGACGTCTCGGCGGCGTGCAGCGGGTTCGTCTACGGGCTGGCCGCCGCCGCGGGCGCGATCTGCGCCGGCATCGCCGAA
>Ga0302314_10011770_pt1 | contig 15226 bp, 18 predicted proteins | sample III_Palsa_N2_3_FD_200533 | JGI IMG/M metagenome (GOLD analysis project Ga0302314, IMG submission 200533) | Peat permafrost microbial communities from Stordalen Mire near Abisko, Sweden - III_Palsa_N2_3 | ecosystem: Environmental > Terrestrial > Soil > Palsa > Peat permafrost | place: Sweden...
CCCCCAACCCCTGGCGCCAGGCGGTCTGATGTGACCGATGGCGGCAAGCCGCGCAGACGGTGCGCTGTCATCCTGATGCCCTCCCCGCGAGCGGGCGACCTTCAACGTCTATGGGGGCCAGCACGCTGCGCTGACGGCCCCTGGCGCCGAACTCTTCAGTGCTCGTCGTCGCTGCGGCGAGGCGCTCGCCCTGTCGGCGATGACCTGGCCCAGTACCGCGTGTCGCGCATCGGGTGACGATCTAATAGAGTGTGGCTGGTGTCATACTGCAGCCATCTACTTTGATAGCTTCTTCATTGTAACCTAGCTATAGACAAGCATCCAAGATGCAACCTAGCATTTTGCCAACTTTCAACCCCTCTCCTGACTACAGAGAGCGAAGTACATGGCCTCCGATCAGGGACCGGTCGTCCAGAGCGCCCTGCTCCGCAACGAGCTGATCCGCCTTCGCAAGGTGAGCGGACTGACTCAGGAGCAGGTCGCGACGGGCCTGGACTGGTCCTCGTCCAAGCTGATCAGGGTGGAGGGCGGCCGCAGCTCCATCTCGACGGTCGACCTCGACGCGCTGCTGAGAACGTACGGCATCTCGGCCGAGAGCGACCGCGAGCGGCTGCAGGCCCTGAATCGGGGAACCCGCGAGCGCCCCTGGTGGGTTTCTTATCGAGACGGAATGATGGACGCCGCTTATCTCGAATATGTCGGCTTCGAGGCGGGAGCCGTCTTCATCCGGTCGTTCGAGCAGGTCTTCGTACCGGGACTCATGCAGACGCCCGCGTATGCGGAAGAACTGACCCGGCTGACCGTCAACTCCGCGGAGGACGACGACAAAGTGAAGTCCGCGGTCAGGCTCCGGCTCCAACGGCAGGCGGAACTGGCCAGGCGATCGGTGATGCCGCGCCAGTACTACGCGATTGACGAGGCAGTGATCCGCCGACATATGGGCATAAGCCGAGATCCGGCCATCATGCCCAATCAGCTCAGGCACATCGTCGACAGAGCCAGGCACGAGGAGTTGCTGACGGTTCGGGTGATCCCCTTCAACGCCGGCGCTTACAAAGGACCCGCCAGCCCCTTCACGCTGCTTGAGTTCGACGGGGACCTAGCGGACGTTCTCTATCTCGACGCCGGGCGAGGTGGAACCCTGATCACCGGCGGCGACACGGTCGCGGAGTACGCGGACGACTTCGAGCGGTTGCTCGAGAGCGCGCTGCCTCCCGACGATTCGCTCGCACTCATCGAGCAAGCCGCAGGGAATATGTCCTAATTCTCCAATTACCTAAGCATAGGACAGCAGATAGTCACCCTCGGGTGGCGCGGGCGACGACTCATATCGCCGCACGTGCGAAAAGCGAGACCGTTTTCCCTCAGCGTCATAAGGTAGCGGCGGCCTATTTATTTTGCTTCCCCAGGCTCGACGTCTTCATCCCGCGTCGCCGCAAAAATTTGGTATCCACTGGAAGGATGGTTTGATGTCTGATTGGTCGACCCAGCACCCCACCATGAACTGGCGCAAAAGCAGTCGAAGCGGCGGCAGCGGTGCCTGCGTCGAAATCGCCTGCCAGGGAACGCCGGTGCTGGTGCGGGACTCGCAAAACCGATCGGGGGCGGTACTCGCGTTCCCGGCCGATCAGTGGTCGGCCTTCTTGCGGCGCACCCTGAACGGTGAGGCGCCCACCGCGGGCCGATAACGGTTACCGCGGCGGGCGGCCGGCGATCCGGAGGAGCTGCGGGCGGTCCAGGATCGTGACGTGGCGCTGGGCCGTGTGGATGATGTGCCGGGCTCGCCAGTCTTGCAGCGCGCGGGTGATGGTCGACCGGGACGCGCCGACGAGGCTGGCGAGCTCTACCTGCGATAGCGGCAACGGCGCCGGGCCGGCCTGCTGGCCCGGGGCGCCCTGCCGCTCGGCCAGGTCGAGCAGGAGGCAGGCCAGGCGCTGAGCACCGCTGGACAGGGCCTGGCTGCGCTGGCGCTCACCGGCCGCCTGGCGGAACTCGGCCATCGCCCGCCGGTACGCGTGCGACGCGCCCGGGTGAGCGTCGAGAAAGTCCTCGAATTGCGCGGAGCCGACTATGAGCGTTCGTACCGTCCCGATCGCCTGAATGGTCGCGGTCCGGTAACCGGTGACGTGGCCGGCGATTTCCCCGATGACGTCTCCGTCGCCGCGCAAGGCTTCAACAATCTCCTGGCCCTCACGCGTCACTGTTATGACTTTAACCCAGCCTGCTAGCAGGATAAACACATGGGTGGTCGGTTCGCCTTCCAGGCACAATACCGCGCGACCCGGGAATACCCGGGGCCTGGCCACCGCGATCAGGGTCGCCCGGTCGGTATCACCGAGCAGCCCCCAGAAACCCGATTTACCCATGATGACATTATCCGGCAGGTGGCGAATCAATTCACCCGCGGTCAGGCGAGCGCGGAAACGGCGAGCGAGATAACCACCCACAGGAAGAATGCCGCCGTGGTGATGACCGCCGCCGCCAGGGCCAGGCGCGCCCGTGCATGCTGGATGTTCGCGGCCGCGATCAGCGGCACCACATGACCCCAGTTCAAGGCGGACGCGGCCAGCGGCAGCACGCCGAGCGGTGACCACGGTGCGGACGGGTCCACCGGTGCTCCGGTCGCGCGGCGAAGCTCGCTCAGCGCGCCGGTGACCGGGCGCTCGGCCAGCAGCACGAGTACCGCCGTTACCAGCCAGCTCAGGAGAACCGGCGTGAGCAGGCCGACCGTGCCCAGGGCCACGACGCCGCCCCGGCCGAGCAGGGCCGAGGCCACGCTGGCCGCGCCGACGAGGTCGACGGCCAGCAGGCCGCCGGAGATGAGCACGTGCCTGCGGGTGTCGCCGATGACCGCGAGGACCTGGGTGATGGCCGCCGGGCAGCCGGGAGCCTGACGATCGGCGGGGATAGGGTCCTGACCCGGGATTCCCGGCCACGCACCGCGTTCTGGGGTGGAGACTGGCTGTTCGCGCATGTTTCCAGTGAAGATGGCGGCGGCTGGCGAAGCTGGCGTGCCTGACGCAGAACCGGTGTCTCATCTGACGCGCACCCCGGCTCGCTTACCCCCTGCTCAACGTGATTCGGCCGGGCGTCGTCTAGAGGGATGGGGGTGGCGGCAATTGTCAGGAGGCTTAGTGGATAGAAAGCAGGAACGCGCTTTCGAAGAGTTCGTCGTCGGCTACGGCGACGCTCTGCTGCGACTGGCGACGCTCCTCACGTCCGATCAGGGCCTGGGTGAGGACGTCTACCAGGAGACGCTGCACCGCCTCGCCGCCCGCTGGTCGCGGGTGCAGAACCCGAAAGCGTTCTGCCGGCAGGTGCTGCACAACCTCGTCATCGACCAGGCCCGGCGGCAGCGGCGCCAGGTCCCGCAGATCCAGCTGATCGAGGACCATGACGGCGGCGACCCCCGGTCGGACGATTCGGCGTCGGCCGTCGAGCTGCGGCCGGTGCTGCTCGACGCGCTCCGGACGCTGACCCTCCAGCAGCGAACGATCGTCGTGCTGCGCTACTTCGACGACCGCAGCGAGAACGAGGTCGCCGATCTCCTCGGCGTCGCGCCGGGCACGGTCAAGAGCACCGCCTCGCGAGCCATGGCCCAGCTACGCGAGCAGCCCGGGATCAGCGGGCTCTTCGCGCGAGAACAACCCGATACCACCATACGAAGGATCCGTTATGCCTGATCTTGACGAGGACGTACTGCGTCAGCTATTGCTGCTTTCCACCGATGACCTGTTCGCGCCGCCCGTCGCCGCGGCCAACGCGATCAGGCGGCAGCGTCGGCGCCGGATGCGAACCCGGGCGCTCGGCGTCGCCGGAACCGCCGCCGTGGCCGGGCTGGCCATCGGGACCCTCGCGTCCTCGTCCGGCTCGGGCGCGCGCCCGACGCTGGCCGACCCGAGCGGTTCGGTCAAGACAAGCCTGCCGGTCACGACCAGCCCGACGGTCAAGACCAGCCCGACGGTCAAGGCGAGCAAGCCCGCTAAGGCGAGCAAGCCGGCCTCGGCCGACCCGGCCGTCGCGCACGCGACGCTGCTCAGCCTGAGCGCCGCCGCGGCCAACACGCCCCGGCCGTCCGGCCTGTACGTGGTCCTCACCCAGATGTCGTACAGCATCGACTCCGCCTCCGCTCAGGGCGGAGCGGGCAGCGCCAACGGCCCGACTACGGACGTCATCAACACCGTGACCGGCGGCGGCCTCGAATATCAGGACATCACGATCGTCGGCCTCGACCAGCCCAAGCCCCCCGCCGAGCTGACCGCGGACCCGGGCAACAACCCGACGAACGCCCAGCTCGACGCCATGCCGACCGATCCGACGGCGCTGAGCGCGTTCCTGCTCGCCCAGTGGAAGCAGCAGAACGAGCCCAACGGCGTGAAGCTCAAGCCCCTGCCGGGGTGGACCGACGACGCCCACATCTTCGACCAGGCCACCAACCTGCTCTTTGAGCCGAATCTCAGCTCGGACCTGCGGGCCGCCTTGTACAAGGTGCTCGCGGCCACGCCGGGCGTGGTCGTCAACCAGGACGCCAAGGACAGCTCGGGCCGCCCGGCGGTCGAGATCAGCCGTCCGGACACCGACGGCTACACCGACATCGAAGCGTTCGAGGACCCGACCACCGGGGCCACGCTCGAGACCACCTGGATCGGCTTCGGCGAACTCGACGAGGACCTGTACCAGTCGATCACCTACACCAACACGATCCCGTCCGACCCGTACCCGAACGCCACGAGCGCCGATAAGGGCTGAGCCCGGCGCCCCGCGGTTCCCGCCCGCCGCGCGGGCGGGAACTCGGGCCGGAGCTAGGGCTGCTTGTGCACCGACGCCTGGTAGATCTGCTCGATCGACGCTTCCAGCCGGGCGTTGAACTGCTCGTCGGTCTGGCCCTCGGTGAGCCCTTCGAGCAGCGCCCGGGAGAAGCTCGCGATCATGGTGGGGTCCTTCGTGAGCCGCGCGCAGGCCTCGTCCCGGCTGTAGCCGCCGGACAGGGCGAGGACCCGGATCACCCGCGGGTCGGCCGCCAGACTGCCGTACAGGCCCGGCACCGTCGGGATGGTGAGCTTGAGCATGACCATCGCGTCCTCGGGCAGCGCCTCGACCCGCTTGTGCAGGGCGTCGCGCAGCAGCGTCTCGGCCTGCTCCTTGTGCGGGCTGCTGATGCTGACCTCGGGCTCGATGATCGGGACCAGGCCGGCCGCGCTGATCTGGTCGGCGTAGCCGAACTGCTGCTCGACGATCGCCGAGATCCCGGTCTCGTCGGCGTCCTTGATGACCGACCGCATCTTGGTGCCGAAGATCCGGTGCTGGCGCGCCCGCCCGAGAAGGGCATCGAGGGTGTCGATGGGCTTCATGAGCTGGACGCCGTTTTCCTCGGCCGCCAGCCCCTTATCGACCTTCAGGAACGGGACCACGTTCTTACCCCACAGGTACCGGGCGGTCGGCATGCCGTCCACGTACCGGTCCATGGTCTGCTCGAAGAGGATCGCCGCCAGGATGCGCGAGCCGTCGAACCCGGGGCTGGTCAGCACCCGGGTGCGCATGGCGTGCACCAGGCCGAACATCTCGTCGTCGGAGTGGTAGCGATCCTTAGCGATGCCGTACTCGGCTAGCGCCGAGGGCGTGCTGCCACCGCTCTGGTCCAGGGCCGCGAAGAAGCCCGGTGCGGACCTGACCTTCTCAAGCTGTTCGTCGCTCACCCAAGACATTCTGGCACTAGACAAGGTGAGACGGGACGACGGTGCCGGCTACGGTTTCCCCGCGCCGGGCGCGGGGGCCGGGAACGCGAGGACCTGGCCGGTCGGTTCGGCGTCCCGCGGGCCGCCCCACCGCTGGCCAACGACGTAGAGCCGCGGGTCGGCCCCGCGGCTGAGCGTGCAGGCGAAGGCGCCGCGGTCCAGTTCGACGGTCGCCAGGATCTCGCCGCCTTCGCGGACCCGGACGCAGCGGCGGCTGGCCACGTCCGCGTACCAGACGGCGCCCTCGGCATCGACGCAGATCCCGTCGGGGTGGTCATCGCCGGTGGCCGCCCACACCCGCCGGCGGTCCAGGTCGCCCGCCGGGCCGATGTCGTAGGCCGTGAGCCGGTTGCCGTGCGACTCCGCGACGATCAGGGTGCCGCCGTCCTCGGTGATGGCCATGCTGTTGACATAGGCGTTGCCGCGCGCGTCGACCACCAGGTCGTTCCACGGTTTCTCGGAGACCGGCGCCAGATCGGCCTGGGTCACCAGCGAGCCGTCCGGCTCGCGGCGCAGCAGCCGCCGCCGGGCCGAGTCGACGACCAGCAGCCGGCCGTCGGGCCGGAAGTCGATGCACATCGGAAACGACGGGACGCTGACGATCACCTCGTGGCCGCCGTCAGGATCGAGCGCGATCACCTGATGGGCGCCCCAGTCGGAAAACCAGATCCTTCCGTCGTGCCAGCGCGGCGACTCGCCGAACACGATCCCTTCCATCAGCACGGTCATGGTGAGGCAGACCGCCGGGCCGTCCCCGGCTCATCGGTCTCAGGCATCCGCGAAGCTGATCCGGGCCAGCGGGCTGTCCGCCACCCACTCGTCGAGGACGGCCTTCCCCCAGGGGCTACCGGGGCCATTGCGCTGGTTGAAGTCGTCGACGATGTCGGTGAACACCCGGCGGCGCTCGGCCGGGTCGGTGATGACCTCGGCCTCGGCCGGCAGGTCGGCGACGACCCCGTGCTTGAGATGAAAGGTGAAATGCGGGTCGGCGGCCAGGTTGGTCAGCCAGTCCCGGGTGCGCGGCGCGGGAACCCCGCTCAGGTAGGCGGAATCCCCGACCCGGTAGAAGCAGATCTCGATCCGCCGGGGCTGCCCGGAGCGCCGTCCCGTCGTGGTGATATCGACCGTGCGGTCCTCGAGCGTCGAGTCCCGGTTGATCGCCAGCGCCTGGCGCACGTCGTCACGCATCAGATGTTCCCATCCCTTTAGTCTGCCCGACGACCCGCCGTAGCATGGGCTGGGCGGGGCAATCAGGGGTGGGGCCATGGCAGAAGCTGAGGGAATTGTCGCCGGTGACGATCGCAGCTGGGCTAGCGAGACCGATGATCAGGCGGCGCAGAGAGGTCTTGCCCTGCTCGGGCTGCTGGCGGAGGCATCGGCCCCGGCCGCCAATGCCCAGGGCTGGGTCAATCGCCGGGTGCAGCAACTGGAGTTCCTGGACACGCGGGCGGTCCAGTGGCGGGTCAGCGTCGATTTCAACGTCCCCGACGACGCGCCGGTCGTCGCCGTCGGCGGCAAGGACTTCCGCCTTGTTCCCGCCATGCCCTGGGAGAAGGCGGATCTGGTCGCCTTCGACCTGCGCGACGAGAGCGGCAACGTCATCTGGCTGCCGAACTCCGAGCGCATCAACCGCCAGCTCGCCGCCGCCCTTTCGCAATGGGCCCGGGTCATACTGAAGGTCGATCAGCTTCCGGCCGGGCTCGACGCGCTCCTGGACCGGATCGTGTGGTGCCGCCCACCGGAACGGCTGAAGCAGGGGAACCCTTTCGACGGGATCGACGAGTCGCCGGATCCCGGGGCCGAGAGCAAGCCGTTCGCCGACGACCCGGCCGCGGCGGAAGCCCTCAGCAAAGCCAAGAAGATCCTGGCGGGCGACACCGCCTTCATGGGCCAGTTGCAGGAGCTGTGGCAGAACTTCCTGGTGGTCGCGGCGGTCGCGGATCCGCCGGGAACCCGGCGCATCGTCAAGCTGGCCTTCGAAAGCGAGGTGAGCTTCCGCAGCCCGAGCGGCTGGGGGCACAAGGTCCTGCAGAGCCTGGGCTTGCGGACCTGGCGCCTCGACCTGCTCATCGGGGGCCGTGGCGGCAGCCACCACCTCGAGGTGGCCGCTCCGGCCGGGGTCGATATCGTCCGGATCTCCGCGCGACCCCTGTGGCCTGACCAGGCGGGCAAGAACCTCACCGCCCGCGGTGGCACCCCGCATGTGCACATCCAGATCCCCGGGCGCGAGCATGGCCGGTACCGGGCCACGATCCGTCTCCGCGTCAGCCGACCGGGGTGGCTTACCACCTCCTGGATGGCCGGGCTGGTCATCTTCGTGACGCTGCTGGTCGGCCTGAACAAGATAAACGTGCTGTACGCGGGGTCACCCGGTGCCGTCACCGGCCCGGAGGCGGGCACGGCCGCCACCTTGCTGCTCGCGCTGCTCGCGGTGTTCGGCACGGTGCTCTTTGGCCCGGGCGGCCATCCGCTGGCGTCGCGGCTGCTCCGGCTGGCCCGGCTCCTCATCCTGGTCGACTCGGCCGCCGTCTTGTGCGGCGCCGGCAGCCTGCTGCTGCACCGGACTTCCGACGCGGCCCAGCACCCGGCGCCGGTGACCCTATGGCTGGTGCTGGCCTGCGTGTCGGGAGTCGTCGCCGGGATGCTGACCCTTTCCCTGCTGTTTCCGCGAGGACCGCGGCCCGACGATGCCCATCCCAGCCGGATCCCGCGACCGGCGGCCGAGAAGCCCACGGACGCGATCGTGACGATTCCCGCGGCCGACGGCTACAGCTACGCCGACAACAACCCCTGGCAGCCGTCCGACTATGGCGATCTCGGCCGCCAGCTCAGGGGCGCGGCGGACCCGGGTCGGGCATGACCAGGCAGGTGCTCGTGGCGGTGGCGACGAGCTTGCCGCTGCCGTCGGTGATGTCGGCCCGGCTGAAGGCGACCCGGCGGCCCGGCTTGACCACCGTTCCCACCGCCCGCAGCGTTCCGCTGTCCCGCGTCACCGGGCGGGTGTAGCTGACGTTGATGTCGATCGAGGTGTAGGCGACCCCGGCGGCGAGCGTCGAGTGAACGGCGCAGGCCGCCACGGTATCGGCCAGGGTACAGACGAGCCCGCCGTGAACCACGCCGATCGGGTTGTAAGAGGACTCGTCGGGATCGCACTCGAAGACCACGCGCCCCAGTTCGACCTCGCTGACCCGATAGCCGAAAACCGAGGCGATCGGGGCCGGCGGCAGCTTCCCGTCGCGAATTGCCCGCAGGAAATCCAGGCCCGACAGGCCGGGCGCGGCCTCCGCCGTGATCCTCGGGTCATACCACTCGACGGTTTTCGCCGACGGCGCACCCCAGCCCGCCCGCTCCGGATTCGCCATCACGGCCTCCTTGACCTCCGGCTACGTGGTCGCCGGTCCGCTCGCCTCAGTAGATTTGATTAGCAAACTTACTAGAGGGCCGCGTAGCGGAATGGCCCGGGTGGGCATCCAGGTCCCCAACGGGGCGGTTTTCATTTCCTTCTAAGGATGAGATGAATGAGGTAATCGCGCACAGATGGAGAAGGGAACCCAGGATGTCGCTAGCGGTACCGGCAGTTCTGCTCGAGAAAGCCCATCGCGGTGAGGTTGACGACGCCGCATTTCTGGACTGTATCCGCACCTCACTGCCGTACGCGTGGGACGTGATCACCGGCCTGATCACGAGCCTGCGAGCGGGCGGCGCCGAGTTCGCCGACAACCAGGTCCCCCCGCCCGACGACCAGGCCCGGGGCCAGCTGCTGCGGCTGATGGCCAGCGACGCGATGCGCACCGCGATCGAGCGGCGCTACGAGGTCCGGCTGGCGTTCCAGAACTGCCACCGCGCCGCCGTGTTCCGCCCGGGGGCCACCGCGGCTCTCGGCGAGTTCACCTCGCCCCGGTCGCAGCTCCTCAACCAGCGTCCCGATCTCGTGGACTGCTGAGGTCATTCTCGCCGGAAGCGGCCGCGGCCCAGCCGTCGTCAGTCCGACATGAGCACGGTGGCCCAGACGGTGCGCCCGCTCGGCCTGGCCGGGGTAACGCCCCACGCCTTGGAGAGCGTGCTGACCAGAAGCAGCCCGCGCCCGGACACATCGTCGGCCGCGGGCTCCCGGATGGCGGGCTCCCGCTGGCTGGCGCCCTGATCGGTCACCTCGATCTGCAGCAGGCCGCTGTCGAGCCGCAAGGTGCAGCCGATGACCGTGCTTCCGCTGTGCAGGACCGCGTTGGTCACCAGCTCGCTGATGATCAGCACCGCCGCCTCGGCGGGGTCCTGCGCCACGGAGTGCCGCAGGAGCCAGGCGAGGGCGCGGTGCCTGGCCTCAGCAGCCGATGTGCTGCGCGCGGCGAGGTCGAAAGCTTCGCGTAGCGCATCGGTGTCTGTCTGGGGCACGCGTGGAACACCGCCGTTCAGCATGTCGACCGGGCTCGGATGCACGTTCACTATCATTCACGAGAAGTTCGTGGCGCAACCGTTCTCCGTGATATTTTCATTATGTATTTTCCCTATCTGTACTGGTTCGTGCCCAGCGCGCAGGACGCGCGGCATGAGACTGCCTGAGACTGGAGGTGCGGCACGTGCCTCAGACGCAACCGGCTGGCGCCGCGACCGTCCGGCTTCTCGTGCTCGGCAAGCGGCTGCGGGACCTGCGGGTAGCGGCGGACAAGTCGTTCGAGGACGCCGCGGCCGCCCTGGGCGTCAGCCCGCTCGCCATTCGCCGCATGGAGCAGGGACAGGTCAAGTGGAAGCCGCCCTACATCAAGCTCCTGCTCGAGGAGTACGGAGTCAGCGCGGCCGAGGCCAAGACCTTCCTTGAGCTGTCGGCCGAGGCGAACCAGCCCGGCTGGTGGTACCGCTACCGGGACGTGCTGCCCGACTGGTTCCGGGCCTTCGTCAGCCTGGAGGAGGAAGCCAGCCTCATCCGCGCCTACGAGCCGCACTACATACCCGGCCTGATGCAGACCGAGGAGTACGCGCGCACCGTGCTGCGCGCCGGGCTCAAGGACAACGACGAGATCGAGCGCCGGGTCCGGCTGCGGATGGAGCGCCAGCACCGGCTGCTCCAGCCCGGGGGCCTCGAGCTGTGGGTCGTCATGGACGAGACCGTGCTGCGCCGCCCGGTCGCGCCGGCCGCGGTGATGCGCGAGCAGATCGACCGGCTGATCGACATAGTGGCGCTGCCGAACGTCACCCTCCAGGTGATCCCGTTCGCGCTGTACGTCCACGAGGGCATGTACGGGCCCTTCCACAGCTTCCGGTTCCCGTTCCCCGAGCTGCAGGACATCGTGTACGTCGAGACCGTGCTCGGCTCGTTCTACGTGGACCAGTACCCGGATGTGACCGCGTTCTCCGAAGCGCTCGACCGGATGAGCGCGCTGGCACCGCCACCTCAGCGCACCGAGGCGATCCTCGGTGCTATCCGCAAGGAGATCAACTGATGAACCACATAGCGAACGCCGACCGGGAACTGGGCACCGACGGCTGGCACAAGCCGTGGAGCGGGCACAACGGCGGCTCCTGCGTGGAGATCAAGGCACTGACCGGCGGCGAGTTCGCGCTGCGTCAGTCGACCGACCCCGAAGGGCCGGCCCTGCTGTTCACCGAGACCGAGCTCGACGTCTTCGCGGCGGGCTGGCGACCGCACAAGGCCGGCCTCCAGGCCTCCTGATCTGCTCGCGGCGTCCGCATCCGCCGCGAGCAGTGCGCACGAACACTTCCCCTCACCCGGGGGCCGCAAGGCCCGGCGACCCCCGGCGCACCGTTCGGGCCGCCCTCAGGAGAGAGTGAGATGCCGGAAGACACGGGCAGGCTGGTCAGGGAGCTTGACTACCAGCCGCCCGAGATCGATACGTCCAGGGCGCACGTGGCCCGGATGTACGACTACTACCTGGACGGCAAGGACAACTACCCGGCCGACCGGGCGGCGGTCGAGGCGGTCGAGAAGTCCATGCCCGTCGTCCGGCAGCTCGCCCGGGAGAACCGGGCCTTCCTGCGGCGGGCGGTGCGGTTCATGACCGCCGCGGGCATCCGGCAGTTCATCGACATCGGGGCGGGGCTGCCCACCGCGGGCAACACCCACGAGATCGCGCAGCGGGAAGCCCCGGATGCCCGGGTGGCCTACGTGGACAACGACCCGATCGTGCTCGCGCACGGACGGGCGCTGCTGGCCAGGAACGCTAACACCACCGTCGTGACCGCCGACATGCGCCGCCCGGCCGAGGTCATCGGCAGCAGCGACGTCCGCGCCCTCATCGACTTCAGCGAGCCGGTCGGCGTCCTGCTGATCGCCATGACGCACTTCCTCACCATCGAGGAGCGGGAACCGGTCATGACGGCGCTGCGGGAGAGCCTGGCCCCCGGCAGCTTCCTGGCCCTGACCCATGTCACCGTGGACGGCCACCCGGCCGAGGCCTGGGCCGGGGTGGAAGAGGCCTACCGGGCCACCCCGACCCCCATCTACTTCCGCACCCACGCCGAGATCAGCCGGTTCTTCGACGGGTACAGCCTGGTCGAGCCGGGCCTGGTGACGATCGACGCCTGGCTCCCGGACCCCGCGGACCCCGCCCCCGACGCGACGAACTGGCTCTACGGCGGCCTCGCACGCAAGCCCTAAGGAGAACGACAGCGATGCCGGAAGACGTGGACTGGACGGCCCGTGAGCTTGACTACGAGCCGCCGGTGATCGATACGAGCACAGCGCACATCGCCCGGGTCTACGACTACCTACTCGGCGGCAAGGACAACTACCCGCCGGACAAGGAAGCCGCCGAGCAGCTACTCAAGATCGTGCCGACCCTGCCGGAGACGGTGCGGGAGAACCGGCTGTTCATGCAGCGACTCGCCCGCTACCTGGCCGCCGAGGAAGGCATCAGCCAGTTCCTCGACGTCGGGACGGGAATCCCGACGTCGCCGAACCTGCACGAGGTCGCCCAGCGGGTCAATCCGGCCGTCCGGGTCGTGTACGTCGACAACGACCCGATCGTCTTGGCCCACGCCCATGCCCGGCTGACCAGCTCGCCCGAGGGCCGGGTGGCGTACATCCACGCGGACATGCGCGACACCGAGGCGGTCCTGAGCACGCCCGACCTGACGGCCACGCTGGACCTCAGCCGTCCCGCCGGGCTCTTCATCCTGTCGACCCTGCACGTGATCCCGGACGCCGAGGCGGCCCGGGAGATGCTCGAGCGGTACGTGGCCCCGCTGGCCCCGGGGAGCTTCGTGGCCGTGTCGGTGGCCATCAGCGATGGCCTCACGGCCGAGGCGTCGGACGGGGCGATCTCCGTCCTCAGCGAGCGCGGCATGTCCGTCCTGCGGCGCACCAGTGCCGAGTTCGTCACGCTCTTCGACGGCCTCGAGCTGATCGAGCCGGGCGTGGTCCCGGTCAACCAGTGGCGGCCCGACGACCCAGGGGCACCCCTGGACAAGGTCGAGCTCTACTGCGGGGTGGCGCGCAAGCGCTGATCCGCGAACCTCAGGCGGCCAGCAGGCTCAGTACCCGGGCGAGCGCGGGGTTGTCGGCGTCCTCGCGCCAGGCGGCAGCCAGCTCGACCGGCGGCGACTGGCCGGCGGCGAGCTCGACGAAGGCGACTCCGTCCGGGTGCATGGCCGTCGCCGACTCGGGCACGATGGCCAGGCCCACGCCCGCCTGGACGAGGGCGAGCATGGTGTGCACCTGGCTCACGTACTGCACGTACCGGGGCCGGGCGCGGGCGCCGGCGGTCATGCCGAGCAGCAGCTCGTGAAAGTACCGCGACTCCACCGGCGAGTACATGACGAGGGGACGGCCGTCCAGCTCCGCCAGCCCGGCCGGCTGGCCGCGGGTCGCGAACGGGTCGTCCGCGGGCACCGCGAGGAGCAGCCGCTCGGCCTGGACGGTGCGCGACGCCAGGCCCGCCCGGGTCACCGGCGGGCGCACGAAGCCGAGGTCGATCTCGCCGGCCGCGATCGCCTCCACCTGGTCGGCGGTGACCAGCTCGCGCAGCACGAGGTCGACGTGCGGGAGCTGCTCCGCGGTCCGCTGCAGGAACGACTTCACGTACCCGTGGACCGACACGGCGGTGAAGCCGACGGTCAGGGTTCCCCCGGTGCCGGTGGGGATGCGCCGCACCGCCAGTGAGGTCTCCTCGGCCAGCCGCAGGATGCGCCGGGCCTCGGTGAGGAAGACCCGCCCGGCCGGGGTGACCGTGACCGTGCGGCCGCCGCGGTCGAGCAGGGACACGCCGACCTCGCGCTCGAGCAGCATGATCTGCCGGCTGAGCGGCGGCTGGGTCATGTGCAGCCGGGCCGCGGCCCGGCTGAAGTGCAGCTCCTCGGCGACGGCGACGAAGCTGGCCAGCTGCGCGAGCGTGAACATCGATCCAATTTCTGTATCAGTACAGAGCATTTTCGACTTAGACGTGAATCGAAGCCGAATCTAGCATGGGACTATGTACATCGCAGGTGACGCGGTCCCCGGCAACGCCGGGGCCTTCCGCGCGACAGATCCAGCCGACGGCAAGACGCTCGAGCCCGAGTTCCGGTTCGCCGACAGCGCGCTCGTCGCCCGGGCCGCGGAGCTCGCCGAGGCCGCGTTCGAGCCGTTCCGGGCGGCACCGACCGAGCAGCGGGCCCGCTTCCTCGAGCTCGCCGCGGACGAGATCGACGCCGTGACCGACGCGGCCGCGCAGCGCGCGCATCTCGAGACCGGGCTGCCGCTGCCCCGGCTGACCGGGGAGGTAGCCCGGACCAGCGGGCAGCTGCGGCTGTTCGCCGCGACCCTGCGCGAGGGCAGCTGGAACGGGGCCCGCATCGACCACGCCCTCCCCGACCGGGTACCCGCACGCCGCCCCGACATCCGCCAGCGCCGCATCCCCCTCGGCCCCGTCGCCGTCTTCGCCGCCAGCAACTTCCCCTTCGCCTTCTCCGTCGCCGGCGGCGACACCGCCTCCGCCCTCGCCGCCGGCTGCCCCGTCGTCGTCAAGGCCCACGAAGCCCACCCGGGCACCTCCGAGATCATCGCCGCCGCCGTCACCCGGGCCGTCACCGCCAGCGGGCTGCCCGCCGGGACCTTCTCCATGGTCTTCGCCGACGGGCCCACCGTCGGCACCGGCCTCGTGCAGCACCCGGCCATCGCCGCCGTCGCCTTCACCGGGTCCCGCCGCGCCGGGCTCGCGCTCGTCGCCGCGGCGGCCTCCCGACCGGCCCCGATCCCGGTCTACGCCGAGATGAGCTCGGTCAACCCCGTGTTCCTGCTCCCCGGACGGCTGGCCCAGGCCGCCGGCCGCCTGGGCACGGCATTCGCCGGGTCACTGACCCTCGGCGCGGGCCAGTTCTGCACCAGCCCCGGGATCATCGTCGGCATCGACAGCCCCGGCCTCGACCAGTTCGCCGCCGCCGCCGGCCGCGCCGTCGCCGCGAGTGCCCCGGCCCCGATGCTCACCGGCCGCATCGCCGCCGCCTACACCGACGGCGCCGCCCGGCTCACCGCCCACCCCGCCACCGACGTCATCGCC
>Ga0302314_10011772_pt1 | contig 15226 bp, 14 predicted proteins | sample III_Palsa_N2_3_FD_200533 | JGI IMG/M metagenome (GOLD analysis project Ga0302314, IMG submission 200533) | Peat permafrost microbial communities from Stordalen Mire near Abisko, Sweden - III_Palsa_N2_3 | ecosystem: Environmental > Terrestrial > Soil > Palsa > Peat permafrost | place: Sweden...
TGATACTCCTTGCGGCCCTGCTCGATGACGTAGTCGAAGACCTCGCGCGGCGTCTTCTTCTCGACCGGATCCTGGCTGGCGCGGCTATTGCGCTTCGTCGGCTTGGCCTCAGCAGCGGCCTCCGGAGCAGCGGTAGTCGACTCTTCCGGAACCTCGGCCTCAGAAGCAGCCTCCTCGGCGTCATCCGCAGCTTCCTGCGCAACCACCGCCGCCGACTTCACGGCGTAGGAGATCAGGAACGGAGCCTGCAGCTGATCCTTGATCTGCGAATACTTGCCAAGCAGCTGGCGCGATTCCGCAGCATTCGCCAGCGCCCAATCGATCTTCCGTTCCGCACCCTGCGAGTCCGTGAAGGTGATCGACCAGGTCTGATGCTCCTCGTCGAACACCGGCTCGCCCACTCCGCGGAACTGATACTCCCGACGGATCGCTTCCAGGCGAGTCTTCATCTCCTCAAGCTTGGCGGGAGACTGGAAGTCTTCCTTCTTCGCCGGCGACGCACCTTCATGCGAGAACAGTTCCACAAAATCGAGCATCACCTGGTCATTGCGCAGCCGCTTGCCAACTTTGTCCGAGAAGTTCAAATAGTCGTTTAGCTGCGACATGTACTTGGTCAGGTCGTCGCCCGTAATCTGCGCGCCGCCTTCGCCGTACGTCAGGACCATTCCGTCTGACGCGCGCTTGATCATCACGTCGACATACTGCTTCTCATCCTTGATGTACTGCTCGAACTTGCCCTTCTTGATGCGGAACAGCGGAGGCTGCGCGATGTATACGTGCCCGCGCTTGATCAGCTCCGTCATATGCCGGAAGAAGAACGTCAGCAGCAGCGTGCGGATGTGCGATCCATCGACGTCGGCGTCGGTCATCAGGATCAGCTTGCCATACCGCAGCTTCGCCGGATCGAAGTCGTCCTTGCCGATCCCGCAGCCCAGCGCCGTAATCATGGCGCGAATTTCTTCGTGCCCCAGCATCTTGTCGTACCGAGCCTTCTCGACGTTGAGGATCTTGCCCTTCAGCGGCAGAATCGCCTGGAACTTCCGGTCGCGTCCCTGCTTGGCCGTTCCACCGGCCGATTCACCCTCGACAAGATACAGCTCGCACCGATCCGGCTGCCGTTCGGAGCAGTCAGCCAGCTTGCCCGGCAATCCGCCGCCGTCCAGCGCACCCTTGCGCCGTGTCAGGTCGCGAGCCTTGCGAGCCGCTTCCCGAGCCCGAGCCGCATCGATCGCCTTGTTGATGATCTTCTTCGCAACCTGCGGATTGCCATCCAGGAACGCGCCCAGCCGCTCGTTGACGAAAGCCTGCACCGTGCCCGCGATATCCGAGTTCAGCTTGCCCTTTGTCTGCCCCTCAAACTGCGGCTGCGAAAGCTTGACCGAGATGACGACCACAAGACCCTCGCGAACGTCGTCGCCAGAGAGGTTTTCCTTCACATCCTTGAACAGTCCAAGCGACTGCCCAGCGGCATTGATCGTCCGAGTCAGCGCCGTCTTGAAGCCCGAGAGATGGGTTCCACCGTCCACCGTGTTGATGTTGTTGGCGAACGTGAACACCGTTTCGGTGTAGGCGTCGTTATACTGCAGCGCAATTTCCATGGCGACGTTGTCCCGCTCCGCTTCCATGTAGATCGGCTTCTCGTGCAGCACCTGCTTGCCCTTGTTGATGTGCTTGATGAACTCCGCGATGCCTCCCGCGTACTTGAACACCTGGTGCCGCGCATCGCCAGTCTTTGTATCCGTCGTGCGCTCGTCGGTCAGCGTAATCTCGATGCCCTTGTTCAGGAACGCGAGCTGCCGCAGCCGGTTCGCCAGCGTGTCGTAGCTGAATTCGGTGACGGTGAAGATCGACTTGTCGGGTAGAAAGTGGACCTTGGTGCCCTTGCGGACGCTCGCGCCCATCTTCCGCAGCTTGCTGATCGGGTCGCCCTTGCTGTAATCCTGCTCCCACGCAAATCCATCGCGCCAGATCTCAACGTCGAATTCTTCGCTCAGCGCATTCACGCAGCTCACGCCGACGCCGTGCAGTCCGCCCGAGACCTTGTAGTTCGACGCATCGAACTTACCGCCCGCGTGCAGCATCGTCAGCACAACCTGCACCGCCGGCATCTCGACGCCGTTGATGACCTTGTTGTCCACTGGAATGCCGCGCCCGTCGTCCACGACGGTGATGGAGTTGTCGACGTGAATTGTCACATCGATCCGCGTCGCGTGTCCGCCCAGCGCCTCGTCCACCGAGTTGTCGACGACCTCGTACACCAGATGGTGGAGACCCTGCTCGCCGGTCGAGCCGATATACATCGCCGGACGCAGACGCACCGCCGCCAGACCCTCCAGAACCGTAATATTTTCGGCCGAATAGCCGCCACCTTCCTTCTTCGGCGCGGGTGGTACGGGAGGCGTGATGAGCGGGTCTTGCGGGTTCGGTATCGATGCCATGAAACTCCATGCAGCAAGGGCTGCGTTTGGTTACAGATTCGTGGGCAAATCCAGCCACCGAAGTAATCCCGGTGACAATTCGAAAATCTCTGTAAAATCAGCGGTTTTTGCTGGATTTTTTAGCCCATTTGTAACTCTAAGTGTACCACGCGGAGGGGTGGATTTTCAGGGGGTAAAGGACCTCTTCCAGATACCCTTTTGCGAGCCCAATTTTGCCCTCAGGAAACGTCGCCAGCCAGCCCGACAACCCCGGCGGACCCCGGCCCCTTCGACCGGAACGTAGTGAGCAACAGTAGCCACCCCACAATCCAACAAACCAATGCCGTTGGAAACAGGAACCCGGGGGTTTCTCCGAGCAGAAACCACGTCAGAAACAGATGCAATCCCAGAAATGCCACGGCAGCCCACGTCGAAATGAAATTTGCTCCGCTCGCGCCCAGCAACAGAGGCAATGCGATCAGAAACAATGGCCAGCTATACCCGAATAGCCGCACAAACGACTCGCCCAGCGTCGGGGCCAACAGAAATGACCCGACCCCGTATAGGATCGCGAATCGCAGCATCAGGTCTTCGCGACCGCCAGTCCGCAGCATCTGGCGGCGCACCATCCAGACCATCACCGGCAGCAGCCCGAAGATCGTCATTCCCAGCCCGAAGGTCTTCGCGATGGCTCCAGGGAAGAATTCGCAAAACCCAATCGCGTGCAGCGGCCCCAGGTGCGCCTGCACCTGCCACTTCGGAACCGCGCAGCTCGGGTAAACGTTCGCCCACATGCCGAGTCCGAGCACATTCCGCAGAAAATTCCACGGCATCTTCGCCACCAGATACACCATGGGGGAGATGTGTTCCTTGTTCGGCAGTGCATCCACGGCCATACGCCGCACGAGCAACGTTGCGGCGCCAGTTGCCAGCACGGCCGTTGCTATCTCACTCTTTTTCAATCGTTTCCAGCCGACGAGCAGAAAGCACGCGAGCGTCAGTAGCGTTGACTCCCGGGAGACTGTCATCGGAAACATCATCAGGCACGCGGCCAGAATCCTGCCCTCGCTCAACAGCAGCAGAAATCCGCACAGCAGGGCCGCGTACAGCAGATCCGGCATTACCAACGCATTGAGTTGGAGGCCCCAGAACATCAGGCCACCCACGGCATACAGCGTCCAGCGCGGCGCACCAGACCGCGCCAGCAACCATGCCGTCGCCACGACAAAGAACAGCAGTGACAAGGCGCCCTGCACCTCAAACGCCGGGGCGATCCCGATATGCAGGCTGCGACTTAAGAGGCGTACCAGCAGCGGTCCCAACTGGCGCGAGGCAAAGGGCATCATCGCTGGCTGGCCCGCAGCCATTGCCAGATACCGGTTGGCGTCCGGCTGAGTAAAGATGTCGTGACTACGATAGGCAACCCACACCGCCACCGGAAACACCACGACTGTGAACAGAACAATCGTCCGAAGCTGCTGCAGCGCGCTCCAGCCCCGCATTGGCTTCATCAACCAGGCCATGCCGATGTGGCTCAGGAACGTCCCAGCACGGCTTCGATCTGTTCGAGTCCCCAAGTCAGGTCCTCGCGGCTGATCGTCAGCGGCGGCGCCAGCCGGATCACGTTGTCGTGCGTCTCCTTGCACAGCACGCCGCGCACCTGCAGCGCCTCGCAGATCGGCCGAGCCTTCGTATTCAGCTCAATCCCAATCCACAGCCCCTTGCCCCGAATCTCGACGATCTTGTCCGACTTCAGCGCCCGCAGGCGCTGCAGCGCATACGCACCCAGGTCTTTCGAGCGGTCCGCCAGCTTCTCATCCACAATCACCCGCAGCGCCGCTCTGGCCACCGCACAGGCCAGCGGATTGCCCCCAAACGTGCTGCCATGGTCGCCCGGCTGGAAGACACCCAGCACCTCTTTCGAAGCCAGCACCGCCGAAACTGGATAAAACCCGCCCGAAAGCGCCTTGCCGATCGTCACCACATCCGGTCGAATCCCGTCGTGCTCAAACGCAAACATCGCCCCCGTGCGCCCCAGCCCGGACTGGATTTCATCCAAGATCAGCAGAACGCGATTCGCCTTGCAAATCTCCGAAACCTCACGCAGGTAGCCATCCGGCGGCACGATAATCCCCGCCTCACCCTGCACCGGCTCCACCAGAAACCCGACCGTGTTGGGCGTTATCGCCGCCCGCAGCGCTTCCAGATTGCCAAACGGCACCGTCTTGAATCCCGGCGCAAACGGCCCAAAGCCGGTCTTGTACTGCTCCTCCGACGAGAACCCAACCACCGAAATTGTGCGTCCATGGAAGTTATTCGCGCAGACGATAATCTCGCCCTGCCCGGCCGCCACACCCTTCACCGTCTCGCCCCACTTGCGAGCCGCTTTCAGTGCCGTCTCCACCGCCTCAACGCCCGAGTTCATCGGCAGTGCCATCTCAAACCCTGTAATTTCATGCAGATCGCGATAGAGCAACGGCAACTGATCATTCCGGAACGCACGCGAGGTAATGGTCACCCGCGCCGCCTGCTCGGTCATCGCCTTCAGGATCGCCGGGTGGCAATGCCCCTGATTCACAGCGGAATACGCCGCCAGAAAGTCGAGATACTGCTTGCCCTCGACGTCGTAAACCCACGCACCTGCCGCCCGCTCGATGATGACGTTCAGCGGATGGTAGTTATGCGCTCCGTATTGCTCTTCCAGCTCAATTAGTTCTGTCGCGACTGTGGCCGTCTCTTCAGCGTACATAGGCGGATCTCCGGGGTCTCCTCTATAGGATACCTGCACCACGCAAGTCCGCGCATCAAAACGGCATATCAAATGACAGACAGCCGTAAGTTCGAGATGGGTGGCTCGGCGATTTTGCGCCAGATAAGGGCGGGACGGCTGCTAGCTCCGGGCAAGTGTTACTCCGATTTTTTTTTGCGGGAAGCTCACAGTCCGCTAGTTTGGCGTGGGGCGCTCGATGCCGTCGATGACGAGCACCTCGATCGGATCCTTCGCAGGGAGAAGCCTCACTCCGAGGTTCTCTTCGAGTGCGCTGGCGAGCGAGGAACCATCGGGCTCGCCGCCAGCACCGGCATCGGCGCTCGGTGCCCAGGTGAGGTCGTTAATGTCGAAGTAGCCGGTAAAGCCGGTGTGATTGACGACCGGACGCCCCCCAATCTCACCGCCGATGACACGGGCAAGCAACTGCATTTTGATGGCGCGCCCATTGAGCACGCGGAGGCCGTTGCTATTCGCTGTGGACATCATAGTGCCGGGAGACAGGGGGTCACCCTGGCGCACGCGCACCGGTGGGTCACCGGGTTTGAGCTCTGGCGGCCCGGCGACCTCAGTGATTTTGAGGCCGTCCTTGGCGGGTACGAGCTCATAGACCGGCAGAACCCGTGTCTCAAAATGCGCCTTCAGGCGGAAGCGCTCTGCCAGCAGGCGCTGCTGCATCAGGCGGGTCTGGTCGTTGCGCTGCTCGCGGGTCATCTTCTGCAGTGCGGCCCCGAGATCATCGGGCACCTTGCCGTTGATCTGGTAAGCGTCCTTGTTGAGCCAGTCCGGGCCGCCGACGATCTGTTGGGCGTCAACGGCACCGTAGGCGTTCATGATGTAGCGGCGGACGCTCAGCGGGCTGAGCGAGACGCCCGGCGGTAGCTTGACCATGCTGCTGGCAGCGTCCGGATCGATCGGCTTGACGGTTGCGACCTCATAGGAAGGCAACGGGCTGGAGGGATGGAGCAGGAGCAACTCGGGCTTTTGCTGGCCGGTTTGCGCAGGGGCGGATGCCGCATAGACGATCGGGAAATTAGGGACATGTTCGGGACCGGCACTGAGCGCAAACAGGCAGAGAGCGAGCTGGGCCGCGGAGGCGATCACACCGCGCCCAAGCTCCAGCGGAGTGAACGACTCATCGCGAACCATGACGTAGTTGCCGGCAAGCAGCGACGGACGGGGAGCGGAGATTGGATCGGGAGCGCCGGAGAGAATGCGCGCCCACCACTGACGCCCGAGCGAGCCGGTTGCATCGATGAAGAGACGGCCGAGACCGTAGGTGTAGAGTGCGTCCTCGAAGTCGAGCGCCATCTCGCGAGCGAATTCATTGCGAAATGCGGTTGGGTGCAGGCGCAGCAGCAGGCGATAGAGTCGGCGATAGAAGGTATGCATCACAACCCTCTTTCGGCGAGACGGATAGACCGCCGCGCGTGGCGGAGTACACCGCTCAGTCGCTCGACCTCCGCGGCCAGCACCGCGTTGCCTAATGTGGTGAGTCGAAACGTGCGCCGCGCGCCCGTCACAAGGTCCTCAGGCTGCGACTCTTCGGCCAGGCCTGCGGAAAGCAGCTTCTTCAGATTGTCGTAGAGGGTGCCCGGGCCGATCTTGTACTGGCCACCGGACTGTCGCGCGACCTCCAACATGATGCCGTAGCCGTGCAGTTCGCCGCCGGTGAGCGCCAGCAGGACGTGCAACGTGGCGGGGGAAAGTGGCAGGTGTTGCTCGGTGTCAGTTTTCATATTCGGAAAACGATATATCGGATTCCGAATAGATGTCAACCGTAATCGCGACCTCAGTTTTCCGACGCCTCTATCCGAGAAAGCCGGAGAAGTAAACCGTCTTCGGCAAGGTCACCGCTGCCCACTCCTGATCCGCCGCCGTCCTACAACGACTTGGGCATCAGGATGATATACGGCACATCGGTTGAGGAGAAGCGGCTCCGAAAGTCTGCGTTCATAAAGGGCGGAGCATGGTCGCCGACGATCACAAACACGGTCGGACGGAGGCCAGGCCGCGTCGCCAGGCCGGCCACGCTGTGGTGCACGATCAGAGTTTTGTCGAACCAGGAGCAGAGGCTGGTCTCCCCGTCGATGTCGGCTGCGGCGCACTCCTGCCGAGACGCGCTCCCGGCCAGAGGCGCGATGGGCAGATGGGTGTTGAGCGTAACCCAGTGGACGTAGGTGGGGCCGGGTCCGCGTGCGGCCAGCAGCCGGTCTCCGATCCAGCCGGCCACGCTCGCGTCGCATATGCCGTTGAAAGCGCCGTCACAGCGGGCCAGACGCTTCCGGCTTAGATCCTCCAGAAATACCTTGTTTTGGAAGCCAAACCGGCTATACCAGTTCTGCCGGTTGAACATCAGCGAGGTGAAGCCGTGGACAGCTACTGTGGAGTAACCTGCGCGGGCTAACTTGGCGGGCCAGCAGGTCTGCAGGTGATCCGCCGGCTCGGCGAGAACATCGAAGCCCCTGGCCTGCCCACAGAGCTCCCGGAACTCGCCGGCGATGGTGCCCCCCTGAAATTGTGTGCTGCCGATCTCCACGTGGTAGTGCTCCGTGATGGCGGGACTCAGGTAAGGCCGGTACTCGGCCTGATTCACCCGGTCGTCATCCGCCAGCCCCCAGGACTCCGTGAGCACCAGCACGATATCCGGACTGCTGCCCGCAGGCAGCTCGTCGATGGCATGACTAAGCGTGGAGGGCAGCGGGTGCGGCGAAGGGGCGCCGGTATTGCGAGAGCCGTTCGCCAACACCACGTCTTTGGCAAGCTGGAAGACTGGCATGGCGGACGCTTGATAGGGCAGCAGCCGGTCGAGGTCACTCGGGTGCCCGGACAGATGGATCTCGTAGAAGCGGCCCTCGGCGATGTCGGCTAGAAGCGGCAGAATCGCCAGGATGAGCAATGTGGCAGCCAACGGACGGGCAAAAGGGCGACGCCGAAGTCCGACGCTGAGCCGAAGCAGCAGCGCACAGGTCGCCCCATAGAGGATCAGCAGGCTTCCATAGAGGGCCAGTCGGCCGGCAGGCAGCAGGGTGAGATTGCCGATCACCCTGAGGGTATCCGGCAGGGGGACGTTGTAAAGAGCTGCAACCGGCTCGAGCCCTACGATCACCAGCTCCCCAACCAGCAAGGCGATCATGCGCCAGGAAGGGAAAAGCCAAGCCAGCGCGAGCAGAACGAGGTACTCGGAGTTGATCATGCCACGCATCTGCCATGGCAGATGAGTCCTTGTATGCCAGAGCAGGCGGGGAAGCTCCGGAATGAGCAGCACAGCAAGTACAACTCGGAGGGCATCAAGCAGGGTAATCCGACTGGAATAGCCTCGGGGAGCCTCGTTCTCAGGCGCTGCCCTAAGGCACTCTGCATATTCCAACACTGTATTCAAATCTGGCCCTTTATCTACTCTGTGGGGATGCCTTGTCTGTTGGGAAGTGTGACCTCGCGATCAAGCAAGGTCACGCTCTACAGACACCCGAGTAGGAGGGAAAGTTGCTGCAGTTTGAGAAACATTTTCTGTTGGGCGACTATCGCACACTCTTCTTCGCAGAACCGGAGTTCAACGAGGTTCTCCTGCCAGAGATGACGTCTGCCGGTACGCATCATCGTGCGGATCGTCCCGTTGCAGCCACGCGGCTCTCATCAGCGAATTACGCGGCAGTCTCTCCCGAGCAGCATGACCCCGCACGACTCTTCGCCTGCTCTTCCTTCGCAGCTTCGGCAGCGCGCTTTTTGAATGCCGCATCCGCATCCTCAGTCACGTCGACCCATCTCTGATCAGGCGACGCCTCCGCAGCGTACATGTCGTGCCAGTTCCACCACTGGTAGGGCTTGGTCTGCGGGTAGCCTGCTGGCGAATCCTCCCACAGCTCCTGCCGTCCGAGCGCGGTCATGTCGAGGTAGCTCCACGTACTCCCCATCGCCTCATCGCCGCGGCTGTTGATGAAGTAGGTGCGGAAGACCTTGTCTCCTTCGCGGATGAACGCATTCGTGCCGTGCCATTCGTCCACTCCGAAATCGAGGTCGAAGCTATCGGTGATGGTGTACCAAGGCATCTTCCAGCCCATCCGCGCTTTTAGCCGCTGAATATCCGCCTGTGGTGCGCGCGAGGCGTAGGCGAGCGTCGTGTCGCGGGCGTTCAGGTGTGTGAGATGGCCAACCTGGTCGGCACCAAACGAGCAGCCACGGCAGGCATGGTCCGGCCAGCCGAACACGCCGGGTTCGAAGAAGGCGCGGTAGACGATCAACTGGCGGCGGCCCTCAAACAGATCCAGCAGGCTCGCCTTACCGTCAGGTCCGTCGAACTCGTACTGCTTCTCCACCGCCAGCCATGGCATCCGGCGACGCTTGGCGGCCAACGCATCGCGCTCCCGCGTAACCCGTTTCTCTTCGGCCAGTAAATTCTCGCGAGCCGCAAGCCATTCCTCTTGCGACACTACCTTGGGTCTCTCAATCACGCTCGTCACCATGTCGATTCTCCTTTGATTTTCAGTTCAATAAAGTCTCTCGCTCCGTTCACTTCCCCGACAGCTTGGATTGGGTTGGGATTATTACCTTCAGCGTCCTTCACGCCGAGTCTCTTCATTACGATCGCCGCAAGCCCGCCCGTAGACGTCGCGCCGCCGGCAATCAGCAATGCGGTAGATAAACATACTGGACACATGGGATTCTCCGCGATAGAAACTAGGCCCCTGGGTTTGATTGCATGAAAGGCGGCGGTTCATCCGCACTCGGCCCCCAGCTTGCCGGCACGGGAATATCAAGCAGGCGCAGGTACACGCTGAACTGGCCGCGATGCTGATACCAGTGGCTGAACATGATGTCGCGCAGGAACTCTCCGCGTGGTTGCGCCAGCACTTCACGTCCATCTGCGACTAACCTCCAGGTCTCGTTCATCGCCTGGTCATCCATCTTCGGCAGCAGATCCCGCACTGCGGCGATGCTCTCATCGAATACCGTCAGAACTTCCTGACAGTTCGCCGGTTGCGGAAATCTGAACCCCGACGCTTGCCCTGGATTAGTCTGAACAAACCGCACGATTCCGCCTGGCACCGAAGCCAGATGGTATGCGAGCTGCCCCGCCGACATGGACTTCGCATGCGGCTTCCATGTCAATTTATCCGCGGGCAACCGCTCCAGAAACTTCCGTGTGACACGCGCTTGTACTTCAAACTCACTGAGTAGTGAAGCTGCAATGGACATTGTGATTCTCCTGGTCGCTCGAACCCGAACCCTACGCTCTAAGACCCGATCCTTCTGCATGTCTCCGAACCCGGTCATGCATCGAGGTCCAGCCCTTGTTCATCCCGGCCTTCTGCTCCTCTGGAACAAATCCGAGCGCCGTATGCCGAAACGCGATCAGCGTCCCGCCATCGACTTCACTCAGCCGGTATTGCACGTTCGAAACCATCGGGAAGGACGCGAACAATGGGCCGGCGAACTCTAACAGTGTCGGTCGTTTGATCGCCTGCACATTCGCCCAGAAATGTCCGTTGCCGTCGCCCATGTCGCGGTACCACCTGCCACCAGGCCACGGTTCGATCTTCATGTTCAAAGATTTGCCGTCCGGCGTCTCGTTGCCGGGTCCTAATTGCTCCAGCAGCGCAGCAAAGGTTACATCCATCGGCGCCTGGACGTGAATTTCCTGGTTAATCGTAAGGGTTAGGTTTTCGAGGTTCAGATCGGTGGCAATCATCTATTTCTCCTTGGAGTTCGGGTCTGGATTCTTAGGGGCCTGGGAATTCAACTCTCGTGAGCCTTGGCGGGCCATCTCTTCCGCCCGTTCCTTAACTCGATTCAACTGGTGATGCCAGTAGCGCTCAAACGTTCCGGCCCACTCATGCAGGGGCCGTATCGCTTCGGCGTTGGTCCGGTACAGCTTCTGGCGGCCGTGGCAGCGCATCCGAACCAACCCAACATCGCGAAGCACCCGCAGGTGCTTGGAGACCGAAGGCTGCTCCATTCCGAGCGCGTCCACGATGTCTCCGACTGGCCGCTCGGCACTGGCGAGATAGGTCAAAATCTCTCGTCGGCGGGGCTCGGCAACCGCGTTGAAAGCATCCGAAGTGGTGGTCGCTCTTGCCATGACGAGACGTTACATTCCTATATGGGAATATGTCAAGAGATATTTTCCTGCCCAGACCCCAGAATCCGCCCACCTCATCGACAATAGTCATCCGATTCGCTCAGAAAACTTCACTTCCGGGCAAAAATCCGCTAAACTCAAAGGGTTGTCCAGAATCACCAAGGATCACCAATGCCAAAGTTGAAAACCCACTCTGGGGCATCGAAGCGCTTCACCAAGACTGGCACCGGCAAGTTCAAGCGCGGCCACTCCAAGATGCGCCACATCCTCACGTCGAAGAACAACGCGACCAAGAGCCGTCTCGGCAAAGCCGGGCTCGTCTCCGACGCGGACCACTACAACGTGTCCCGGATGCTGCCCTACGCCTAAGCCCTCGCGGGTGAAGGTAAGTTGTTCAAATCAAGCAGGGCGCAAAGCGTACAAGCCCTCTGGACCAGCAAAAGCGAAATCCATCGAGATCTGAACCCGAAACAAGCGAGTGAAGTGGAACCCTATCCACCAGCCGCCCTAACGAATTACGCGCACCACGCAAAAGGAAATCACCATGCCTCGTGTAAAACGCAGTACAAAACGCGCAGATCGCCGCCGCAAAATTCTAAAGCGCGCCAGCGGTTACTTCCTCACCAAATCGAAGCTCTACCAGGCCGCCCAGGAAGCTGTTGAGCGCGGACTGAAGTTCGCCTACACCGGCCGTAAGCAGAAGAAGCGTCAGTATCGCTCGCTCTGGATCGTCCGTATCGGCGCAGGAGCTCTCCAGAACGGCATGAGCTACTCCACCTTCATCAATGGCCTCAAGCTCGCTGGCAATACGCTGGATCGCAAGATCCTCGCCGACATCGCCGCCAATGACGCAGCCGGTTTTGCCGCGCTCGTCACCGTCGCGAAGGATGCCCGCCTGAAGGCAGCCGAAGCCCACACCGCGAAGGCTTCCGCTTAGTTTTCTCGCATCATTCTTTCAAAGGGCGCGACTTCGGTCGCGCCCTTTGTATTTAATTCGCAGCCACATACGCGCCAGGAACATGCGTGTAGGTCCAATTCCTGAAGATCTGCTGCTCCTCGGCCTTGCCTCGCCGCAGGTCGAAGTGGAACTTCTCGCCCGTCTTCAGCTCGATCCCATTGCCGTTCGCCCCTTTTATCTGGGCAGCCGCAAAGTGAAGCGGAGCATCCGAACCCGACGTGCAGGTGAAGTCCAAACCGGTCGCGGTCAGTTCCAGTTTGCCATCGCAACCCCGCCCAAAGCTCTTCTGGTGCTTGGCGAGGTAGACGCCTTCGGTGTCCTTCGCCTTCACTACGCCGTGCGCTGTCTCTGGGCTGGAAGGATCGGCAATCGCCGCCGGTATGCTGCTCGGGACGCTGTCAGCGGGAAGCGGAGCGATCGTCGCTGGCGGCGCAATCTGCGGCTTCGCGCTCCACGGGATCGCCGGGGAAGGCTTTGCCTTCGCGGTCGCCCCATTAGCATCCGCCTGACTCTGAAAGATCGCGGATCGGTTTCCGTGGTGAAGAACCATATACCCGGCGCTGAAGACCACCACCACGAGGACCGCCAAAATGATCGCCGCTCCATACCCTGGGATTCCTCTTTGCCACTGCGACCGCACTCGCATTGCCGCTTCGTCGTCGCTGTCGTAGTTCGACCTTGCCATCCATGTCCTCCCTCAACCCGGGCTTCTGGCGTTTGTCTTATAGGATGCAGCCCAGGCATCTGGTGTCGGCAGGGCGCGGCTATTCATTGCAAAATCAACGCCGTGCCTTTTGGCTTTTCATCGCAAAGGGTATCCTAGACGATATGCCGCCAACCGAAGCGAGGCCCGAAGCGAACCATGCCGCCCGAGCCGCGGCCAGACCCGCTGCACCGGCTCAGGCCGGCCGTTCCGGTTCGAATGCCGCGCCGCTCGACGCCTCGTTCGAAAGCTGGGGCCGCTATCCGAAGTACGAAGCCCACGTCGTCCCCATGCACTGGCGGCAGGAGTTTCCCGCCAACATCACCGGCCTGCACAACGGCGTGCTCCCCGTCGGCATGGGTCGCAGCTACGGCGATTCCTGCCTGCTGAGCGGCGGCAACCTCATCGTCACCACCGCCATGGATCGCCTCATCAGCTTCGACCCCGCCACCGGCATCCTGACCGCCGAGGCCGGCATAACGCTCGCCCAGATCCTCGATTTCGCCGTCCCCCGCGGCTTCTTCCTGCCGGTCACTCCCGGCACCAAGTACGTCACGCTGGGCGGGGCGATCGCCAACGACATCCACGGCAAGAACCACCATGTCGGCGGAACCTTCGGCAACCACATCACGCAATTCGAACTCGTCAGATCTGATGGCTCGCGGCGGCTATGCTCGCCTACGCAAGACCCCGATTGGTACGCCGCGACCATCGGCGGCCTCGGCCTCACCGGCCTTATCACCTGGGCGTCGCTCCGCATGCGGCCCATCGTCTCGCGCGGCATCGACTACGAGGGCATCCAATACCACGGCGTCGACGAGTTCCTCGCGCTCGCCGAGGAGTACAAGCATGTCGAATACACGGTCTCCTGGATCGACTGCGCCTCCACCGGCAAGAACTTCGCCCGCGGCGTCTACATGCTCGGCGACCACAGCCAGGTTCCCGGCGATCTGTTCCCCTCGCCTGAGCCCAAGCTCGTCTTCCCAGTCGAAGCGCCTGGCTTCGCGCTCAACCACCTCACCGTCTCGATGTTCAACTCGGTCTACTTCCACAGGCAGATGAAGCCCCGCGTCCGGGCCGTGCAGGACTACGAACCGTTCTTCTATCCGCTCGATAAAGTTCTCCGCTGGAACCGCATGTACGGGAAATCCGGCCTACTGCAGTTCCAATACGCTATCCCGTGGGAGCACGGCCGCGAGGGCACGATCGCCATCCTCAAGGAAGTCGCCAAATCCGGCCTCGCCAGCTTCCTTGCGGTGCTGAAAGTCTTCGGCGACGTCCCATCCCCCGGGCTGCTCAGCTTCCCGCAACCCGGCATCACATTAGCGCTCGACTTCCCCATCAAGGAAGGCCTGACCTTCCCGTTATTCGAGCGCCTCGCCGACATGACCCGCGAGTTCGGCGGCCGGCTCTACCCCGCTAAAGACGCGGCCATGACCGCCTTCCATTTCCAGCACTTCTACCCCCAGTGGGAGCAACTAGCCCGCTTCCGCGATCCCGCCATCACCTCCAGCTTTTGGGAGCGCGTCACCGGAGAGACCCCCGCATTATGAGCACGCTACCCGTCAGAACCTACAAGAAGATCCTCGTCCTCGGCGCAACCTCCGGCATCGCCGAGGCCACATCCCGCATCTGGGCTGCCGAAGGCGCCAGCCTCTTCCTCGTCGCGCGCAACGCCGACAAGCTAGCCGCCGTAGCCGCCGATCTGAAGACCCGCGGCGCGGCCTACGTCGACTTCGCCGTATGCGACCTCGACGACACCGACAAGCATCCCGCGCTGCTGACCCACGCGATCAACTCACTCGGAGGCATGGATCTGGCCTATCTCGCGCATGGAATTCTCGGCGACCAGCCCACCTGCGAACGCGACTTCAATGCCGCAGCGCACGTCCTCCACACTAACTTTTTGTCACCGGTCTCGCTGCTCACCTGGCTCGCGAACTATTGCGTGCAGCGCCACTCCGGCGTCCTCGCCGTCATCTCATCGGTAGCCGGCGACCGCGGCCGCAAGTCCAACTACGTCTACGGCTCCTCGAAAGCCGGCCTCAGCGCCTTCCTCGGCGGCCTACGCAACCGCGTCGACCGCGACGGCGTGACCGTGCTGAACATCAAGCCCGGCCCCGTCCGCACCGCCATGACCGCCAACATGGCTGGCGCAGAGAAGATGGCCGACGTCAACGCCGTCGCCGCCACGATCGCCAAGGCAATCGACAAGCGCGTCGACAACCTCTATGTCCCGTTCCAGTGGGGCCCGATCATGTTCATCATCCAACACATCCCCGAGAGCATCTTCAAAAAACTA
>Ga0302314_10011773_pt1 | contig 15224 bp, 14 predicted proteins | sample III_Palsa_N2_3_FD_200533 | JGI IMG/M metagenome (GOLD analysis project Ga0302314, IMG submission 200533) | Peat permafrost microbial communities from Stordalen Mire near Abisko, Sweden - III_Palsa_N2_3 | ecosystem: Environmental > Terrestrial > Soil > Palsa > Peat permafrost | place: Sweden...
ATAGACCGACCCCTCCTCGCTGTAGCGCGCATAGCGGTCGCGGCTGGTGCCGCGGGTGAAGTAGCTGCCCTTGCTGGGATGCACCCCCGGATAGGTGCGGTAGGGGATGCCGTCGCCGTCCACATCCAGGTAGCGGCCGAAGTCCTTGCCGGCCTCCAGCTCGTCATGGGTCATCACCTTGCCCCGGTCGATGACCTTGCTGTCGTCCCAGGTCAGCGGCTGGCACAGCCATTCGTTCATGCCGATGTCCAGGTCCAGCATGACGAAGACGGTGGTCTGCAGCCGGTCGGACAGGTCGAACGCCAGGGCCGCCATCTCGAAACATTCGTGCGGATCGCAGGGCAGCAGCATCGGGTGCTTGGTGTCGCCGTGGCTGGCGTAGGCGGCGCCGATCAGATCGGCCTGCTGGGTGCGGGTCGGCATGCCGGTGGAGGGCCCGCCGCGCTGGACGTCGAAGATCACCGCCGGGATTTCGGCGAAATAGGACAGGCCGACGAACTCGGTCATCAGCGATACGCCCGGCCCCGAGGTGCAGGTGAAGGCCCGCGCGCCGTTCCAGCCGGCGCCGACCACCACGCCGATGGAGGCGATCTCGTCCTCGCACTGGACGATGGCGTACTTGGCCTTGCCCGTCTCCGGGTCGATCCGCAGATCCTGGCAGAAGTCGGTGAAGGCCTCGGCCAGGGAGGTCGAGGGCGTGATCGGATACCAGGCGCAGACGGTGGCGCCGCCATAGACGGCGCCCAGGCCCGCGGCGGTGTTGCCGTCGATGAAGATGCGCTCGCCCACCTTGTCGGCGCGCTTCATCTTCAGCCGCAGCGGCTCCAGGTTCTGCAGCACATAGTCGCGGCCCATGTGCAGGGCTTCGATGTTGGGTTGGATCAGCCGGGTCTTGCCCTGGAACTGCTCGCCGATCAGGGTCTCGAACACCTCGATCTCAATGTCGAGCAGGGCAGCCAGAGCGCCGACATAGATGATGTTCTTGAACAGCTGCCGCTGCCGCGGATCGGTATAGGCGGCGTTGCACATGGCCGTCAGCGGCACGCCGACCACATTGATGTCGGTGCGGAACCGGTCCGGCGTCATCGGCTTGGTGGAGTCGTAGAACAGGTATCCGCCGGGTTCGATCTCGGCCAGGTCCCTGTCCCAGGTCTGCGGGTTCATCGCCACCATCAGGTCGACCCCGCCACGCCGGCCCATGTGCCCGGACTCCGAGACCCGCACCTCATACCAGGTCGGCAGGCCCTGGATGTTGGAGGGGAAGATGTTGCGCGCGGCCACCGGCACGCCCATCCGCATGATCGACTTGGCGAACATGCCGTTGGCGCTGGCTGATCCGGACCCGTTGACGTTGGCGAATTTGACGACGAAGTCGTTGACGCGAACTGTACTCATCATTCCGCCGCCGTCCTCATGGCTTCATCGACGGGGCTTTTCGGACAGCCGCCGGCGTGGGTGATGTCGAGCAGGAATTTCTGCATGTCCCAGGCTCCCGTGGGACAGCGTTCGGCGCAAAGGCCGCAGTGGAGGCAGACGTCCTCATCCTTGACCATGACCCGGCCGGTCTTCAGCTCGCCGGAGACATAGAGGTCCTGGGTCAGGTCCAGTGCCGGGGCCTTCAGCCGCGTGCGCAAGTCAGCCTCGTCGCCGTTGTCGGTGAAGCTGATGCAGTCCATCGGGCAGATGTCGACGCAGGCGTCGCACTCGATGCACAGCGGCTCGGCGAACACCGTCTCGATGTCGCAGTTCAGACAGCGCTCGGCCTCCTTGTAGCCCAGGATCTTGTCGAACCCGAGCTCCACTTCCAGCTTGACGTTGCTGAGGGCTGTCGCCTTGTCGCGCAGCGGCACGCGGTTGCGCAGGTCGTTGGAGATGTCGTTGTCGTAGCTCCACTCGTGGATGCCCATCTTCTGGCTGGTCAGGGTCACCCCTGGCGGCGGCCGGTCGGCGATATTCTGGCCCTGGCAATGCAGGTGAATGGAGACGGCGGCCTCATGCCCGTGCGCCACCGCCCAGATGATGTTCTTCGGCCCGAACGCCGCATCGCCGCCGAAGAAGACGCCTTCGCGGGTGGACTGGAAGGTGGTCTCGTCCACCTTCGGCATGCCCCACTCGTCGAACTCCAGGCCGATGTCGCGCTCGATCCAGGGGAAGGAGTTCTCCTGGCCCACGGCCACCAGCACGTCGTCGCAGAGGAAGTGTTGATGGGGCTCGCCGGAGGAGACCAGCTTGCGCCGGCCCTTGTCGTCGTATTGCGCGACCACCTTGTCGAAGATCACCCCGGTCAGCTTGCCGTCCTTGTGGCTGAAGGAGACCGGGACCAGGAAGTTGAGGATCGGAATGTCCTCGTGGATCGCGTCCTCTTTCTCCCAGGGCGAGGCCTTCATTTCCTCGAACCCGGAGCGGACGATCACCTTGACCTCCTCGCCGCCCAGCCGGCGCGACGTGCGGCAGCAGTCCATGGCGGTGTTGCCGCCGCCCAGGACGATGACCCGCTTGCCGATCTTCTCGATGTGGCCGAACGAGACGCTGGAGAGCCAGTCTATGCCGATGTGGATGTTGGCCTTGGCCTCCTCGCGCCCTGGCAGGTCCAGGTCGCGGCCGCGCGGGGCGCCGGAGCCGACGAACACCGCGTCATAGCCCTGGCCCAGCAGGCCTTTGAGGCTGTCGATGTGTTCCCCATAACGCTCGGTGACGCCGAGGCCGGTGATGTAGCCGACCTCCTCGTCGATCACCGACTCAGGCAGGCGGAAGCGCGGGATCTGGCTGCGGATCATGCCGCCGCCCTTGGCGTCGCCGTCGAACAGGTGAAGCTCATAGCCCAGCGGCGCCAGATCTCGCGCCACGGTGAGCGAGGCCGGTCCCGCGCCCACCAGGGCGATCCGCTTGCCGTTCTTCACCGTCGCGAGCGGCGGCAGGCGGCCGGTGATGTCGTCCTTGTTGTCGGCGGCGACCCGCTTCAGCCGGCAGATGGCGACCGGCTCGTCCTCGACCCGCCCGCGCCGGCAGGCCGGCTCGCAGGGGCGGTCGCAGGTGCGGCCCAGGATGCCCGGGAAGACGTTGGACTTCCAATTGATCATGTAGGCGTCCGAATACCGCCCCTCGGCGATAAGGCGGATGTATTCGGGCACCGGCGTATGCGCCGGACAGGCCCACTGGCAGTCCACGACCTTATGGAAATAGTCCGGACGCCCGATGTCGGTGCGTTGCAATCTAGTTTCCTCAGCTCACGCTCTACTCCCGGAGTGAGGGTTGCTCAAACCGAGGCCCGATTTCCCGACGCGGCGCTCTTTGGCAGGGTAACGCCGTCGTGATGGCCACGCCAAGCGTGAATTTCGATTCACGACGAACTTCCTCCGGTCGCTCGCTCATCGGGCGATTTAAGGAGTAAAGACTTCGTGAAATATGGCGAATCCTGGGCCGGTTGCTCTTCCGTATTCGCCCGGTCCGCGCCACCTTACGATCGGTAGAGTCCAAACAATCAAGATGCGGGAGATGTACAGGATGAGCGTTTCCACCGACACCGCCGCTTCCCCCCAGGCCGCCAAATCCGCCGAGGGCTCCGAGTTCATCCTTGACGACCTGGCCGGCGCTGAAGCCGCCGGCGAGGTCGAGGACTATCAACTGCGCGCCACCCGTCGCGCCCAGCTCGAAGACGCCGACACCCTGCGCCGCATGCGCGCGCTTTAGCCGCGATGAGTCGTTTCCCCTCGATGGGGCTGGCATAGCTGTCGCAGCGTCCTTCGAGACGCCCCAAGAGGGGCTCCTCAGGATGACGAAGAATTTTGGGCTGCAAAACCCTTAGTCATGGTGAGGAGCGACGCCTTCGTCGCGTCTCGAACCACGCACTGATACATCAACAGCTTCATCGAGCGGTCGTCGCCGGCGGTCCGCAACACTCGCCTGGACTCCCGATGCCCGATATCGAGATCACTGTCGCGCGTACCGATGAGCGCGAGCTGATCGCCAACCTTTTGCAGCTCTACACCCACGACTTCTCCGAATTCTGGGCCGGGACGCCGGATGGCGATCTGGACGACGACGGCCGGTTCGAGGCCTATCGACCGCTCGACCTCTATTGGCGCGAGGCGGGCCGCATCCCGTTGCTGTTCCGTATCGACGGCCGCCCGATCGGCTTCGCCATGCTGAACGACGTCTCCCACTCCGGCTTGCCGGTGGACCGCAACATGGCCGAGTTCTTCATCGTCCGGAAACACCGGCGTGGCGGCGTGGGGACTGAGGCGGCGCGCGCGGTGTTCAGCCTCTATCCCGGCGTCTGGGAGACCGCCGTCATGCGCAAGAATCTCGGCGCACTGGCCTTCTGGCGGCGGGTTGTTTCCGGCCATCCCGACGTCGAGGACGTCGAGGAGCGCGATTACCAGACCGCTCACTGGAATGGCCCGATCATCCAATTTCGGATCAAGCCTGGCGCTTGAGCCAGATCGAACCCTCCCCCATCGAGGAGCAGGGCTCAGCCTGCCTCACCCCTCGTTCGTGAACACGATCGTCCCGGACGCCGCGAACATGCCGCCGACACCGTGGGAGATGGAGATTTTCGCGTCCTTCACCTGCGCGGGGGCGATGCCGCGCATCTGCCGGATGCTCTCCTGCATGGCGTACATGCCGTACATGCCCGAGTGCATGTAGGACAGGCCGCCGCCGTTGGTGTTCACCGGCAGTTTGCCGCCGATCGCCGTGTTCCGGTCTCGGACGAACCCGGCCGCCTCGCCAGGTTTGCAGAAGCCCAGGTCTTCCAGGCCGTACAGCGGCAGGTGGGCGAAGGCGTCGTAGATCATCAGGTGGTCGACGTCCTTGTGGGTGATCCCCGCCTCGTCGAACGCCTTCTTCCCGGAGACCCGGAACGCCTTGGAGCTGGTGAAGTCCTCCATCTGGCTGACCATGGGCGTCTCGACGCTCTCGCCGGTTCCCAGGATGTAGACCGGCTTCTGCGGGAAGTCCTTGGCCCGCTCGGCGCTGGTCAGGATGATGGCGCCGCCGCCATCGGTGACGAGGCAGCACATCAGCATGCGGAACGGCCAGGCGATCATCGGCGAGTTCAAGACGTCGTCGACGGTGATCGGATCCTTGAAGCTGGCGCGGGGGTTCAGCGCCGCCCACTCCCGCTGGATCACCGAGACGGTGGCCAAGTCCTCGACGGTGTAGCCGCGGGCCTTGAGGTAGCGCATCACCGGGATGGTGAACATGGTTGGCGGACCCGCGGGTCCATAGGGCGCCTCGAACTGGCCAGACAGGCTGGAGGGGCTGCCGCCGAACCGGCCGCCGCCGATGCGCGAGCGTCCCGACTCGCCGTGGGTGATTAGCACGGTCTTGCACAGGCCCTCGTTGATCGCCGCGGCGGCGTGGCGCACGTGCAGCATGAAGGAGCAGCCGCCCACGGCGGTGCCGTCGGCGTAGGTGGGTGTGATGCCCATATAGTGGGCCAGCTCCACCGGACTGATCCCGGCGGTGGCGACGCCGTCGATGTCCGAGGGCTTGAGGCCCGCGTCCTTCAGGGCGTTCAGGGCGGCGTCCGCGTGCAGGCCGATCACCGACATGTCGGGAATCTTGCCCATCTGGGTGGTCTCGGCGGCGCCGATGACGGCGATGGATTTCGGTTTCATGCGCCCTACCCCTTCGCCGGCTGGAAGAAGGGCAGGGAGATGTCGTCGCTGAAGCTCTCGAATACCACCTCGACCGGCATATCCAGCTGCAGCGCCTCGGGCGTCTGCGGACAGCCGACGATATTGGTCATCATCCGGGGGCCCTCGTTCAATTGGACGACCGCGATGGAGTGGGGCTCCTTGCCCATGTCCGGGCGGGGGCGATGGTTGATCACATAGCTGTAGAGAACGCCCTTGCCGCTGGCCGTATAGACCGCGACGTCGCGCGAACCGCATTTGGGGCAAAAGGCCCGGGGCGGGAAATAGCTGTGCTGGCAGTCGGTGCAGCGCTGCAGGCGAAGCTCGTTCACCTTGCAGCCCTCCCAGAAGTGCCGGGTCTCCGGCGTCGGCTGTGGCAATACCCTATCCATGGATGGTGAAATCCTCTCGTCGAAAATATGAAGGGTGGCGCCCGCCGGGGCGGATCGCCTAATGATCCCGCGCTCCGTTAAAGACGAGGCGCGGGGCCTTGTCGACGCGGATTCTACGGCGGGGGACGCTGGCGATGATCACCCTGGAAGCCATCGAGGCGGCGGCGAAGCGCATCTCTCCCTACGTCAATCCGACGCCGTTGGTGGCGATGACGCCCACCGGCGTGCGGCTGAAGGCGGAGAGCCTGCACCCCATCGGCGCCTTCAAGATTCGGGGCGCATTCAACGCCATCCTCAGCCTTACCGACGACCAGCGCGCACGGGGCGTGATCGCCTATTCCAGCGGCAACCACGCCCAGGCCGTCGCCTACGCCGCCCATGTGCTGGGCGTGAGCGCCACCATCGTCATGCCGCGCAGCGCGCCGAAGCTGAAGCTGGCGTCGACGCGGCGCTGGGGCGCGGAGATCGTCGAGGTCGGTCTGGGCAGCGACGAGCGACGCGAGAAGGGCGAAGCCCTGGCGGCGGAACGGGGCCTCTCTTTGGTGCCCCCTTACGACAGCTTGAAGATCATCGCCGGCACGGGAACGATTGGCCTGGAGATTCTGAAGGACTTTCCGGATGTCGAGGTGGTGGCCGTGCCGGTGTCCGGCGGCGGATTGATCTCCGGCGTCTCGGCGGCGCTGAAGCTCTCGCGGCCAAACATCCGGGTCATCGGCGTCGAGCCGGAACTGGCCAACGACGCGGCCCAGAGCTTTGCGGCTGGGCATGTGGTGTCGATTTCAGCCGAGCAGGCGGTGCGGACCATTTCCGACGGGCTGCGCTCGCAGTCGCTGGGCGAGAACAACTGGCCGCACGTGCAGGCCTATGTCGATGAAATCGTCACCGTCTCGGAGGACGAGATCAAGGCCGCCATGCGCCGTATAGCCGCCGAGACTCGCCTGATCGCCGAACCTTCCGGCGCCACGGCGCTGGCGGGCCTGTTCAAGACAGGGGCCGCTGCCCACTGCAGCGTGGCCATCCTGTCGGGGGGCAACCTCGATCCGGAAACCCTCGCGGCGATTTTGTCGGAAAGCTGAAGCCGCTTTGAGTCTTTCCGGGATGACGAGGGGGGAGGTTGGAGTCGGGCGAGGACGGTCCCACGCCGTCCACCGTCATCAAACCGTTGAACGTGGTCGTTACCCTTTTCTGTCAGCCGACAGAGGGGAACGACATGTCAGACGCCGCCGCAACGATCGATACGCATCAGACTGGATCCGGTCGACCGAAATTCGATAGCAAGCCCAACCCATTGGGCGGACTCGTCTTTCTGCTGCTGTTGCTGGCCGGCCTCGGCTATGTGGGCTGGAGCGTGTTCAAGGATGTCTCGTCGGTCGGCGAACCGTTGGCTATCGCCGCCTTCGGCTCGCTAGGCTTGGCGCTGCTGATCGCGCTCGGGTTCGAGTTCGTGAACGGATTTCACGACACCGCCAACGCGGTCGCCACCGTGATCTACACCCACTCGCTGCCGCCGATGGTCGCCGTGGTCTGGTCGGGCTTGTGGAATTTCGCCGGGGTGATGGTGTCCACCGGCGCGGTCGCCTATTCGATCATCACCCTCCTGCCCGTGGAGCTGATCCTGCAGGTGGGCTCCAGCGCCGGCTATGCGATGATCTTCGCCCTGTTGATCGCCGCCATCATCTGGAACCTCGGCACCTGGGCGCTCGGCATTCCCAACTCGTCGTCGCACGCCCTCGTGGGCTCGATCATGGGCGTCGGCCTCGCCAATCAGCTGATGGCGCCGGCCGGCCAGGCCACTTCGGGCGTGGACTGGTCGCAAGCCACCAAGGTCCTTCAAGCCCTGTTGTTCAGCCCCTTCGTCGGCTTCGTCGGCTCGGCCGTGCTCCTGCTGGTCATGAAGTTCCTGATCCGCAGCAAGAAGCTCTACACCGCGCCGGAAGGCGACGCGCCGCCGCCCTGGTGGATTCGCGGCCTGCTGATTCTGACCTGCACCAGCGTTTCGTTCGGCCATGGCGGCAATGACGGGCAGAAGGGGATGGGCCTGATCATGCTGATCCTCATCGGCGCGGCGCCCACCGCTTACGCCCTCAACCGCACCATGCCCGACAGCAGCACGCCGGCCTTCGTCGCCACCGCGCACAAGGCCGAGGCGGTATTCGCCGCCCACGCCGGACCCGCTCCGGCGCTCTCCCTGCCCATCGCGCGCACGCGCGTCGGTGACGCCCTGAAAGCCGGCAAGGTCGACGACCCCAGCGTCTACGGCGCTCTCTCGGTCGTCTCCGCCGATATCGAACAGCAGGTGACCAGCTATGGCGCCATCCGGAAAGTTCCGGCCGCCCAGACGCCGAACCTGCGCAACGACATGTACCTGGTCGGCGACGCCGTCCGCCGGCTGACCAAGGACGGCGGACCGAAATTCTCCGCCGATGAGACCAAGACGCTGACGGGCTTCCAGAAAGGCCTGCAGTCCGGCACCCGCTTCATCCCGATCTGGGTCAAGATCGCCGTCGCTATCGCGCTCGGTCTCGGCACCATGGTCGGCTGGAAGCGGATCGTCGTGACGGTGGGCGAGCGCATCGGTAAGACCCACCTGACCTATGCGCAGGGGGCGTCCGCCGAACTGGTCGCCGCGGCGACCATCATCGCCGCCGAGCAGTTCGGCCTGCCGGTGTCCACCACCCACATCCTCTCCAGCGGGGTGGCCGGGACCATGGCCGCCAACGGATCGGGACTGCAGTGGTCGACGGTGGGCAGCATCGCCGCCGCCTGGGTTCTGACCTTGCCGGCGGCCATTGCGCTGGCCGGCGGTCTCTACTTCATCCTGCGTCACCTGATCTGACGCGGACAAAATTCGGGCCGTCCCGGGGGGGTGCGCGACGGCCCGAACCTTCTCGCCAAGGCGTGTGGCCTAGTGGCCGACGCTCGCGTTGGCCCCGAAGCTGGCGTTGACGCCGCTGGTAGACGCCGAGGCGGAGCCGGAGCCGCCGACCGACGAACGCCCGGCTGACAGGCTGCCGGAGCCCGAGCCGCTGACGGATGTGCTCGCCACATCCGACACCGCGCCGGTGGCCGCGGACTTGGCTTTGCCCGTCGTCGACTTGGCCGTGGTCACGGCTTTGTCGGTGGTGGTCTTGGCCGTCTTCACGGTCCTGTCGGTGGCGGTCTTTGCCGTGGTCGTGGCCTGGTTCGCCGCGTTGTTCACGCCGCTGGTATTGAGGTTGCCGTTCAACGAGCCGTTCACACCGCCCAGGCCGCCACCGAGACCGCCGCCCAGGCTACCACCCAAACCGCCCAGGCCGCCACCCAAACCCCCGCCGCCGAGAAGGCCGCCGGCCTGAGCCGAAGAGCCGGCCAACAGCAGGGCGCTGGCGGTCGCGGCGACGAAAAACGCAGAAGACTTACGCATGGTTGGTTCTCCCTGATCGGATGGGGCGCGTCCAAAGCGTCCCTCAGCGCGTCCAACGCCTGCACGCCGCCTTTTCATCCCGATCCATCAATTTTTTTGGGCGGCGCCATCAGCGACCCTGATCGGCCAGGGCGACATCGCGCCCGACCACGCCGGCGGCTTGCCGCGCCTCCTCGGCTAACGCCGCGAGCGCGCGCGCAGTGGCTGCCCGGTCTTCGCCGCGCAGCACGTCCGCCAGCCGGCCCGCGACGATGGGCGCCGCAAAGGAGGTCCCGCGCACCCTGGCGAAGCCGCCGCCGGCTCTGGCGGCCTCAAGATCGGCGCCGGGGGCGGCGAAATCCACGTGGCCTGCGCGCCCCGCCTCGACCAGCACCTTGCCGCGTCGGTCCACCCCGGTGACCGCCACCACGCCGGGATAGGCGGCGGGGTAGAGCGGCGGCGCGGCCGGCCCGTCGTTGCCCACCGGCGCGACGATCAGGACTCCGCGCTTGACCAACGCACGAACCGAAACCTCAAGCGTCAGATTAGGCGGCCCGACGAGGCTCATGTTGATCACGCGGACATGGTTCTCCGCCATCCAGGCCAGGCCCTGGACGATGGCGTCCGCCGATCCGCCCGTGGGCCCCGCGCCATAGACGTCCGCGGCCAGCAGGCTCGCGCCCGGCGCCGCGCCATGGAAGCCGTGGGCCTGCCCGATCATCAGCGAGGCCACCGCCGTCCCATGCGCGGCCGGGGTGACGCCCCCAGGCGCGAACCCGCGCTGTTCGATCGTCGAGGCCGCGAAGGCCGGGTGCCCGCGGTCTATGCCGGTGTCCAGCAGGCCGATGCGGACGCCCGCGCCCTGCGGGGCGCCAGGGTCGGCCGCTGGCCTGGACGCCGCCAGGCCTTCGCCCGCGCCGGCATAGAGGTGGTCGAGGTCGTAGCGGCCATCGGGATCCAGCGCGCGCAGGCGCCGCAGAGCCTCCCGCGCCGACACCCCCTTCGGCGTCGCAAGCGTCACGAGATCAAGATCCAGGGAATCCAGCCTGCTGTCCCGCAGGACGGAGAACCCGGCCTTGGCGGCGATATCCAAAGAGGCCGGGCTTGGCGAGATCGCCAGCACCTCGCCGCGCACCACCACCGCGCCCTTGTCGTCGAATTCCAGCGCGCGCGGGTACTCCCGCGCCAAATCGCCCAGCCGGTCCCGGCTGAACTGCGAGGTGGTCGAGGAGAGGTCGTCGACCGTCTGGTCGGTCACGTGCCGCACATCGCCCAGCGTCCCACTGATGGTCGAGGGCAGGCCGCTGACCGCGCCGCCGAGCCCGCGCAACAGCTGCGCCGACGCCGGGGTCGCGATCAGCCAGGCGCCGATCAGCGCCAGCGGCCAACCCAAGGTCGGGGCACGTTTGCGCAGCCAGGCGATCTGGTGATCCTCCGCTGTCGGTAGGCCCGAGACTCCATGTAAGCGCGCAATCATCGTCCGCGTTGCTCAATTTGCGAAGTGCTTTAGGGATGAAACGCGCCCCGCCGGTCGTTTCATCCCATGAGAGCAGAAGCGAAAGCCTTGGACGAGTTCCAGACGGAGATCGTCGTCCTGTTGCCCAGACTTCGCCGGATGGCGCGGGTGCTCGCCCGCAATCCGGCGGACGCCGACGACCTCGTACAGGTTGCGGTGGAGCGGGCGCTGGAACGACGCAGCCAATGGGCGCCCGGCACGCGGCTGGATGGTTGGGTGTTTAGGATCATGAAGAACGCTTGGATCGACGAGACCCGCTCAAGGACCCGCAAGGGCCGCGTTTTCGCACCCGAGGCCGAGGGTGATCGGGTTGCGGACGATCGCATCGCTTCCATGGAGACCCGGCTTGAGGCCTCTGCCATGGAGCGCGCTCTGGCGGCCCTGCCGGAGGAGCAACGGCTGCCTATCGCCTTGGTGCTGATCGAAGGCCTGTCCTACAAGGAGGCGGCCGAGGTGCTGGAGATTCCCATGGGTACGGTCACCAGCCGGCTGGTGCGCGGCCGGATGGCGCTGATGGCCCAGTTCGGCGAAGGCGGAGCATAGCCATGGCTGTCACGGACGAGATGATCATGGCCTACGCCGATGGCGAGCTGGACGCGGCGGGCCGCGCCGAGGTCGAAGCGGCGATGGCCGAGGACGTCGGCATCGCCGGCCGCATCGAGGCGCATCTCAAGCTCCGCAACACCCTGGCCGGCGCTTTCGGCGGCGTGCTGGCCGAACCCGTGCCTGAGCGTCTGGTCGCCGCCGCGAAGCGTTCGCTTGGCGCGAAGCTGGACAATGTGGTCGAGCTGGCGAAGTTTCGCCCTAAACCCGACAAGCCGTCCGGCCGCGGTGTTCCGCGCTGGATGCAGGGCGGCGCCATCGCCGCGACGCTGGTGGTGGGAGTCATGGTCGGCCGCGTCTGGCTGACGGCGCCCACCGCGCCCATGGCCGTTGGCCCGGCCGGCCAGATGGCGGCGCAAGGGGCGCTGGCCACGGCCCTGAACGATCAGTTGGCATCGAGCGGCGCCGGCAAGGCGGTGGCGGTCGGCGTCAGCTTCCGGTCCGCGGCGGGCCAATATTGCCGGACCTTCCAGGTCAGCCAGGGCCAGGGGCTCGCCGGCCTCGCCTGCAGGGAGCCTCGAGGCTGGGCGATCCGGATGGCGATGGCCTCGCCCGCGCAGGCCGCGACCACAGGCTATCGCACCGCCGCAAGCGAAACCCCCGCGCCGGTGCTGGACGCGGTCCAGGGCTTGATCTCCGGCGAGCCTCTCGACGCCAAGGCCGAGGCGGCCGCCAAGGCGGCGGGTTGGCGGCCCTGACTGTGTGGCGCTAAGCTCGGTCGCATGAGTTCCCGCGCGAAATTGGCCGCCATGATCGAGGACGCGCGCCGCGTCGTTGTGTTCACCGGCGCCGGCATCTCGACCGAATCCGGGGTGCCTGATTTCCGCAGTCCCGGCGGCGTCTGGTCGAAGATGAAGCCGATCTATTTCGACGAGTTCATCACAAACGAGGATCGCCGGCGCGAAGCCTGGACCCGCACCTTCGCCGGGACCGCGGGCTGGGTCGGCGCCAAGCCCAATGCCGGCCATGCGGCGGTGGCGCGGCTGGCGGCCTCGGGCAAGGCCTCTTCGGTGATCACCCAGAACGTCGACAACCTGCACCAGGACAGCGGCGTGCCTGCCCGACAGGTGATCGAACTGCACGGCAACGCCAGCTATGCGACCTGCCTCGACTGCGGCCTGCGCCACGAGTTCGCGCTACTGAAGGCGCCGTTCCTAGAGCAGGGCGTGCTGCCCGCCTGCCGGTCCTGCGGCGGCATCGTCAAGACCGCGACCATCTCTTTCGGCCAGCCCATGCCGCAGGCGCCCATGGAGCGGGCGGAAGAGGAGAGCCTGGCCTGCGACCTCTTCCTGGTGCTGGGCTCGTCCCTGGTGGTCTATCCGGCGGCCGGTTTTCCGCTGCTGGCCAAGCGCAATGGCGCCAGGCTCGCCATCGTCAACCGCGAGTCGACCGATCAGGACGGATACGCGGACCTTGTCCTGCACGACGAGATCGGGCCAGTGATGAGCGAGGCCGCGCCGGTGAATTGAGGCCACCGCGGCTCTTCCCTCGGGCAAGCCGCCGGGCGTAAACAGGCGTCAACAGCAAACCTGGACCCCTGGTGGCGCCAGCGTCCACGATGGGCATCCGAACAGCGTCTGGGGGCGCAGAGCGTAATGAGTTTCCTCAGCAGGCTCTTGCCGAAACGGCGGGCCTCCGGATCAGCGTTTCAGACCCACCTTGCCTCCATCATTGAGGAACAAGGCGTCGATCTGATCTTCGACGTCGGCGGCAACGTTGGCCAGTTCGCCAAGATGGTGTTCGCCGCCGGCTACCACGGCAGGCTGGTCTCCTTCGAACCCGGCGCGGCCGCCCACGCGGCGCTGAGCGTTGCGGCGAGGAGCAACCCGAACTGGACCATCGCGCCGCGCATGGCGCTGGGAAAGGCCAGGGACAAGCTCACCCTACACACCTTCAACCGCACCGATATGAACTCGCTCTATGCGCCCGACGAGAGGGTGTTCGAGAGTTTCCCCCAGCTCCAGAAGGCCTCGTCGGAAGAGGTGCAGGTCGAACGGCTCGATGATGTCGCCCCCCACTTCATGACCGACGCCGACGAGGTGTTCCTGAAAATCGACACCCAGGGCGGCGAACTGGCGATCCTTGACGGCGCGACGGGCGTCTTGGACCGCCTCGCCATGCTGCAGCTCGAGGTGGCGGTCGAACCGATCTATCAGGGCGAGCCGGTGTGGATGGAGGTGCTCAAGCCGGTGCAGGATTACGGCTTCCGCCCGGCGCTGATGTCGCCCGGCTATTTCAGCAAGCGAATCCGACGTCAGCTGGACCTGGACATCGTCTTCCTGCGCGCCGGCGCGCAGCCGGACGCCTGATCCGCGGGCATCAGCCTCCAAGCACCTCCGCCGGCGCGACTTCGTTCAGTAGCGGCTCGCCGGCCAGGTAGCGGCCTAGATTCTCCACGAACAGGGCGTCGCTGCGCGCCTCCAGGCCGGAGCCGACCGGCGAGGCGTGGGGCGTCAATGTCACGCGGGGATGATCCCAGAACCGGCTGTCCTCGGGCAGGGGCTCGGTCTGGAACACGTCCAGCACCGCGTGCGCCGGCGTGCCAGCGTCCAGCGCCGCCAGCAACGCCGCCTCATCCACCAGGCCGCCGCGGCCGACATTGACCAGCACCGACCCGGGCTTCATCCGGGACAGGAAGGCTGCGTCGACCATGTTGGCGGTCTGGGCGTTGAGAGGGCTCGACAGCACCACCACGCCGCTGTCTGGGAGCAGGTCATGGATCTTGTCGGGGGTCGCCATGGCGTCGGCGTGGTCCTGGTCGCCGGGGCTACGGCGCACCCCGGTGACATGGGCGTCGAAGGCGCGGGCACGGCGCGCCACCGCCTGGCCGATGGCGCCGAACCCAATCACCAGCCAGCGGCTGCCGCTGACCTCGGTGAAGGGATGCGTCTGCCATTTGTGGGCCGCCTGTTCGGCGCGTCGGTCGGGGCCGCGCTGCAAATGATCAAGCACGCCCCACAGCACATATTCCGACATGCCGACCGCTTGGCTGTGGTTGTTGGTCAGCCGCGCGCCCTTCTGAACCAACTGCCCGAACACCGGGTTCTCGAACCCTGCGGCGGAACTCTGCACCCATTTCAGCGACGGGGACTTGAGCAGGGCGACAAAGTAGTCCCGCCCGGCCTTGCCGCGGAACAGATCGACACTCGGCCAACCGACTTCCGGCGCGGCGTCGTCGGCGGAGACTTGCTTGCCGTCCAGCCAGATCGTCCCGTCCTCACTCATGAGCAAGAGGACGTCATCGGCGCCCAACGGCGGCGCGCGATCCTTGATGCGCTGATAGGCGGGTTCGAACAGCAGGATGCGGGTCATGACGAGTTCTCGCTGGGAGGGCATGACGTTTAGCGTCCTGCCCCGCGATGTCATCCGGAAACGCGTCGCGACGGCGGGCGAAAGGTGGTTCATCCAGGCGTGACCATGCACACGTGGAACTGCTGCTTGGTCAAGGCCTAGCTAAACATCCCATGGGATGTTACATACCCTCGATGAAACGGATCGTCGTGGATACATCCGTCATAGTGACCGCCCTACGCAGCAATGCGGGCGCCGCATACCAATTGCTCCGCTCGGTGCAATTTAGGCGGCTGACTCCGCTCATCACGCCGCCTTTGTTTCTGGAATATGAGGATGTGCTGAAGCGCCCCGATCAACGGCAAGTTTCAGGCCTTTCATTAGCGGATGTAGACGGATTT
>Ga0302314_10011774_pt1 | contig 15223 bp, 4 predicted proteins | sample III_Palsa_N2_3_FD_200533 | JGI IMG/M metagenome (GOLD analysis project Ga0302314, IMG submission 200533) | Peat permafrost microbial communities from Stordalen Mire near Abisko, Sweden - III_Palsa_N2_3 | ecosystem: Environmental > Terrestrial > Soil > Palsa > Peat permafrost | place: Sweden...
CGCCACCGACGCCGCCACCGGCCACATCTTCGTCATCGAAGGCGATCCCGGCGCCATCTCCGTGATCGATCCCAAGACCGACTCCGTCGCCGCCACCATCAAGGTCGGCGAGAACCTCGAGTACGCCACCTCCGACGACCACGGCCTGCTCTACGTCGCCGGCAACGAGAAGAGCGACCTGGTCAAGATCGACGCGCGCACCAACACCGTGCTCGCCCACTGGGCCACGCCGGACTGCAAACGCCCGCACGGCCTGGCGTTGGACCGGGTCGGCCACCGGCTGTTCATGGGCTGCGTCAACAGCCTGATGATGGTGGTGGACGCCGACAGCGGCCGCATCGTCGCCGAACTGCCCATCGGCAAGGGCAGCGACGCCATCGCCTATGATCCCAAGCGCAAGCGGGTTTTCAGCCCCAATGGCGTCGACGGGACCCTGACCATCTTCCAGCAGACCTCGCCCGACGCCTATACGCCCCTGGAGACCATCACGACCGCCGTCAGCGGCCGCACCATGTCGGTCGATCCGGAGAGCGGGCGCCTGTTCATCGTCGCCGCCGACACCGACCCGCCCACCTCGCCGAACGGCCGCGCGCGGCCCCGGCCGGGCACCACCAAGGTGATGATCTTCGATCCGGTGAACTGACGGCTATTTGGTCTTGATCTGGGCGATCGCCTTGACCTTGGGGTCGCCGGCGATGGTCGATGGGGCGATGAAGCCACGGCCGTCCCACTCGATCTTGATCCCGATCGCCTCATAGCATTTGGCGACGTATTCGGAGCAGATGAACTCATCCTTCGGACCGAGGGACTTGGGCATGTCGCGGCCCATCCGGCCGAACGCCACTCGCGTGGCGATCTTGAGGATTTCGCCAGGCGCGAAGGGATCGCCCAGACGTCCGATCGCAAAGTCGGCCAGCCGCTTCATCGCCGCCGAGCCGTGCTCGCCGCCCCGGTCGGCATAGTCGGCGTGGCGGGCCAGCAGAATCTTGCCGGGAAACGGCTTCTGGCCGCCGCTGCCCTGGGAGATGAAGGTCGAGAGCGGCACCGTGCGCACGCCGATCTTCTCCACCGCCTCGAACACCATGATCTGGCCGATCCCCGGCCAGCGATAGGCCAGGGCGATATGGCTCCAAGGGCTTTTGGTGGCCCATCGGATCAGTTTGGAGAAGGGCTCGGTGCAGGAGCAGAGCAGGATGTCGCCGTCGCGGATGCGCCGCGTGACCGCCTCCAGCGGCTCGGCCTTCATGGTCGTCAGAATGTCGTTGTCGATCGCCACGGGCTGTCCGCCTGTCAAGCTTGTCCTTAGGAACAAACGGCGCCGTAGGGTCGAGGTTCCGTTGGGCAGCCGCAAGCGTGGCGGGAGTCGTCCCGCCGGCGCTGTCCCCCACCGTCTCGCTTCGCGAGCCACCTCCCCCTGTCTTCGCTTCGCTCGCGGGGGAGGATAAGGAGGGGGTCTCCTCCCCCCACGCGCAGCGAGTGGGGGAGACCATCCGCGAAGCGACGGTGGGGCCCAGCGCCGACGGAACCGCTACCCAGCCGCTTCCAACCTCGCCAGCACCACGCCCTCGCTGACCTGGTCGCCGAGCTTGACCTTGAGCTCGGCCACCACCCCATCGGAGGGCGCGGTCAGGGCGTGCTCCATCTTCATGGCTTCCAGCACCACCAGCACCTGGCCCTTGGTCACGGTATCGCCCACGGCCACCGGCGCCTGAACGATTTTTCCGGGCATGGGCGAGCGGATCTGCCCGTCGCTCTTGGCCTCCGCCCCGCCGGCGACCGCCGCCTCGTCGTTGAAGGCATAGGCCAGGCCGTCTTCGAAGACGATGGTCTGACCGCCGCGCTTGAAGGTCGACAGTGGCGCAGTGTTGGCGATGCCGATCTCGACCAGCTGCTCCCGATCGGCGTAATTAAGCCAATACTTATTTGAGGTCGGCGCGTTGATCCTGAAGCCTGTGAGCTTCGACCAGGGCGAGGTGTCGTTGCGCGCCGTGGCCACGCCAGATGAAGCCGCCGCCGCAAGCACCGCCTCGCTGGGCGCGCCGTCGGGAACCAACGCATCAAGATGTCGCTCGATGAAGCCGGTGTCCAGCCGCGCGGCGACAAAGTCCGGATGGGTGGCGCAGCGGGCCAGGAAGGCGGCGTTGGTCTTTACCGGCCAGACCTCGACGCTCCGGCAGACGCCGGCCAGGCGCGCGGCCGCGGCCTCCCGCGTCGGCGCGTGGACGATCAGCTTGGCGATCATCGGGTCGTAATAGGGGGTGACCTCGCCGCCCTGTTCCACCGCGCTGTCGATACGGGCGTCGGTGGGCAGCTTGAAATGGGTCAGCGGGCCGATCGAGGGCAGGAAGCCCGACGTCGGGTCCTCGGCGTAGAGCCGCGCCTCCATGGCCCAGCCGTTCAGGCCGATCTGATCCTGCTTCAGCGGCAGGGATTCGCCGGAGGCGACGCGCAGTTGCCATTCGACCAGATCCAGGCCTGTGACGGCTTCAGTGACCGGATGTTCCACCTGCAGCCGGGTGTTCATTTCCATGAACCAGATGCGGTCGGCGCGCAGGCCGTCCGTGCCATCAGCGATGAACTCGATGGTGCCGGCGCCCTGGTAGTTCACCGCCTTGGCCGCGCGCACCGCGGCGCCGCAGATGGCCGCGCGGGTCTCGGGCGTCATGCCCGGCGCGGGCGCCTCCTCGATCACCTTCTGGTGGCGGCGCTGCAGGGAACAGTCCCGCTCGAACAGATGCACGGCTTCCCCGTGCGAGTCCGCGAACACCTGCACCTCGATATGGCGCGGATGGTCGATGTATTTCTCCAGCAGCACCCGGTCGTCGCCGAAGGAGGCCGCGGCCTCACGCCGGCAGCTGGCCAGAGCCGGCAGGAAGTCTTCCGCCGTCTCAACCTTGCGCATGCCCTTGCCGCCGCCGCCGGCCACGGCCTTGATCAGCACCGGCCAGCCGATGGCCGCCGCCTCGGTGGCCAGCCGGTCCTCGGATTGGTCGTCGCCGAGATAGCCTGGCGTCACCGGCACGCCGGCCTCGGACATCAGCCGCTTGGCTGCGTCCTTCAGGCCCATGGCGCGGATGGCGGACGGCGGAGGTCCGACCCAGACCAGGCCCGCTTCGATCACCTGCTCGGCGAAGGCCGCGTTCTCGGACAGAAAGCCGTAACCCGGGTGGATCGCCGCCGCGCCGGTCTCCCGCGCGGCGCGCAGGATTTCGGCGCCCAGCAGGTAGCTCTGCGCCGCCGGCGGCGGGCCGATCAGCACGCTGGCGTCAGCCTCACGGACGAAGGGCGCATTGGCGTCGGCCTCGGAATAGACGGCGATAGCGCGCACGCCGAGACGCCGGGCGGTGCGGATGATGCGGCGCGCGATCTCGCCGCGATTGGCGATCAGCAGAGAAGGGATCATGGCCGGACACTCATGGCGCGGACACTGGCGAAAACCACCTCGCCCGTCCACCACCCAGACGTTTTCGGGCGCGGAAGGTCAACGCCGATCGGCGCGGGCGCGGTAGAGGTCGCGGTAGGCGTTCTCCAGCGCGCGGGCCAGACCGGTGGGATCGCGCAGGGGCGATTGTTCGATGCGGTCGCGCAGGCCCGCACGCAGCCGGGCCAGGGTAGGAATGTCCCGCGCCGCCTTCACCGCCTTGTCGACATAGGCCTTCACATCGTCCGTGGCCCAATCCCCTAAGCTGGCGGCGCCGAGGATGCTCTTGCCGAACCGGCCCACGGGCGCCCGATCGGCGAGGCTCACCACCGGCACGCCCAGCCACAGCGCCTCGAAGGTGGTGGTGCCGGCGTTGTGCGGGAAAGGGTCCAGCGCGATGTCGATGTCGCCATAGGCCGCCCAGGTGGTGGGCTGGGGGGTGGTGTAGACGAGATCCAACCGCCCGGCCTTCACCCCGCGCTCGGCGAAGTGGGCGCGAAAGGCCTTGCGCATGGATTTTTCCTGGAACGGCTTGGCGTTGAGCGTCAGGCGCGCGGTGGGAACCCGGCGCAGGATATCGGCCCAGGCGTCCAGCACCCGGTCATTGATCCGCGCGGTGCGGCTGAAGCAGCCGAAGGTGACATAGCCCTTGGCGGAGGCCGGAGATGGCGACGGTTCGGGCATGCCGGCCGGCGGCGCATAGGTGAGCGGCATGCGCGGCAGCCGGATGATCTGTTCGCTGAAGATCGCCTCGGCGCCGGCCGGCGTCAGGGCGGCGTCGCTCAGGAAGGCGTCCATCTCATCGAGGCCGGTAGTGCTGCCGGACCCGACCATATGGGCGACCTGCACCGGCGCGACGCGGCGGGCGAACACCGACAGCCGGTTCAGAGCGGTGTGGCCGGCCAGGTCCGCCAGGACGTCGATGCGGTCCTCGAGGATCATCGCCGCCATCGCGTCGTCACTGAGGCCAACGGTCGAGCGCCAGTGGTCGGCGAGGGCCTTGAACCGCTCGGTGACGGCGTCAGGGTTGCGGGTCTCGGAATAGCAGAACAGTTCGACGCGAGAGCGATCGTGGGCCGCCAGCATGGGCTCGACGAAATAGCTGACCGCGTGGTTGCGGAAGTCCGGCGAGACATAGCCGACCCGCAGGCGCCGCGCCGGGTCCGGATCGAAGGCGAAGGCGCGCGGCCGAGCGAGGCCTCGGGCATGCAGGTCGTTCCAGCGACGGTATTCGGCGAAGATGGCCTCGCCGCTGAGGGTCGGCGAATAGTTCAGGCAGAACAGTAGATTACTGTGGGCCATGGCGAAGTCGGGTTTCAGCGCCACGGCCTGGCGGAAGGCGTCGCCGGCCTCATCCAGCCGGTCCAGCTGCATCAGCGCCGAGCCGAGATTGTTGAACGCGTTGGCGTCGCCGGGGCGGATGGCGATGGCGCGGCGGGCGGCGGTCTCGGACTCTACGCCGAGCCCGCGCGCATTCAGCGTCCAGGCCAGATTGCTCCAGGCCTCGGCGTAGTCGGGACGCAGGCGGATCGCCTCGCGGAAGCAGGCCTCGGCCTCGCCGGCGCGGGCGAGGTCCTGATAGACCGAACCCAGATTGTTGTGCGCCTCGGCGAAGGCTGGACCCGCGCGGATCGCCGCCAGGCCTTGCGCCTCGGCGTCGGTCAAGTCGCCCTTGGCCCGCAGGATGGCGGTGAGGTTCCAACGCGGCTCGGGGCGCTCGGGGTTAAGGGCGATGGCGGCGGCCACGTCCTGGGCGGCGTCGTTGAGGCGGCCCTGCTTGAAGCGGACGACGCCGCGCACGTGCAGGGCGTCGAAATGGTCGGAATTGGCGGCCAGCGCCTTGTCAGCCAGGGTGGCGGCGCCTGTCGGGTCACCCGCGCTGAACGCCGCGATCGCTTGATGGCCTAGATCGTCAGCAAGCGGAGGGTCAGCCTTCCCCTCCCCGCACCAGTCCTTCCACAGCGTGCGGAAGGTGGCGGCGAGCTCGCGGCCGAGGCCGTCGGCGTCGGCGAGGGGCGAGGTATTGAAGCGATGGCGCAGACCCTGGCGCAGGGCGTCGAGGGCGGGCAGGTCGGCGGCTTCGGCGACGGCCTTGACGATGTAGGCGTCGGTGGTGTCTGTCGCCCAGTCGCCGAGGCCCACCGCGCCAAGGATGGAAGCGCCGAAGCGGCCCACGGAGGGACGGTCCTTCAGCGACAGGACCGGAACGCCGAGATAGAGGGCCTCGATGGTAGTGGTGCCGGCGTTGTGCGGGAAGGGATCCAGGGCGATGTCGACTTGGCCATAGGCCGCCCAGGTGGTCGGCTGGGGGGTGGTGTAGACCAGCTCCAGACGCTCGGGGCCGACGCCATGCGCCGCAAACTTCTGCTCCATCAGCGCCTTGAACGCCGGCTCCGCCAGGGCCTTGGCGTTGAGCATCAGGCGGGAGGACGGAACTTGCTCAAGGATCGCCGACCAGACAGCGATGACCTGCTCGTTGACCCTTTCCGGCCGGCCGAAGTAGCCGAAGGTGACGTGACCCTTGGCCAGGCCTGGCGTCGGAACGACCTCCGGCATGCCTTCGGGCGGCTGATAGGCCAGGGGGATGCGGTCCAGGCGGACCAGCTTCTCAGAGAACAGATGATCGGAGCCTTGCGGCGACAGTTGATCGTCGCTGAGAAAGACGTCGATGGCGGACAGGCCGGAGGTGTAGCCATGGCCCAGCATGTGGGCGACCTGGATCGGCGCGGGCCGATAGGCGAACACCGGAAGCCGGCTGGAGGCGGTATGGCCGCCGAGGTCGACCAGGATGTCGACTTTGTCCTGGCGGATCATCTCCGCCACCGCCTCGTCGGACAGCCCCGCCGTCAGCCGCCATTGGTCGGCCATGGCCTTCAGTCGCTCGGAGGTCCCATCGGCATTGGCCAGTTCGGCATAGCAGACGATCTCGACGTCTGACCGGTCGAGCCCGCTCAGGAAGGGTTCGATGAAGTGGCGAGCGGCGTGTTCGCGGAAATCTGGCGAGACGAACCCAACGCGCAGCCGCCGGTTCGGATCGCGCGAGACCAGCCACTGGGGCTCGGCCGGCGCCTTGCCGACGGCGTGGGCCTGATCCCAACGGCGGTACTCCTCGAAGATCGCCTCCGCCGACATCGTCGGATGATAGTTGAGGCAGAACAGCAGGTTGGAGTGGCCCGAGGCATAGTCCGGCCGCAGCGCCAGAGCCTGATGGAACAGGGCCGCCGACTCATCGAAGCGGCCAAGGTCTTCCAGCGCGACGGCCATGTTAGACAGCATGCGCGGATCGTTGGGCGCCAGCTCGGTCGCCCGGCGATAGTGGGTTTCAGCCTCCACCGGCCGGCCAGCCTGCCGCAGCAGCGAGGCCAGGGTCTCGTGAGCCGCGGCGTCATCGGGCGCGAGAACAAGCGCCTGCTCGATCGCCGCCTTGGCCTCCGCCGCGCGCTGGGCGCCCATCAGACAGAGGGCCAGAGACCGCCACACCTCGGCCTGGTCTGGCGAAATCTCCAGCGCGCGCCGATAGGCGGCCTCGGCGTCGTCGAACTGGCGCCGGCCCGTCAGCAGATTGCCGAGGTTGGCGTGGGCGTTGGCCAGGGACGGGTCGCGGGCGATGGCGTTGCGATAGGCCGCCTCCGCCTCGTCCGTCCGCCCCTGGGCCTTGAGCGTCGCGCCCAGGTTCGACCAGGACCCCGCGTCATCGAACCGATCCGTCAGCTTACGGAACAGTGTCGTGGCCTCATCATAACGACCCTCGCCATAGGCCCTCGCGGCGTCCTGCATCACCGCCGCGGGATCGAAGGCCTGGCCGGCGCACCAGTCGCGCCAGAGCGCGCGATATTCCGCCTCCAGCGCGCGCGACAAGCCGGCGCCATCCGCCAGGGGCGAGGCCCCCATTCGCGCCCGCAAGCCGGCGCGCAGGTTGACCAGACCCTCGATGTCGCTCGCGGCGGCGACAGCCCGGGCGATGTAGTCCTTGCGCGACGTCGTCACCCAGTCGCCAAGCCCGGCAGCCTCCAGGATGGATTTGCCGAACCGGCCCACGGACGGCCGATCCGCCAGGCTGACCACGGGAACGCCCAGCCACAGGGCCTCGATGGTGGTGACGCCCGCATTGTGCGGGAACGGATCGAGGGCGATATCGACCTCGCCATAGGCGGCCCAGGTGGTGGGCTGCGGGGTGGTGAAGACCATCTCCAGCCGGTCGGCCTCGACGCCCTCGGCCGCGAACAGGTCGGCGTATCTCTGCCGCACGCCGGGATCGGCGAAGGGGGCGGTGTTGAGCATCAGCCGGGAGTCCGGCACGGCCTTGAGGATGGCCGCCCAGACCTGGACCACCTCGTCATTGATCCGCACGGTGCGGCCGAAGTGGCCGAAGGTGACATAGCCCTTGCGCAAGGCCGGCAAGGGCGCGACCTCGGGCAGGCCTTCGGGCGGCAGGTAGGCGATGGGTATCCGATCCATGCGCCGCACGGCCTCGGTGAATAGACCCTCCGACCCCGGCGGCGCCAGATGCTGGTCGGCCAGAAAGGCGTCCATGGCGCTGAGGCCCGAGGTATAGCCGTGGCCCAGGAAGTGAGCGACCTGCACCGGCGCCGGCTTGCGCGACAGGGCGCGCAGACGGTTACGGGCGGTATGGCCCCCGAGATCGATAAGGACATCGATGCGATCTTGCGCGATCAGCGCGGCCATCTGGTCGTCATCAAGGCCGACGGTCGATCGCCATTCGTCGGCCATGGCCTTGAACCGGTCGGTGAAGGCGTCCGGGTTCGGGGTTTCGGCGTAGCAGACCACCTCGACCTGGCGGCGATCATGGCCAGTCAGCATGGGCTCGATGAAATGGCGCGCGGACCGGGTTCCAAAGTCGGGCGAGACATAGCCAATGCGCAGGCGACGCTCAGGGTCCGGATTATTTTTATGGTTCGGTGATGCGGGCGTGTGCGGCGCGGCGTGGCGCGCGTCCCAACGGCGGAATTCGGCGAAGATGTCCTCGGCCGGCAGGTGGGTCTGGTAGTTCAGGCAGAACAGCACGGCCCCGTGGCCGACCGCATGATCCGGCCGCTGCTCGGCCGCCTGACGATATTCCGCCAGCGCCTCCTTCAGACGCCCTTGATCCTGCAGCGCGCTGGCCAGGTTGAAGCCGATTTCCGGCAGTTCGGGACGCAGCGCCATCGCCCGACGCAGGTCCTGCTCGGCGGCGCAAACCATGCCGCGCTTCATCAGCGACAGAGCGCGGTTGTTGAAGGCCTCGGCGTTGCCGGGATCGAGATCGAGGGCCTGAGCGTAGGCGGCTTCGGCCTCCAGCAGCCGACCCTGCGCGACCAGGGCGTTGCCGAGGTGGTTGGCCGCGGCGGCGCAGGCGGGATCGATCGCGAGGGCCTGACGCGCGGCGACTTCGGCCTCCGGCAGCTTGCCCTGCAGGCGCAGAGTGTCGGAGTCGATCGCCAGGGCTTTCGCCTGTTCCGCCTTCCCCTCCCCGCACCAATCCTTCCACAGCGTGCGGAAGGTTTGGGCGAGCTCGCGGCCGAGGCCGTCGGCGTCGGCGAGGGGCGAGGTATTGAAGCGATGGCGCAGACCCTGGCGCAGGGCGTCGAGGGCGGGCAGGTCGGCGGCTTCGGCGACGGCCTTGACGATGTAGGCGTCGGTGGTGTCTGTCGCCCAGTCGCCGAGGCCCACCGCGCCAAGGATGGAAGCGCCGAAGCGGCCCACGGAGGGACGGTCCTTCAGCGACAGGACCGGAACGCCGAGATAGAGGGCCTCGATGGTAGTGGTGCCGGCGTTGTGCGGGAAGGGATCCAGGGCGATGTCGACTTGGCCATAGGCCGCCCAGGTGGTCGGCTGGGGGGTGGTGTAGACCAGCTCCAGACGCTCGGGGCCGACGCCATGCGCCGCAAACTTCTGCTCCATCAGCGCCTTGAACGCCGGCTCCGCCAGGGCCTTGGCGTTGAGCATCAGGCGGGAGGACGGAACTTGCTCAAGGATCGCCGACCAGACAGCGATGACCTGCTCGTTGACCCTTTCCGGCCGGCCGAAGTAGCCGAAGGTGACGTGACCCTTGGCCAGGCCTGGCGTCGGAACGACCTCCGGCATGCCTTCGGGCGGCTGATAGGCCAGGGGGATGCGGTCCAGGCGGACCAGCTTCTCAGAGAACAGATGATCGGAGCCTTGCGGCGACAGTTGATCGTCGCTGAGAAAGACGTCGATGGCGGACAGGCCGGAGGTGTAGCCATGGCCCAGCATGTGGGCGACCTGGATCGGCGCGGGCCGATAGGCGAACACCGGAAGCCGGCTGGAGGCGGTATGGCCGCCGAGGTCGACCAGGATGTCGACTTTGTCCTGGCGGATCATCTCCGCCACCGCCTCGTCGGACAGCCCCGCCGTCAGCCGCCATTGGTCGGCCATGGCCTTCAGTCGCTCGGAGGTCCCATCGGCATTGGCCAGTTCGGCATAGCAGACGATCTCGACGTCTGACCGGTCGAGCCCGCTCAGGAAGGGTTCGATGAAGTGGCGAGCGGCGTGTTCGCGGAAATCTGGCGAGACGAACCCAACGCGCAGCCGCCGGTTCGGATCGCGCGAGACCAGCCACTGGGGCTCGGCCGGCGCCTTGCCGACGGCGTGGGCCTGATCCCAACGGCGGTACTCCTCGAAGATCGCCTCCGCCGACATCGTCGGATGATAGTTGAGGCAGAACAGCAGGTTGGAGTGGCCCGAGGCATAGTCCGGCCGCAGCGCCAGAGCCTGATGGAACAGGGCCGCCGACTCATCGAAGCGGCCAAGGTCCTTGGCGATCACCGCCAGATTGCTGATCCAACGGTGTTCATCGGGGGAGATTTCATGGGCCCGGCGCGTCGCTTCCATCGCCGCGTGCAGGCGGCCGGCGCGCAGATTGAGCGCGCCGAGATTGCCGTGGGCGGAGGCTAGGTTCGGCGCCAAGGCGATGGCGTGGTCGAACGCCGCCTGCGCGGGCCCGTGACGCTCCAGGCCCATCAGGCAGCAGCCGAGATCGCTGAGCGCCTGCGCGTCGCCGGGCGCCAGGGCCAGTAGCCGTTCGAACTCGGCCGCCGCCTCCTCCAGTCGGCCTTGGCGCTGCAGCACGGCGGCGAGACCGCGCGCGGGGTCGGCCTGAGCGGGCGCAATCCGGACAGCCTCGCGAAGGGTCTGTTCGGCCTCGGCCAGGCGATCCTGATCCAGCAACAAGTTGCCGAGGTTCTGGCGTGCCGAGATCAGCGTCGGGCCCGTGGCGATGGCTTCACGATAGGCCGCTTCCGCCTCGTCCAGCCGCCCAGCGGCGCGAAGCATAGCGCCGAGATTGGCCTTCAGCGCCGGGTTGATCGGCTGCAAGGCGACGGCGCGGGATGCGGCCTCGATGGCCGCCGGCGCGTTGGCGCGGCGATATTCAGCGACACTGAGCAGCTCCCAGGCCGAGACATTGGCCGGCTCGCGCCGGGTCTCATGGCCGGCGATCTGGGCGGCGCGATCCAGGTCGCCGAGCTGTAACGCGGCGAGCGCGGGCGCGAGCGGGTTCGCCATGGGGGCCGGTCTCTTGGGGGCCGGTTTGGCGCGGCCCACCGGCTAGATCCGCTTCAGAAAGCCGCCCGGCCAGTAGGTGACTCGCTCGGTGACCAGGCCTTCGTTGAACGGGAAGGCCGGCTCCTCGATCACGAACTCGGGGTGGGCGGCCACATATTCGGCGATGGCGGTCAGGGGGTTGTTCCAGCTCCAGTCGTCGCCCGTCCGCGGGGCGCCGGCGACCTGGGCCATCACCCCATCGGCGACCAGCATATAGGAGCCCTTGGTCACCATCGGGCCATAGGCCTCGAGCTCGGCGCGGACGTGGTCCTTCAGATGGTTGGAATCCAGCAGCACCAGCACGGTCTCGCCGGGTTTGATCAGCGCCTTGACCTGATCGACCGTCGAGGCGTCGGTCGAGCCGCCCTCGATCAAGGTGATCAATGGCTTCATCTCATGGGCTTCGATCGCGGTGCGATTATGCGGGCGGATTTCGATGTCGATGCCGATCACCCGGCCCTTGTCCATCGCCTTGCACAGGCTGGCGTAGAAGATCAGCGAGCCGCCGTGGGCGACGCCGGTCTCGACGATGACGTCGGGCTTGATCGCGTAGAGGATTTCCTGGATGCGGACCATGTCATCCGGCATCTGGATGATCGGACGACCCATCCAACTGAAACCATAGACATATTTGGCGTCCCAGCCGCAGCGGATCCAGGCGTCGGACACGACCTTGAACGCCTCGGCCGAGGCCATGGGATGGCTCTGGCGGCCTTGCGGCCCCTCGACGGTCACCAGACCGTTCTTCTCGTCGATGGTAATCATGGAACAGACGGCCCTTCACGCGCACAGGCGCGAGAGAGAAACCACTCCAGTTCGGTTACCGGCCTGTTAACCAAGCTTTGGCTGCGACAAAAAAAGCGGCTTCCTGTTTCCAGGAAGCCGCAATGTGCCTCCTTTTAGAGGCGCCCCATTATACGGTTTGGAAGCTGGAGAAGTTGTAGGTCCACGGTGTGGCGCCATCGGTGGTGATGATGCCGACCAGGGTGCCGCCCGTGGTCGTGAAGTTGCCGCTGGCGCTGAAGAACAACTCGCCCGTGTCCTGTTCGTAGACAAAGCCGCCGCTGGCGCCGGCGCCGCTCATGTGGACCGCATCGCGCGCCGCCGCATTGGCGACCGCCTCGATGTTGACCCCGTTCTGCAGGCCGCCGGTGATGTGATAGCCAGGGCCGGCGAAGGCCGTGGAGTTGCTGGTGTCCAGACCGATCTTGTTTCCGTCGGTCTGATCAAAGTTCATGATGGTCGTGTAGTTGTTCGCCGAGTTCTGGTCGAACACGAAGACATCCGCCGCGGCGTGGCCGTAGGCCTGGTTCTGGCCGGCGCCGAGGTCGAGTTCCGCAGCCCCGCCGCCGGTGACGTGCACCGTATCGTTGCCCGCCTGGCCGATGACCGTCTCGACGTTGGCCACCGACAGGTGGTTGGTGAAGGCGCCGAGCTTCAGGACGTCGTTGCCACCGCCCAGGTCCACCGATCCGTTCACCATCGGCGCGCCGATCGTGACGTTGTCGGCCAGCGAGCCGCCGACGATGGTTTCGACGTTCGAGACCGTGGCGGTGTTGGCGAAGTTGCCGAAGGTCAGGGTGTCGGCGCCGCTGCCTAAGTCGATGGAGGCGCTGGAAGCCGCCGCGCCCAGGGTGATGGTGTCCGCGCCCGTGCCGCCGATGATGGTCTCGACGTTGGAGACGGAGCCGGTGTTGGTGAAGTCCCCGAGGGTCAGCTTGTCCAGGCCGCCGCCCAAATCCACGTGCATGGAGGTGGTCAGAGCCGTACCCAGGGTGACGGTGTCCGCGCCGCCGACACCGGTGATGGTCTCGACGTTGGCGACCGTGGCGCTATTGGCGAAGGCGCCGAAGGTCAGGGTGTCGTTACCGCTGCCCAGGTCGATGGAAGCGCCCGTGACCACCGCGCCCAGGGTGATGGTGTCCGCGCCAGACCCGCCGATGATGGTCTCGACGTTGGAGACCGTGGCGGTGTTGGCGAAGTCGCCGAAGGTCAGCTTGTCGGAGCCGCCGCCCAGATCGATGGAGCCGTTGGAGATCGCCGCGCCCAGGGTGATGGTATCCGCGCCCGCGGCGCCGACCAGGGTCTCGACGTTGGAGACCGTGCCGGTGTTGGCGAAGTCGCCGAGGGTCAGCTTGTCGTTGCCCGCCCCGAGATCGACCGACATGCCCGTGGTCAGGGCCGTACCGAGGGTCAGGGTGTCGGCCAACGAGCCGCCAATGATGGTCTCGACGTTGGCGACCGTGGCGGTGTTGGCGAAGGCGCCGAAGGTCAGGCTGTCGGAGCCGCCGCCTAAGTCGATGGAGGCGTTGGAAGCCGCCGCGCCTAGGGTGATGGTGTCCGCGCCCGTGCCGCCGATCAGGGTCTCGACGTTGGAGACCGAGCCGGTGTTGGTGAAGGCGCCCAGGGTCAGTTTGTCCGCGCCCGCGCCCAGGTCGACGTGCATGCCCGTGGTCAGCGCCGTACCCAAGACCAATGTATCGGCGCCCGCGCCGCCGATGATGGTCTCGACGTTGGAGACGGTGGCGTTGTTGGTGAAGGCGCCAAAGGTCAGGATGTCGTTGCCGCTGCCCAGGTCGATCGAGGCGCCGGAAACCGTGGAACCCAGGGTGATGGTGTCCGCGCCGGACCCGCCGATGATGGTCTCGACGTTGGCGACCGTAGCCGAGTTGGTTCCATCGGCCAGGGTCAGCTTGTCGGAGCCGGCGCCCAGGTCGATGGAGCCGTTGGCGATCGTTGCGCCCAGGGTGATGGTGTCGGCGCCCGTACCGGCGACGATGGTCTCGACGTTGGTGATGGTGCCGGTGTTGGCGAAGGCGCCCAGGGTCAGCTTGTCGGCGCCCGAGCCCAGGTCGACCGACATGCTGGTCGTCAGCGCGCCGGTGAGGGTGACCGTGTCGGCGCCCGTACCGCCGATGATGGTCTCGACGTTGGCGACCGTGGCGGTGTTGGTGAAGTTGCCGAAGGTCAGGCTGTCGGAACCGCCGCCGAGATCGATGGAGGCGCTGGAGGCCGCCGCGCCCAGGGTGATGGTGTCGGCGCCCGAGCCGCCGATCAGGGTCTCGACGTTGGAGACCGAACCGGTGTTGGCGAAGGCGCCCAGGGTCAGCTTGTCCGCGCCCGCACCCAGGTCGACGTGCATCGCGGTGGTCAGGGCCGAGCCCAGGGTGATGGTGTCGGCCAGCGAGCCGCCAACCAGGGTCTCGAAGTTGGAGACCGTGCCGCTGTTGGCGAAGTTGCCGAAGGTCAGCTTGTCGGCGCCACCACCCATGTCCACCGAGCCGTTGGACATGGCCGTGGAGAGGGTGATGGTGTCCGCGCCCGTGCCACCGACGATGGTTTCTGTATTGGCGACGGTCAGGGTATTGGTCCCGTTCGCCAGGGTCAGCTTGTCGGAACCGGCGCCGAGATCCACCGAGCCGCCGGCCACGGCCGCGCCCAGGGTGATGGTGTCGGCGCCGGTGCCGGCGACGATGGTCTCGACGTTGGTGATGGTGCCGGTATTGGCGAAGGCGCCCAGGGTCAGCTTGTCATTGCCGCCGCCCAGATCGACATCCGTGCCGCTGGTCATAGCCGAGCCCAGGGTGATGGTGTCCGCGCCGGATCCGCCGATGATGCTTTCGACGTTGGAGACGGTGGCCGAGTTGACGCCGTCCTTGAAGGTCAGGCTGTCGGAGCCGCTCCCCAGGTCGATCGAAGCGTTGGAGGCGAGGTTGCCCAGGGTGACGGTGTCAGCGCCGCTGCCGCCGATGATGGTCTCCACGTTGGTGACGGTGCCGGTGTTGGCGAAGCCGCCCAGGGTCAGCTTGTCGTTACCGGCGCCCAGATCCACCGTCATGCCGGTGGTCAGGGCCGAGCCGAGGGTGATGGTGTCGGCCAACGAGCCGCCGACGATGCTCTCGACATTGGAGACGGTCGCGGTGTTGGCGAAGTTGCCGAACGTCAGCTTGTCGACGCCGGAGCCCAGGTCCACCGAGCCATTGGACATGGCGGCGCCCAGGGTGATGGTGTCCGCGCCCGAACCACCGATGATGGTCTCAACGTTGACCACCGTGGCCGAGTTGGTCCCATCGGCCAGGGTCAGCTTGTCGGAGCCGGCGCCCAGGTCGATGGAGCCGCCGGCCACGGCCGCGCCCAGGGTGATGGTGTCGGCGCCCGTACCGGCGACGATGGTCTCGACATTGGTGATGGTGCCGGTGTTGGCGAAGGCGCCCAGGGTCAGCTTGTCGGCGCCCGAAC
>Ga0302314_10011776_pt1 | contig 15219 bp, 15 predicted proteins | sample III_Palsa_N2_3_FD_200533 | JGI IMG/M metagenome (GOLD analysis project Ga0302314, IMG submission 200533) | Peat permafrost microbial communities from Stordalen Mire near Abisko, Sweden - III_Palsa_N2_3 | ecosystem: Environmental > Terrestrial > Soil > Palsa > Peat permafrost | place: Sweden...
ATCGAAGAACTGAGCTTTGAAGGCGCTCTCAAGGAACTGGAAGCCATCGTCTCCCAGCTGGAACAGGGCGAGGTTGACCTTGAGGATTCCATCGCCCTGTACGAGCGCGGGCAGGCTTTGAAGTCACATTGCGAGAAAAAATTGAAATCCGCGGAGGGGCGGCTGGAAAAAATCGTGCTGGGCGCGGGCGGCCCGGAAATCAGCGAAAAGCTGGAGACAGCATGAGCTTGCTTTGCTGTCGCAAAAAAGAGATTTTCCGCCCATGAACATCCCCAATACCAAGACGCCGCTACTGGATCAGGTCGATCTGCCGGAAGACCTGCGCAACCTGGAAAAAAGCCAGTTGCGCCAGTTCGCCGATGAGCTGCGCACCGATCTGATCGACATCGTCTCGGTCACCGGCGGCCATTTCGGCGCCGGCCTGGGCGTGGTCGAACTGACCACCGCACTTCACTATGTTTTCGACACCCCACGCGACCGGGTGATCTGGGATGTGGGCCACCAGGCCTATCCCCACAAGATCCTCACCGGACGGCGTAGCCGCATGCGCACCCTGCGCCTGGGCGGCGGCCTGTCGGGCTTCACCAAGCGCAGCGAAAGCGAATACGACCCGTTCGGCGCGGCCCATTCCTCGACCTCCATCTCCGCCGGCCTGGGCATGGCGGTGGCGCGTGACCTCAAGGGCGGCGCCAATCATGTGATCGCGGTGATCGGCGACGGCTCGATGAGCGCGGGCATGGCCTATGAGGCGATGAACAATGCCGGCGCCAACAAGAACCGGCTGATCGTCATCCTCAACGACAATGACATGTCTATCGCCCCGCCGGTCGGCGCGATGAGCGCCTATCTGGCGCGGCTGGTGTCGTCGCGTCCCTATACCGGCATCCGCAATCTCGCCAAGCGCTGGGCCCGCAAGGTTCTGCCGCGCACCCTGTTCAAGGTGGCGCAGCGCACCGAGGAATATGCCCGCGGCATGGCCATGGGCGGCACCCTGTTCGAGGAGATGGGCTTTTTCTATGTCGGCCCGATTGACGGGCACAATCTCGATCACCTGATTCCGATCCTGGAGAATGTGCGCGACACCATGAAGGGCCCGGTGCTGGTGCATGTGGTGACCAAGAAAGGTCACGGCTATGCCCCGGCCGAAGCCGCGCCCGACAAGTATCATGCGGTGTCGAAGTTCACCGTACTGACGGGCGAACAATCCAAATCCACGCCCAAGGCGCCGCAGTACCAGAAAGTGTTCGGCGAGGCCCTGATCGCGGAAGCCAAAAAGGACAGCCGCGTCATCGCCATCACCGCCGCCATGCCGTCGGGCACCGGCGTGGACCTGTTCGAAAAGGCTTTCCCGGAACGCACTTTTGACGTCGGCATCGCCGAACAGCATGGCGTAACCTTTGCCGCCGGCATGGCGACCGAAGGCATGAAACCCTTCTGCGCCATCTATTCGACCTTCCTGCAGCGCGCCTATGACCAGGTGGTGCATGACGTGGCGATCCAGTCGCTGCCGGTGCGCTTCGCCATGGACCGCGCCGGCCTGGTGGGCGCGGACGGCGCCACCCACGCGGGCTCCTTCGACATCGCCTATCTGGCGGCCCTGCCCAATTTCGTGATCATGGCGCCGTCGGACGAGGCGGAGCTGACCCACATGGTCGCCACCGCCGCCGTCATTGACGATCGGCCCAGCGCCATCCGCTATCCGCGCGGCGAGGGCACGGGCGTGGCCCGTCCGGCCGAAGGCATTCCGCTGGAAATCGGCAAGGGCCGCATCATCAAGGAAGGCACCAGCATCGCCATCCTGAATTTCGGCACCCGCATGACCCAGGTGTTGCTGGCGGCCGAACGCATGGGCGGCTACGGCCTGTCGGCCACTGTCGCCGATGCGCGCTTCGCCAAGCCGCTCGACACCGACCTGATCCGGCGTCTGGCGCGCGAACATGAAGTGCTGATCACCATCGAGGAAGGCGCCTCCGGCGGCTTCGGCGCCCATGTGATGCATTTCCTGGCGCATGACGGCTTGCTGGATCGCGGTCTCAAGATCCGTCCCATGACCTTGCCGGATGCGTTCCAGGACCAGGACACGCCGGAGAAGATGTATGCCCAGGCGGGTCTGGATGCCGACGGCATACTGCGCACCGCGCTGCAGGCGCTGGGACGTGGGTCGGAAGCCACGCATCTCGCCGCCGGGAAATTGGCCTGAGCCAACACTGCCGTCATTTCGGCACCTGCGGCGGCTGTTCGCTGCAGCATCTGCCGCCGGCCGATTACGCCGCGGGCAAGCGCGCGGTGGTCCAGAACGCGTTGGTGAAAGCCGGCGTCTCTGCCGAGGTGCTGGCGCCTGTCATCGTGCCGCCCCGCTCGCGCCGCCGCGCCGTGTTCAAGATCAAGAGTCTGCCCGAAGGTCTGCACATCGGCTTTCACGCCGCCAAAAGCCATACCGTCATCGACATGCATCACTGCGATGTGCTGACGCCGGGTCTGTTTGCCCTGATGGCGGGCTTGCGCCAGAAGCTGGAGCCGCTGTTCGGTGTGGGCGAGACCGCCGAGCTGCACGTCACCGAGACCGATACCGGATTTGACTGCGCCTTGCGCTGGCGCGCCGGCCTCACGCCGGCGCTGACCGCCGCTTTGTCTCAGGCGCTTTCCGGCCTCGGCATCGCCCGGCTGACCATGGGCCGCGACATGGTGTTCGAGACCGTGCCGCCCCGGGTGAGTCTGGGCGGCGTGCCGGTGATCCTGCCGTCCAATCCCTTCCTGCAATCCACCCGGGAAGGCGAAGCGGCGCTGCAGGATCGGGTGCTGAAGATCGTGGGCAAGGCCAAGGCGGTCGCCGACCTGTTCTCCGGCGTCGGCACCTTCGCCCTGCCGCTGGCCGCAAAGGCCAAGGTCCATGCCGTGGAACAGGACAAGGACGCCCTGGCCGCTCTGGCCCAGGCTGCCAAAAACCCAGGTTTAAAACCTGTCACCACCGAGGTCCGCGACCTGTTCAAGCAGCCGCTGACGGCAGCGGAGCTGGCCCCCTATGACGCGGTGGTGCTGGACCCGCCGCGTGCGGGGGCGGAGGCGCAGGCCCAAATCCTGGCCAGGTCCAAAGTCCACGCCGTCGCCTATGTCTCCTGTGACGCGGCCAGTTTTGCCCGCGACGCCGCCATCTTGAGTGCGGGCGGCTACAAAATCGGGCCTGTGACCCCGATAGACCAATTCCTCTGGTCGTCGCATATTGAGTTGGTCGCGGGGTTTGTCCGTTCCCGCTAGGCGAAGGGCCGGGGCTTGAGGATAAAACTGATCGCACTGGGTGTGGTGCTGTGCGCGGCGCTGGCCGGTGGCGCGCTCTGGTTTTTCACCGACTCTACGCCGGCCTCCGATTCCAGCCCCCATTTCGCTACAGCCGATTTCAGCCACTGGGCGGTGGTGCTGGTGGCGGGCGATTACCGCGCCCATTCCGGCGCGCCGTCCAAAGTGTTCGATAATGCCCGCCGCGACCTTGCCACCGCCTTCGCCAGGATCGGCTTCGACAAGGCCAACATGATCCATTTCTCGGTGGATTATGACGACGGCACCCAGCACGTCAGCGTGCCGGAGATCGCCACCGCCATGCAGACGGTGGCGACGCGCGCGCACGATGGCTGCCTGATCTATTTCACCTCCCATGGCACGCCCACCGGCATGATCATGGGCGATGCGGTGCTCACCCCCGCCCAGATGCGCGACATGGTGAACAGTGCCTGCGGCAGCCGGCCCAGCGTGATCGTGATGTCGGCCTGTTATTCCGGCCAGTTCGTGCCGGCGCTGGCGGGCGAAAATCGCGTCATCATGACCGCGGCCCGGCCCGACCGCACCAGCTTCGGCTGCGGCGAGATGGATCATTATACCTTCTTCGACGACTGCTTCTTGCGCGCCATGCCCATGGCCAGCGATTTTCCCGGCCTGGGCACCCTGGTGCAGCAATGCGTGGGTTTCCGCGAGCAGCAGATGAAGGCGACGCCACCGTCCGAGCCGCAGGTGAGTGTGGGCTCCGGCGTGATCTATACGCTCAGGTGGAAGTCTTAACCGTTCTGCCCGCGATGGCGCAGCGCCTGGTCGGCCAGCACGATGGCCATCATGGCTTCGCCCACCGGCACGGCGCGGATGCCGACGCAAGGATCATGGCGGCCCTTGGTGACGATCTCGGCCTCGGCGCCGGATTTATCGATCGTGCGGCGCGGCGCCAGGATGGATGAAGTCGGCTTGACCGCGAAGCGCGCCACAACCGGCTGGCCGGTCGAGATGCCGCCCAGAATGCCGCCGGCATGGTTGGACAGAAACACCGGCTTGCCGTCATTGCCGTGGCGCATCTCATCGGCATTTTCTTCGCCGGTCATGGCGGCCGTGCCGAAGCCGTCGCCGATCTCCACGCCCTTGACCGCATTGATGCTCATCAGGGCCGACGCCAGTTCATTGTCCAGTTTGGCATAGACCGGCGCACCCAGGCCGGCGGGAACGCCTTCCGCCACCACTTCGATGACGGCGCCGACCGACGAGCCGTTCTTGCGGATGCCTTCCAGATAAGTCTCCCAGGCCGCGACGGCCTTGGCATCGGGGCAGAAGAAGGGATTGTTATCCACTTCGTGCCACGACCAGTTGGCGCGGTCGATCTTCAGTCGGCCCATCTGCACCAGCGCGCCGCGAATGGTTACCTTGCCGTACAGCTGGTCCAGAACCTTGCGCGCGATGGCGCCGGCGGCCACCCGCATCGCGGTTTCGCGCGCGCTCTGCCGCCCGCCGCCGCGATAATCGCGCACGCCGTATTTGGCCTCATAGGTATAGTCGGCATGACCGGGCCGGTACTTGTCGCGGATCTCGCCATAATCTTTGGAGCGCTGATCCATATTCTCGATCACCAACCCGATAGGCGTGCCGGTGGTCAGCTGTTCGGGCATCCGCTCGTCCTGGAAGACGCCGGACAGGATCTTCACCGCATCCGGCTCCTGGCGCTGAGTGACGAATTTGGACTGGCCGGGCCTGCGCTTGTCGAGATAGGGCTGGATGTCGGCTTCGCTCAGCGCGATGCCGGGCGGGCAGCCGTCCACCACACAGCCGATCGCGGGCCCATGGCTTTCGCCAAAGGTGGTGACGCGAAAAAGATGGCCGAAGCTGTTGTGCGACATCAGGGCTGTTTAGCCCATGGAGACCGGATTGGAAACCGCGCCGCCGGCGGGCGGCAGCTGCACGATCTCGGTGCCCCGGACGCGGAAGACCACGCCCTGCGGCTCGTCCAGCGCCGACATATGGGCGGCATCCAGCCCCAGGAACAGACCCCGCAGGATGCGGGTGGCCGCGCCATGGCTGACCGCGAAAGTGTCGGTCTTGAGATCGCCGATAAAAGCCATCAGCCGGGTGGCGACATCCTCATAATCTTCGCCGCCTAGCGCCGGCACATTCCATTTGTCCTTGGCGCGGCGGTCGAAATAGGCGGGATCGAGCGCGCGGGCTTCATCATCGGTCAGCTGGTCCCAGCGTCCCAGATCGATTTCCTGGATGCGCGGATCGGTGGTGTAGCCTTCCAGCGGCAGTTCCAGCACGCCGCGCGCGATTTCCATGGTGGTGCGGGCGCGCTGCAGCGGTGAGGCGACACAGGCGATGGCCGGCTTGACCCCCAACTCGCGCTTCAGCACCTGGCCGATTTCAAGGGCCTGTTCGCGGCCCAGCGCGGTAAGGGGCGTATCCTTCTTGCCCGAGAAGCGCTTTTGCAGATTGGCCTGGGTCTGGCCGTGACGCGAAAAATACAGCGTCAGCCCGGGGGCAAGCTTAAGGGACATCCGACTTCTGCACCACGGTGATGTCGGGGGCGTCCTCCGCCTTCATGCCGACCACATGATAGCCGGCATCCACATGCAGGTTTTCGCCCGTCACCGCACTGCCCAGGTCCGACAGCAGGAACAGCGCGGAATTGCCGACCTCGCTCTGGGTCACGGTGCGCCGCAGGGGCGAATTATATTCGTTCCACTTTAGGATATAGCGGCTGTCGGCGATGCCCGCGAACGCCAGGGTCTTGATCGGGCCCGCCGAGATCGAATTGACGCGGATGTTCTTCTTGCCCAGATCCTCGGCCATGTAGCGCACGGACGCTTCCAGCGCCGCCTTGGCCACGCCCATCACATTGTAGTGGGGCATGGTGCGCTCAGCGCCCAGATAGCTCAGGGTCACCATGCTGCCGCCACGCGTCATCATCTTTTCGGCGCGCTGCGCCACCGCGGTGAAGGAATAGCAGCTGATGTCCATGGTCATGCGGAAGTTCTCCGCCGTGGTGTCGACATAGCGGCCCTTGAGCTGGTCCTTGTCGGAGAAGGCGATGGCATGGACCAGAAAGTCCATGCTGTCCCACACCTTGCGCAAATCGGCGAAGGCCGCGTCGATCGACTCCGGCCTGGAGACGTCGCAGTCCAGCAGCGCCGCGGGCTTCAGCGGCTCGACCAGCGGCGTCACGCGCTTCTTGAAGAGATCGCCCTGATAGGAAAAGGCCAGCTCTGCGCCCGCGTCAGACAGCGCCTGGGCGATGCCCCAGGCGATGGAGTGATGATTGGCCACCCCCATGACCAGGCCACGCTTGCCTTTCATGAGGCCCGAAAATGACATGCCGTAATTCCCCGCTTTGGCTGGCGTGACCCTAGTCATTTACCCTGAATGGGCCAACCGCCAAACGGGATTTTCTGGGGACAAAATCCCCATATCGGCCAGATGTTTAGCGTATCTTACCGCGCGGGTCATAATCGGTCTGCCAGCCGCTTACGAAGCCCTTCAGCGCCTCATCGGGAGGATCGGGCAGGGACACCACCAAGCGTACGTAAAGGTCCCCGGCCGCCGTGTCGCCATGGGCGGCGATGCCCTTGCCCTTGAGCCTGAGTATGGTGCCGGTGTTGGAATTGGCCGGTACGGTCAAAGACACTGTTCCGGTCAGGGTGGGCACAGGCACCTTGCCGCCCAGGACCGCCTCTTTCAGGGTCACGGGCAGGTCCATGCGGATATCGTTGCCCTCCCGGGTCATGTTGGGATGGGCCGCCACCGACACGGTGAGCAGGATGTCGCCGTTTGAGCCGCCGCCGATCCCTGCGCCGCCGCGGCCCTTTACACGGATGGTCTGGCCGTCCTTCACGCCCACCGGAATCTTGACGTCAATCTGCTCGCCGTTCTGCAGCACCACCCGGCGGGTGCCACCGCTCGCGGCCTCGTCAAAGCTGACGGTGACGGCGGCGGTAAAGTCCTCGCCCCTGGCCTGGCGGTGCTGGCGTGCCCCGCCGCGAGCCCGTCCGCCCATCAGGTCGGCGAAGATGTCTTCAAAGCCGGCAGCGCCACCGGTTGCGCCATCGTCAAAGCTGAAATGGAAGTCGCGCGCGCCCGGCCCGCCGCCGCCGCCGAAGCCCGCGCCGAAGGGATTGCCCTGGCGGAAGCCGCCAGCCGCTGCGCCTTGCCGGGGATCGAAGCCACGTGCATTGCCGTCGGGCCCGATGGCGCCGGCGTCAAACTGGGCGCGCTTTTCCTTGTCGCCCAGAATGTCATAGGCGCCGGAAATCTCCTGAAAGCGCTTCTGGGCGCCGGCATCGCCGGCATGCTTGTCGGGATGATGCTTCTTGGCGAGGTTGCGGAACGCCTTCTTGATCTCTGCCTCGTTCGCCGTTTTGGCGACGCCGAGGACTTCATAGGGGTCTTTCATACCGGTCTTTCGGGGCGGGATTCGCTATAAGTGGTTTCTTTATATCATCTTTTCAAGGGCTTGGGCGGGGCACGGAACTTTTGGCCTCAACCCGCGTTATTTCGGGTCAAGCCATTGGCGGGGGCAGGGAATTTTTCTGATGCAGGAATCGGAAGCGGGCAAGTCCGGCGCGGAAATATCGGCGCAGGACGAGACTGCGCGCTATCGCATCCTGGTGGAGGCAATCACCGACTATGCCATCTACATGCTGGACCCGGCTGGCGCGATCACCAGCTGGAATGCCGGGGCCCAGCGCATCAAGGGCTATGCGCCTGAAGAAATCATCGGCCAGAACTTCTCCCGCTTTTATACCGAGGAAGACCGTGCCGGGGGCCTGCCACAGCAGGTGCTTTCCACCGCCGCCCGCGAAGGCAAGTTCGAGGGCGAAGGCTGGCGGGTGCGCAAGGACGGCAGCCGCTTCTGGGCGCATGTGGTGGTGGATCCCATCCGCAATGCCGCTGGTGAACTGACCGGTTACGCCAAGATCACCCGCGACCTGACCGGGCAGCGCGAGAACCAGGAAGCCCTTCGCCGCAGCGAGGAGCAGTTTCGCATCCTGGTGCAGGGCGTCGCCGACTATGCCGTCTATATGCTCAGCCCCCAGGGCATCGTCACCAACTGGAATCTGGGGGCGCAGCGCATCAAGGGCTATACGCCGGACGAGATCGTTGGCCGCCACTTCTCGCAATTCTATACCGAGGAAGACCGCGCCCGCGACCTGCCGGCGAAGGCGCTGGAAACGGCGGCGCGGGAAGGCCGCTTTGAGAATGAAGGCTGGCGGCTGCGCAAGGACGGCAGCCGGTTCTGGTCGCATGTGGTGATTGACGCCATCCATGCGCCCGATGGCGGGCTGTTGGGTTTCGCCAAGATCACCCGCGACATCACCGAGCGCCGGGCGTCCCAGGATTCCCTGGACCGGGCGCGCGAGTCGCTGTTCCAGTCCCAGAAGATGGAAGCGGTGGGCCAGCTCACCGGCGGGGTGGCGCATGATTTCAACAATCTGCTGATGGCGGTGCTGGGTAGCCTGGAGTTGTTGCGCAAGCGCCTGCCGGATGATCCCCAGCAGCTCAGGCTGCTGGACAACGCCATCCTGGGCGCCAAGCGTGGCGCGATCCTGACCCAGCGCATGCTGGCCTTTGCCCGCCGCCAGGACCTTGAAGTGCGGCCGCTGGATCTGGCCGCGCTGGTGCGCGGCATGAGTGATTTGCTGGAGCGTTCGCTGGGCCGGGACGTGGAGATCGAGATGGCGTTTCCTCCCGATCTTGCGCGGATCGTCGCCGACCAGAACCAGCTGGAACTGGCGCTGCTCAATCTCTGCGTCAACGCCCGCGACGCCATGCGGACGGGTGGCTACATCAAGATCAGTGCGCGCGAGGAGCATGTCGGCGCCAACCATCCGAGCGGCCTGGTCACGGGCGACTATGTCTGTCTTGCCGTGACCGACACGGGCGAAGGCATGGATGCCGATACGCTGGCGCGCGCCACCGAGCCTTTTTTCACCACCAAGGGCGTGGGCAAGGGCACGGGCCTGGGTCTTTCCATGGTGCATGGCATGGCCGGGCAGATGGGCGGCCGGCTGATCCTCAAGAGCAATCCGGGTCAGGGCACCACGGCGGAGATCTGGCTGCCGGGAATGGTGGGCACGGTCCCGGTTACCGGCGTGCGCGCCGAGAGCGGCGAACCGGAACCGCACATTGGCGGCCTCAAGGTGCTGGCGGTGGATGACGACCGCCTGGTGCTGTTCAACACCGCCGCCATGCTGGAAGACATGGGCCTTAGCGTGATGGAGGCCGCTTCGGGCGAGGAAGCCCTGGAGCTGCTGCGCCAGCATAGGTTCGATCTGGTGATCACCGACCAGTCCATGCCGCGGATGACCGGCATGCAGCTGATCGAGACAATCAAGACCGAATGGCCGGACCTGCCGGTGATCCTGGCCACGGGCTATGCCGAAATCCCCGGCGGCACGCAGATCAAGATCCGCAAGCTCAGCAAGCCCTTCACCGAGAAAGAGCTGGCCCAGGCCGTGACGGCGGTCTGCTGCCAACCTTCTCTGATTTAGTAATCGGGGTCTGGCGCAATGATCAGGGGCTGACCGCAGGCGTGGGCGCATAGCCTGCTTGTGTGCCCTGCTGCGGTTGCGCGGCGGCTGTGCCGGGCTGCGCTTGCTGTTGCGTCTGTTGCACCGCGGGAGGGCCGACCACCCGCAGCCGGTCGGCGGCCTCCTTCATGCCATGGCCGGCGGCGGCGGTATAAAGCCGGCGCGCCATTTCCAGATTCTGCAGCACCAGCGGCGGCGCGCCGGTCTCGTACAATTCTCCCAGCTCGAACTGGGCGACGGGGTGATTGGCGGCGGCGGCGGCCTCCAGCAGGGGGAGCGCGCTGGCCAGGTCGGGCGGGCTGGCCTCGCCCTTGAGCAGCATGTCGGCCAGGTCGGCCTGGGCGGTGGGAAGGCCGGCTTCGGCGGCGCGCTGATAGATTTCTTCCGCCTTTTTGGGGTCCTTGGCCACGCCCTGGCCCTTGCGCAGCATCATCGCCAGATTGCGCATGGCGGCGAGGTCTTCATATTGCAGGCCCCACCAGATCTTGAAGGCCTGCGGGTAATTGCCCGCGTCATAGGCGGCGACGCCGGAATCGAAAATTTTTGCAATCTCCGCCCCATCGCGGGCGAAAGCCGGGCCTATCGCGCCCACGGTCAGGCAGAAAGCCGTAAGAAGCGGAAAAATCTTGTTGGTTTGGGACATGGCAACCACAAGGCTACCCTGTCAGGCATCAAACTGCTAGGACGCGCGTCATGACGATGGAAATGGGAGGGCCACTGGACGATGGCGGCATCACCCCGCGGGACGATCCTTTCATCCTGTTCAAGAGCTGGATGACGGAAGCGGAGGCGTCCGAGCCCAGCGATCCCAACGCCATGGCGCTGGCCACGGCGGACACGGACGGCATCCCCAATGTCCGCATGGTGCTGCTCAAAGGCGTGGATGCCAGTGGCTTCGTCTTCTATTCGAACGCCGGCAGCATCAAGGGCGGGGAACTGGCGCAGAATTCCCATGCCGCGATCAATTTCCATTGGAAGAGTTTGCGCAAGGCGGTGCGGGTGCAAGGCACCGTCGCCCAGGTCTCCGACGCCGAGGCCGATGCCTATTTCGCCACCAGGCCCAAGGACAGCCAGATCGGCGCCTGGGCCTCGCCCCAGTCGCGCCCCATGGAAGGCCGCTTTGTCTTTGAAAAAGCGCTGGCCGAATATGGCGTCAAATATGCGCTCTCCAAGGTACCGCGCCCGCCCTACTGGACCGGCTGGCGTATCACGCCCTTGCGCATCGAATTCTGGCGCGACCGGCCGTTTCGCCTGCACGACCGGCTGGTCTATGTCCGCGATTCCGCCGAAGGCGCCTGGCGCACCGAGAGACTGTTTCCTTAGGCCATGACAGGGGAGGGGCGGCTCGAACAGGCAGGACGGCTGATGCGGCGGGCGGCAATCGCCTCGGTCTGCGTGTCGCTGTTCCTGGTTGCGATCAAAACCTTCGCCTATTTCGCGTCCCATTCGGTGGCGATGCTGGCGAGCCTGGCGGATTCCGCGCTCGATCTTTTCACCGCCTCGATCAACATGCTGGCCATCCGCCAGGCGCTGACGCCGGCCGATGCCGAACACCGCTTCGGCCATGGCAAGGCCGAGCCCCTGGCGGGGCTTGCCCAGGGCGCCTTCATCACCGCTTCGGCCCTGTTCCTGGTGATCCAGGCGGTCAACCGCATTCTGGCGCCCGAGCCGATCGACAACAGCGTCGAAGCGCTGATCGTGATGTGCATCGCCATCGCCTGCGCCATTCTTTTGATTCTTTATGAACGCCGGGTGGTGGCCCGGACCGGCTCGCTCGCCATAGACGCCGACCAGACCCATTATCTCGGCGATCTCGCCACCAATGTGGGCGTGGTGCTGGCCCTGGTGCTGAGCGCCTATCTGGGCTGGATCCTGGCCGATCCCATCATCGCCATCGCGGTCGCCGCCGTCATGGCGTGGACCGCCTTTGGCGTGGCCAAGTCGAGCTTCAACCAGCTGATGGACCGCGAACTGCCCGATGAGGAACGCGCCCGCATCCGCCGCATCGCCGAGGGCCATGACGCGGTGATGAATGTCCATGACCTCAAGACCCGCGCCGCCGGGCTTTCCACCTTCATCCAGCTGCACCTGGCGCTCGACCCCGACATGCCGCTGAAAGAGGCCCACAAGATCAGCGATGCGGTCGAGCAGGCGATCCGCAACGCCTATCCCGGCGCCGAAGTGATCATCCATCAGGACCCGGCCGGGCTTGAGCCCTTGCCGCGCGAATTCTCCGACTGACTGTGCGAACAAACATGCGTATCACTCACAGCAACGGGGCGTGAAGCGAGCTATCGTCGCCTGCGTTCAGCCCGGAGAATGATGTCATGGCCAGCAGGATTTCGGCTTCCTACGGATCCACCGCAAAGATTTTCCACTGGCTGATCTTTCTTCTGCTGGCGGCGCAATACGCCATCGGCTCGATCATGCCGCATATCGGCAAGAAGACCCTGGATCAGAGCTGGGTGCATTGGCACCTTCTGGTCGGCGCGGTGATCCTTTTGGTGATCGTGGCGCGCTTCGCTTGGCGGCTGTTTCATCCCGTGGCGCTGGCCGATGGCCTGACCGGCTGGGAACTTGTTCTATCGCGCCTCACCCATCTGATGCTTTATGCACTAGTCTTGGTGATGACGGTGCTGGGCTGGGCGGCGGCCAACTACCGCGGCTGGGAGATCAAGCTGTTCGGCGTGATCCCGCTGCCGCCGCTGGCGGCCAAGGGTACGCCTTGGGCGCATGAGGCGGGCGACATCCACGATATCCTGGTCTATGTGCTGCTCGGCTTTATCGCGCTGCATGTGCTGGGCGCGCTCTATCATTATTTCATCAAGCGCGACCGGGTGGTGCAGCGCATGCTGATGGCGAATGATTTGCCCTAGATATCGGCGCCGGCCGACTGGAACGGCACCGACCGCGGCGCCGCCAGGCCCAGATGCTTGACCGCCAGCCGGTGCGCCAGCCGCGCCAGCAGGAAGAAGATCGGGCTGGCCAGCAGCGACATGGCGATCACGGCGATGGCGAGCTTGTGGCCGGCCGGCGACAAGGTGCCGGCGGCCAGCCCTGCGCCCGCAATGACGAAAGAGAATTCCCCCACCGGCGACAGGAACAGCGAGGCGGCGAAGGCGGTGTCGAAATTCCTGCGCGCCAGGGTCAGCAGGATGAAGTTCAACACGGTCTTGCCGCCCGTCACCACCACCAGGCCCGCGCCGATGATCCAGGCCTGCTGGATCAGATAGTTCAGGTCGATCAACAGGCCCACCGACAGGAAGAAGACGAACAGAAGGATGCTTTGCACCGGCTGGGCCATCACCAGCGCGCCGCGCCGCAAGGTCGAATGGCCCACCGCCAGTCCGCCCAAAAACGCGCCCAGCGCCGGTGACAGGCCCAGGAGGCCCGATGCGGTGGCGCTGGCAAAGCAGATGCCCAGAACCCCCAAGGTGCCGACATCGGAATTCTTGAGCAGATATTCGCTGGCGGGAAAGCGGAAGCTTTTGATTCTGTTCAGCACATAAATGAAAGCGCCCAGCAGCGCGAAAGCCAGCGCCAGCCTGGCGCCCACCCCGATCAACGCCTTGGCGTTCAATTCTCCGCCCAGTGTGTTGGTGATCAACAGCAGAGGCACCACTGCCAGATCCTGCGCCACCAGGATCGCCACGGCCAGCCGCCCGGCCGGCGTATCTTTTTCCTCGCTGTCCTCGATCATCTTCATCGCCACGGCGGTGGAGGAAATCGACAGCATAAAGCCGATCACGATGCCGCCCAGGATTTCGCCATGCACCGCCCAGGTGAACAGCACCACCGAGGTGGGGATCACCACACAGGTCGCGGCGGTGACGCCCAGCGCCAGGGGCAGGGATTTGGAAAAGGAAGCCAGCCGCATCTCCATGCCGATGATGAACAACAGCATCAGCACGCCCAGTTCCGCCAGGGTTTCGATGCTGGCGGAGTTGTGGATCAGGCCCATGCCGGTCGGGCCCAGCGCCATGCCGACCAGGATGAAGCCGGCGGCTGCGGGCATGCGCAGCCGGCTCATCACAAGGCCCAAACCCACCGCTGCGGCCAGCAGCAGGGCGAGGGCGGAGAGGGACTGATGCATGATGCGACCCGGGCTGGCTGGAACGGGATGATAGGCCGGGCCCGCGGAATCGCAAAAAGCGGTATACTGGCTTTGGGATCAATCTTTGTACGTCACCGGCTCGGCGCCGCAGACGTTCCAGCCAGAGGGCGCATGACCACCGAACCCCAATTATCGTCAGAGGAACAACGCCGCCTGGACGTGCAGCATTTCTATCGTTTCCATCTGCCGCATCTGCATCTGGCCCGGGTGTTCGGCGACGACTGGTTCGCGCTCAAGGCGGAGGCCTTCGCCCGCTTCTTCGGCACGCCCACCTTCCTGGTGACGCAGACCGTGATCGTGGCGATCTGGGTGGTCGTCAACGTGTTGGGCTATACCCATTTCGATATCTATCCCTTCATCCTGCTCAACCTGGCCTTCAGCCTTCAATCGGCCTATGCCGCGCCGCTGATCCTTCTGGCGCAGACCCGCCAGGCCGACCGCGACAAGGCCAATGCCCTGGCCGATGCCGAGCACCGCGACGAGCTGCACCGCGTCAGCGACGCCCGCGCCGAGACGGCGATAGAGCAGACCAGAATCTTGCTGGAGCTGATGCAGCAGAATACCGACCTGACTCAGACGGTGAAGGAGTTGACCGAGCGCGTCGAAGCATTGACCCGTGACGTTCATGCGTCGCTAGTCAAGAATTGAATTAAGGCGCGAGGGATTTTGGCCGTCCGAGCAGGGTCGCTAGCGCCAGCGTAGCGACGCGCAGCGTGGACGACTTAATCGCCGCTGGGCATGAAGAAGCGATGCGGCACCGGCGGCAGGAATGCGATCTGCTGGTTGTTCATCACTGTCTCCCAGCCGCCACGCGCACGGGGATGCAAGCTACTGGCCGGCATCACCACATCGTAATAGCCCAGGTCCAGGGTCGCCTGGGTGGGCAATACCACCGCGTCGCCATTGGGCCTCACGCTCTGGATGACGCCGACTTCATTGCCCTCATGATTATAGATGATGGGGCTGCGATCCTGGGCTTGGTCTTGGGCGAGGGCTGGAAGGGACGATGTCACAGCCGCTACGGCAATCGCACAGGCCAAAAGAGATTTCCGGGTCATGTTCATAAAACGCGCCAGTCGTTGCTCGGTGCCATGAACAGGCTGCCATGAACGGGGCCTGAGGCCAAATGAACTGGTCGAAACAAAAACGGCACGAGGATGTCCTCGCGCCGTTTTTCGTTCAACGGGCAGGCCGGATCAGCGGCAGCCGCGATAATTGTTCGACTTGCAGGCCATGGCCAGGCGGCGCGCTTCGGTCTGCGCGGCCGGGGTCATGCGG
>Ga0302314_10011777_pt1 | contig 15218 bp, 11 predicted proteins | sample III_Palsa_N2_3_FD_200533 | JGI IMG/M metagenome (GOLD analysis project Ga0302314, IMG submission 200533) | Peat permafrost microbial communities from Stordalen Mire near Abisko, Sweden - III_Palsa_N2_3 | ecosystem: Environmental > Terrestrial > Soil > Palsa > Peat permafrost | place: Sweden...
GACACGCCGGTCGCCGCCGATGTGCAGTCCGCGCTGGGCATGGACGCCGGCTATGTCAGCCGGATGTTGCGCCGTTTCGAGGGGCGGGGCTGGATCCGGCGGGGCCGCGGCGAGGATGCGCGCCGCCGCCCGATCTCATTGACCGACGCGGGCCGCGCGGCGTTCGAGGAGCTCGATCGGCGCCAGCGCGGCGAGGTGACCGCGATGCTGGCGAGGCTCGGGCCAGCGCAGCAGGATGAACTGGTCCGAGCGCTGACATCCGCCAGGGCGCTGCTCGACCCATCAGCGGAGCGCGGCTTCTCCCTGCGCCCGTTTCGGCCGGGCGACATGGGCCTGATCGCCGCCCGCCAGTCGATCCTCTACCGCGAGGTCTATGGCTGGGGACCGCAGATCGAGGTGATCGAAGGCGAGGTGACGACTGCCTTCCTGCGCGACTTCAAGCCCGGCCGGGAACAGTGCTGGGTGGCGGAGGTCGGCGGGGTCGTGGCCGGTTCGATCTTTCTGACCGACGAGGGCGAGGGGAAGAGCCGCCTGCGTCTGCTCTACGTCGAGCCGTTCGCGCGCGGCCTGGGCATTGGCGATGCGCTGGTCGCCGCCTGCGTCGGCTTTGCCCGCGAGGTCGGCTACCGCGAGATGACACTGTGGACCCACACCATTCTGGAGAGCGCGCGGCGCATCTACGCCGCCCATGGCTTCGAGATCATCGATGTCCATACGCATGAGGATTTCGGGACGCCGGTGCAAAGCGAGACCTGGCGCCTGGATCTGACCGAGCCTCGGTGATCGAAACAGCCTTGCTCGACCACTTTGGCGGGGCATTCGAAGTCGTTGAGGTTCTGCATCGTTCCATTGATGGGACGCTGAGTCCTCGCCCGCGGCCTTTCGGGACCGGCGTCGCGTCACCATTACTGTGACCAACGACAGCGGCCGGACGGCCGTCCCACGTCACAGAGAGGCTTTGATGAAGACAGTCCTCGGGGTTTACAGCAACCCCAAGCAGCATTGGGTGGGCGACGGATTCCCGGTTCGCTCGCTCTTTTCCTACAGCAATCTTGGCCGGGAACTCAGCCCGTTCCTGCTGCTCGACTATGCCGGACCACACATGTTCGAGCCGGCGAAGACGCTGCGCGGCGTCGGCCAGCACCCGCATCGCGGCTTCGAGACCGTGACCATTGTCTATGACGGCGAGGTGGCCCACCGTGACTCCACGGGCAAGGGCGGCGTGATCGGCCCCGGCGACGTGCAGTGGATGACCGCGGGCGGCGGCATTCTTCACGAGGAATTCCACTCGCCCGGCTTCACCAAAACCGGCGGTCCGTTCCGCATGGTCCAACTGTGGGTGAACCTGCCGGCGAAGGACAAGGGCGCGCCTCCGGGCTATCAGGCGATCCTCTCGACCGACATCCCGAGCGTCGAGCTGCCGGACGGCGCGGGAACGGCGCGGGTCATCGCCGGAGAGCTTGGCTCAGCGACTGGCCCGGCCAGCACATTCACGCCGATCAATGTCTGGGATGTGCGGTTGAAGGCCGGATCGTCGGTGACTCTCGACCTCCATGATGGACACAACAGCGCGCTGGTCGTGTTGGCCGGTCACGTCGCGGTCGGCAGATCTCAACCGGCCGGCGAGGCGGAGATGGTGCTGCTGTCCAAGGACGGCGGCGGCGTTCTAGTCGAAGCGGATGGCGACGCGGTCATACTCGTCCTGACCGGCGAGCCGATCGAAGAGCCGATCGCCGGCTACGGCCCGTTCGTGATGAACAGCCAGGCCGAGATTCGGCAGGCCATCGAGGACTTCAACGCGGGGCGTTTCGGTCAGATGGCCTACGCTTGATCCTTGGGCCTCGGCGTGTCTTGAACCCGCCGGGGTTCGGCCCTTGAACGCTGAAAGTCCGGTCAGCGCGTGCTTTTCAAATTATCGCCGGCGTCGGCGAAGTTATGCTGGAGATTTATTTGCATGAAATTGCAGGCGGATAACGATCCGTAGACTGACGAAGTCAAGTCGTCGGTAGCCCAACGGATCAGCCGTTGCCATTGAACCATGACGGCGTCGCATAGGGCGCAACGGTCTCGACCGGAAGCTCTTCCGTCTTGATCTTGGCAGGCTTGCGCGCGGCCTTGGCCTTCGCGGGCGCCTTGGCTTTGAGCGCCGGCGCGTCAGACACCTCGGGCGCCGAGTTGGCGGCGTCCGCTGGAGTTAACTGCGCCGAAGGTGGGGACGGCTCGGCTTCCAGGGCGGGCGCCTCGATCCGTTCCGCCGTCCCTCCGCCCGACGTGAGGGCCTCGAGCATCCGGATGGTCCCCTCCAGCGTCCCTTCGATGATCATCGGCGTGTCGCGCCCGGCGATGTAGACGGCCGGGTCGCCTTCGATGGTCTGGCGCACCTGCGCGACCTGCTCGGGATTGATGTAAATCGACAAACCGTTGTCACGCATAGTGAAGCGGGCGAAGGCGACCATGATTGCACCGAATCCCAAACCTGGCTCGGTCCTGATCGAACCGCGATGGCCAAGTTTAGCCGCTTTGACCCACAGACCGCCTGCGACACGTTGGCGCGCGCCATCAGCGTAATCGATAGCGATTCTGGGAGGCGGCGTCGCCGGAGCCTCCGCGCCGCAGGTCAGGTTATATACGCCGCCTGCACTTTATGCGCGGCGCGAAAGCCCCGGCTATTCCGTCGCAGACTCGGACCCGGATCCAAAGTGAGACCGCTTCGAGCGACGGCCGACCTATTGCCCGTCGCCTGCAATTCTTGCGAGCGCGAGAATAGCCAAATTGTTGTCCTCTTGCGCCATGCGTGGCGTGTTTGTGGTAGAAATTGCCCGTAACTTGGTGGCGGGGGACCCGATATGCCGGATCCGATCGACCTTCGCCCAGCGCCGATGAGCTATTTCCGGCTCATTATGCGCAGGTTCGGCGAAGATGAAACGCTGCGGGCGGCCATTCTTGAGGGCATGGGCCTGAGCCCGGAAGAGGTCGACGACCCTCGCACCGAACTGAGCTTCGCGCAGCAGATGCGGCAGTTCGACAACATGAACCGTGTCTTCGGTGAGGGGTGGGTTCTGCGCGCGCCGGAACTTTGGAATCCCTCCTCGCATCGCTTTCTGGGCGCGGCGACAATGAGCGCGCCCACGGTCGGCGCCGCCGCCGAGGTGCTGGCCAAATACGTTCCAGTCTACACCTCTCAGCAACGCATCAAGCTTGTCCGGGAGCCGGATGCCTTGGTTCTGCAACACGGCGCCGCCGTACCGGTTCCCGAACGGTTGCAGAGCTGCCTCGCCGAACTGTTCTTGCTTGCGATGGCGACGACGTTTGGCTACCCGCTCGGCGCCGCGAAGTCGGAGTTGCGTTTCGACTACATGTGGGCCGAACCCGCTTACGGGCCTAGGTTGAAGGAAGCCTTGGGCGGCGACGTTCGCTGGCGCGCGCCGGCGAACGCCATGGCGATTCCCAGGCATTTGTTGAGCGTGCCCTCGCCTGTCGCTGACCCGGCTCTGTATCAATCGGCCCTGGAACGGCTTGAGGAAGAGAGACGGTATCTCAGCGCGCCCGAGGGCGTGAGGGGCAAGGTGGAGCGGCTTCTGGCGCACTCCGACACCGGGCGCCTGCCCAGCAGCGCCGCCGCTCTCTCCCTCGGCATGTCGCAGAGGACGCTGGTTCGCCGCCTCGCCGAGGCAGGCCTCCATTATCGTGAACTCGTCGACGGCGAACTCGCGGCGCGCGCCCGGCGTTGGCTCGACAGCGGCGTGCTATCCCGCGCGGAGATCAGCGAACGGCTAGGCTTCGCCGACGCCACCGGCTTCAGCCGCGCCTGTCGGCGCTGGTTCAAGGCCGAGGTCTAGACTCGGCCAGGATTTCGAAGGCGTCGACGTGGTAGGGCGCGGCGGCGCTGATTTTGTGGTAGAATTTGCCCGTAACTGGTGGCGGGGAACCCGATATGCCGGTTCCGATCGACCTTCGCCCAACGCCGATGAGCTATTTCCGGCTCATCCTGCGTCGATTTGGCGAAGACGCGGCGCAGCGGGAGGCCATTCTCGAGGGCGTCGGCGTGAGCGCGGAGGAGCTCGACGACCCCCGCACCGAGATCAATTTCATCCAGCAGATGCGTCAGCTGGACAATATGAATCGCCTGTTCGGCGAGGGGTGGGTGCTGGACGCGCCGGAACTCTGGACTCCGGCGGCGCATGGCGCCCTGGGCGTGGCCGTCGTCAGCGCCCCAACGATCGCCGTCGCCGCGGAGGTTCTGGCTGGATACGTCTCGGTCCGCACGCCGCATCAGCGCCTCAAGCTTATCCGGCAGCCCAACGCCATCATTTTGCGGCACGGCCCCGCCTTGCGCCTGTCCGAGTCGCTGCACAGGTCCACGGCCGAAGTTGTCCTGCTGGCGGTGGGGGCGATGCTGGGCTGGTCCCTCGGGTCCGCAAGGTCGGAGCTGCGTTTCGACTACATGTGGGCCGAACCCGCCTACGGCCCGAAGCTTCAGAAGGCCTTGGCCGGTAAGGTCCGCTGGCGCGCGGGCGCCAACGCGGTCATCATTCCCAAGCATCTGCTGGATGCGCCATCGCCCCTTGCCGATCGGGTCTTGTATCAATCGGCTCTGGAAAGGTTGCAGGAGGACAAGCGATCACTCAGCGCCTCCGACGGCGTGAAGGGAAGGGCGGAGCGGCTTCTGGCGTACTCGGACACCGGCCGCGTATCCAGCAGCGCCGCCGCCCGCGCGCTCGGGCTGTCGCAAAGGACTCTGGCTCGCCGCCTCGCCGACGCAGGTCTCAACCATCGCGATCTCGTCGATAGCGAACTCAAGGCTCGCGCCCGCCGCTGGCTCGATGACGGCGTGCTGTCGCGTGCGGAGATCAGCGAGCGGTTGGGCTTCGCCGACGCCAGCGGTTTCAACCGCGCCTGCCGACGCTGGTTCAAGGCGGACGCCTAGCGGCGGCGCGCGCTCAGTCCCCCGCCAGGCCGCGCGACTCCAGCATCGGGCCGATGTCGGGATCCTTGCCGTAGAACGCGCGGAACATCGGGCCGTAGTCGAGGGTGTGGCCGCGCGACAGGATCAGGTCGCGGAAGCGCTGGCCGTTCTCGCGCGTCAGGCCGCCGTGGGCGGTGAACCAGGCGAAGGAATCGTCGGCCAGCATCTGGGTCCACAGATAGGCGTAGTAGCCGGCCGCATAGCCGCCGCTGAAGATGTGCTGGAAGTAGCTCGACCGGTATCTGGGCGGCACATTGGGGAAATCCGTGCCGGTCTTGGCCAGCGCCGCGGTTTCGAAGGCGTCGACGTCGGAGGGTTCGGCCCCCGGCGCGATCTCGTGCCATTGCATGTCGAGCTCGGCGGCGGCGATCAGCTCGCCCATGTCGTAGCCCTTGTTGAACTTGGCCGCGCGCTTGATCTTGGCGACCAGCTCGTCCGGCATGGGCGCGCCGGTCTTATAGTGGTGGGCGTAGTGGGCGAGCACCTTGGGGTCGAGCGCCCAGTGCTCGTTGAACTGTGAGGGGAATTCGACGAAGTCGCGCGCCGTATTGGTGCCCGAGATCGAGGCGTAGGCCTCGTCCGCGAACAGGCCATGCAGGGCGTGGCCGAACTCGTGGAACATGGTGGTGACGTCATCGAAGCTGATCAGCGCCGGCTCGCCCGGCGCGGGCTTGGTGAAGTTGGCGACGTTGTAGACCACGGGCTTCTCGCCGAGCAGCTTGGATTGCTGGACGAAATTGCCCATCCAGGCGCCGCCCTGTTTGTTGTCGCGCTTGAAGTAGTCGAAGTAGATCAGGCCGATCGTGTGGCCGTCCTTATCGAAGACCTCGAAGATCTTCACGTCCGGCTGATAGACCGGGATGTCGTGGCGCTCCTTGAAGGTGACGCCATAGAGCTGGTTGGCGGCGTAGAAGACGCCGTTTTCGAGAACGCTGTAGAGCTCGAAATAGGGTTTGATCTCGTCGTCGTTGAGATCGTACCTGGCTTTGCGGACCTCCTCCGAATAGCGCTCCCAATCCCATGGGGCGAGCTTGAAGCCGCCGCCGTCCTTGTCGATCTGGGCCTGGATGTCGGCCGCCTCGACGCCGGCGCGGGCGCGCGTCGGTCCGACGAGCTGGCGCACAAAGGTCTCAACCGCGGCCGGCGTCTTGGCCATCTGATCTTCGAGCACATAGGAGGCGTAGTCGGGGAAACCGATCAGCGCCGCCTTCTGGGCGCGCAGCTTGACGATCTCGAGCAGCGTGGCGCGGGTGTCGTTGGCGTCACCCTTCTCGGTGCGGGTCCAGGAATGCTCGAACACCGTCTGGCGCGTGGCCCGGTCGGCGAGCGACTGCAGCACTGGCTGTTGCGTCGTGTTCTGCAACGGGATCACCCACTTGCCGTCCAGACCCCGCGCCTTGGCCGCCGCCTCCGCCGCGCCGATGGCGCCAGGGCTCAAGCCGGCCAGCGCCGCCTTGTCGTCGACGACCAGGCCGCCGACCTTGGTGGCGGCCAGCAGCTTTTGCTGGAAGTCGGTCGAGAGCGTCGCCAACCGTCCGTTGATGGCCGAGAGCTTGGTCTGGTCCGCGGGCGACAGGTTGGCGCCGGCGTGGACGAACTGTTCGTAGGTCACCTTGATCAGCTGAACGGACTCCGGGTCCAGGCCCAGGCTGTCGCGCTTGTCGTAGATGGCCTTCACCCGGGCGAACATCTTGGGGTTGAGGTAGAGTGCGTCCTGCAGCGCCGACAGCTTGGGCGCCTCCTCGGCCTCGACCTTTTCCAGAGTGTCGTTGGTGTTGGCGCCGGTGAGGGCGAAGAAGACGCTGGTGACGCGGTCGAGCATCCGGCCCGAACGCTCCATGGCCAGGATGGTGTTCTGGAAGGTCGGCGGGGCCGGATCGGCGGCGATCTTGTCGATCTCGGCGCGCTGCTCGGCCATGGCCGTTTCCATAGCCGGTTGGAAATCGGCATCCTTGATCTTGTCGAACTGCGGCGCCTGAAGGGGCAGGGGGCTCGGCCGATCGAAGGGCCCGGCGTCCGCCGCCATGACGCTCAGCGGCGCAGCCGCCATCAGCACGGCCACGGCCGCGCCAAGATACAGGTGATGCATGCAGTTCCTCCCGGAAGGATTTCTGGGCCGCCTCGTTGCGCCGCGCGGCCGCATTGTCAAATGCTTGTATCGCCTCAAAACGGTTGATCGCCACGCGCATCTCGGCGACGAGGAGACCAATCGCCCAACAAGGAGCCATCGACCATGCCGATCGTAACCAGACGCCTCGCGCTGCTGGGCCTGATGACGCCGGCGCTGGCGGCGTGCGGCGGCGGCAATAGCGCGAGCGGCGCGGCCGGCGGCCCCGTCCCCGATGACATGAGCCTCGGAAATCCAACGGCCAAGGTCACGGTCGTGGAGTACGCCTCCGTCGCCTGCCCCGTATGCGGGCGTTGGTACAAGGAGGTCTGGCCGGTGTTCAAGGCCAAGTACGTCGACACCGGCAAGGTTAACTACGTCCTGCGCGAGATGCTGGTCGGGGACGCCTCGGAGCAGGCGATCGCCGCATCGGGATTCCTGCTCGCTCGCTGCGCGGGCAAGGACAAGTATTTCGCGGTGGTCGATGCGGTGTTCAAGAGCCAGCCGGGACTCTACGACGACCCTCGCACGGTTCTGTCAGGGATCGCCAAGACTTTCGGCCTCTCCGACGCGCAGTTCGACGCCTGCGTGCGCAACGAGGCGGGCCTCAACGCCTTGTCCTTGCGCGTGGCCAACAACGCCAAGGCGGGAAACGTGGACGCGACGCCCACCTTCGTCATCAACGGCAAGGCGCTGGACCCCGGCTACCAACCTCTGCCGGTGATCGACGCGGCCATCGCCCAGGCGCAGGGCGCTTAGCGGAAGGTTGGGGGCAGCGCGGTGACGCCGCTCGTCGTCGCCGCTGTGCTCGGGGCGGCCATCCTCCACGCGAGCTGGAACGCCCTGCTGCGGGGACGCGGCGACCGGCTCAATTCAATGACCGTCATGAGCATCGTGTCCGCGCTGACGGGCGCGATCGCCGTCTGTTTCCTGCCTCACCCCGCCAGGGTGAGCTGGCCCTACCTCACCCTCTCGGTGGTCCTGCAGACCGGCTATTGCCTGACCCTCGTGCGGGCCTACCGGGACGGGATGCTCGCCGAGGTCTATCCCGTCGCGCGCGGCTCCTCGCCGATGCTGGTCACCCTGGGCGCCTTCGTCCTCGCCCATGAACGCTTGAGTCTCTGGGCCCTGGCGGGCGTGGCGCTGGTCTCGGCCGGCATCGTGGGGGTCGCGTTCGGACGGGACCGCCCGAAGGCCGGAGCTCTGCTGGCGGCCCTCGCCACCGGCGGCCTGATCGCCTCCTACACCGTGACCGACGGCTTCGGCGGTCGCGCGTCCGGCGCGCCGCTCGCCTACGCTAGCTGGCTCTTCCTGCTCCAGGGCGCGGCGATGCCCCTGGTTTATTTCGCCCTTCGGCGCCGGTGGCCGACAGTCGGCCGCGACGGCGACACCGTGAAGTCCGCGGTCGGCGGGGTGCTGACGATGGTCGCCTATGGCGTCGTCATCTGGGCCTTGAGCATCGCCCCCATGGGCCAGGTTTCGGCGCTCCGGGAGACCGGCATATTGTTCGCCATGCTCATCGGAGTGGTGTTCCTGAAGGAGCGGCCCAGCCGCCGACAGGTCCTGGCCGCCGCGATGATCGCGGCCGGCGCGGCGCTGCTGGCCTGAGACGGGGAGCGGGTCATGACCGAGGATCGCGAGGAAGAGGGACTCAAGGCGGCCATCGGCTTGCCGAGCGCGATCATGCTGGTCGTCGGCGGCGTCGTCGGCGTGGGCATATTCGTCAACCCGGCGGTCGTGGCCCGTTTTCTTCACTCTCCGGTCCTGGCGCTGGCGGCGTGGGGAGTAGGCGGGCTCGTCGCCTTGCTGGGCGCCTTCGTCTACGCCGAACTCGCCGGACGGCTGCCGGCCACGGGCGGCGAATACCAGTATCTCCGCTCGGCCTACGGACCGCTCGTCGCCTACCTGTTCGGCTGGACGACGCTCCTGGTGGTGCACGCCGGCGGACTGGCGGCGGTGGCCATCGTCTTCGCCAAGAACGTGGGCGTGCTGACCGGCGGCCGTGTGGCCGAACCCTTGACGGTGATTCTGACCCTTGCGGTCCTGGCCGGAATCAATTGCCTGGGCGTCAAATCGGGTGACAAGACGCAGGCGGCGCTGGGCGCCCTCAAGATGGCGGCGATCCTGGCCATGGTGGCCGCCGGCCTGAGCCTCGCTCCGCACACGCTCCGCGCGTCGACGCCGGCGGGCGGCGGTCCGACCCTCAAGGCGTTCGGGGCCGCCCTCATTCCGGTGCTGTTCAGCTACGGCGGTTGGCAGACGGCGAACTATGTGGCCGGCGAGGTGAAACAGTCCGGCCGCAACCTCGCGCTCGCGCTCTTGATCGGCGTCCTGGCGGTGATCGCGCTATACATGCTGGTGAACATTGCCTGCCTGCGCGCGCTGGGCGTGGGCGCCCTCGGCGCCACGCTCACGCCCGCCTCCGATGTGCTGGGTCGCGCCGTCGGACCGATCGGAGCTAAGCTCGCCGCCGGCGCCGTGGCCCTTTCGGCGCTCGCCTTCCTGTCCCAGGGCATGCTCACCGGCCCGCGCGTGATCTACGCCATGGCCAGGGACGGCCTCTTCTTCCGCGCCGCCGCCGGCGTGGGGGCCACGAGCCGGGCGCCTGCCGTCGCCATTCTCATCCTGGCGGCGTGGACCGGCGCGCTGGCGCTCAGCGGCAGCTATGAGCACATCCTCTCCTATGTCATCGCCATGAACTTCCTCTTCTTCGGGATTTCGGCCTCGACCCTGTTCATCCTGCGCGCCCGCGGGGTTGGAGATGGAGGCTTTCGCGCGCCGCTTCACCCTTGGAGCACCGGCCTCTTCATCCTGGCCTGCGCGGTGGTGGTGGCCAATGCGTTCTGGTCGTTCCCTATCGACAGCCTGATCGGCTACGCCATCATGATCGCCGGGCTCCCGCCGTATCTCTACTGGCGGGCGCGTTCGCGCGCGACCGCAAATCCCCGCGCCTAGCCGCGCCAACACGGAGCCAAACGCCGAAGCGCCATGGATGATCTGAACAGTTCGCGGCGCGCGCGCGCCGTCGCTTCCGACTATATGCATTTCGCCAAGCTGAACGTGGGCGCGAGGTTCAATCTCGCCACCAGCGGCGTCGCCGACTGCGTCCTCGCCGACATCGCCCCCAGCGCAGCCGACCTCGTGCTGCACGACGGCGCGGGTTACGGCTGGCCGACGCTCAGCGAGACGATCGCCGAGCGGTTCTGCGTCGATCCGGCCTGCGTGGTCATTCCGGGCGGCGGCTGCTCCTTCGCCAATCACCTGGCCATGGCCGCGCTGGTGACGCCCGGCGACGAGGCGCTGGTCGAGACGCCCGGCTATGAACTGCTGGCCTCAACCCTCAGCTATCTTGGCGCGAGCGTGCGCACATTCGAGCGCGCGCCGGGGTCGGGCTGGAAGTTGGATGCGGCGGCGGTCGCGGCGCGGATTTCCCCCGCCACCCGGCTTGTGGTCGCCACCAACCTGCACAATCCGTCCGGCGCCCCCGCCGAAGAGGGCCACATCGCGGCCCTGGCCAGCGCCGCGCCGCACCTTTTGGTTGACGAGGTCTATCTCGAACTAACCTTCGGCGAGGGGGTCGCGCGCACCGCCTTCAAGGAAGACGGGAATATCGTCGTCACCAGCAGCCTCACCAAGGCCTACGGCCTTTCCGGGCTGCGCTGCGGCTGGATACTGGCGCCCCGACCTCTGGCCGAGCGCATGCGCCGGCTCAACGACCTCTTCGGCGTCAAGCCAGCGCACATCGCCGAGCGCCTGGCTGTCGTGGCGTTCGGCCGCCTTCCGGCTCTGCGAGCGAGAGCGGATGCGCTGATCGGACCCAACCGCGCGGCCTATCGCGAGATCCTCGGCGATCATCCGGCGCTCGATCAGACCGTGTTCGACCAGGGAACCACCGTCTTTCCGCGCCTGCGCCGCGGCGACGGCGACGGCTTCCTGCGACGGCTGACCGAAAAGTTCGAGACAAGTATCGGGCCGGGCCGGTATTTTGGACGACCGGATCATATTCGCATCGGTTTGGGGGGCGATCCGGCGGTCACCCGCGAGGGGCTCGCTCGCATCGCCGAGGCGCTCCAGACGGGAGACTGACCAATGGTCCGGGATGTCGAAGTCCTGATCTCAGGCGCCGGTCCCACAGGCCTGGCGTTGGCCCTTTGGCTCACCCACCTCGGAGTCAAAGTCCGTATCATCGACAAGTCGCCCCACCGGGCCGACACCTCCCGCGCCCTGGTCACCCATGCGCGGACCCTGGAGCTCTACGACCAGCTTGGCATCGCCGAGGATGTGGTCGCTCGCGGGCAGAAATTCGAAGGCGTGCGGATGTGGGCCAAGGGCGTCGAGCGCGCCAGGGCGGATCTGGGCGACATGGGCGCGGGGATCAGTCCGTTTCCCTTCGCCCTCATGTTTCCGCAGGACGAGCATGAGCTGCTGCTGATCGAACATCTCAAGCGGGTGGGCGTCGCCGTGGAGCGGCCGGTCGAACTCAGGGATTTTCGGCAGGGCGACGGCGGGGTGATCGCGCGGCTCGCCAGCCCCGCTGGCGGCGAGGAGCGAGTTGAGGCGAGGTTCCTGGCGGGATGTGACGGCGCCCATTCCACCGTGCGAACTACAATCGCCGCGGGGTTTCCAGGCGGCGAGTATTCGCGAATGTTCTACGTCGCCGACGTCGTGGCCAGCGGACCGGTGATGAACGGAGACCTCAACCTCGCCCTCGACGCAGGCGATTTCCTGGCCATATTCCCGATGAAGGGCGACGGTCGCGCGCGCCTGGTGGGCGACATCGAACATGCGGGCGGCGACACGCTCACTTTCGATGATGTCAGTCACAAGGCGATCGAACGCCTGGGCGTCCGGGTCGAGCGGGTCAACTGGTTCTCGTCCTATCGCGTGCACCACAGGGTGGCGGCGACCTGGAGGTCCGGTTCAGCCTTCCTGCTGGGCGACGCGGCCCATATCCACAGCCCCGTCGGCGGTCAGGGCATGAACACGGGTATCGGCGACGCGATCAACTTGGCGTGGAAGCTGGCGGCGGTGATCAAGGGCGGGGCCAGCGACGCCCTGCTGGACACCTATCAGAGCGAACGCATCGCTTTCGCCCGCAGGCTGGTGGCGACCACTGACCGGGCATTCCAGACCGTGAGCCGCGATGATCCCGTTGCGCGATTCACGCGTCTATCCGTGGCCCCGACGATGCTGCCGGTCCTGCTTCGCCTGCCCGTTTTCAGGCGGCTGATGTTCCTCACGGTGTCGCAGACGGGGATCGACTACAGGGGCAAGGGCCTGGCGCAGGGGTCGGCGGGACGCGTCGCCGGCGGCGACCGGCTGCCATGGGTCGAGGGGGGAGATAACTTCGCGCCCCTGCGGACCTTGGGTTGGCACGTCCAGGTTCACGGCGCGACCGAGGCCGGGGTCGCGGAAGCCTGCGCCGATGCGGGGCTCGAGCTCGCGCGCTTCGACTGGAGCGAGGCCGCCGGCCGGGCGGGGTTCAAGGAAGGGGCCTTTCACCTTGTGCGCCCGGACGGTTACGTGGCGCTGGTCGCCGAGCGCGATGCGGCCAGCGCGCTCTCCGCCTTCCAGGCGCGTTTCAAGCTGAATTTCCGAGAGCCGGTCAGGCGGGTTCCGTAAGGGCCTCCAGGGAGATACGGCCGGTTTCCGGCACCATCAGCCAGGTGCACAGGGCGCCCACGACGGCGATGGCCGCAATCACCCAATAGGCGGCCGATTGGCCCATGCTCTTGAACAGCATCGGGAAGAAGAAGGCGCTGATCGAAGCGCCTATGCGTCCCCCCGCCACGGTGATGCTCTGGGCGACGCTGCGGATGCGCGTGGGCGCCAGCTCGACGCCAAGTATGCCCGCGCCCGAGACCAGTCCGGGGCCGGTGGCGGCGACGTTGAACAGGCCGAAGACGAGGAAGCCCAGAATGGGCGTGGCCGCCAGCCGAGATTGCATAAGGGCGAAGATGGCCACCAGCGCCGCTGCGATGAGAAAGCCCCAAGCCTGCAACGGTTTGCGCCCGATCCGATCGATAACGAAGATCGAGCCGAGGACCGAGGCGGGCAGGATGAAGAAGACCTGCAGCAGGATCTGGAAATGGGTCGCGCTCAAGCCGAGGCTCTTGGCGGTCAGATTGGGTCCGAACAGGATGCTGCCGTAGACGACCAAATCGTAGAGCATCCACAGCAGGGCGGCCGAGAGGATCGCGCGCCTGTGTTGGGCGAGCACCGTCCAGAACGCCCGCACGTCGCGGCTTGGCGCGGCGACGGCTTCGCCGGTGATGGTCATCATCACCTTGGCCGCCTCCGCGCCCCGACCTGCCTGCCGGGCGAGATAGCGCGCCGTCTCGGGCATGCGGCGGCGCAGATAGAGCACGCCGAGTGCCGGGACGGCGCCGCCGGCGAGCACGATCCGCCATTCAAGGTCGGGCGCGACGCCGAGGGCGTCCAGCAACAGCTTGAAGAGCCCGGCGGCCAGGGCGCCGACCGGCCACATGGTGCCGAAGCCGAGCCCGAGCGCTCGCCCGCGGTCCTTGCGATTGGCGTGCTCGGCCATGATCATCGGCGAGAGCACATAGTCCGCGCCGACACCGATACCCAAAAGGAAGCGCAGAGCAATCAGCCACACGAGGCCCGGGGCGAACGCCTGGGCGACGGCGGCCACGCCCAGCACCAAGACGTCGATGCCGTAAAAGCGCTTGCGTCCCCATTGCCCCAGGATGCCGAAAGCCAGGGCGCCCGCAACCGATCCCAACAGGGCGGAGGCGGAGAGGGTCGCGCTCTGAAGGTCGGTCAAGGTGATGTGGCCGAAGGACGCCAGAACCTCCGGCAGAACGAGACTCAGGCACGAGATGTCATAGCCGTCGCAAAAGACGCCAAGGCCCGTGGTGAGCGTCGCCAGCCAGTGAAACGAGGCGAACTTCTGTTCGTCGATCGCGGCAAATTCGCCTTCAGCCACCCCAGTCGTCTCCACTCACCAAGTTGATCGCAGGGCGCCGGCGGCCACGCTGGAGCCCGCCATGTCCCACGCCATCAGGTTTGCGGGCATGGCGGCGAGGGGCTTGGCCGCGGCCGGCCACGCGGGCGTGAACGCGGCGTATCGGATATCGAGCGACCCATGCCCGATCGGCTGGAAGCTGATCGTCAGCCCCTTCGATGCGCTCCAGATGAAGTGCGTCCACTTGCCGGGCTCGGCCAGCATCGGCGCGGGCATTCCCTGAGCTGTTCCGCCTCTGATGACCGCGTCGGTCTTCAAATCGAGGTGTAGCGTCGCGCGAGGGTCGGCGGCGACACTGACGTTGACGGCGCCGTCCGCCGCCCTGGTCACTTCGATCTCCGGCGCCGGCACAGGCGCGGGAATCGCCGGGGCCGCCCACAGTGGCCTCTGGAAGGTGGGAAAATCCACATGGCGCACCTTGCCGCCGTCGGCAGTGAGTATCGCATTCGTCCATGGGTCGGGCTCGACCGGGCTGGCGCGCCAGGCGTGGCCGCCGCTCTCATCGACGACGTAGAGCGGCTCGGCGACGCGTGGATGACGTGGCGTCCAGGGATTGGTGAAGTGCAGCCACAGCGAAATCCCCAGCGCGCCGGTGAGCGCGAGCGCCGCCAGGCTGATGCTGGCTGTTCGTGAGCCGCGCCTTGGCCACAGCAACGGCCATAACGTCAGGGCTGCGAGCCATATCGGAAGGCCCGGCGCCTCAGGCAGGTCCATGGCCTGAAGCAAGCTGTGGATGAGGCTGCCGCTCCAAACGACGGCGAGGGCCATGATCACGAGCGCGGCCGTCCAGCGCAGCCACGCCGGCGCCCGCTGAGTGGGGGCGACCAGATGGGCGATCACGGCGGCGGCCGCGAGCGGCCACGCGATCACGTAGGCGGTCGTCGGCGCGAGGACCTGAAGGACGAGCGCCATCAGCAGGGCGACAACGAGAAGTCCGATCCAGGCGCCGGTGAAGGTCGCACCGCGACCCAGCAGCATCACGCTCAACACCAGCACGATCGCGCCCTCGACGAGCGCGGTCACGTCGAGACCGCCGAACGCGGACGCGGCCAACGCCCCGGCGATGGCGACGAGGGCCGCCGCCAGGCGCGACTCGCCGAGCGAGCGGGCGAACAGGGTGAGCAGAACGGCCGCGAGACCGGCCAGCGCCATGGCCG
>Ga0302314_10011778_pt1 | contig 15217 bp, 14 predicted proteins | sample III_Palsa_N2_3_FD_200533 | JGI IMG/M metagenome (GOLD analysis project Ga0302314, IMG submission 200533) | Peat permafrost microbial communities from Stordalen Mire near Abisko, Sweden - III_Palsa_N2_3 | ecosystem: Environmental > Terrestrial > Soil > Palsa > Peat permafrost | place: Sweden...
GGCGCTGGGGCGCTCGAAGATCCCCATCGTCCGGTCGCCCTGGACGTTGCTGTGTCCGCGCACCGGGCAGACGCCGGCGCCGGGGCGGCCCACATTGCCGCGCAGCAGCAGGAAGTTGACCACCTCGCGGATGGTCGGCACGGAGTGCTTGTGCTGGGTCAGCCCCATCGCCCAGCAGACGATGACCTTCTCCGACGTGAGGACCAGCTCGGCCAGTTCGCGGATCTGCGACTCCGGCAGGCCGGTGGCGGCCAGTACCGCGTCCCAGTCGGTGGTCCGGGCGTCGTCGGCGAACTCGGTGAAGCCGTGGCAGTGCTCGTCGATGAAGGCGCGGTCCAGGACTGTGCCCGGGGCCTTCTCCTCGGCCTCCAGCAGCAGCAGGTTGAGCGCCCGGAACAGGGCCAGGTCGCCGCCGAGGCGGATCTGCAGGAACAGGTCGGTCAGCTTGGTCCCGGGGCCGACCAGGCCGCGGGCGTTCTGCGGGTTCTTGAACCGCTCCAGGCCGGCCTCGGGCAGCGGGTTGACGCTGACGATCCGCGCCCCGGCCCGCTTGGCGCGCTCCAGCGCCGACAGCATCCGGGGGTGGTTGGTGCCCGGGTTCTGCCCGGCGACGATGATCAGGTCGGCCTGGTAGAGGTCCTTCAGCTGGACACTGCCCTTGCCGATGCCGATGGTCTCGGTCAGCGCCGAACCGGAGGATTCGTGGCACATGTTGGAGCAGTCCGGCAGGTTGTTGGTGCCGAACTGGCGGGCGAACAGCTGGAGCGCGAAGGCGGCCTCGTTGCTGGTCCGGCCGGAGGTGTAGAAGGCGGCGGCGTCCGGGGTGTCCAGCGCCCGCAGTTCGGCCGCGACCAGCTCCAGCGCGGCGTCCCAGCTGATCGGGGTGTAGTGGGTTGCGCCCTCGTCCAGCAGCATCGGGGTGGTCAACCGCCCCTGCTGGCCCAGCCAGTAGCCGGAGCGTTCGGTCAGGTCGGCGATCGGGTGCTCGGCGAAGAACTCCGGGCCGATCCGGCGCAGCGTGGCCTCCTCGGCCACCGCCTTTGCGCCGTTCTCGCAGAACTCGGCGGTGTGGGTGTGATCCGGCTCCGGCCAGGCGCAGCCGGGGCAGTCGAAGCCGTCCGGCTGGTTGAGCTTGAGCAGGGTGCGGACCGAGCGGACCGCGCCCATCTGCGCGGCGGCGATCTGCGTGGTGTGCAGCAGCGCCGGTATGCCGGCCGCCGCATGCTTGGGCGCGGTCACCTCGGGTGCGTCCTGTGCCGGGTCCGTCTCCGGTGCCTGCCTGGCCATGTCTCCTGCACCTCCGGTCGTGGACGGAACGGGCCCCGTCGCCCGGTCCGTCCGCCTGCTGGCTACCTGCGTGCCTGTCTGCCGCAGTCGAGCAGCCCAGCTCTACCTGGCATCCTCGCACTCGGACGGCTCGGCGACGAGGTCGAGCACCGGCAGCAGGCCGTCCGGGCGCTCGGCCACCGGCAGCCCGGCCACCTCGTAGAAGGGGCAGCCCAGCGCCATCGCCCCACCGTCGTCCGGGCGGTGGTCGCCCACCATCAGCACCTCGGCCGGGGACCGTCCCAGCCGCCCGCAGGCGGTCCGGAAGATCAGCGGATCGGGCTTGGACACGCCCAGTTCGAAGGACAGCACGAAGGCGTCCACCAGCTGGTCCAGGCCGCTGCGGACGAAGATCGGCCGCAGATCCCAGCCGATGTTGCTGACCACGGCCACCGGGACGGCGCGCCGCCGCAGCTCCTTGAGCACCGGCTCGGCGTCCCGGTAGGGCTGCCAGGCGTCGGGGGCCAGGTGCCGCTGGTACAGCCGGTCCGCCAGCGCGTCCACCCGCTCCGGGCCCACGGTCGGCAGCAGCGCGGCCCGGGTCTGCGCGGTGTACGCCTCGCGGTGCCGCTCGGCGCTGGTGTCGCGCTCGTCCCAGCCGGTGGGCGGGCGCAGCGGCTGCGGACCGCCGGGCTGCGCCCCGGCCTCGGCCAGCCGTTGGACGGCCGAGGCACGCTCGTCGGGGCCCACGCCGGGGTTGAGGGCGTCGAGGCCCGGAGTGTCGAGGCCCGGAGTGTCGAGGCTCAGGGTGTCGAACCAGTCGGCCACGGACTCGATGTGGAAGAGAGTCCCGGAAAAGTCGAACATCACACCACGAATCATGCGTTCGATCCTGCCATGGGCCGCTGTGCCGGGGCTGGGTGGTGCCCGGAGGTGGTGTGGACGGCGGCTCAGCGGGAATACCCGGCAGCAGGTTCGGTTGGTGAGGTGTGGACCCGTACTCCGCTCGTACTCCGCCCAGGCACCGCCCGGTCGGACCGGTGGGGATCGTGCCCTGCTGGGAACCTTGCTTCGTTCATGCGGACCCAACCTGTTCGCCCGCCCATTCTCCCCGGAGGTCCCTCAGTGAGCAGCAGCCTGGATGATTGGAAGCACTGGCGCGACGATCGGGTGGTGACCGCCAGGGCCCCGCACGGGCCGCTGGCGCTCACCGGTACGCACTGGCTGGCCGATCTGCGCGGCGGTGTCCCGGGGGTGCCGGGGCGATGGGAGCGGCAGGGCAACTGCGTCATCCTGACCGCCGCCCGGCACGACGGGCTTGAGGTCGACAGCGTCGCGCTGGACGGCCCGGTGCGCCTCTGTCCGGACACCGCTCCGAAGCCCTCGGTCATCACCCATGGCGGGCGGCTGCTGGTCCTCATCCTGCGCGAGGGCGAGTACGCGGTACGCATCTTCGACCCGGCCTCGCAGTCCCGGGCCGTGTTCGCGGGCATCGACGCCCATCCGTACGACGAGCAGTGGACCCTCCCGGCGCGGTTCACCCCCTTCGCCACCCCGCGCACGGTCACGGTGCCCAACGCCGACGGCCGCGAGCGCGGGTTGGCGCTGGCCGGGGCGGTGACGTTCACCCCGCCCCCGGTGACCGGCCCGGACGGCGCGGAGGGCCAGGGCGCGGGCGGGCAGGGCGCGGGCGGCGAGTGCACGCTCCAGGTCAGCCAGGCCGAGGACGGCTCGCTCAGCGCGGTCTTCGCGGATGCCTCCAGCGGGCGGGGAACCTTCCGGTTCCGCTTCGTCTCGCTGCCCGCGCCCGGCCCGGACGGGTCGACGGTGCTCGACTTCAACCGCGCCTACTTGCCGCCGTGCGCCTTCGCCGACCACTTCATCTGTCCGTTGCCGCCGGCGGGCAACAAGCTGGAGTCCGCCGTCCCGGCAGGGGAGACCCGGATCCTTCAGCACTGATCCTTGAGCACTGAACGGGGGCACTGAACGGGGGCGCGGGGCCCGGGGCGTGGGGCCCGGGGCCGGGGCGGGCGGGGCTGAGCGGGGCGGGCGGGAACGGGGCTGGGAAAGCAGGGGCGGAAGGGGGCGCTGAGTGGGCAGACTGCGGGCATGAGCGATCCACGGCGTTCCGCGGCCGGTCCCGACTTCCTCACCAAGCCCGTGCTGACGGGCGATCTGGTCACGCTCCGCTGTGTCACGGCGTCCGACCTGCCGGCCCTGCGCGGCCTGTGGGAGGACGCCGAGATCCGTCGGCTGACCGGCAGCCACCCCGGTGAACCGGCCGACGAGGCCAGACTGCACGCCTGGTACGCCACCCGGGTCGGCCAGGACGACCGCCTGGACCTGGCCGTGGTCGACAACGCGACCGGCGCGGTCGTGGGTGAGACCGCACTGAACGGGTGGGACGCCGACAACGAGAGCTGTACTTTCCGGATCGCGCTGCTGCCGGGCCACCACGGTCGCGGCCTGGGCACCGAGGCCACCCGGCTGATCTGCGGCCACGGTTTCGAGAAGCTCGGCCTGCACCGGATCTCACTGGAGGTGTTCACCTTCAATCCGCGCGCCAGGCGGTGCTACGAGAAGGCCGGTTTCGTGGCCGAGGGCACCCTGCGGGAGACCCTGAGCTGGCAGGGGACCTGGGTGGACGCCACGCTGATGTCCATCCTGGCGGGGGAGTGGGAGCGGCACGGTGGCAGACCGGAGCGCGGCCGACGAGAATAGTGCCGCTGGTGCGCCCTTCGCCCCTTTCGCCAGAGTGTGTCCCGATGACGTCCGGATGGCGGGCAGCGCTGGACGTCACAAGCCTCGGTTGATATACATCGGAGCTCTTAGCGACGGTGGACGACCGGACCGTCTCGATCGCAAAGGTGGTGATGGCAGGTGCGATTCCTGCGTGTGGGACCTCTGGGAGCGGAGCGGCCCGTGCTCCTGGCCGAGGACGAGACGACCGGCTACGACCTCTCGCAGGTCACCGGGGACATCGACGGGCCTTTCCTGGAAAGGCTGTTGGACGGCGCGGGGGCTGAGCTCGCGGCCCTGGCCGGGCGGGGCGGGCTGCCGCTGCTGGAACTCGCCGGGCAGCGCCTCGGCGCGCCGGTGGCCCGGCCCGGCAAGGTGGTCTGCGTCGGGCTCAACTACCGCGACCACGCGATCGAGAGCGGGCAGCCGCTGCCGGACGAGCCGGTGCTGTTCATGAAGGCGCCCAATACCGTGATCGGTCCCGACGACGAGGTGCGGATCCCGAGGAACAGCGAAAAGACGGACTACGAGGCCGAGTTGGCGGTGGTCATCGGCCGCACCGCCCGCTACCTGGACTCGCCGCAGGACGCGGCCTCGGTCATCGCCGGTTACGCGGTCAGCAACGACGTCTCCGAGCGTGAGTACCAGTTGGAGCGCGGCGGTACCTGGGACAAGGGCAAGTCCTGCGAGACCTTCAACCCGATCGGCCCGTGGCTGGTCAGCCCGGACGAGGTGGGCGACCCGCAGCGGCTGCGGCTGCGGACCACCGTCAACGGCGAGGTCCGGCAGGACGGCAGCACCGCTGAGATGATCTTCGCGGTCGACCATGTGGTCTGGTACATCAGCCAGTTCATGGTGCTGGAGCCGGGCGACGTGATCAACACGGGCACCCCGGCCGGGGTCGCCATGGGCCTGCCCGGCAAGCCGTACCTGCGGCCGGGCGACGTCATGGAGTTGGAGATCGACGGCCTCGGGCGGCAGCGGCAGGTGCTCGGCCAGGCCTGACGCGACCCGCTCGGCACCAGGCTCGGTACCAGGGGTGAGGACGGCGGCCCGGATGCACCCGCATCCGGGCCGCCGTTCGGTCCATCCAGTCTATTGGAGGATCAACCAAAATAGGCGATACATCGGATGTCTTGCTCTGTCAGCTGGGTGACTGGCCGGTAGCATCCGCTCCGGCGTCGGTGCCGAGCAGCAGCGCGCCCAGGCGGGCGATCAGCTGCGCGCCCGGGCCGGTCCCGGCGCCCCCCGCGACCATGCCGCGGAGCACCCGCTCGGTCTGCGGGTCGTGCAGCGCCGCCGCGGCGAACATCACCACGAACTCGTCGACCAGCCAGTCCCGCAGCTCGGCCGCGGTCCCCGCACCGCGCCGGACGGCCTGCCCGGACTCCTCGCCGTTCGGCTGCGGGGCGTTCAGTTGCGGGGCGTTCGACTGCGGCTCCCGGCGGTTGTCGTCCAGCCAGGTCAGCGCCGCCACCTCGACCACCGATATCCACGCCCGCACCAGCAGCGTCAGCCGCGGGCCCGGGCGGTCCACGCCCAGTTGGTCGATGATGCTGCCGTAGGCGGCCCGGCGGACCTCGTCCACGATCGCCGTGGTCCGCTCGTTCTCCGCCACCGAACCGCCGCGCAGCAGCGCACCGTACCCGGCGGCGTGCTCGCCGACGAAGGCGAAGTAGCGGTCCAGGACATGGCCGAGCCGCTCGGTCGGAGTGCCGCGTACCGGCTCCACGAAGCGGGACGCCAGCTCCGAGGCCGCGGTGCGTAGCGCGGCCTCGTACAACTGCTGCTTGCCGCCCGGGAAGTAGCGGTAGACCAGCGGGCGGGACGCCTCGGCCGCGGCGGCCACGTCGTCCAGCGAGACCTCCTCCGGCGCGCGCCTGCTGAACAGCTCCAGTGCGACCGCGATCAGCTGCTCCCGGCGCTGCTCCACCGGCAGCCGCCGGTAGGGCCCGCGCCGCGCTCTCGGCGCGCGGGCGGCGGGCGCCGACGCGTCGACCGGGGGTGCGGCGGGCACGGGATCTGCGATGCGGGCGTCCATGCGCTCACCCTACGTGCCGCTCGGCCCGCCCCGGAGGCTGGTCCGGCAGAGGCCGGCAGAGGCCGGGGCGGACCGGGAGCGGACCGGGGACGGGCCGGGGGTTCAGAGCAGGCCGGAGCGGCGCCAGGCGGCGCGATCCATGGCGCTGTGGATGACGCCGATCTCCCGCAGGAACGAGGTCAGCTTCTCCGCGGACCAGCGCATGGTCTCCTGGCGGTGGGCGCTCTGCCGGGCCTGCCGCTGAGCCTCCGCCACGTCCAGGCCCACCGCGGCGTACACGCCCGGGTGGATCAGCGCCCGGGCGACCACCACCGAGGCCTCGCCGGAGATGGTGCGGGTCACCTGCCGTTCCCAGGCCGGGCAGGTGGCCATCTGTCGGCGCAACTCCTCACGGGCGTACCGGACGTGCCTGGCCTCCTCGACCACATGGATCCGGGTGATGCCCTGGACCAGCGGCTGCACGCTCGGGTCGGCGAAGGTCAACCGCTGGAAGCGGTCGAGTATCTCCTCGACCAGCAGCGTGGCGGTGAACGCGCCGGGGGTGGTGGCGGTGGTCTTCAGCACCCGTCCGAGGAACCGGGTGACCCCGCCCGGGCCGTAGTACGGGGTGCCCACCTTCTCCACCGCGCGGGCGAACATCCGCGAGTGCCGGCACTCGTCGGCCATCTCGGTGAGCGCGTAGGTGACATGGCTGCTGCGCGGGTCCAGGTCGTAGATGTGCCGGGTGAGCAGCTGCATCAGGATGATCTCGAACCACACCCCGGCCGAGGCCATGCTGGCGAACTCGTGCTTGGACAGCTCGATCCGCTGCTCCTCGCTCATCCCCCGCCACAGCGGTGTCCCGTAGAGCGAGACCAACTGCTCCGGCACGAACCACTTGCCGGGCTCCAGCGGCGCGTCCCAGTCCAACTCGGTGTCGGGATCGTGCGAGTGCTTCGCCGAGGCCTCCAGCAGCCGGTCGGCCACCTGCTCGCGGTCCTTCAACAGTGCTGTTCCGCCTCGGTGTTCCATTCCCGCCTCCTCCGGTTGCCGCGCCACGGGCGCGCGGGCACGACAGTGCCTGCTCTTATGAGACTCCATGTCAGCAAGGACGTCAATCCCCTGCCCGACCACACTCCCGCCACTTGACTGGGAGAAGGGCGAGTCGGGATCGGGCGGCCTTCGGCCGGGCAGCAGAATGGGGCCATGACGACGGCAGACCCGGTGGATCCGGCAGACCCCAAGACCTCTGACGGTCCGGCGGGCATCGCGGGACGCACGGGCATCTCGGGACGCACGGGTCCGGTCGCGGACCGGGAGCAGGCGGACCCGGAGCCCGCAGGCCGGGAGCTCGCAGGCCCGGAGCCCGCAGGCCCGGAGCCCACGGACCGGGAGCCCGCGGCTCCGCACGGGGCGACCCCGGTGCCGCGTCCACCGCGCCCGCGCGTGCTGCGGGCCGCCCTCGCGGTGCTGCGCTACCTGCGGTCCGCCCCCGGGACCTTCATCTGGATGGCGATCCTCGGCGTCAACACCTTCCTCCTGGTCCGGATGTCGCCCAGGTTCCGCAGGTACTTCCTGATCACCCACAGCACCAACCTGGCCGAGCTGGGCCACCATCCGGTCAAGGTGCTCATCGCCAGCGCGTTCTGGACCGAGACCCCGAGCTTCCTGTTCTGGTTGGTGCTGTTCAACCTGTTCAGCGTGCCGGTGGAACGCTGGCTGGGCACCCTGCGCTGGCTCGGCGTGGTCGCCCTGGCGCACATCCTGGCGACCCTGGTCAGCGAGGGCGCGGTGGCCTACCTCATCGACGCCGGGGACCTCCCCTACCGGACCAAGCACACCATCGACATCGGCGTCAGCTACGGGCTGTCCGGCGCGGTCGGCATACTCACCTGGTTCCTCGCCCGCCCGCTGCGCTGGTACTACCTGGGCGCGGCAAGTGTCTTCTACCTGCTGCTGTTCAGCCTGTCATTCAACTTCACCAACCTCGGCCACCTGACCGCCTTCCTGATCGGCGTCGGCAGCTACGCGCTCTCCGTCGGCGTCCCCGGCGGCAACTGGAAACCCCGGAGTCCGCTGCTCAGGAGACCGCGCAGGCCTGTCGCCACGCCACGGGGGTAGGCCAGGATGGCTCCATGGCTACCACCACACCCTCACGCAGCCCCCGGCAGATCGCCGACGCCTACCTCGACGCACTGGTCGCCCACAACCCGGGCACCGCGGCGAGCCTCGGTCTCAACCTGGACGACGATCGCCAGCCCGACCTCTCCCCGGAGGGATTCGAAGCGGAGGCCGAACTCGGTCGGCAGGCGCTGGCCGAACTCGACGCGGTGACCGGCGGAGCCGAACCGGCGGACCCCGCCGAGGCCGCCTGCGCCGGACTGCTCCGCGAACGCCTCACCGCACTGCTCGCCTGCCACGACGCCGGGGACCACTTCCACGCGCTCAGCAACATTCCCTGCCCCGTTCTTGAGGTCCGCTCGATCTTCACCATCATGCCCACCGCCACTGACAAGGACTGGTCGGTGGTGGCCGGGCGGCTGCGCAACGCCGCCGGAGCGCTCCAGGGCTACCGGCGGACGCTGGAGGAGGGCGTGCGCCGAGGGCTGTTCTCCGGGCCCCGGCAGGTGGAGACCGTGGTCAGCCAGGTCGGCAGCTGGGCCGACACCCCCGAGCAGCCCGGCTGGTTCGCCCGCTTCGTCGCGGACGGGCCGCAGGCACTGCGCCCGGAGCTGGACGCCGCCGCCGGGCAGGCCGCCGTGGCCGCCGCCGAGTTCCGCGACTGGCTCCGGGACGAGTACGGCCCCGCCGCCGCGGGCGCGTCCGACATCGCCGGGCGCGAGCTCTACCTGCGCAGTGCCCGCGCCAACACCGGCGCGGACCTGGACCTGGACGAGGCCTACAGCTGGGCCTGGGGCGAGTTCGCCCGGCTGGACGCCGAGATGCGCGAGGCCGCCGAACTGGTGCTCCCCGGCGCCACCCCGATGGAGGCGGTGGCCCAGCTGGAGGAGCACGGCCACAGCATCAAGGGCGTCGACGGCATCCGGGACTACCTCCAGCAGGTGATGGACCAGGCCATCGTGGCCCTCGACGGCACCCACTTCGACCTTGACGGTCCGCTGCGCGAGGTCGAGGCGATGATCGCGCCCGAAGGCAGCGCCGCCGCGCCGTACTACACCCGGCCCAGCCTGGACTTCACCCGCCCGGGCCGGACCTGGCTGCCCACGCTCGGCCGGGAGGACTTCCCGACCTGGCAGATCGTCAGCACCTGGTACCACGAGGGCGTCCCCGGCCACCACCTGCACCTCGCCCAGCGGATGCGCTGCGCGGACCAGCTCTCGCGCTACCAGACCACCATCGGCGGCGTCAGCGCCGAGATCGAGGGCTGGGCGCTGTACGCCGAGCGGCTCATGGACGAACTGGGCTTCTTCACCGACCCCGGCCAGCGACTCGGCTTCCTGGACGAGCAGATGCTGCGCACCATCCGGGTCATCATCGACATCGGCATGCACCTGGAGCTGGAGATCCCGGCGGAGTCGCCGTTCCACCCGGGCGAGCGCTGGACGCCGGAGCTGGGAGGCGAGTTCTTCGCCGCCTACAACGGCAGCCCGGCCGAGCTGCGGGAGAGCGAGATCATCCGCTACCTGGGGTGGCCCGGCCAGGCCATCGGCTACAAGCTGGGCGAGCGGGCCTGGCTGCGCGGCCGGGAGGCCGCCCGAGCGGCCCACGGGGACGACTTCGACCTCAAGGCCTGGCACATGAAGGCGCTGTCGCAGGGGGCCTTCGGGCTCGACGAACTGACGGCCCGACTCTCCGCACTCTGAGTGTCCGCGCTCTGAGCGAGTCCGTCCGGACGCTGGGCCCCCAGTGTCCGGACGGCCCCGGCTGCGGCCCTGCGGCGGGTCAGCCCGCCGAGCCGATCAGGGCCATGTGCACCAGCCAGACCACCACCAGTACCGTCGCCGCCAGCAGGTAGGTCCGCAGGACCGCCATGCCGACCCGGTGCCCGGTGGAGAACACCGGCCGGGCCAGCGTCTCCAGCGGCGGCATCCGCCAGTCCTCCTTGCCGGTCCGGTCGATCGGCTCGACCAGCTGACCGCGCCGTCGCCACAGCCGGACCCCGGCCAGCAGCAGTCCGGCCGCCCCCGACGCCCCGAGGATGTCGAAGATCGCCCCGGCGGTGATGTCGGGGAAGACCACCGACGCGGTCAGCACCAGCGACAGCGCCACCAGCACGCCCACCACCAGCGAGGTGAAGGCGTTGGTGCGGCGGCCGTTGGCCCACGGGCCGAGCACCTCGCGGTCGTTGCACAGCATCAGCAGGTACACCGAGGCGGACGGCAGCAGCACCCCGGCCAGCGCCTGCACGCCCATGGTGAGCAGGCCCAGCGGCGATCCGGGAATCAGCACGATCACCGCGGCCACCAGCACCAGTCCGGCGTAGACGGCGTAGAAGCCCTTCGCGCCCTCGACGCCCCGGTGCAGCGAGTGCTTGATCCCGAAGACGTCGCCGATGGCGTAGGCGGTGGACAGCGAGACCGCGAACGCGCCAATGATCGAGGCGTCGAGCAGGGCGATGGCGAACAGCACCCCGGCCGCGTGGCCCGCGTGCGCGGCGATGCCATGGGCCAGCCCGCCGGCGTCGGAGAAGTTACCGAAGCCCCTGGTCCCGGCGAAGGCGGCGGTGGAGATGCCCATGACCGCGGCCGCGCCGACGATCACGATCAGGATGCCGAGCCACAGGTCGGCCTTCTCGTACTTCATGAAGCGGGGGGTGATCCGCTTGTCGATGACGTAGGACTGCTGGAAGAAGAGCTGCCAGGGCGCGACCGTGGTCCCGACGATGCCGATGATCAGCAGCATCACCGTGGCCAACTGGCCCTTGGGGCCGGGCAGTCCGGGCAGCACGAAGGAGCGGGCCATCTGCGAGGAGGCCGGGTGGATCATCAGGTAGAGCGGGATCAGCAGCAGCGAGCCGATGCACAGCGCCATCGCGATCCGCTCGAACCGCTTGAACGAGCCGGTGAACGCGGACGCGATGATGATCGCCGCCGCCAGCAGCACCGCCGGTACCTTGGGCAGCCCCAGGTAGCCGGTGGCCAGGGTGATCCCGATGAACTCGGTGACCAGTGTCAGCGCGTTCAGCATCAGCAGGTCGATGACCGAGAACGCGCCCCAGAACTTGCCGAAGCGGCTGAAGATCAGCCGCGCGTGGCCGACCCCGGTCACCGCGCCCAGCCGCAGCACCATCTCCTGGTTGACGTACAGCACCGGGACCAGCAGCAGCAGGGTCCACATCAGGTGCGTGCCGTAGTTCTGCCCGGCCTGGCCGTAGGTGGCGAAGGCCCCCGCGTCGTTGTCGCCGACCATCACGATCAGGCCCGGGCCGACGATCGCCAGCAGGGTCTTGAGCTTGGCGGACACGCCGCTGGGCGTGTGCTCGTCGAGTCGGATGGTGCCGAACGCGCCCTGGATGTCGCCGAGGTGGGCCTCGTCGAGCACGGCGGAGCGGGCGGGGTTGGGCAGTGTGGTGGTCAGCGTGGTGGTCAGTGTGGTCTCGGTCATGACGAGCCTCCCGGCCCCCGGGCAGGGGGTGGTCGGGACACGGGGCAGCCAGCAGGCCCTGCGGGCAGGCAGGGGCGGACAGTCGAGGGCGCGCCACGACGCGGTGGTGGCGCTCTGTGGGTCGCTGTCCGGAAAGGTGCGGTTACCGCGTGCCGGATGAAAACGGGGACGGGCGGAAGTGGGGCCTATGATGGCCCGGACTACTGCTGCCGCAGTCCATGGACTTTCGCCTCCTCCCGGCCGGGACGCCATCAGCGTCAGCGGACTCGCAAGGAGCGGACCGGGCTGCTGACCCAGCGGCTCGCTCCCGGTACACCCCAACTCGTCAGAGCTTTGGCACTCCACGGCGTGATCCCCGGTAAGGGGGAAGCCACTTGGGATCACCCCTTAGGTCGGGGAGATCTGTCCTGATCCGGAGCGTCTCTCGACGGGTGGGATCAGTGGCCTGTGTCCGTGAAGACGCCTCACCGAACGAGGTGCCAGACACAAAAATAAGAACGACGTTAGTATAGCGCCTGTCGCGGACCTGCCGCACCGGACTTCGGACACACCCGATCCAAGCTCGCCAGATTCGGACCTCTGTGCTCATCCGGCGAGCGTCTTCCTCCAGTACCGGTAACCCTCCGTACGGAGGCGGCTACCGCGCCCTACGCTGTCCCTGCGCGGCCCTGGACCTCGGCCCCGCCTGCACTGCACGGCCACATGACGCAGGCCAGGCTCGGAGGAGTACAACATGGACCTCGACCTCAACTCCACTACCGGGGCGGACATCGGCGGTGACGGCGCTCCAGGCCTGGAACGCTGCCGGATCGTCAGCCCGCGCGGCGAACTCGACCTCGCCAACGCCGCTGAACTGCGCAGCAGCCTGCACGGCAGCGAGTCCGGCTGGGAGGTGCCCCGGGTCGTGGTCGACCTCACCGGGGTGACTTTCATGGACCTCAGCCCGCTGCGCGAACTGCGCGCCGCACAGACCCTGGCCCACGAGTACGGCGGCTGGCTCCGACTGGTCCACCGCAGCCCGGGCATCGACCGCCTGCTCCGCGCCACCGGCCTGAGCGCGGCCTTCCCCCGCTACGCCACCCCCGCCGACGCCCGCACCAACACCCCCACCCGCACCCGCCCCTGACTCGAGGTCAGCTTTAGCTCTCGCCCAACCCGCCGTAGTTTCAGGCGCGTTGGCGACGCCTCCGGCGCGCGGTCTCTGGTGGGTGTCAGCAGACGCCCGGCGGAGGCCCCGTGCCACCGGCGGCCCCGCCGAGGGCTGTGGCTCGACCCGTCTTGGTGGATTGGGCCGAATGGGTGGCGGCGATCAGCAGGACGCCGGTCGGTATCACGAAGATGCCGATCAGGAAGGTCGCGAAGCCCACGACGGCGGCGCAGAGCAGGGCGCCGGACAGCACCCAGGCCACCGGTAGCGCCCAACGTCGACCGCCCTGCCGCCCGGCGTACAGCACGGCGCTGACCAGGACGGCCACCAGCAGCGGGACGGCGGCCGGGAGCAGCACCAGCGGACCGTCCACGTGGTAGAGGCTGTAGTTGGGCTGGTTGCCGGGCCGGCCGGTGTCCACGGACTCGATCGGCAGCAGCAGCGCGAGGACGATCACTGCCAGTCCGCTGACCACGGCCCAGCCCGCGCAGATGTCACCGACCCAGCGGTGCTCGGTGAAGTGGCGTGCGTCCATAGGGCATCGGCCTCCGGCCAGGACGTGGGGGAGTGGGGTGAGCGACTGATTTGAGCGACTGCTCAAAAGCTAGCGCAGCCGCACGCCTGTGCCAAGACCCAGGCCCACCGGGGCACTTGCGCTGGCTCCTGACCTGGGCCTCAGCTGCACTTCTTGCGAAGTGCCCCCGGCGGGGTGCTCTTGTTCACAGTCCCCGCCTTCTCTGTGGCCCGATCACGATCGGCACGGTCCGACCCGTAGTGATATCAAGTCCGGCGAATCTTGGTATCATTTGAGTGCTGTCTCTTTTGGGTGGAGGAATCATGGCCCGTACCGTTATTGACCTGGATGACGAGAAGTTGGCCCTCGCGGCTGAGATCTTCGGGACCACGACGAAGGTCGCCACGGTCAACGCCGCTCTGGAGGACGTCATCAAGCGGCGCAAGCGTGAGTCCTTCGCGAATTGGCTCAAGGAAGGGGGCCTCCCCGACCTGACCGGCCCCGTCGACGCCACGGACGCTCCGCACCAGGCCGCATGAGCGTGCAGTATCTGCTCGACAAGTCGGCCTTTGCGCGCTGGCCCAAGCCGACCGTTGCCGCTGTCCTCGATCCGCTGTCCTCGGCGGGCCGTCTCGCGGTGTGCGGGGCGATCGAACTGGAGATCCTGCACAGCGCCCGTTCCAAGTCGGACGCGGAACGCATCACGGACGAACTCCATGGGTTCGACTGGCTCCCGACCCCGGACGAGATCTGGGACCGGGCCATAGAGGTGCAGACACTGCTCATCGCGGCTGGCAACTGGCGTGCTCTTTCCATCCCGGACCTGATCATCGCCGCCGTCGCCGAACGCCACGGTGCCACGGTGCTCCACTACGACGGCGACTACGACATGATCGCCGAGGTCACCGGCCAGTCCACCCAGTGGGTCGTGGCCGCGGGCACAGCGGACTGAAGACCACGATCGACGGCTGCGTTGTTGCGTTGATCTGGTCTGCGGCAATCCTGTTGGATGGGGAGATGGAGCGAATCGAGGCTGAGTTGTTCACCGACGGTGGCGATGCCGCTGTAGTCCGGCTACCCGGGCGGCGCTTCCCCGGTTTCGTGATCCAAGGCGACTCGCTGTCAGTGATTCGTGGTGACATAGCCGAGTTGAGAGACGCTTGTGGTCGCGGCGAAGTGGGTGAAGCGCGAGAGCTCGCGGAACTTTTGCTTGGCGACTTCGACAACCTGTTGCAGCGGTATACCGCTGCTCTGTCGAGTCACGGGATCCCTCGGCCCTTTTGAGGTCGACTCCCGGCCTGGCAGGCAAGCGAATGAGGCCTTGCTCGCGCGTCCCAAATCCGACGGTGCTGTCGGAGACCGGACATGCGAAACGGGCGCGGACACTGTAGATGTCCACGCCCGTTCTCAAGCACTTCTGGCGTCCATCGTGGTGCTGGACCACGGATGGATGCACCGAAGTGCCCCCGGTAGGATTCGAACCTACGCACCCGCCTCCGGAGGGCGGTGCTCTATCCCCTGAGCTACGGGGGCCTGCCTTGCAACAGGCAGAACACTACCAGCCCGGACGTGGTGGTTGTGCACCGGTTTTGGCTTCGGGGGTGTCGGGGGATGCGGCGGAAGTGGGGAAAGTGCGGACGGGGAGTCACGAATTCGCCTACCCTCAGTGATGTGTCCGGCGTCTCGGGGCGGGTCCTGGTTGTCGATGACAGCGAGGTGATTCGCCAGCTGATCAGGGTCAACCTGGAACTTGAGGGTTTCGAGGTGGTGACCGCCGCCGACGGCGCTGAGTGCCTGGAGATCGTGCACCAGGTACAGCCGGACGTGATCACTCTCGACGTGGTCATGCCGAGGCTGGACGGGTTGCGTACCGCCGCGCGGCTGCGGGCGGACGCGCGGACCGCGCACTATCCGATCGCCATTGTCAGCGCCTGTAGCCCGGTCGACCTTGAGCGCGGGGCGCTGG
>Ga0302314_10011779_pt1 | contig 15216 bp, 10 predicted proteins | sample III_Palsa_N2_3_FD_200533 | JGI IMG/M metagenome (GOLD analysis project Ga0302314, IMG submission 200533) | Peat permafrost microbial communities from Stordalen Mire near Abisko, Sweden - III_Palsa_N2_3 | ecosystem: Environmental > Terrestrial > Soil > Palsa > Peat permafrost | place: Sweden...
GTCGAAACCCTGACGCGAATGTTCTGGGCATCGCCCCATGCCATCCGTCTCGGCGCCGGCGAAAACCTCTACGGCGTCGAGAAGATCGAGGCGTTCCGCAAGAGTCGTCCGGCGGTCAACCTCGCTCGCCGCACGGTCAGGCTTGAGATCGTCACCTTCGGCAAGGACTTCGGCAGCATCACTCTCGAATTCGAACGCGAAGGCGCGAACGGAACCGTATGCGGCCGCCAAAGCCAGGTGTGGGTCCGCTTGCCCGAAGGCTGGCGCATCGTCTCCGCCCACGTTTCGATCTTGCTCTAAGCCGAAACCGCCACCTTAAGTTCCTCAACCTCTGCCGTATCGAAGCACGCTTGCAATGCCTCGTTCGACCCAAACTCCAACCCACGCACAAACCGCGCGCGCAGCTTGAACGTCAGGCGCGGATCTGCAAACGGATAAGGCGCGAGTCGAAAGCTGCGCTCGGCCATGCGCGTTACAACCACCTCGCACGCCCCACCAGCCAGCGTCTTCTGCGGCCACAGCAGCGTCGCCTCGCCGGTGAAATCCACGCAGCTCAGCAGCGAGAGGTTGTCGCAAGCCTGTAGCAGCCGGAAGTTCTGCGTCAACGCATCCAGCGTGATCTGCTCCAACGGCAACTCGTCTTGCTCGGCGAGTTGTTCCTGCAACTCCCTCTGCAACTCCTTCTGCTGCGCCAGAAACTCATCCAGCAGCGGCAATTTCTCCGGTCGGATCGTACTGCGGTCGGCCCTTGCCGTCAGCAGGTTGTACGTATGCATTGAGATCAAAATCGCCGCATACGCATCCTGCTGAGCCATCAACTGCACCGCGCTCCTTCGCACCGCGAGATACGCCTCAAGATCGATCTCCTCGAACGCTGAGTACGCTCCCACCAGCTCCACCGAAAACGCCGCCGGCTTTCTCTGTCTCGTAATCGACGGCTTCGCATCGCGCACGCTCCATCCATCGTCATGCGCATAAATGCCCCGCAGCACATGCGTACGCGGCTCCGGCGGCGCAAAAAGTTCGTTGCCCCACTGCGAAGCAAACTCACCCGCCAAATACGCATGGTCCGGATGCGTCACCAGCCACCAACCGTTATCACCCTGCAAACGCAGCATCAGATATCCTCTACCACCGTCGCCGACTCATGCCAATGATGCAGCAGAAGCCACTCAAAAAACATCGCGATAAAAAAGAACGCAAACCCCAGCGCCGTCGCCGCGACAACCAGCGCAAAGAGATAGCTCGTCTGCAACTGGTCCTTCGCATACTCGATGGAATAGCCCAGGCCTCCATGCCCAACACCCGTCGACCCTGCAAACAGTTCGCCAATGATCGCGCCGATAGCGGCAACTCCGCTCGCCACACGGACCCCTACAAACAGGTTCGGCAGTGAATGTGGAAACCGCAGCTTGCGCAGTTTCTGCCCCTGCGATGCGTTGTGCATCAGGAACAACTGCACCAGATTTTCATCCACGCTGATCAACCCCTGCGTCGTATTCGCAATAATCGAAGGCAAGCAAAAGATGAAGACAATCAGCACCACGGCATTGAGTCCAGGGCCTACCCACATGATGATCAGCGGAGTCACCGCCATGATCGGCACCGTCTGCAGCAACACTGTGTAAGGAAACAGTAGCCGTCGAATCCACCTCGACCGTGCAAACACCAACGCCACCAGCACTCCCACAACAATGCTAGCCAGCAGCCCCATCGCCGCTTCCTCTGCCGTAATCAGGAACGCGCTCCAAAGATCTGGAAACCGGCCGGCGGTCGTCGTAACGACAGCTAATGGATCGGGAAGCATATATGGCTGCACATGAAAGATCAGAATCACAGCCTCCCACAGCATGATCAGCGCACTGAACACCAGCACAGAGTTCACCAGCAGCAGAGATCGATTCCTCATAGCCTTCTTCATAGCCGGTGCGCCTCTCTCAGAAGCCGCGATGTACGGCTTACGATCTCATCGTACGCATCCGACTCTCGCGTCGCTTCCGTACGCGGATAAGTCAGCGTCACATCGATCACGTGCGCGACTCTCCCGGGATGGGGTGCCAGCACAATCACCTTCGACGCCAGAAAAACCGCCTCCGCCACCGAGTGCGTCACAAATATAACGGTCCAGTTCTGTTCCTCGCGCAGCCGCAGCAACTCCTCGTTCATGCGGTCGCGCGTCATCTCATCCAGCGCCGCAAACGGCTCGTCCATCAGCAACAATCGTGGGCGCGTCGCCAGCGCGCGGGCGATCGATGTCCGCATCTTCATCCCGCCTGAGAGCTGCCGCGGATAGTGCTTCGCCACATGCGACAACCCCACCAGCTCCAACAACATCGCAGTCGTCTTTGCGTTCTCCTCCCGCGGTTTACCTTCGAGCTCAAGCGCCAGCGCCACATTCTTCTCCACGGTCCGCCAAGGCAGCAACGTGGGGTCCTGAAACACAAACGACACCAACGCACGCGCGTCCTCCGGCTTCATCCCGTTGACCGCGATCTCTCCGCTACTGCACGGCAGCAGCCCGGCGACCAGCTTCAGCAGCGTCGACTTCCCACACCCCGAAGGCCCAATGATCGAAACGAACTCACCGCGATCGATGGATAGCTCAATGCCTTCAAGCACTGGCACAGCAGTTCCGGAGAACCGCTTGCCTACATTGCGAAGCAGCACCTCGGGCATACTCACAGAGCCACCTCTATCAGCGGCAGCCGCAACACCGAAGGCCGCTCCGCATCATGGAAGATCGTGTGCGTGGACCGTTGCCAGTTCCACGGAGACATCTCAGAGGCTTTGATCGCGCTCGACGGATTACGGTCGTACAACGGGAAGGCGCAGCCTGCGATCTCCAGCCGCACGCACTCACCCGCGGCAAAGACAGTCGATGTTGGCTCCAGCCGAAACTCCCAGCGCTGCACCTCATCCGCCTTATAGTACGAACCGAACACATACGACGATCGCGCAATCCCGATGCAACAAAACTCCGCACGCCCACTTGCTGTCACGCGCACCAGCTTGGCCGTAATGTCCGCGCAGCTCGCTGAAGTCGTCGCATAGACCACGACCCGCGGCGAGCCAAAGACATGGATTGCCTCCGCCAGCGGCTCACCCGTATACACCAGCAGGTTGTTGCCCATCTCCAGCGCCGACTGATCGAAGACACCACTTATGGCCTGCACTCCACCGGGCGCGGCCACTGGCACTTCGGGGTCGTACACAAAAACATCCGGCGGCTCACCGCGCGGAGCGACATCGGACAACCAGCCATCGCCCTTGCGCGACTCCGCTCGACCGCCGCTATGCAGATGCAACACGCGCTCGCCCTCGCCGCTGCAATCGACCGCACCCATCCAGCGGTTGGCGCCCATCGCAAAGTGCCGCACGCGCGGCTCTCCAGCGAAGCTATTCGCATCCTTCAACCAGTGATCAAACCACCGCAGCAGTAGCGCATCCATATCCAGCAGAGCTTCGCTCCCCAGCGGCATCTCACCCACGCGATCACCCCACGGGATATGCACCCACGGCCCTGCGACCAGGTACTGGTTCTCCTGTGCATGTGCCGTCGCCGCACTGCTTCGCAACATATTGAAGCCGCGAATACTGCCCTCGAGATACGTGTCGTACCATCCTGAGACATGCAACGCAGGCACGTCTATTAAATGGGAACGCTCATTCACATCCATCGCGCCCCAGTGATCGCCCGGAGTATCATGCTCGAACCAGTCGCGCACATATGAGGGCAACTCCGGATCGACTATCGCCGGATGCTCCGCATAGGGAAGATATGCAGCCTGTGTGCGCACATTCGTCCACGCAGCTTCGAGCTTCTCACTGGCCTCGCGCAGCCCCAGCCGCCGCGCATCTTCTTTCAACATCTGCAATCCCCACCCCAGCGACGAAGCCAGCCGCAGCGCGCCGTTGTGATAGAACCATCCGCGATACAGGTCACACGCGGTCATCGCCGGTGCGATGCACTGCAACCCTTCCGGCTGCTCGGCAGCGGCAAGCAGTTGCGTCGCGCCCTGGTACGAGAAGCCATACATCCCGATGCGCCCATTGCACTCTGCCCGTGTACGCAGCCACCCAATCGTCTCCGCGCCGTCGCGGGCTTCGTTGCGGAACGGATAAAAATCACCCTCCGAACCGCCTCGCCCGCGCACATCCTGGATCACCACGTTATATCCACGCCGCGCAAACCACGCAGGATGCGCATACACCACGGTCGACGCGATATCGCGCCCATACGGCTGTCGCATCAACAGCGTAGGATATGGGCCGGCATCAGGAGGGAAGTAGTGGTCGGAGACCAGCGTCACGCCATCGGACAACCGAAAGCGAACGCCGCGTTCCAGCGTAACTCCATCGCCACAATCTATCCGCGTACCCTCCGCCATCTGCTTACAACCTCTTATAAATCGTCATCCTGACCCTAGGCTTGTCGAAGGGGAAGGGCCTGCTTTTGCTCTTCGCCCTACGGCTTGTAGTTGTTCTCATAATGAAACGCAGCTTCCAGTGCGGCCGCAGCTTTCTTCGCCGCAGCGGCGATCCATCGCTCCCCATTCTCCGCGGTCGCCGGTCGCGGATCTCCCAACACGCCGCTCTCCGCAATGTCACGCGTCAACCACGCAAAGTTCACCGCGCCCTTCTCCGGCGAAAGAATGCTCTCATCCTCCAGCCGCGCAATGTAGTTGACGGTATAGGCGCTGGTATCGACAAGCTCGGGCGTCGCGGCCAGCAACAGCGCGGTCTCCCACTCACCCGCATGGAAACCATACTTGGCCTCCTGCTCGCTCAGCCCCTCAGCCTTTGCTCCGGCCGCGCCGCCCATATGAAATGTGCGCAAGCCAAACTCCGCACGCAGGTCCCGCGCCATCACATCCACCAGCGCCGAGTTGCCGCCATGCGTGTTGTACAGCACCAGCTTCTTGAACCCCGCAGTCGCCACGCTCGCGCCGATATCCCGCAGCACCGCCATAAATGTCGTCGCGGAAACCGACAGCGTTCCAGGAAATCCTATGTGCTCATTGCTCTTGCCATAGCAGACCGATGGCAGTGCATAGACCGGCATATCGCCCGGCAACAAATCGAGCGCTCGGCCCAGCAGCACGTTGCCGATCAGCGTATCGGTGGCCAGCGGAAGATGCGGCCCATGCTGCTCGATCGCCGCCGTTGGCAGCACCAACAGCGTGCTCTCCTTGGGCAACGCCTCCACCTGCTTCCAATTCAAAGTTGCAAACTGCCGCGCCTCATTGATCCAAGTCTTCAAGAACACCGCCCTCTCAAACCTCTATCCTCTAGCTCTCAAACCTCTACAGACTTCTTCTCAAACGTCGCCATCTTGCCCGGGTTCATCAAGCCCTTCGCATCATAGCGATACTTGGCCTGCAACTGCACATTGTCTTCACGATACCGCCCGCCGCCTTCCACATTGTTCACATGCGGGTTCGCCACAAACACACCGTTCGCCCGGCAGAAGTCGATCATCTCATTCAGCTGCTGCTCCGTCGTAAACCGCACCACGGGTATTGCTGCGGGAAAGATCGCACCCGCACCATTCTTCATCCACTCCACATGATGCAGAAACTCGTCGCCGAACTTTGTCTTCAGCAATGCAAGCTGCTCCCGCGCGCGCGTTGCATCGAAGCCGCATTGCAGATAGGTATACGCCGGGTCCGACTTCATCGCCCACAGCGTCGTATGGTTCCACGTATAGTCCGAAAGCAGTGGAGAAGACTTCAACCCTGCATACGGCTTCGACCACGTCACCTCGCCGCCGCTCACGCGCGCGCTATCTTCGAACGCCACGCACTGCTCTTCGGCGATCAGCGCAAAGATCAGCGCCTGCCCCTCGCGCACCAGCGTCTTTACTGGCGAGAAGAACGAAGGTATCGGCCACTCAAAAACTGTAATCAGCCGCTTCGTCCACGCCTCATCCTTCGCAATCGACTCGCTGTAATCGAACGCCTGCTCAAAGCTCACGAACGCCACCGCACACTGCGCCCACGCGATCGCCGGCGTCAGCGCCAGCCAAATCTTTGTGATGACGCCATTGGTCCCCCACGAGTGCATGATCTCGTGCACCGCGTCACCCTCATGCAGCACCACGCGCGGCTCAGCCTCCATCGTCACCACTTCAATCGCGCGCACGGTCTTGAAGTCGCGCAACCCGCCGTGCGCCACCGACCCAACTCCACCCGAGCCCCCGCCAAGAAACCCACCCACGGAGGCCTTGGCAATCGTCGACGGATAACAGCGCAGCTCCCAGCCCACCTCACGCGCGGCATTCTCCAGCGCTCCCAACTTCACTCCAGGCTCGCACACTGCAACGCCGTCTTCGCCAATAGAAAGAATCCTGTCCATCAACTGCAGGTCCAGCACCACGCCCCCGAACAGCGGAACCGCCTGTCCATAGTTCCCCGTCCCCGCTCCACGCGCCGTCACCGGCACATCCTGCGCATAGCAATATCGCAGCACGCGAACGATCTCATCGGTCGACATCGCCTGCACCACCACATCCGCGCGCTTGCCATCCAGCAGCGGCCGCAGCACCGGCGAGTACCAGTAGAAGTCCCGCGAAAGCCGCTCCACCACCTGCGGCTGCGTTAACACGCGCGTCGCATCGCCGAGCACTTCACACAACGCGCTGGCGAGATCGCTCATAACAACTCCTATCGTTTACTCGCCCCGCCTGCTGCTCCACGTCCTGAACGCCTTCTGCATATTCGGATGGGTGAACAAGGTCACGCAAACCTCCTGCTCGATAGGCCCATCGACGATGCACGTCATATCGGAGCGCTTGGCAACCTCACTCGCCGGAATCTGTATCTGCAGGGTGAAGCGATTGGCGTCGGCGATGGTCGCCCCATACACCACGCGGTCCAGCCCTGCCCACAGCGCGCACGCCATGCACATCGGGCATGGCTCGCAGGTGGTGTACAGCGTATAGCCACGCAGCGAAAACCCTTGCAGCTTCTGGCACGCCAGGCGAATACAGCGCGTCTCAGCGTGCGCACTCGGATCGTGCTCTGCGCCAACGGCGTTATAACCCCGCATCAGCCGCTCGCCCGTCTTGGTATTCACAATGTCCGCGCCAAACGGTACAGGATTGGGCGTCTCTAACGTCAGTGCGGTATATGCCGCAATCGACCGCATACGTTCCGCGTCGATTGTCGCTGTGTTGGTTTTTGCAGTCCCAGCTTCGCTCTTTCGAACCATAGTCGAACGTAGCACGTCTACTGCCTCCGCCCAACCTATTCTCTGAGCGGAAAGAAGCACCCCGCTGGCTCCTCCGGCGTAACCGGATTGCTTCAGAAAATCGCGCCTGCTGAGTGCCATGCGGACCAACCTTTCCTATGTGGCGGATAAGCTCTGCAATGCCTTGCGGTTTTTATACTGTAACGGATAGTGGAGCTGGATAGAATCTGCCTATGCCCTTTGGATCCTCGCCCGTTGGATTGACGCCCGTTGCACCCTCCCCAATCCAATCTCTTCGCCAAATGTACCTTTGCGACGAAGCCGATCCGCTCTCCGTGCTCGATGCAGCCCTCGCCCGGGCCAACAGCAACGCCGGCCGCAACGTCTATCTCGCGCGCGACGAAGCCTGGTCCCGCAACGAAGCCGCCAGCCTGCGCCACGAAGACATCCACACCCAACCGCTCTGGGGCATTCCCGTCTCGCTCAAAGATTGCTTCGATCTCACCGGCTTCCCCACCTCCTGCGGCTCCAGCTTCTATCGCGACCACAACGGCCTGGCCGCCGATGACTCCGCAGTAGCCGCTCGCCTGCGCGCTGCCGGAGCCGTCATCACCGGAAAAACTCATCTTCACCAGCTCGCCTACGGCATCACCGGAGAGAACCGCGACTTCGGCGACTGCACTCAGCCTCGCGACTCAGCTCTCCTCACTGCCGGCTCCTCCAGCGGCGCCGCGGCCAGCGTGCAGGAAGGCTCCGCCCTTGCCGCCATCGGCACCGACACAGGAGGCTCCATCCGCGTGCCCGCCGCACTCTGCGGCCTCGCCGGCTACCGCGCATCTATCGGGCTGGGTGCAGGGCTCTGGCAAGGCGGCGCCCATCTCGCACCCTCCTTCGACACCCTCGGCTGGCTCTATCGCGACCTCCGCGACGGCCCCACCCTCGCCCACGCCCTCTTCGGGCTCTCCCCGGCTGAGCCACCCAACCTCAGCGCACTCCGCATCGGCATTCCTCACGACGCCTTCCTCCACGACCCTGAACCTACAGTTCTCAGCACGCTGCATCACTGGCAATCCCGCCTCGCACAAGCCGGAGTCTCCTTCGAGACCTTCGACGCAGCCTTCTGGAACGAATCACTCAGCATCTTCAACCCCATCCAGGCCTTGGAGGCCGCAACCATCCACGCCGGCCACTTCCACCACTTTGAACCGGCGATCGCCCAGCGCCTCGCAGGGGGCGCGGCTGTCTCCCCGCAGGAGCTCAAAACCCTCCACACCCAGCGCTCCCTTTTCTGTGACCGCATGGCCCAGCTCTTCGGCCGCTTCGACTACCTGCTGCTCCCATGCAGCCCAATGCCCGCGCTGCTTGCCGGCGCAGACCACGCTCTAACCCGCCCGCGAATCCTGCGTTACACCGCCCCCATGAGCCTCGCCGGGCTGCCGGTCGTCACGCTTCCAGGATTCGCAGCATCGAAAGACTGCGGTCTTCAACTCGTTGCCCCGCCCGGCGGCGACGCCGCACTCCTCGCACTCAGTGCCTTGCTTGCAGATTTCGTAGCCTCCTAGCCACGTATCGCCGCGCAAGATGCTACGCTGCACCCATGCAGCCCGTTTTCAAGCATCAGTCGCGTCGATCCTTCATCTCCACTCTGGCCATGTCTTCAGGGTCCGTTCTGCTCACCGGATGCCGTTCGCGTCCCAACACCTCCGGCCTCACCCCGGTCAAGCTCCAGGTCGACTGGTATCCGCAACCCGAGCACGGCGGCTTCTACAATGCTCTGGTAAGGGGCTACTACAAGGCGGCAGGTCTCGACGTCCAGATCCTCCCCGGCGGCCCCTTCGTCGCCAGCGAGGGCCTTGTAGCCAGCGGCGCCGTGCAGTTCGCCCTGCAATCCTCCGACCACATTCTCGAAGCCATCGCCAACTCCGGCGAGCCGCTCCTCGCCGTCGGCGCCACCATGCAGCACGACCCCCAGGGAATCCTGCTCCACGCAGCCTCTCCAGTACACTCCTGGCCGGATTTAGACGGCCGCACCGTCGCCGTCCGCCCCGGCTCCACCTGGTGGGAGTTCATCCGCAAGCGATTTCACCTTGATCACGTCCACGAGATCCCCGCCACCTACAGCGTCGCCAACTTCCTCCAGGACCCCAACTACATCCAGCAGGCCTTCGTCACCTCCGAACCCTTCTTCGCGCAGAAGGCCGGCGTGCCCACCCGCATGTTGCTCAATCGCGACGCGGGCTACGATCCCTACCGCGTCTTCTACACCTCGCAGGCCTACGCTCAGCAGCATCCCGGCATCGTTGCGGAGTTCACGCGTGCCTCCATTCGTGGCTGGCAAGACTACATAGCCGATCCCACCGCCGCCAACGCCCTCATCCAGAAACTGAACCCCGCCCTCAACCCCGAGTGGATGAGCTACAGCTATCGGGCGCTCAAGACCGGCGGCTTCGTCACCGGCCAGAACAGCGAAGACAGCCTGACCAATTCCAGCAACCCACCGGCGTCCCAGCTAGGCCAGTTCGATCCCGCCCGCTGGATCACCATGTACCGGCAGTTGCTCGACCTGAATCTCATCCAGAAGCCCATCGACCCCACCGCAGCCTTCACCACGAAGTTCCTGCTGTAGAGCATTGTCATGGATGTTGCAAGAGACGCGTTTGCCTTTGCTTCTAGGTAGGGCGGGGCTTCAGCCCCGGCATTTCGTACAGCCAAGGATGTGGGCTTTAGCCCCTGGGGCATGCCTTCTCGCACACCCTGAAAGCTTTCCATGGAACCAAAATGCTTTCGACGCCACAAACGCACAAAGGCCCGGAGAGAATCTCTCCGGGCCTTCGAGGGTTTAGCCGGCTATTAGTTCACCGTCAGCGCGATCGTTGCGGTCGGCGCTACGTTCGGGCTGGCCGAGCTGAGCCCGGTCCCGGACGCTGTGATCAGCACCGTGCTGTTGCCCAGCGGGGTAGCATTGCCGGCCGAGACCGAACTGCCTCCTGCGCAGCCGCTGACCGCCAGCATCCCGAAGAGCAGGATGCCGAAGACCATCAGCTGACGTCCGCGCATCGAGAGTTGCTTGCGGCGGAGCATGAGGAATCCGGCGAGCATCATTGCCGGGATCCACATCAGGCTGGCTGGTTTCAGGATCGTCGGACCCTGCGAGTAGATGGTCACCGTAAACGTCTGGCTTCCGTCCACTCCAAGGAACTGCACCGAGTTGCCGCTGGGGAACGCAAAGGTGCAGTACGAGTTCGCCGGCAGACCCGTGCACGCCAGCGTCCCATACCCGGAATACGAACCGTACGATGTGGCCGTCACGGTTGCAGTCCCCGAACCTCCCTGCGCAATCGTCATGCTCGACGGCGATACCGAGATCGTAAACCCGGAGATCGTCGTCGCCGCACTCGACGAGGTGTAGTAGTTGGCGTCACCCGAGTACACCGCGACTATCGTGTTCGCGGCATTTCCGGGGAACGTTACGTTACTCAGAGTGGCAACGCCATTGACCACGGGGGTCGGTGTCGAGCTTATCGGCTTGGTACTGCCGTTCAGATAGAACGAGACCGTTCCAGTAAGCGCCGGCGAGCTCGGACTGACCACAGGCGCAACCGTTGCGGTCAAGGTGAGTACCAGGCCCGGTGCGGTTCCTTGCCCCGTAATCACTAGCGTCGTTGTGGTTAGACCGATGCCCAGTATCTGCGGCGCGGTCGTGTACCCGGCGTAGTTCGCATCCCCAGGATACTGCGCGGTGATGCTGTGGGTGCCGGGCGCCAGCGCCGTACCCGTGTAGTTGGCCACGTAGTAGTCGGTATACCCCGTCTGATACGTGATCGGACCCGAACCGAGCACCTTGGTGCCATCAAGGACATTGATGGAGCCTGTAGGCGCCGGGTTCATGGCATTCGCATTGCGCGGTGTTGGCGTCAGCACCATGCCATACGCGGTGTTCGCACTGGTTGCAGTAGTGTTGTTCTGCTCCACGGTCAGCGCCACGGTCGGCGTGTTCTTGGAGATCACGATAGTGACCGCCGAAGACGTCGCCGCATCGAAGGTTGCGCTTCCACTGTAGGTCGCCGTGATGACGTGGGTCCCAGCGGCGAACGCTGCTTCGTTGAGCGTACCCGTATAGACGTTCTTGCCGAGTGCGATTGTACCCAGCGGAATCGTCCCGTCAAACAGATACACGCTGCCGGGGCTGATCGTCGGGTTCGGAGCGACTGGAGGTGCCGGCACGGTTACCGCCAGCGCAATCGTAGTCCCCACCTGGGCTGTCGTCAGGCTGGGCACCAGTGTGACCACCGAAGCCGAGCCGCCAACCGTGACGGTTGCCGTCTTGGTCGAGGTCTGGTAGTTGGTGTCGCCGGAGTAAACCGCTGTGATGGTATGGGCACCCAGCGTGGTCAGCCCGGTCACTGGCAGCGTCGCCACGAACCTGACTGCGCTGTTCGCAAGGCTTACAGCCGGCACCAGGCTGACCGCAGGACCGAGGGATACCGGGGTCGCGGGAACAGTGGTGTCCGTGAAGGTCACCGTACCAGTGGGAGGTAGGCCACCGGCCGTTGGAGCGACTGTGGTAACCGACGCATCGATGATCGGCAATCCGCCCACTGGAATCGTAAGCGTGACGGGCGTCTCCGTGAACGTCGGCGCCACCGGTCCAACCGTGAACGCGGCTGTATTGGACGTGGCCGAGGTGAAGGTATTGTCACCCGGATACGTCACCTTCGCCGTGTAGCTGCCCGGAGCCAGCACAGGGTAGTTGGGGGCAAAGTCGTCCCGCACCTCGCCAAGGGCTGACAGCAGGTACCCAGTCGCCTTGTAGAATCCGGTCGTTCCAGGCAGTGTGAACTCCTGGTTAGGATCGAGCGGCACAGTAAGAGTGGGAAGGTTGGCAGTCCCGTTATTCAGCGTGAACGTAATGCTGCCGGTCGGTGTTCCGACGCCCGAGGGGCTGTTCAAGCCGGCATTGATCCAGATATTCGCGCCGTAAGAGAAGGCGGTCGTTACCGGATAAGTCCCGTTGCCTGCCAGATAGGTTGTCACTGCGATGGTCGGTGTCTCTTGAGATACCGTCACCGTGATCGAAGGCGAGTTGCTGGAGCCGAAGGTGGTATCGCCCGCATAGTGGGCGTACACCTTATACGTGCCGCCGGGAAGCCCGGTGACCGTCCCGTTGAAAGCACCGGCCGTGAGGGGGTAATCGCCGATGCCGTTGCCGCTCACCGCCGAGGCGATAAGGCTGAACACGCCTGTCGGTACACCGCTACCGGAGGCCGGAGTGACCTTGACGGCAACAGTATAAGCAACACCGTGCGCGCTGGTGGTTGGCGTCAACGTGAAGCTGGTGGTGGTCGCGTGGAAGCTCACCGTCGGCCATGCAGCGACAAGATTGGCGACATCCGGCGAACCCAGGCCGACCGACAGATCGTAGCCGGGGTTCGTGGGCCAGCCAATGTAGTTCAGTGAAGGCGGTACAGCACCCCTGATGCTCGGCTGGTAGCTGTTACCCGACACGACGTCGTGGAAACCGCACGTGCTGGTCGCCGTGGCGTAGTAAGTGTTCGAGTCGCAGGCCGTTGCATTCTGCACCGCGGCCACGCGATAGAAGAAGTAGTTCGGCACACCCTGACGGCCACCGTTGGCCTGATTGATCAGGGCCTGGACGCTGGACAGCGTGGGTGCGGCGACAGAGGTACCGCCCACCAGGCCGGCGTCATACAGGCTGCCGTCCGGGTTCAGTTGGCAGCTACCCTCCGAGCAGAAGAGCGTTGGATCCTGGTACACAGCAGCATTCGCCGAGACGTCCGGCACAAGGCGGTGAGGGCCCGGAACCACATAGCTGGTGGAAGGAATTGTTCCCTCGGTCGGAACTGGGTCGGTCGTTCCAATGCCGGGGCCTGACTGCCACGCCGGTTGGGTATAGAAGAAGCTGATACCGCTGCTACCCGCGCACAGTGGGCCGCACTCCGTATCCGGAATACCCCACGGGCCTTCGTTCCAGGGAACTTCAGGAATGTTGCTCAGCGCGCTCTCGAATGGGATCGCGACGCTGGCCGGGCCCCAGAAAGTCTGGGTCGGAGCCAGTTGCTCATCGAACTCAGTGCCGCCGGCCGCAACCGTATAAGGCGTGGAGGAGAGACCGTTCACCGAGTAATGAGATCCGTAAGTGGCGCCGTCATCGCAGACATCGGGACCGCTATCGCCGGTGGAGATAAATACCGACTGGCCCTGTGCAGCGGCCTGCCCCCAGATCGTGTTGTACAGCCCGTTGTAGTTGTACCCGGACACCGCCAGCGTCAAGTCCTGCTCGCACTCGCCATAGCTTTCGCTGATGATGTCGGCCGCGTTCTGGTCCACAAGATAAACGGTGGAGGAATCGATACCGCCGGCCACAAAGCTGTTACCCGAGGTGATGAAGTCGATCGTCGCGTTGTAACCCAGCGAGCCCGACAGTTCAACGTCCAGATCCGACTCTACGTCGTCGGCGATAAACCCGGGGTCGTTGCCAACCTGGATACGCACATAAGGATTGGGAGGAAGGCCGAAGAAGCTGCGATACGATTCGTCGTCCGCCGGCAGAATGTCCGTCTGCCCGATGATGCCGATCGTCTGGCCCGCGCCCGTGATGCCCGCCGCATACAGCGGAAGCGTGTCATACAGCACCTGCAAATCGGCGGCGCCAACATAGTTATCTCCGAAACCGTCGGACCACTGGGGCGCACCACCCTTCCACGGTGTCGCGGAAGCAATCTTGCCGTTCTTGTTGAACGTGGCCTTACGCGCGCCCGCATACATCTGGATGGGGCGGAAGTTATTCAGCTGCGCGGGTCCGACCACCACCGTAGCCAGGGCTTCTGGAATCGACACATCGGTCGAGTTGGAAATGCGCGTCTCGCCATTCACCGTGTAGTTGTGCAACTCGGTATTGAAAGCTGCTTCCACCTTGCCGGCAGTGCCGGTGAAGTCGATGATCAGCCCGCCCTTGGCAACGCTGTTGACCGTTAAGCCGGCCTGCTGCAGCCAGCCCGTAATCTGTGCCAGATCGCTCTTCTCCACGCCGAACGCCGCGCCGAACTGCTCAGGCGTCACCCATTGGTGGAAGTTCGCATGGCCTCTGTCCTGCTGTTGATCGAGCAACGTCTGCAAGCCCAACTCCTGCTCCTCGCTCCCCTTCAACACCAGCATCAGGTGTTCCATCGGCGTGCTCGGATCGACACGGCCAAGATCCGGGAAGTTCGCAACCCGCGTCGAGTGCGAGTGGGGAATCGTCGTCACCTTGGTGACATCGACCTTCTCCACGATCCGCGCCGTGGGATGAACAGTGATCTTGGGGTTCGTCTTCGCGGCCGCGAGGGCGAATGTCGAAGAGAGGGCAACGGCACAAATGCTCAGAAGTTTGGCGGCGCGATTCACAATAAGGGACAAGGTAGGACTCCTTGGAAGATTGGAGAAGACTGGATGCCGGCCCGCTTTCGCGTAGGTGCGGCAAAACGGACGATGACAAGTACTCTGAGGTAGGGGTTGGCCTAAAGATCAAACCCAACAGCAGACATTGCGAGGTGCATGGATAGCTGTAAAGCTATTGACTGTCCAGCCGTCTGTCAAGGATTTCTCTAGTTCTGCCCTATTTCTAGTGCAACCGTGCCGCTCTAAGCCTCAGCGGCCAATGCCACGGCAAGATGAGATGATGAGGACTGATGAAGCCGCGCATCGCCATTCCCGTACCCACCAGCACCGACATCCCCTACAACGGGCGCGCCTGGCCGGCCTACGCCACCGCCATAACCCGCTCCGGTGGCGAACCCATTCAGATCGACCTCAGCTCCTCGCCCGCGCAGATCCTCGAGATCGCCCGCAGTTGCCAGGGCGTCTGCCTGCCCGGCAGCCCAGCCGACGTCGACCCCGGCCGCTACGGCGCCGACCGCGATCCCGCCACCGAACCCGCCGACCCGGCCCGCGAGGCCGCCGACAATATATTGCTGGAAGACGCCGCGGATCATGCCAAGCCCGTACTCGGCATCTGCTACGGTCTGCAGT
>Ga0302314_10011781_pt1 | contig 15216 bp, 17 predicted proteins | sample III_Palsa_N2_3_FD_200533 | JGI IMG/M metagenome (GOLD analysis project Ga0302314, IMG submission 200533) | Peat permafrost microbial communities from Stordalen Mire near Abisko, Sweden - III_Palsa_N2_3 | ecosystem: Environmental > Terrestrial > Soil > Palsa > Peat permafrost | place: Sweden...
CTGGTTCCCGTCCAGGTAGAACGTGATCGACTCGTCGGCGGTGTTGGTCCGGTTCAGGATCATCGTGTAGGTGTGGTAACCGGACTGGCACCCGGAACAGGCGGTCAGGCCGCTGCCGATGCCGTCGGGCTCGTTGCACGGCCCGCCCGGATCGGTGCCGCAGTGGACCGTCCCGGAGACCTCGGACAGCGAGTTGACGTCCTCCATGATGTCGATCTCGCCGTTCTCCGGCCACTGGCCCGGGCCGAGCATCCAGAACGCCGGCCAGTAGCCGAGGCCGCCAGTGGGCTGCTCGATCGAGGCGGTGACTTCCAGCTCGCCGCCCGCGGGCGCGCCCACGTTGGCGCTGGTGGTCTGGATGCGGCCCGAGGTCCACGCGCCCCCGTTGTCGAGGGCGGTGATGTCGAGGTCGCCGTTGCCGTCGAGGTGCACGTTGCTGGTCGAGTTGGTCATGGTCTCGATCTCGCCGGTGCCGAAGCTGGAGCCGGCCCCGGTGTCGTACTCCCACTGGGAGTCCGCCCCGGACCCGGCCGCGCCGGCGAAGTCGTCGCTGAACACGGTCGACCAGCCCGAAGGCGGCCCCGGGACCGCGGCCGGGGCCGCCGCGGCGGCCGTCGCCGCCCCGGCCGGGGCCGCGGTGATGGCGGGCACGGCGAGCGCCGCGACCACGATCGCGGGCGCGATGACGGCGAGCGCTAGCCGGCCTGTTGGGCGCCATCTCGTGGCGCGCTCACGGATACGCAGGACGCGTTGCGGTATGCCCGGCATTCCCGGCCTCCTCACCCCCATGCATGGGGGTTTTTGATGGGAATTTTTCCCATTTGTGAGGTGAATGTAACGACGCAGTTTCGGCACGTCAATCACAACAGCCGTTAAAAAACCGTGAACGAACAGAATCAAACAGAGCAGGATCAGACGGAAGGCTTCTTGGCCCACATGCTGCCGGAGCCGCCGCCGTCGAGGACGAGGGTCTGGCCGGTCATGTAGCCGGCGCCGTCGGAGGCCAGGTAGGCGACGGCGGCGGCGATGTCGTCGGGGTAGCCGGAGCGGCCGACGGCAAGCATCGAGCCGCGGCGCTTGATCTCGGCGTCGACGTCGATGTCCGGGTCCAGGGACAGCAGCGCCCGCGAGGTCGCGACCATGCCGGGCGAGATCGCGTTGGCGGTGACCCCCCAGGGGGCCACGTCGGCCGACAGGGCGCGGGTGAAGCCGAGCACGCCCGCCTTGGAGGCCGAGTAAGCGGTCGACATGGCCGCCGGGACCTGGCCGGCCTGGGAGGAGATGTTGATGATCCGGCCCCAGCGCTGCGCCCGCATGTGCGGGACGGCGAACCGGGACATCAGGTAGGTGCCCCGCAGGTTGACCGCGATGACGAAGTCGAAGACCTCGACCGGCACGTCCTCGATGTCCTGCCGGTCGAGGCCCTGGGGGGCGCCGGCCCCGTTGACCAGGATGTCGAGGCGGCCGTGCCAGGCGGCGGCGGTGTCGACCATGCGCCGCGCGTCCTGTTCGACGGAGATGTCGCCGAGCTGGGCCATGGCCGTGCCGCCGGCCGCGGTGATCTCCTCGACGAGCGAGTCGACGCCGCGCCAGCCGTCATCGGCGGTGCCGATGACCTCCTGGCGGCGGTTGAGCACCCCGGTGGCCTGCTTGTCGGTCACCACGACGGCCGTACCGGAGGCGGCCAGCGTCAGGGCGATGGACCGCCCCATCCCGTCCCGCTTGCCGCACCCGGTGACCAGCGCGACCCGGATCAATGCGCCGCCGTATTCGAGCCAGCACTGCCGGAATACCCCGGCAGGTCAACCGGGTAGGTGATGTCGATGACCGAGCCGTCGACGCCGAGCTCGCTGCCGAGCATGGCCCGCATCAGGTCCTTGGGGACCAGGCAGTCCGCGCAGGCGTCGGGGCCGGCGGTGATGACGACGGAGAGCTTGGCGTCCGTCCCCTCGATCGCCATGTGGTAGCCGTCCGCTTCGAGGGCGGACGTGAGAGCCACGGCTCGTTCTTCATAACTCATTATCTTTTCTCCCCTATGGGTACGGCGGTGCCTGACCACTCGCCGAAGATGCGCACCACCATGGAAATCGCCGCGTTCTTGGCCCCGGCGACGATGATCGGGATCGACTGGGGGCCGGTGAGGATCGGGTGGAACTCCTCGTCGGGGCGGGGCGGGCCGTCGCGCCCCGAGGTGACCTCGGCCTTGCCGGCCCGGCGGAACTCGCCGGCGGTGCGGCCGGACCGTTCCAGGAGCCAGTTCTGCACGTCGGCCTTGGACATCCCGGCGGCGGCGAACATCTGGGCGTGCTCGGGACAGAGCACCAGGGCCACCGCGCTCGTGGGAAAGATCTGCGAGCCGGTCCGCGAGATCGTGTCCTGGAAGTCGCGGAGCACGTCCTCGGCGTTGGGGGCGTGCCGGTTGTCGACGAACTCCATCGTGCGGGTCAGCGTCACCGACACGGCGCTGGCGCCGCCGGGCACCCCGCCGTTCTCGGCCAGGGGCTCCCAGGGGGACTCTTCCTCGTTCTCGGCCACGCAGATCGACCAGCGGCCGGGAACGCCCTGGGTGGCCTGCTCGAACACGTGCGGGACGATGCCGAAGGCATTCCTGACGATCAGGCCGATCGCCCGCGGGATCGTCATGTTGGGCCGGAACCCGGGCCCGAACGCGCCGCCGGCCGTGTTGAAGCCGAGCTCGGTCCTGACCGGCCCGTTGACCACGATCAGCGGGGCCGGGCCGCTGGTCGACTGGAAGCCGCCGCCGCGCGCGGCCCGCTCGCGCATGAGCGCCTCGAACGCGGCCAGCACGACCGGGAAGTACTCCGGCTTGCAGCCCGCCATGGCCGCGTTGATCGCGGCGGTGCGCACGTTGACGTCCCGTCCGACCTGCTCGAGAGCGCCGAGGATCTCCTCCGGGTCCTTGCTGGTGGTGGCGAGGAACTGGTCGAGGAGCGGCCGCGATACCGGGACGAGGGGCAGCCCGTCGGACCAGCCCTGCTGGTAGCAGTACTCGATGGCCCGCTGGGCTTCGTCGGGATCGGGCGCGAGTTCAGCGGTCATGCGCCGGCTGGCGGTTCGGTGAGCAGCCCGACCACGGCGTCGAGGACCTGGGCGGCCCGCTCCTTGACCTTGTCCTCGGTCAGGACGGCGACCGGGTGCGCGGTGGTGGCGTACTTGTAGCCGGGCGCGCCCCGCAGCGCGGCCATCGCGTCGGCGGTGGGGATGAACGAGTCGGTGATGATCGCGGCGACGGGCACCCCGGCCGCCTCGAGCACGACGCCGTCGGCGGTGGCGGCGGCGCTGCAGGACCCGCAGTCCCCCACGCCGGTGATGATCACGTCGTTCGCGGTGACCAGTTCCTTGATGACGTCCTCGGGCTCGGGGACGGCGAAGTTGACCTTGGTCCGCTGGGTCAGGGTGACGCCGTACCGCTCGGTGAGCAGCCGGCCGACCTCCTCGAGGAACGGGCGGGCGTTCGTCTTGGTGTTGATGAGCAACCCCACCCGGGCGCCATCGAGGCGGGCGCGGCGGGGGGCGCGCGGGGCCGCCTGCTTGGCGGCGCTGGTGGTGACGGTTCCGGTGGGGTCCAGGATCGCGTTCGGCATGGGTGCTCCTAGTGCTGGTGGACGACGACGCCGCGGAGGTTCTTACCATCCATAAGGTCGGCGTATCCCTCGTTAATTTCTTCCAGGGCGTACTTCTTGGTGATGAGCTCGGTGAGCGAGGGGCAGCCGGGCGGTGCCCTTGGACCGGATGTGCTCGTCGGAGTGGCACAGGCCCGCCGCCTCCATCTGGATGAGGACCTCGTTGGCCTTGGGCGGGTCAAGCTCGAGCTCAGTGATCTCCCAGGGGGTGCCGGCCTTGCGGAGCACCGCGGCACGGGTCTTCATATAGCGCCTCCGACGTGGGGTCTTGCCAATTTCGGGCCGGGAAAGTTTGTGGCCATACTCATGACAAGCCGGTGCACGACTGTCCTGATATTAGATTTCATATCACGCGCTTCCCGTCGCGCCAAGTGTCATATATCGTCTTCGTTGGGTCCGGGAGAACGCCTTATGACCTGCACCAAATCCCCCGGCCCGGCACTGTTACCAAGACCCAAGCGGTCCGAGCCCAAGCGATGAGGCAGACGTATGGCTGACATGGTTCGCGCCGTGGTCCAGACTGGCCCGCGGCAGATGGAGATGCGCGAGTTCCCGCGTCCGGTGATCGGTCCCGACGACGGCGCGCTGCTGCGCGTGGAGGCGTGCGGCATCTGCGGCAGCGACGTCGAGCAGTACAAGGGGGCGCTGGGCACCCGGGGCCTGCCGATGATCCCCGGGCACGAGCCCCTGGGGATCATTGAGGAGATCTCCGACCGCACCGCCGCCCGCTGGGGCGTGTCGGCCGGCGACCGGGTGGCGGTGGAGATCCTCATCCCCTGCCGGTCCTGTGACCTGTGCCTGGCCGGGCGGTACATGCAGTGCAAGAACCGGGCGGGCAGCCACGGCGGGTACAACCCGCCCGAGCGCGGCCTCGGCCTGTACGGCGGGTACGCCGAATATATGCACCTGCACCCGAACTCGATCATGCACCCGGTGCGGGGCGACCTGCCGGCCGAGATCGCGGTCATGTACAACCCGCTCGGCGCCGGGGTGCGCTGGGCGCTGCAGTACGGCGGGGTGCACCTGGGCTCGACCGTACTCGTGCTCGGCGCCGGGCAGCGCGGCCTGGCCTCGATCCTCGCCTCCAAGTACGTCGGCGCCGGGCTGATCATCGCCACCGGCCTGGCCCGGGACGGCAAGAAGCTGGAGCTGGCCCGGGAGTTCGGCGCGGACGTCACGATCAACGTGGACGAGGAGGACACGGTCGAGCGGGTCAAGGAGCTGACCGGCGGCGACGGCGTCGACGTGGTGCTTGACCTGACCCCGATGGCGCACCAGCCGATCAGGGACGCGATCGGCGCGGTGCGCTGGGGCGGGACGATCGTCCTGGCCGGCCTGAAGGGCCACAAGGACATCGCGATCCCGACCGACACGCTGATCAACAAGGCGATCACGGTGAAGGGCGCGTTCTCGGTGGACGCCGCCGCCTACATGGACGCGATCAAGCTGATCGAGTCGGGCAAGTTCCCGCTGGAGAAGATGCAGACCCACAAGTTCGGCCTCGACGGCGTGGAGCACGCGATCAAGCTCCTGGCGGGCGAGGTCGACGGCGAGAACGGCATCCACGTCGCGGTCATGCCGGGCCGGTAAGGGATTGAGGGAGCACCGATGCCTGTTATTGACTCACACGCGCACATCTTCCCCGGTGACTTCGGGCCGCCGCCGGCCGGCTGCGACCCGGCCGCCTGGCCGTCGGTGCAAGTCGGCCCGGACGACGCCACCCGGCTGCTGGTCAACGGGCCGATGCGCTTCCCGGCGAAGAAGGCCTGGTTCGACGCCGAGGCCCGCCTGGAGGCGTCGGCCGCGTCCGGGCTCGACGCCGAGCTGCTCTCCCCGTTCCCGGCCCTGCTCAACTACCGGGCCCCGGCCGGCCTCGGGCGCGACCTGTGCCGGGTGACCAACGAGTACATCGCCGGCCTGGTGGCCGCCTTCCCGGGGACGTTCTACGGGCTCGGGACGATCCCGCTGCAGGACCCGGACCTGGCCACCGCCGAGCTCACCGAGCTGGCCAAGCTCGGCCTGGCGGGCGTGGAGATCGCGTCCAACATCGACGGCAAGTCGCTGCACGACCCCCGGTTCGCCGGGTTCTGGTCGGAGTGCGAGCGGCTGTCGGTCCCGGTCTTCATCCACGGGATGCCGGTGCCGTCCGACCGGCTGCCGGGCCCGGCGGCGGCGACGTTCGGCGTCGGCGCGGAGGCCTCGCTCGGCGCGGCGGCGGTCATTTCCGGCGGGGTCGCGGAGAACCACCCGGACCTGAGGATCTCCTTCAGCCACGCGGGCGGCGGGTTCCCGCTCATCTTGACCCGCGCTCAGTGGTTCTGGGGCCGGACCTGGAACGAGGAGCCGCCGCTGCCGGAATCGCAGCGCCCGGAGGCCGCGCCGTGGTTCGCCGAGCACTCGCCGATCGAGCTCGCCCGCCGGTTCTACTACGACTCGCTGGTCTTCGACCGGCGCGCGATCAGGTACCTGGCCGACATGCTCGGCCCGGACCGGCTGCTGGTCGGCTCCGACTATCCGGCCATGGGCCGTGAGCAGCCGATCGCGGCCACGCTACGCTCGATGGGGCTTTCGGAAGCGGAACTGGACGACGTCCTGTGGAACAACTGCTTCCGATTCCTCGGCATCGACCCGCCAAAACTATCCTGAAGTATCGTGACCACGAGTGAGCACTGCCGTGACTAGTCTGTCGAACTTCTTCGACGCGCTGGCGGACGAGGACATCCCCCAGCCGTGGACCACGCCGGGACCGGTCGCGCAGCGGCCGCCCCGGCTGCTGCTCACGCTGCTCGGCGACTACTGGTGGCAGCGGACGGAGCCGCTGCCGTCGGCGGTGATCGTCGCGCTGCTGGCCGAGTTCGGCGTCAGTGACTCGGCCGCCCGGGCGGCGCTGTCCCGGCTGACCCGCAACGGGCTGCTGGTGACGTCGCGGAGCGGGCGGCGGACGTTCGTCCGGCTCAGCTCGCACGCCGCCGACGTGCTGGACGACGGCGCGCGCCGTATCTTCTCGTTCGGCGCGGGCGGCGCGCGCTGGGACGGGATGTGGTCCCTGGTGGCGTTCTCCATCCCGGAGCAGAACCGGTCGGCGCGGGACGAGCTCCGCAAGGCGCTGCGCTGGCTGGGGTTCGCGCCGCTGTACGACGGCCTGTGGGTGTCGCCCCGCGATCCCGCCGACGGCGTTATCGCCCGGCTCAGCGACCTCGGCATCACCACCGCGACCGCGTTCCGGGCCACCGCGCTGCCGACCGTGCCGCGGGCCGCGGGCGACGGCGCCGCCCCGGCCGGCCCGGCCTCCGACATTCCCGCCCGGGCCTGGGACCTGTCCGGGCTGCGCGACCGCTATCAGGAGTTCACCGAGTACGCGAGCCTGCTGCGCGACCAGACCCAGGCGGGCGAGATCAGCACCACGGACGCCCTGGTGGCCCGGACGCGGGTGATGAACGAGTGGCGGGCGTTCCCGGCGATGGATCCCGACCTGCCCGACGAACTGCTCCCGCCGGCCTGGCCGCGGGCCGCGGCCCGCGGCCTGTTCATCACCTGCTACGACCTCCTCGGCCCCCTAGCCGCCCGCCGGGTCCGGCAGATCATCCACCGCTACAGCCCGGACCTCGCGGGCAGCGCCGCCTACCACAGCTCCGAGCTCACCGTCTCCTCGGCCGACGACTAGCAGGTCTTGGGCTCGCTGGCCAGGCCGGAGTAGACCAGCGGGTTGACCGGGGCGTTGGCACCGTGGAGCGCGGCCGGGAGGCCGTCGGGCCAGGTGAAGGCGGTCTGCGTCCAGTACCAGCGGAGGGTGCCGTCGGCGCAGACGTGGACCGGCTTGCTGAACGTGACGGTCACCTTGACCGTGTACTGCTTGCCCGCCGCGCAGTTGGGGGTGCAGCTGGCGAGCTTCTCGGTGCCGCTGCCGACCGCCTTGGTCGCGGTCCAGGACGACCAGGTCATCTTCGACAGCTCGGCGGTCCCGTCGCCCGACAGCGCGCAGCCCGCCGCGCAGCTGGGCTCGTGCGCGGCGGTGGCGCGCACGTCGCCGCCCTCGGCGAAGTAGACCACGGTGCCGCCCTCCGGCCGCATCGGTCCGCCCGGGTTGATCACCGCCCCGCTGGAGTGCGTGGCGACGGGCGCGGCCGACGGCGTGGACGGGGAAGACGCGGACGGGGAAGACGCGGATCCGGCCGCGGCGGCGTCCGCGGCGGAACCGGAGGACGAGCTGGCGCACCCGGCGGTCAGCGCGACCGCGAGCACCGCGGTAGCGGCGGCGGCGGGAAGGAAGGCGGGACGAAGCGCACGGGTCAGAAGAGTCATGTAGTCACCATCCCTATTCGGAAATCTCGCGACATCAGGCGAATGACTCTTAGACGCAGGCACCGGGCCGCCGGTTGCATCGTTCGGCCGGCTGGTTCACTCAGCCGCCCGCGGCCAGACCGACACGGCCTCCGCCTCGGTCTCGACGCGGCAGGGGGTCCCGATGCTGAGGCCGGGCGCCGTGAGCATCCGGGCCCGCAGCTCGATGCCGGAGGACAGCGCGACCGTCACCTCGACGGTGCGGCCGAGGTCGATGACGTCGGTCACCCGGCCCGGGCCGAAGTCGACGGCCGGGCCGCCGGCGCCCGAAGGCGGCGGTCCCGGGCGGACCCTGAGCGCTTCGGGCGGCACCTGCCACAGCAGCCGGGCGCCGGGCGGCAGTCCCGTGGCGAGGTCCGGGTCGCCGCCGCCGACGAGCAGCGCGCCGTCGGCGCCGGCCGCGCCTTCGAAGAGGTTGTCCAGGCCGAGCAGGCGGCCGACCTCGACCGAAGCGGGACGCTGGTACACGTCGCGGCAGCTCCCGGACTGGAGCACCCGGCCGTCGCTCACGACGACGATCTCGTCGGCCAGCATCGCCGCCTCCTGCGGGTCGTGGGTGACCAGGACCGTGGAGAGGCTGACCTCGCGCTGGAGGCGGCGCAGTTCCCGCCGCAGCTCGGCCCGCACCGGGGCGTCCAGCGCGGAGAACGGCTCGTCGAGCAGCACGACCTGGGGGTCCCCGGCGAGCGCCCGGGCCAGGCTGACCCGCTGCCGCTGCCCGCCGGAGAGCTGCTCGGGCCGGCGGTCGAGCAGGCCGTCGAGGTGGAGTGTCGCCAGCCACCAGGCGGCCCTGGCCGGATCCGCGTGCACGCCGAAGACCGCCTGCTGCCAGACCGTGCGCCCGGGAAGCAGCCCGAAGCCCTGGGGGACGTAGCCGACCCGGCGCCGCTCGGGCGCGGTCCGGCTCACGTCGAGGCCGTCGTAGGTCACGGCTCCGGCGCCCGGTCCGAGCAGCCCGGCGAGGACCCGCAGGGTGACGGACTTGCCCGAGCCTGACGGCCCGATGATCGCCAGGCGGTGGCCGCCTTCCTGGTGCGCTACCCGCAGGCGGAACGTCCCGACGGTGACGTCGATGTCGAAGCCCACCGGCGCCGGCGACGCGGGCACCGGGGCGGCCGGCGCCGGGACCGGCCGGCGGCGGCCGCGGGCCGGGTACCGGACGTGGCCGAGCCAGATCGCCAGCACGGCGACGCCGAAGGCGAGGACCGTCGGCGCCTCGGCCTGCCCCAGCGGCGCGGAGGAGAACAGGTTGTCGACGTAGATCGGGAGGCTGTAGGGGTGGTAGGCGAGGACCACGGTCGTGCCGTACTCGCCGAAGGCCCGCAGCCACATGAGGATCATCCCGGTCCGCAGGCCGTCGGCCGCGGCGGGCACGTCGACCCGGAAGAAGCGGGCCAGCGGGCCGTGGCCGAGGGTGGCGGCGACGTCGTCGAGCGACGGGTCGACGGCGCGGAAGGCGCTGCGGGCCACCACGACCAGGAACGGCGCGGAGACGAACGACTGGGCGATGACGAGCCCGTACATCGTCTGGGTGAGCTGCTCCCCGGACAGCTGGCCGAGGAACGTGTACGGGCCGACGATGTAGATCAGCAGGATGCCGCTGATGAGCGGGGGCACGGCCAGCGGGAGCTGGACGATGACGAGAAGGACCGAGGAGAGCCACCCTCGGTGGCGGGCCAGGAAATAGGCCAGCGGGATGCCGCCGAGCACGCCGATGAGCAGCGCGATCGTGGCGCCCTGGACCGACACCTCCAGGGCCGGCCAGAGCCCGGGGACGCTCCAGCCTTCGTCGCCGCGCTCGTCAAGGACGCGGTAGGCGAAGGCCCCGACCGGAAACGCCAGGTAGAGGACCAGCAGGGCACCGAGCCCGAGGAGCAGGCCCGGCGCCCTGCCCAGCCTCACGAAGTGAACAGGGCCGAGAGGGAGCTCGGGACGCCGGTCCCGGTGACCTTCGCCGGCGAGACGATCTCGAAGTTGTCAGCCTTCATCTCGGCCTGGCCGGCCGGGCCGAGCAGGAACTTGATGAAGGCCTCGGCCGCGGCCTCGTGCGGGGCGTTCTTGATCAGCGCGATCGTGTAGTTGCCGGCCAGGTTGGTGCCGGTGAGCTTCACGAAGGGGCTGTCCTGGGAGTTGGCGTCCGCCTCGTACATGAACGCGCCGTCCAGCTGCCCGGTCTGGATGTCGGCCTCTTCGGGGTCCTCCGAGTACACGTCGGACTGCTCGGTCGCGAGCGTTTTCAGCGCCGGGAGGTGCTGCGCCGTCGCCGTCTCGTTCAGGGCCTCCGCCGCCAGCACGCCGCCGGGGTCCTGGGACGGGTCGGTCCGGCCGAGGCGGAACCCGGACATGGTGATCACCTTGTACCACGGCATGGTCTGCAGGTCCTTGGCGAACTTGCTCTTGGGGTAGTACCCGAGGACCTCCGGTGACGCGGCGAAGGATCCGTACCACGAGACCCAGTCGCCGTTGCTCGCGCCCATGAGGGCGGTGTCTTCCGCGGGCGAGGCGCTGACGAAGACGTCGGCGACGGCGACCTTGTTCTTGATGTCGGCCGCGAGGGTCCCCGACGAGTGCGAGGTGTCGACCAGCGTGTAACCGGTCGCGGCGTGGAACGCCGGCCCGACCGACTTGGTCATCAGGGTGTCGAGGGACCCGGCGGAGAACACGTCGACATCGCCGCTGGCCAGAGCGGACGAGCTCGCGGAGGCGGAGGCGGATGGTGACGAGGGCGCGCTGGCCGACGTAGACGCGGCCGGGGTCGACGAGGACGACGAAGACGACGAGCTGCTGCAGGCCGCAGCGGTCAGGCCGACGCACGCGATGCCGGCCACGACGGCGAACCGCCTGGCTGTAGTCCCGAAAGTAAGCATTCCCCGACGATAGCCAGTGCTGGTTGCCTGGCGCAACAGTCCTTGACACGCGTCCCACGGGCCATCGCCCCTGGCCAGAACCGCGCGACGCCAGTGCCGCGGCTGTTATTGGGATCTTTCTGTAATGAGTATCTTGCTGTTATCATATTGGCGCCGGTGACGCCCGCGGCCGGCTGGGCCGCGCCGCTCTCATGGCGTGACCCAGCCGGTCAGCACGTCGGAATGGTCCTGGGTGCGGAACCGGAGGCGGAACTGGCTGCCGGGTTTCGGCGCGACGGTGAAGCAGCCGGCCTCATCGAGCTCGGTGTCCAGGGTCTGGCCGTCCAGGGTCCGCAGCTCAACCGTGCCCGGCTGCGGCGGGACGAGCTGCCCGAACAGGGCTTCATCGTTGATCTCGACCTCGATCGAGAACCGCGCTGACGCGAAGGTGAGCGCGCGGACGGACGCGGCTTCCGACCGCATGCCCGCGCTCAGCTCGGTGTCGAACCGCGAATCGTAGCTGAGCTGGGCTAGCTCAGCGTCGATATGGTGCCAGGCATAGGCGTTCCGCGCGATCGCGAGGAGCGCCGGGGGAACGGCCGGGCTCGCGGCTATGACCTCTCGCAGCGAGCCCAGCGGCAGCTCATTGTTCCGGCTCTTATTCACCTGACTTGCCTCCTGACGGCGGGACATCTGGCTGTCCCGGTTCCCCTGAAGGCCCCGTTTCCCGTGCCGATTCCTCGTTCCGTTCGGACAGCCCGGCGAGCAGGGGCGAACGGCGCAGCCGGTCCAGGCAGCGGCTGCGCATCGGGCCGATACTCCCCTGCGGGATGCCAAGCCGCCCGCTGATCTCGGCGTAGGACAGCGGCGGGTCGATGAAGAGCAGGCCCATCAGCCGCCGGGAGTCCTCAGGAAGCTCGGCGACCGCCGCGCGGAGCAGCGCGCTCCGCTCGGCCTTGCAAATCTCCTCCTCGATCATCTCGGGGTCGGTCTCCGCCGCCAGCAGGCTGTCATCGGGCTCGCCCCCGAACAGCTCGGACCGGCGGGACAGCTTCAGCACGCGCAGGCATTCGCGCCTGGTCGTGGTGGCCAGCCAGCCGGGCAGGGCGGCGGGCTCGCGGATCTTGCCCAGCTGCTCGACCAGGCCGAGCCAGACCGTTCCGAAGACGTCCTTGGTGTCTTCGCCGACGAGCTGGTAGCGGACGCAGATGGACAAGACGAGGGGGGCGTACCGGTCGACTATCTCGTACCACGCGCCCTCGTCGCCCTTGGCGGCGCGGGCGACGAGGTCAACGACGGAGGGGTCATCACGCACGGGAACTCCTGTGGCGTGCTGGCGGCAATCTTCTTGCCCTTACTGATTGCGGAGGCGGCGGGCCGCCCGCAGATACACCGAATTTTGACGTATTTACCGGGCCGCCGGAACGCACCGTCTCGATGTATTCACAATTCCCCGCACTACAGAGAAGGAAGTGAACTGATGGGTCCGAATGAAGCCGTTATCATCCGTGCGTCCGTCCGCGAGGCGGGCGGCTCGGCCAATGACAACACGCTCGACCCCAGCAAGGACGCCCAGGTAGTCGTCCAGGTCGAGGCCGGGCTCGCCGTCATGGGCACCGGCGCGCAGTGGCAGGCCGGAATCGTGGTCAAGGACCTGGTGGACGGCGGCGTGATCCCCTTCACCCTGTCGCCGACCGCGGCGGACAACGGCCACCTGAGCAGCGCGCCCTGGACCACGCCGTCCGAGACCTTCGTCTACACCATCCCGAAGGCCAACCTCGGGACGCACAAGGGACACCTGTGCCGGGTCTACGCGTACCTGCTCATCGGCGTGAACGCGGCGAGCTACGACGCGAGCTTCGTGGAGAGCGAATTCTTCCTCGTCCTTCCATGACCGACCAGGTGACCTGGTACGACGTGCGCGGCCTCTTCTTCGGGCCCGGCCAGGCGGTCGCCGTCGCGGCCGGGCTCCGGCCCGCGGTGGTCCGGCTGACACCGGACCCGCAGCCGGTCGAGGGCCTCGCCGTCCTTTCCACAGGTGACGGGGGCCGTTGATTGTGGTAAATCACCAATGACCGCCCGTTCGACAAGGCGGATGATGGCAGCCACACTGCGCTTACCCGCCTACTTCCGGAGGATGTTGCATGAAGACGCGAGCAGCGGTGCTCAGGGACGTCGGCAAGCCGTTCGAGATCGTCGAGCTCGATCTCGATGAGCCGAAGACCGGCGAGGTCCTCATCCGGTTCACCGCCTCCGGCCTGTGCCACTCCGACGACCACCTGCGCACCGGCGACATCCCGGTCAGGTACCCGATCGTCGGCGGCCACGAGGGCGCCGGCCTCGTGGAGCGGGTGGGCACCGGGGTGACCAGGCTCGCCGTCGGCGACCACGTGGTGGCCTCCTTCCTCCCGGTCTGCGGCAAGTGCCGGTTCTGCGCCCGCGGCCAGACGAACCTCTGCGACCTCGGCCGGTTCCTGGTCGACAACTGCCTGCCCGACGGGACGTTCCGCTACCACGAGGGCGCGACCGACTTCGGGCAGATGTGCCTGCTCGGGACGTTCTCGCAGTACGCGGTGCTGTCCGAGGCGTCGGTGGTGAAGATCGAGGACGACATCCCGCTCGAGCTCGCGGCGCTGACCGGCTGCGGCGTGCCCACCGGGTTCGGGTCCGCGGTCAAGGCCGGAGAGGTCAAGCCGGGCGACACCACCTTGGTCTACGGCGTCGGCGGGGTCGGCGTCAACGCGCTCCAGGGCGCCTCGATCGCCGGCGCCCGGTACGTCATCGCGGTCGACCCGGTCGCGTTCAAGCGCGAGTCGGCGTTCATCTTCGGCGCGACCCACGCGGTCGCCACCACCGAGGAGGCGCAGGCCCTCGCGCTCGAGCTGACCTGGGGCGTCGGCGCGGACCAGGCGATCGTGACCATGGGCGTGGTAACCGAGGACGTGGTGTCGGCCGCGTTCGCCGCGATCCGCAAGCGCGGCACCGTGGTGCTGACCGGCCTGGCCGGCCCGGGCGCCAAGACGGTAAACGTGTCCGGTTTCGAGCTAGCGCTGTTCGAGAAGCGGCTGCAGGGCGCGCTGTTCGGCTCGTCCAACCCGTTCGAGGACATTCCCCGGCTCCTGGACCTGTACCGCGCGGGCAAGCTCAAGCTCTCCGAGCTCATCACCGCCCGGTACACCCTTGACCAGGTAAACCAGGGCTACGACGACATGATGGCCGGGCGCAACATCCGCGGCGTCATCATCCACGAGTAAGCAGGATCACACAGGGATGAATCCCTAGGATGTTGCCATGAACCCGCTTACCGGAGTACTCGGCGAGGCCTGGACGCTGTACAAGCGCTACGCCAAGCACTTCCTCACGATCTCGTTCGCGATCTACTTCGCGATCGCCATCGTCACGCTCATCCTGAGCCTGGCGCTCGGCACCTTCGGCGGCCTCCTCGGGAGCCTGCTCACCCTGTTCGGCATGTTCCTGCTCCAGGCCGCGCTGGTGAAGGCCGTGCAGGACGTGCAGGACGGGCGGGTCGACCTCGACCTGCGCCGGACCATCGACGCGGCCATGCCGTTCGTGGGTACCGTGGCGATCGCGTCGATCCTGGCCAGCATCGGCATCGCCATCGGCTTCGTCCTGATCATCGTGCCCGGGCTGATCCTGCTGACGTTCTGGTCGCTGATCGTGCCGGAGATCGTGATCGGCGGCTCCGGGGCGATCGACTCGTTCAGCCGGAGCTGGCGGACGGTCCGCGGGTACGCGTGGAATGTCTTCGGTACCTACATCGTGGTGTTCCTGATCCTGATCGTCGGCGAGTTCATCATCTCGCTGATCCTGGCCGCGCTGCCGTACGCGCTGCGGGGCTTCTTCGCCGACATCATCGTCGGCACCCTGGTGGCCCCGTTCATCGCCACGGTCGTCACGCTGGTGTACTTCCGGCTCACCGCGGCGCACGGCCAGCCGGGCCAGCCGGGGACTCCGCCGGCCGGCGGGTACGGCCAGTACGGCGGCGGCTACCCGCCCGCCGACGGCGGGTTCGGCGCCCCGCCCGCGGGCGGGTACGGCCCGCCCCCCGGCGGCGGCTGGGGCGGCAACGGCTGACCGCACGGCAGCCGGCTGACCCGGCTGTTCGTCTGACGCTGGTGGCGTCCTGGTGCTATCGCACCAGGGCGCCGCTGTCAGTTCGGGTCACTGTCAGTTCTGGCTGAACTGCTCGGAGCCGTAGTCGGGGGCGGGGCGGGACGTGGTCGCGCGGAACATGGCGGTCTCCCGGACGAGCAGGGAGCGTTCGAGCCGCAGCCGGCTGAGCGCGTCGGGGGCGGCGAGCAGCGACTGCCGCTCGGGCAGGTCGATGATCATCGCGGCGCCGACCACGTAGGAGAGCAGCAGCG
>Ga0302314_10011786_pt1 | contig 15208 bp, 18 predicted proteins | sample III_Palsa_N2_3_FD_200533 | JGI IMG/M metagenome (GOLD analysis project Ga0302314, IMG submission 200533) | Peat permafrost microbial communities from Stordalen Mire near Abisko, Sweden - III_Palsa_N2_3 | ecosystem: Environmental > Terrestrial > Soil > Palsa > Peat permafrost | place: Sweden...
GATGCTGCCCGAGAAGAATGTTGGCTTCGCGATCGAGATCAACAGCGAGGACAGCCCGATCCTGCTGGGGCTGATGGACGAACTGCTCGATCATTATCTTGGCCTGCCAGCGGACGACTGGCCGGCGAAGTTCGTCGCCTACAAGCAGGACCGGCTGGCGGCGGCGGAGAAGATGCTGGCGGGCAAGGCGGTGGCACCGGCCAAGGTCGGCCCGTCGCTGCCGCTCGATCGCTATGTCGGAGTCTATGCCGATCCCTGGTACGGCAAGATCAGCATCTCGCGACGCGGTGCCGGGCTCGCGGTCGATTTCCTGTCGACGCCGCGGATGAGCGGGCCGCTTGACCATTGGCAATATGACAGCTTCGTCGTCCATTTCACCGATCGGACGATCGAGCCCGGCTATCTGACCTTCGCGATCGATGCCGACGGGCATGTCTCGCAAGTGACGATGAAGCCGGTCTCGCCGCTTGCGGACTTCAGCTACGACTATCAAGATCTGTTGTTCAAACCCTCTGCAGATCGCTGACAGAAATCGGCGGCCGGTTTTGTGGCTATCCGACGCACGGCATCACGCTGACTCGATGAATCTTAAACTAATCCGTCGCGACGAAGCTCGTAATCATCAGTTGTTTCCAATTCGTGAGGAATATACAGAATATATTGTGCAATTTATTTGCATTATAGTTTGATTCATAGTCTAGTTATATTGAGTCGTCACCTTCGTGATGCAGGACGAGCCCGCGCTGACAATGGGCCCAGTCGGGCTCTGGTCGGTCCGAGCGGCACACATCGACGACGATGTCGGCGAACGTCTCGCCCCGACACAGCCGCACCATCGGATAGGCATCGGCGGGCACCGGCCGGCAGCCGCGATACGCCAGGTGGAAGCGCTCGTGGTACGCGTCCGTAGTCTTTCCCATGTCGTCGAGCGTCTCGACCCCGTGCATCGCGAGCGCGGCGTCGTTCGCCAAGCTTATCGCGCCGTTCGGATCGAGCAGGATGATGCCGTCGCTCAGTTCGCCGATGATTCGGTGCAATTGCGATGACCGGGTTGCGCGCTCTCGGGCTTGCCGGCTTTGGTCATCGCGCACCTCTCATGATCGCCAACTACCGTGGCGCAGTTTCCACACCTACCCGATCGGATCATGCTCTCATGACGGCCGAAGGTCCGAAATGACAAAAGGATAACTCGACGCGATAGGCGTCGCCGCCCAATTAGTCACGCTGGCAGACGCTCGCGCGGTCCTTCCACCGAGCCGCCGTCCGATCCGACTTCGCCTAGGAGCCATCATGTTCGACAAACAGATTGCGATCGTAACCGGCGGCGAATCCGGCATCGGCGCTGCCTGCGCGAAGGCGCTGGGCGACGCCGGCGCGCGCGTCGTCATCACCTATTTCAAGGACGTCGCTGCGGCGAACACCGTCTGCCGGTCGATCGGGGACGAGACACGCGCGATCGCGGTCCAGACCGATGTCGGCGACGAAGTCGCGGTCGAGCAACTGTTCTCCGCCGCCGAGAAGGCGTTCGGGACGATCAGCCTGCTGGTCAATTCGGCGGGGCTCAACATGACCGACGTGAACCTTGTCGACATGGCGCTTTCACAATTCGATCGCGTGATCCGATCCGATCTCTACGGTCCGTTCCTCACCTGCCGCCGCATGGTGCGCGCGCTCGAGGCGAAGGCGATGAAGGGGCGGATCGTCAACATCTCCTCGATCCACGAAAAAGCGCCGCGTCCCGGCGGCGTCGATTATGATTCCGCCAAGGGTGGCCTGTCGCAGCTGACCGCCACGCTCGCACTCGAGCTCGCGCCGAAGGGCATCGCGGTCAACGGCGTCGCGCCGGGCATGATCCTGACCCCGATGAACCAGTCCGCGCTGGACAATCCGGAGGAACTCAAGGCCAAGCAGGCGGCGATACCTTGGCGCCGCGCGGGGCGCCCCGACGAGGTCGCGGCACTGGTCAACTTCCTGCTGTCGCCAGCAGCCGACTATATCACCGGCACCACCGTCACGATTGACGGCGCGCTCTCGCTCACCGTCGCGCAGGGCGCCTGACGATGCCCGCGTCGGTCGATTTCAACGTCGAGCAGATCGATCCGATCACGATGGTCGGCAACGAAGACGTCTCGCGCCACGACCTGATGAGCCCCTATGTCTGGCTGACCGACGACGGCGTCTATGCGATGCTAGTGCGCGCTGTGCCGCGCCTCGGCGAGACCGGCGACACCGGCACGATCTGGTATGCGACGAGCACCGACGGCCTTCGCTTCACCGCGACCGACGCGCCGGTGCTCTCGCCCGGTCCTGGCCCCGACGATATCGGCGGATGCGAGGATCCAACTCCGGTGTTCCGCGCCGACGGCAGCGTCGTGATCTACTATACCGGCGTGGACGCGACGCGAAGCCACGGCGAGATGCTTTACGCGGTCGGCCCGTCGATCGACCGGCTTGAGAAGAAGGGCGTCGCGATGCCCAACACGCCGACGCAGGGCAACATAAAGGAAGCGACCGTCGACCGCACCGAGACTGGCGGCTGGCGGATGTTCTACGAGTTCGCGCGCAACGAGGCGTCGCTCGTCGGCCTCGCGGTGAGCGACGACATTGCCGGCCCTTGGACCGACGAACGCGATCCGTTCGCGCCCAGAACGGACAGCTGGGACAGCTGGCACCTGTCGACCGGCCCGCTGCTCACCAATGACAAGACCATGCCGGTGATGTTCTATAACGGCGCCACGCGCGATGCGCGCTGGCGGATCGGATGGATCGCGTTCGATGCCGAATATACCAAGGTCGTCGATCGCTGCATCGAGCCGCTGATCATCCCGCCACCGGCGCTCGAACGGACCGCGATCGACATCGCATTCGCGGCATCGGTGGTCGTCGTCGGCGACCGGACCTGGCTCTATTATTCTCTGTCGGACACGCACCTATACCGCGCGATCGTTCGCCGCAGCTAAGCGCCCAAAGACAGCGCACCCACGATGTACCCGGCAGAAGATCGCTATGCCTCCTACCGGAGTTGGTGGAGATCTGCCTCGGTCGGACGCGGTGGCTTGCAGGAACGTCTCCATAGACCGTCATCGCGTTCGCGGACGGACGAATCCAATCGAGCGCGCGGCCCCGATCAGAGGCCGGGAACCCCATCGGCGGAGACAACATCGGTCGTACCGTCGCCAATACCGGGCGAACAAGGGGGGCGGATACCGAAACGCCGCATAAATGGAATGAGGATCATCGAAGCCGTTCGAACGCTCGGCTCGAGCCAGCGATACGCTGACGCAAAAGCCGGCGCCCCGGTCCCAGCAGACTGCTTCGGCAATCGGGCAAATGCCGAGCTACTGCGCCGTGACGATCGCGCGGACGATGCCGTCGCGCAACCACTGGCCCAGCAGCGCCCCGGCCAATGCCGGCCCGTCTTCCTCGCCGTGCCGATCGACGAGCGTGATACATAGATCGGGGAAACGTCGGCCTTCGAGCATGAGCCGGAGCGCGCCCGCCTCGCCCGCCTCGAGCGTCCGGAACGCCGGCATGAGGCCGTTGCGCCAGATCGCAATCGACGCCTCCTCAGGAAGGAGCTGGGCCGGAGGGGGCGTCTCTCCGGCGGCGATTTCAGACCAAATCGCGCCGGCATTGGTGGTGACGGAGAGGAAGTCCAGCGTCGGCACGAAACGGAAGGCGGCGTTGTCCCAATCGACCTCCGCCAAGGTAGCCGGATCGACCGGATCAGCATCGGGGCCCACGAAGGCGATGCTCAGCGCACATTCGATACGCGCCAGCTCGGCAACTTCGGGGTCGTCCGGATAAAGGATTTCGAGCGTCGCGGGTAGATCGACCGCATAGGCATCGAGCGTCCAGCTGTGGGGGGGGAGTCGATCGATATGGTTGGCGCAAGCAGCTTCGAAGCCCGCATCGCCAAGCCAGGCGCGTGTGGTCTCGAAGCTTTCCGACAGGCAGGTCATTAGCGCATAGCGATAATTATTGAGATACACCGAGAGCCCCGGCGCGGGGCCGGCCCCGAGGCGAGCGCCCGCCGCGTGGGACTCGTCGGTGAGCCACAAACGAAAATCCCGCTGCAGTGCCAGCAAGCTCATGCGGCCCTCCGCATCTGCTTCGCGGCGATTCCGCGCGCGATATCCAGCTCGGTTAAAAGATCTGCGAGCGGCGGAATATCGTCGTCGCGCTCGATCATCGTCGCGACCGGCCCGAACCGTTCGAGCGCGGCATCATATAACGCCCAGACGGACCAGGGGACCGGCCGGTCGTGCGTGTCGATCAGCAGATCGCGGCCGTGGCTGTGACCCGCGAGGTGGATCTGTCGAACGCGATCACCGGGCACGCCGGCAAGATAGGCACCGGGATCGAAACCGTGATTGACGGCACTCACGAAGATGTTGTTGACGTCGAGCAGCAGCGCGCAGCCGGTGCGCACGCACATCGCGTCGAGAAATTCCCATTCGGTCATGTCGCCGGCGAATGCGATGTAGCTCGACGGATTTTCGACCAGCATCGTGCGGCCGAGCGCGTCTTGGGCCTGGAGAATATTCCTGCAAACGATGCCGAGCGCCTCCTCGGTATAGGGAAGCGGCAGAAGATCGTGCGCGTTGAAACCCTCGATCCGCGACCAGCTCAGATGATCGGACACGAAGAGCGGATCGATCTCGTCGGCAAGGCCGCGCAGCCGGCGCAGATAGTCGCGGTCAAGGCCATCGGCCGAGCCGATCGACATGGAGACGCCATGGAGCGCGACCGGATGGCGCAGGCGAACCCGGCGCAGCGTATCGCGCGGCCGGCCGCCATCGACCATGAAATTCTCGGAAATGACCTCGACAAAGTCGATCGGGACCGGCGCGTCATGGTTAAGGAAGTCGCCATAATGGCATTTGCGAAGGCCAAGGCCGAACCGGGGCAAAGCGAGCATCTGCAGACTCCCGAGGGGCGACCCGGCTGTCATGAAGCAGCCGGGTCGGGAAGATCACTTCGGCGCGAAGAGGCTGCCGCCGTCCGCTTTGCACTGGTCCTTGGATTCGGCCTTGAAGCCTTGGCCCTTGCAATCGTTCTGGCCCTTGCAATCATGGGTGCCCGACTTGCAGTCGGACGTGCCCTTGCAGCTGTTGACGCCGTAGCAGTGCACGGCCTTGACGTCCTTCGCCATCGCCGGTGCCGACAGGCTGGCGCCCGAGATGGCGATGAGCGCTGCGGCGGCCGCGAAACTGATGGCGGATTTCGATGGGGTCACGAGATGATCTCCTGAAAAGGGGGATGCCTGTCTGGCTCTCCCCCTACGCAGGTCGATGACGGACGGTTACACCACCGCATCAATATTACCAGCGCATCAGCCGTGGGCCGACCACAGCTCCGGCACCGGCCGCAAGGACTATGCCAAGACTATACCAGGTGAGCACGAAGATTGCGGAGACTTCCGGACAATGCAGGCAGTAGATAGTCGCTGCCCAAGCTCCGGCGGCAAGCCCCGCGGTCGCGCCTGCGGCCCGAAGCCGGGTGGGCGCCAGTCGGCGAAATGACCAGAGCAGTCCGATGAAGATCGGCATGGCGAGCGTCAACACAAGCCATGGACAGACTTTCCAGCTCACGCCCAGCCACATGGCAAGCCAGTCGCGCGACGGCGTGACGGCCAGTTCACCGATACCGATGCCGGCAAGGAGGAGCACCGGGATGCCGAGCAGCCAAAGCCCCCGCAGCGGGCCCGGTGTCGGGCGGCCGAGCCGCGCCACGGCAAAGACCGCGCCAATACCGAGCGAAGCCGTATAGATCCATTTCATCCAGAACGAGAAGCCATGCATCGCCTGGTGAAGGTCGGGACGGATGCCGAGCAGAGAGGCGACGAGCGCCATCGTGACGATCGCACCACTGGCCAGACCTAGGCCGATGCGTCGACCCAGCGCCCGGCGCGGCACGGGACGCACGTTCTGGCTGAGCGATTGGATCAGCTGTTCGGTGTTCATGACCATTCGCCCTTGATGCGCGCCGCAAGGGCCTTCAGCCCGCGATGGACCGACACCTTCACATCGGACTCGCCGATGTCGGCGCGGGAGGCCGCCTCTGCGATGCTTAGGCCGTCGATATGCGTGTCCCGGATCGCGCGCGCCTGCTTGGGAGACAGACCGGCGAGAAGTCGGTCGACGTCCATCTGCGCGTTGGCGGCATCCTCGAAGCCTTCGATGGTAAGGATGGCTTCGACGTCCTCGATAGGCACGGTCATCTTTCGACGTCGGAAATGGTCGATCATGCGGTAGCGCGCGATGGCATAGAGCCACGCGGTGAAGGGGCGTCCCCTGTCGTAGCTGGCTCGGCGGGTATGCACGGCGATCAATGTATCCTGCACGAGATCCTCGACATCGTCGTCCGCGCCACGAAGCCGGCGGCGGTAGAAGGCGCGCAGCAGAGGAACGAGCGCGCGCAACAGGGCCGCGTGAGCCACGGCATCGCCGTCGAGACCCTCCGTCATCCAGGTTTTGAGCTGAGCTTCACTGACTTGCATCCGCGCCCCCGGGATGCCCTACGCATCATCCACGGGCGTGGTTACATGGGGCCGCATCGAGTCAGAGAGATGCCCTTGCAGCGGATGTAACCAGCGTTGGGCGTGATGCGTAAGCCCCACCGTGACCGGCCAAGCGCCTCCCCCGAGGTTACCGCGCAGCGATCATGCCAGTGTATCAGCGGTCGCTGCGCGAGGGGCTCCAGCAAGAGGATTTCGTGATGACCAAGACCCATGCGGCGTTTGCCGCCACGCTCGCGCTCACGCTTATTTCCGGCACCGCAAGCGCAGCGGGTCCAGCCGGCCCCAAGCCGATGGAAAAATGCTACGGCGTGTCGCTCGCCGGTCAGAATGACTGCAAGGCGGGTGCGGGCACGAGTTGCGCCGGCACGTCGGTCAGCAACTATCAGGGCAATGCCTGGAAGCTCGTCATGGCGGGCACCTGCACCAAGACGATGACGCCCAAGGGTTTCGGCTCGCTGACCCCAAAAGCGTAGCCGTCGGCCCCGCCGCCGCAGATCGTCGGCAGCGGCGGGGCATGTTCAATGTGCATTGAAAGGGCCCGTGATGCTCTCACCGATCGCAATCTATCGCCGAGCCGGCGATCTAGCGGGACGCCTGTTGCCGCAGAATCTGCTGCTGCTCGTCGCTCGCCTCGCCGCTGCAGCCATATTTTTCATGTCCGGACGAACCAAGGTCGATGGTGTTCTGCACATCACCGACGGCACCTATTCCCTGTTCGAAACAGACTATAAGCTGCCCGGCATTCCGCCCTATTATGCCGCGCATGCAGCGACCTATTTCGAACATCTCTTTCCGGTCCTGCTGACGCTGGGGCTTTTCAGCCGTGTTGGTGCTCTTGGCTTGTTATGCATGACCGCAACGATCGAGATATTTGTGTATCCCGATGCCTGGCCTACGCATTTGAGTTGGGCCGGTCTTCTCCTCCCGATCATTGCGCTCGGTGGTGGCGACTGGTCGCTCGACCGGTTGCTAGGGATCGAGCTTCGCCCCGCTAGGCGCGGCTTGACCGCCGGTGGCCGGAAGGTCCCGAGCGCCGCGACGGATCGCACCATGGAGAGCATGATATGAACGCCGTGCTCAACCGGATCGTCATTGTCGCATTCTTGGCGTCCGGTATTGGCGGTGGTGTGTGGGCATTGACCGTGCCTTCCGACAAGGTGCACTCCCCCGAGGCGAAGGCGCCGGTCGTCGTCGAGCTGTTCCAAAGCCAGGGCTGCTCCGACTGTCCGCCGGCGCAGGCCAACCTCAATGCGCTCTCGGATCGATCCGACGTTCTCGCGCTGTCCTACGGGGTGACCTACTGGGATTCGCTCGGATGGAAAGACAGCTTCGCGTCGCCGCAATTTACGGACCGCCAGCGGGCCTATTCCAGAGGCAATGGCGGATCGGCCGTCGCGACGCCGCAATTCTGGATCAACGGTCGTACGACCATCCTGGGCAGCAATCCCGCGCGTGTCGCGCATGTCGTCGCGCAGGGCGGTCCCACGTATGGGCCGGTTATCCGGCTCGCATCCGGCAAGGTGACGATCGACGCGGGAATGGCAGCGGCCGGCGGAGCGGATGTTTGGCTGGTACGATATGATCCGCGCACGATTAAGGTCGCGATCCGCGCCGGCGAGAATGGCGGCCGGGTATTGCCGCATCGTGACATCGTTCGCGAACTTCGGCGCATCGGGTTTTGGACCGGCACCGCGCTGACGCTACCGATCCCACCGGCCCACATGGCCGGCCTCAAGATGGCGATACTCTTGCAGGGAACCTCTGGCGGCCCGATCCTGAGCGCCGTGAAAGGCTGAACAGTCCGGTCTCATGTCGGGCGTGCGCGAAATCCTTCCCATTCGGGGATCCTGCGGATTTAGGGACATCGACGGCGGGAAAATCTCCACTGCCCCTGCCGATCAGTGCGCGATATGGCGGCCGGAAACTGGCTCGGCTGGACACCAGCGGTAGGCCAAAGCCGCCTTGCGGCCTCGGTTGATGATGCTGACCTGCGTCGCCGATCGTATTGCGTAGGTCGTCTCCGTGGTGAAGGATGCTTCAGGCGTGCCGTCGCCGGCGGCAGAACAGGTTTCCCGGACATGATATCGCCGCCCCTTCTGCGACAGCGTCACCGAACGGCACCCACTGGCGTTCGGGTAGGAGAAGCGACGCCCGTCGTAGGAAAACATCGCGGCGAACGCCGGATCCCGGCACGCGCTGCGACTCGAGACATATGTCCCCGGCTTGAGCGGGAGGACTGCCGCGCTCGCCGTGGTCGCGCAGAGCAGGATGACGGGAAGTGCGCGCAGGAAAGCCATGATCGGATCCTTATGCTGGGCTGGGGTGATTTGCATCAAACGATGGATGAAGACGCTCAGGCGCTCATCGTCCTGAGTTCGCGTCTCGCGACACCCCACAAGGTGCGCACGAGCAGCGCAAGAATAGCAAGCGTGGCGAAGCCCAGAAGCAGGATCGCGATCGCATCGGTGATCATGCCGGCCCGGGCGGTTCCGAACCGGATGGCGGCGATCGCCGAGGTGGCGAGCGGGAAGCTGATCGCCCACCATGACAGCTTGAACGGGCAGCAGGCGACGGCGTGGCGTAACCGCCCGACGAGCACCGACAGGATGAACAGCGTCAGGAAGTAGAGCGACTCGGCGAACAGATCGATCTGGCCGGCGATCAGGACGTAGGTGGAGAAGCCGACCGAGAAGGGCGCGATCAGGATCAGCAGCGACGGCTGCAACGCTTCGGGAAGCGGTTCCTCGAAAAGCAGGCGGGAGAAGACCAGCGTGAAGACCGGGATGGCGAAGAACATTCCGACCGCGAGCCCCAACACCATCACGGCGTGCATCGGTGGCAGCCCGAGCGACGGCAGGGCGAGCGGCAGATCGAGCATGCCGACGACGGGCACGATCCAGGCCGGAGTCGCATGCGCGACGAGCTGGCGATCGCTCATCCAGCGGCTGACGATGCTCCACGCGAAGATCACCATCCCGACCGCGCCAAGCCCCCAGATGATTTGCGCCAGCGGGCGCGCATAGGGCGCGAGCAGGATCGGGATCAGCAGCAGGCTGATAAAGAAGGTCCCGAACAGATTGCCAGCGATGGGATGACGGAACTCGGCCACGACCGCGGCGGGCGCGGCCACCATCTTCGCGCCATAGCCGATCAGCAGCGCGACGAACGCGAGCAGCGCGATCGTGCCGATCGCCTCGGCGATCCATGGCGGCGTCCCGTATCGAGGCTGCGCCAGGCGCCAGGCCACGCTGAGCCCGGTGAGCCCCATCACCGAGCCGAACAGCGCGACCGGCAGGACGGCGAAGGTCGACGGGCGCGCCGTCGCCGCCATTGCGGCGCCGCTCACGACCGGATCGCTTCGAGGAGGAGCGCCTGTGCCGGGGCGAGCCGCGCGGCGAGTGTCGCCGGCGCGCCCAGCGCGTCCAGCGCCGCCGCGATCGGATGGAAGGAGACGAGCGCCTGCCCCTCGTCATCCTCGCGTACGAGCACCCGGAGCGGCAAATCCAGCGCGCTCAGCGGCGCTGCCAGCATGATCGGAGTTCCTCCCGCCGCCTTGCCATAGAGCAGCACCGTGCTCGGCGGCATCGTCAGCCCCGCTTCCCGCGCATTCCGCGCGTGATCGATCACCGCGAAGATCGTCATGTCGGCTTCGATGATGGCCACCGAGAGGCGCTGCACCGTGCCATCGAACGGAAACGCGCTGGCGCGTTCTACGTGGACCGTATCGTCGAGAGCGGGCATGGTTTCCTCCTGCGGGGCGGGGCGGCCCGAGACGGACCGGTTGGTGACAGAGGTGATCCTATGCCGCGGCAAAAGATATCAGCCTTCGTCGAGCTCGACGGGTCGGGACGATCGCAGCTCCGCCATCGTGCGATTGCCGACACCCCAATGCTCCGGGGGCATTTCGGTCAGGAGCACGCGGATCGCCTCGTCCGGGACGCCGAGCGTCCGCCTGGCGGCGTCGGCGAGCTCGGCGATCAGCGCGGCTTTCTGCGCCACCGTGCGGCCGCTCAGCATATTCACGGTGATGACGGGTATGATCGAGCCTCCTTCCGGATAGGTGAAGCGACACGCTGCAGCGCAGCGATGACGGCCGCTGCACAGGCCGGGACGAACACGGGCTCCCGTTCCGACGTCCCAAGCATCGCGGATTGTCGGTCGGCGTGAAATCCACGATGCTGCATGAACGCCATGCACTTCTGTTGGCCTCGACGATGGATGACGCCAATGGAGTGGAGCGATCTTCGCGTGTTCCTAGCGATCGCGCGCGCGGGCACTCTCGGTGCGGCCGCCCGCTCGATTGGGCAGACGCAGCCGACCATGGGACGCCGCCTGCGCGCGCTCGAAGGGGCGATCGGTCACACGCTTTTCCAGCGGACCGCGGAAGGCTTCGTGCTGACGGACGAGGGGAGGATGGTTCTGGGTCACGCCGAACGCATCGAGGCGGAGGCGCTTGCCTTCGAACGTGCGCTCAATGGCAGCGAGACGCTGCTCGAGGGCATGTTGCGCCTCTCCTGCTCGGATTGGTTCGGCACCACCCTGCTGGCGCCGGTGCTGGCCGTATTCGGCGCGCGCCACCCCGGCGTCTGCATCGAACTGCTGACCGACGCGCGGCTCTACAGCCTGCCGCGTCGCGAGGCGGACATGGTGTTTCGGATCAAGCCTTTCGACGAGCCGGAGGTGATCTCGCGCCGGTTGATGCACATTCCCTATGCCGTCTATGCCTCCGTCGGACAGGAGGCATCCCTAGGCCATCACGGAGCCGACGCGCGCGTCATCACCATGGACATCGCCTTTTCGCAGATGCCCGACGCGGTCTGGCTGAAGGCGATGCTACCCGCTGCGCGCGTGGCCTTTCGGAGCAATAACCGTGAGGTCCAGGCGCGGCTGTGCGCCGATGGTGCGGGCCTCGCGGTTCTGCCGCGCCCGCTGGGCGATGCGACCCCCGGCATCGTGGCCATCGATCTCGGCGAGGCGCCGCCCGGCCGCGACACCTTCGTCGGCTATCACAAGGACATGCGTCGGCTGGCGCGGATGCGGGCGTTGCTCGATCTTATCGTGGAGCGGCTCGCGAACTGACCGGACGGCCGGCGCGGCGGAACAGCGTTGCGCCAAACGTATCTGCATGGCGGCCGTGCAGGATCGTTGCTTTGCCGCCGCCGCGCCGCGGCGGATGATGACGGCATGACGAACCACCTCCGACCGACCGGCAAGACGATGCAGGCAGCGATACTCGACGTTCATGGCGGCGCATTCCGGATCGGCGAGGTTTCGCTTCCCGAGCCGGGGCCCGACGAGGTTCGCGTCCGCATCGCCGCCAGCGGCGTCAATCCGCTCGATATCAAGATCCACCTCGGTCAGGCGGCGCATGCCCGGCACCCGCTGCCTGCCATCCTCGGGCTCGATCTTGCCGGAACGATCGACGCGATCGGGGACCGCGTCACGCGCTTTCGGCTCGGCGACCAGGTCTATGGCATGACCGGCGGCGTCGGCGGCATCCAGGGCTCGCTCGCCGAATATGCCGTCGTCGATGCCGACCTGCTGGCGATCAAGCCGGTCAATCTTACGATGCGCGAAGCCGCCGCCTTGCCGCTTGTCGCCATCACCGCCTGGGAGGGGCTGGTCGACCGCATGGCCGTCAAGGCCGGCGAGACCGTCCTCGTCCAGGGCGGCGCCGGTGGCGTGGGCCATGTCGCCATCCAGATCGCGCGCGCGCGCGGCGCGAAGGTCTTCGCCACCGGGTCGACCGGAAGCCGCGCCGCGATCAAAGCGCTCGGCGCCAGTTTCATCGATCGAGACGAGCCGGTGTCGGATTACGTCGCACGGCTCACCGACGGCATTGGATTCGACAGGGTCTACGATACCGCAGGCGGCCCGGCGCTCGATGCATCGTTCGAGGCCGTCCGACGCTTCGGGCACGTCGCCAGCTGCCTCGGGTGGGGCTCGCACGCGCTCGCTCCGCTTTCGTTCAAGGGCGCCAGCTATTCGGGTGTCTTCACGCTCATGCCACTCCTCTCCGGGGTGGGTAGACGCCATCACGGCGCAATTCTCTCCGCCGTGACGGGCCTCGTCGAGGCAGGTAAATTGCTGCCGACGCTCGACCCGCGTCGCTTCACGCTGTCGACGGCCTGCGATGCCCATCGCGTTCTCAAGTCAGCCAAAGGGCAAGGGAAAGTAGTCGTGGACGTCGAAAATATGTAGCTCGTCTGACGATCACGGCTACCCGGAATACGGCCCCTTTTTGGGTGGCTCGTCAGCCGATCGTCAGCCTTTTTGCATCGCTATTGATTCAGAAGGCGACACGCCGGCCACCATCCCAGATCTCCAAAATCCGCCATCGTTCACCTACGATAGCAGCCGGGTCCGGCTCTTTGCTTCGTGACCAACGCGGCTTTACGCCGAGTCGAGATGGGAGAGCGCATCAGCCTTGCTCGGCTCACCGCATTTGCATGAAGATGGTCAGTGCGTTGCGGGCGCCATCAGCAAAGCGGTCGTAGATCGCGCGCGAAACCTCGGCGATGACGGACTGGCGATCGCGTCCACCTCGAGAGAACACCGCGACCGCGACGCGACGGCCGTCAGGCATGGTAATGAACCCCACATCGTTCGTGACACCATCTAGCGTGCCGGTCTTGTCCTCTACAAGAGTACCAACTGGAAGTAGAGCGCGGATACGGCGAGTGCCCGTTTCGCATCGACTCATCAGCTCGAATAGAAAGGCGCGGCTTTGCGGCATCAGAACCATGCCCTTGTCGAGTTTATATAGCAGCGAGACCATGGCAACCGGCGTTGCGACATCCTGGCTGTCAGCAAGGTGGCCGTGCTCTCGAAGCAATTCGGCTATGGTCCGGTCTACCCGGATGCCAGTGATCCTTTGCGACGACAGCCACTGCTGGACGGCAATGGGGCCCCCGAGCGTAGCGAGCAACTGGTCGGCTGCGCGGTTATCACTGCGGATAATCATCAGCTCCAGAGCTTTCGCGGCGGGACGGCCATAGATCATGTCGTCGAGGCTGCGTCGGTTTTGATCGACCCCGGCGAGGTAGGCGGCCGCAATAGCGATCTTGACCGTGCTCGCCATCGGAAACGGGATGTCGCCGTTGATGGCAACGCTCGAGCCATCACTGAGGTCGAACGCAGCAATGCCATATTCACCGGGGTGGTCTGCCACCAACATGCTCAGCTCGCGCTCGAGTCCGACGAGCTCCGGAGAGCTTGCGGCAGCCGATGCCGGGACGAGAAAGCATGCCGCGATACCGGAAAGAAGCAGGCGGGAAAGCAACGGTACGCGCATCGATCGTCCTCAAATCTGTCCTTCGGGGACTCACTGACGCCTGACCGAGAGGCCCGAACAGATCGTGTTCCATGCCGATGAAGTGCGATCAATGGCAAGGCATGAACGGCGGGTAGCAAGGGCGGTTATTGCGCTCCCGTGTCGCACATGTCCGCTTCGGGCGATGCCCCACTGCCCCGATGAAAACATCGTGAATACCCGCACTTGCGGGCCTATCAACGTCTTGACCGAAAAGACGAGACGGCGGCCGTCCGATCTGCATCTCGGAATTGCCGTTTTTTCAGAATCCGAATTTGCACGTCAACGATCACCGCCCCGTTGACTACGGACACGGAGTAGCCGAGCCCCTGCGAGGGGCTCGGCGTCCCGACGCTCGGTGGATCGCGACAGTGCTAGCCTGGCCAGAAAGGCGGATGCGATCGCGAAAAGCCGCAATGCCACGCTCCGCACGAGGCGCGATGGCATGCGCGTCTTATGACGCTCCCCTCGTTCAGATGCCGCTGAACTTGCTGGCACCTCCATCGAAGTAGCAGCCGTCCTTCAGATCCGCGAGCAGACCACGGCCGGTCGGGTTCCAGCCGAGCCGCTCCCGCGTCAAGGCAGCCGACGCCGGAGCGTCCAGACCGAGGAACATGGCGAGGAAGCCGAAGTGGCCGGCCGCATCCTCGGGCGACTTGGGGACGACGGGAATATCCAACTTGCGCCCGATTGCCTCGGCCAGTTCCCGGATCGCAATGCCCTCGTCGCCGATCGCATGATAACGCATGCCGCCTTCCCCCTTCTCGAGAGCGAGCCTGAAGAGCCGCGCCGCGTCGGAGCGATGCACCGCCGGCCAGCGATTGGCGCCGTCGCCGACGAAGGCGGAGACGCCCTTTTCCCGTGCGATATCGACTATACGGGGCATAAACCCCTTGTCGCCATCACCGTGCACGGACGGTGGAAGGCGGATGACCGACGAGCGGACCCTTTGGTCGGCCAGCGCGAGGGTCGCGAGTTCCGAAGGCACGCGAGGCACGGTTGCGGGGGGCGCATCGTCCTCCGTTCCGACGCGGCCGGGCGAAACCATCGCGACCATCAACGTGCCGGACGTTGTGACGAAGGGGCGATCCGATCCGATCAAGACCTCTCCAATCGCCTCGATGACCCGCCGGTCGAGGTCGGCATTGGCCTCGAACGTCGAGAAATCATGCTTGAACGCCGTGTGGATGATGCCCTCACAGGACGCGGCGCCCGCGCGCAGACCGTCCAGATCGTCCAGTTCGCCGCGCTGGACCTCGGCGCCCGCCGCTTCGAGAGCCCGGGCCCCCTCCTCCGAACGAGCGAGGCCGAGCACCCGATGGCCGGCTGCCATTAGGTCCTTCACAACCTCGGAGCCCACCCAGCCCGTCGCT
>Ga0302314_10011787_pt1 | contig 15207 bp, 12 predicted proteins | sample III_Palsa_N2_3_FD_200533 | JGI IMG/M metagenome (GOLD analysis project Ga0302314, IMG submission 200533) | Peat permafrost microbial communities from Stordalen Mire near Abisko, Sweden - III_Palsa_N2_3 | ecosystem: Environmental > Terrestrial > Soil > Palsa > Peat permafrost | place: Sweden...
GGTTTAAGGGCCTCCGGCGGCAAAGGGCTATTGCCCTTTGATCCCGTTACTTTTTTGGCGGCGGTGTGTTCGGTTGGGCATGCCGCCGTCTTTGCGTTTGTGGGCTTAAAGCCGCTTTGCGGCGGTCGATTTGGCTTGGTCAGCGCGTGAGTTCGAAAGGCCCTCCACCTGAAGGGGGTGGGTTGGGTGGGGCACGCGCTGGCGTTCTGTGCCAAAGTGCTATGAACTTTTGTTATTTAACAATTTTCGCTCATCCTGAGCTTGTCGAAGGACGCGCGCAACGGTCGATCCGGGTGCTGTTGCCGTCGCGTTGGGCGAGCCTTGCGCGCGTCCTTCGACAAGCTCAGGATGAGCGAACTTTGGAATTACCATCACAAATTTTTGGCGGCGGCGTGTTCAGTTTGGGCGTGCCGCTGCCATTGCGTCGGAAGACATCACGCTCCTGCACGGCGGGGCGCACCCGCATCAATGACGCACGAAGCAAGACGATAACGGGATCCAAGGGCCCCTGGCCCTTGGCCGCCGGAGGCCCTTAATCAGTACTCTCAGCCACAATCACCCCGGCAAAAATCACCAGCGCAATCGCCGCCGCAACCACCAGCGCGGCCGTGCGCAACACAGCGCCCAGGCGTGAGCATTGGTAGGCGCCGCGCAGTTGGCGGTACATGTGGATAGGGGGGACTATGACGATCAGCCATTTGATTGCGTGCAGGCCCAGAGCGTCTGCGATCAGCATTATCACGGTGAGCAGGGTCATGAAGCTGAGCGAGTAGGTGACGAATACGGTGTGGTCGTAGATGGGGAAGCGGCGGTTGAAGGGGAAGAGCAGCCAGACGAAGGGGACCGAGATCGGGATGAGCAGCCAGCTGTATTTGTAGGCGTGCATTTCGACTTTGTAGCGGGCGAGGCCGGGGTTTTCCTTTACGCTGCGGACTACGCGGTTGACGAAGGTCAGCGTGGTTGGTGGGCCGATGACGGTTGTTTCGGCGGGGGTGTTTTCTTCGCGTTTGAGGGCGTCTTCGACGGTTTGCAGGGTGGTGATTGCGGCGTCGGTGTCGTCGGTTTCCTGTTTGGCGGCGACTTCGGCGCGGTGTTCGGCTTTTAGCTGGGTTAGCTGGTTTTCGATTCCCTGCAGTTTTTTGGCGCGGGCGGCGGCGTTGCCGGCGGCCTGGGTTTCGATGGGGATGTCGTTTGCGGTTTGCTGGATGGCGGCGAACAGGAGGAAGACGCAGAACAGGAAGAGCGCGAGGGGGGAGATGAAGCGGGCGCGTTGGCCGTTGATGTAGCGGCGGGTCAGGGCGCCGGGGTGCAGGGTCAGCAGGGGCAGGGTGTGCCAGATGCGGCCTTCGAAATGGAACACGCCGTGGAGCAGGTCGTGGAAGAAGGCGGCCAGGGTGCGGTGGACGTGGGCGGCCTGGCCGCATTCGGCGCAGAACGGGCCGGTTAGCGGGGTGGCGCAGTTCAGGCAGTTGGCTTCGTGGGTGTGGCCGTCGGGGGCTGGTGGTTCGGCTGCGATTTCGTCGGCGACGTGCGCGATCAGCGCGGTGTCGATCAGGTCTCCGGCCAGTTCAGTTCCGCTCATTGTTGGCTGTTCCCCGTCGTAAATGCGCGATTTTACTGGCTGTTAACCCTGCTCGTGCAGGGATCATACCGTGCTGGCTGCATTACGGGAAGACGACGCGCATGGGCTTTGTTGGCTCTGATACTGCACAGTTCGAGACGCGCGGATTTGGCCGTGCGCTGCCGGGGCAGGCCGGGACGCGGCGCGTGGCGTTGGCGCGGGGTGAGCCTGATTCGCTGCCGCCAGTGCCAGCTTTGCGCGATTCGTCGCATCCGTTGGGGCGGATGTGGGATCGGTGGTGTCGCCGGGTTGAGGCCTGGTGCGCGGGGCGATCGTTGTCGGTTAATTTGCGTGATGCGGTAGGGAGTCGCGGCTGGTTTGGCGGGCTTGCGCGGCTGATCGGGTTGGTTGTGCTGGCGGTGGTGTGTCTGCCGAGTTTTGCGCCGTTTGAAGCGGCGCCTTTGCCTGGGCTGAGCGAGAGCCAGCGGGCGGAATTTCATCCGTTGGGGATTGGGCCGCTGGTTAGTGGCGGGGTTACGGGCAAACATTTTGCCGCGACGGACAAAGTCGTGCGGCTTGATTCTGTGCCGGAGCGGGCGACGATCGCGCTTGAGGCGGTGCTTGGTGAGAATGATGACCTGGCGCATATGTTGCAGCGGATCGGGCTGACGTCTGGTGATGCCGATGCGGTGAAGGCGATGGTCACGCCGTTGGGCGCGCCGGTTCCGGGGACTCGGTTTGCGGTGACTTTGGGGTCGCGGGCGGGGGCGGCGCGGCCTTTGCTGGCGCTGACGTTTCGGCCGCGGTTTGATCTTGATGTTTCGATCGTGCGGCAGGGTGGTGGTTTGACCTTGATTAAGCACGAGATTCCGATTGATTCGACGCCGGAGCATCTGGTGGCTGCGGCGGGGTCCAGTCTTTATCGGTCGGCGCGCGCTGCCGGGGCCGCGCCCGAGACGGTGCAGGCTTATCTGCAGGCGATCGATCAGTATCTGCCGTTTGAGGCGATTGCGCCGACTGACCAGTTTGAATTGGTGGTGGCGCACAAGCGGGCGCTTGATGGGACGAATGGGGCGTCCGGGCAGGATGGCGAATTGTTGTATGCCGGGGTGCTGCGTGACGGGAAACCGCTGTTGCAGGTGATGCGCTGGGGCAATGAGGGGAATTTCTTTACGCCTGAGGCGTTTGCGGGTTCGGCGGATCAGGGGTCCGGGGCAGGGTCGGGTTCTGGGCTGTTGGCGGCGCCGGTTGCGGGGAATATCACGTCGTGGTTCGGGTATCGGCGGCATCCGATCCTGGGGTATGTGCGGTTGCATGCCGGGGTCGATTTTGGGGCGCCGTATGGCACGCCGATCTTTGCGGTGACCGATGGTGCGGTGATTTATGCCGGGTGGCATGGCGGGCATGGCAATTATGTGCGGCTGACGCATGGTGGCGGGACCGACACCGGGTATGGGCATATGAGCCGGATCGCGGTTTCGGTGGGGCAGCATGTGTCGCGCGGGCAGGTGATCGGGTATGTCGGGGCGACGGGGCTCGCGACGGGGCCGCATCTGCATTACGAGCTGTTTCGCAACGGGCAGCCGGTCGATCCGCTGTCGATGCGGTTTGTGCCGCATCATAGCCAGGTCGATCCGAAGGAACTGGCGTCGTTCCGGGCGAAAATGCATGATTATCTGGCTTTGCCGCGGCTGGGTTCTTCGCCGCACGGCTGAATAATCCTTTTGCCATCGCGCGCGGGGCGATATGACGCCGGGCATGACCAGCTATCCCCATCTGCGCCTTCGCCGTACCCGTGCCTTGCCGTGGAGCCGTGCGCTTCATCGGGAGGTCGAAGTGACACCTGCCGACATGATCTGGCCGCTGTTTGTGACCGAGGGGCATGATCTGGAGGTGCCGGTGGCTTCGTTGCCCGGGGTTTCGCGGTGGTCGGTCGATCGGATTGTCGATCAGGCGCGGCTGGCGGTGGCGGCGGGGATTCCCGCGCTGGCGCTGTTTCCCAATACGCAGCCGGAGCGGCGGACGTTTGACGGGGGTGAGGCGCTCAATCCCGATAACCTGATGTGCCGGGCTATCCGGGCGATCAAGGATGCGTGTGGCAGCGATATCGGCGTGCTGACCGATGTCGCGCTCGATCCGTATACCAGCCATGGGCAGGATGGGCTGGTCGATGACCAGGGCTATGTCGTCAACGATGACACGGTCGAAGTGCTGGTCGGGCAGGCGTTGAACCAGGCGGCGGCGGGGGCGGATATTATTGCGCCATCGGATATGATGGATGGGCGGGTTGCTGCGATCCGTGCTGCGCTTGAGGGCGCCGGGCATATCAATGTGCAGATCATGTCGTATGCGGCCAAATATGCTTCGGCGTTTTATGGCCCGTTTCGCGATGCGGTGGGCAGCGGCGGGCTGCTGAAGGGCGACAAGAAGACGTATCAGATGGACCCGGGCAATGCCGAAGAGGCGCTGCGCGAGGTCGAGATGGATCTGAACGAGGGCGCCGACAGTGTGATGGTCAAGCCTGGGTTGCCTTATCTCGATATCATCTACCGGGTGAAGCAGGCGTTTGGCGTGCCGGTGTTTGCGTACCAGGTCAGCGGCGAATACGCGTTGATCGAGGCGGCTGTGGCGGCCGGCGCGGCCGATCGGGATGCGATGGTGCTCGAGACTTTGACTGCGTTCAAGCGTGCGGGGTGTTCGGGGGTGCTGACGTATCATGCGCTTCATGCCGCGCGGTTGCTGGGGGCGTGATCATGCGGCCTGATGTTACGATCCTGTCGTTTGGCGGCAAGACGCCGCGTATTCACGAGACCGCGTTTATTGCGCCGGGGTGCCGGATTATCGGTGATGTCGAGATCGGGGCGGATGCTTCGGTTTGGTACAATTGCGTGATCCGGGGTGATGTGAACCGCGTGGTGATCGGGGCGCGAAGCAATATCCAGGATGGGACGGTGATCCATTGCGATAGTCCCGATCCGCGGCATCCGGATGGGTTTCCGACGTTGATTGGTGACGATGTGCTCGTTGGGCATATGGTGATGTTGCACGGGTGTACTGTGCATGATCGCGGGTTTGTCGGGCTGTCGACTACGGTGATGAACGGGTGTGTGATCGAGAGCGATGGGATGCTGGCGGCGGGGGCGTTGTTGACGCCGGGCAAGCGGATTGTGTCGCGGCAATTGTGGGGTGGGCGGCCGGCGGCGTATATGCGCGATCTGACTGATGCGGCGTTGGCGGATATGCAGGTGGGTGTGGCGCATTATGTGGAGAATGCCCGGGCGCATCGGGCGGCTTTGGGTCGCTAAGTGCCTCCGGCGGGCAAGGGCTATTGCCCTTGCATCCCGTTACCGTCTTGAACTGCGCGCTGGCTATGCGTTTGCGTGCCCCCGCGTAGCGGCGTCATCGTCTCCCGACGCAGTGGCGGGATGCTCGGTTGAGCTGACGCACCAACGCGGACGGTAATGGGATGCAAGGGCCCTTGGCCCTTGCCCGCCGGAGGCATAAACGCCCGCCGGAATCACCATATAAGTCGCGGTCATAAGGCGCCCATGCACAGAAAAGCGGGGTCCCGGATCGACGAAATAGGCTATCTTTGCGTACCCCACCCACCCCTCACGGGGAGGGCTTTTGGGATCCCCGCGGTGCGCCTGATTATCGGCTTGTGTTTTTCAGTCCGCGATCAGCGCGGCCAGCGTGGCCAGCAGGTCGGCTTCGTGTGCGGGTTTGTCGTGGCGGATGCGGTTGATGCGGGGGAAGCGCATGGCGACGCCGGATTTGTGGCGTTTGCTGGTGTGGACGGAGTCGAAGGCGACTTCGAAGACCAGGGACTTGTCGGTTTCGCGGACTGGGCCGTATTTTGCGACGGTGTGGTGGCGGACGTGGCGGTCGAGGTCTTTGAGTTCGGCGTCGGTGAAGCCGAAGTAGGCTTTGCCGACGGGGACGAGTTCGCCGCCTTTGTCCGGGTTGGTGGTCCAGCAGCCGAAGGTGAAGTCGGAATAGAGGCCGGAGCGTTTGCCGGAGCCGGCCTGGGCGTACATCAGGACGCAGTCGATCAGGAGGGGGTCGCGTTTCCATTTGTACCACAGGCCGACGCGCCGGCCGGCGGTGTAGGGGGACTGGCGGTGTTTGAACATGATCCCTTCGATTGCGGCGTCGCGGGCGCCGGCGCGCAGTTGGGCCAGGGCGTCCCAGTCGGGCGCGACGATCAGGGGGGATATGTCGAACCAGGTTGGATCGAGTTTTGCCGCGAATGCTTCGAGCCGGGTGCGGCGTTCGTGCCAGGGGAGCGGGCGCAGGTCTTCGCCGTCGGCGAGGAGCAGGTCGTAGATGCGCAGGAATGCGGGGGCTTCGGCCAGCATTTTTGTGCTGACGGTTTTGCGGCCGAGGCGTTGTTGCAGGGCGTTGAAGCTGGCGGCGCCAACGCCTGTTGTGCTGCCTTGGGCGTCGCCGCGGACCATCAGTTCGCCGTCGAGGACTGCGGGGGTGGTCAGGGCGTTGATCATTTCGGGGAAGGCGGCGGAGATGTCGTCGCCGCCGCGGGAGTAGAGCCGGGTCTGGCCGGCGATGTTGACGAGTTGGACGCGGATGCCGTCCCATTTCCATTCGGCGGCGAATTCGGTCAGGTCGAGCTGCGCGTTTTCCAGCGGGCTGGCGAGCATGAAGGGGCGGAATAGCGGGACCAGGTCGGATGAGGGCGCGGTGGCGCCGTCTGCGGCCCACGCGAATAGCGCGGTGTAGGGTGGGGCCTGGCCGTGCCAGTATTCTTCGACCAGTTCGACTTCGACGCCGAAGGCTTCGGCGAAGGCGACTTTGGCCAGGCGTGCCGAGACGCCGATGCGCAGCGCGCCGGTGGCGAATTTGAGCAGGGCGTAGCGGCCGGTTTCGTCGAGTCGGTCGAGCAGGTCGGCCAGCACGATTGGCGCGGTGGCGCGGGTTGCGTGGGTCAGGCGGTCGACGACTTCGGTCAGCGAGGGTTGCGGGCCGGGAGGGGTTGGTGGCTCGGGCCAGAGGAGGCAGGCGGTTTCGGCGGTGTCGCCGACGAAATCGCGCGACAGGGCCCATAGGACGGGGTCGACGCGGCCGGAGAGGAGGGCGCGGATTGTGCCGGCCTTGATCGCGGGGAAATCGACGCCGCCGGTCAGGGCGGCCAGCGCCCAGCCGCGATCGGGGTCGGGCATTTCGCGTAATGTGCGCACGATTGCCGCGATCTTGCCGAGGCGCGATCGGGTGAGCAGCAGCGTGTCGAGCAGGGCGGCGAAGCGTTGCATCAGTCGTCTTCGTCTTCGTAGCCGACGAGCGCGAGCGCGCGGGCGCGGCGCTGGGTCAGTTCGCACCAGCGGAGCAGCGCGTCTTCGCGGCCGTGGGTGATCCAGGTTTCGGCCGGGTTTACCTGGGTGATTGTTTCGGTCAGTTCGTCCCAGTCGGCGTGGTCGGAGATGACCAGGGGCAGTTCGATGCCGCGTTGTTTGACGCGCTGGCGAACGCGCATCCAGCCGCTGGCCATGGCGGGGATCGGGTCGGGCATTCTGGTGGACCAGCGGTCGCCTAGCGCGGAGGGTGGGCAGATCACGATCTGGCCTGCCAGCGCAGCTTTTGGGGTGCCGGCGACGGTGCGGAGTTCGCCGAGCGGGATGTCGTGGGCCTCGTACAGGCGGCACATTTTTTCCATGGCGCCGTGGAGGTAGATCGGGGCGTCGTAGCCGGCCAGGCGCAGTTCGGAGATGACGCGTTGGGCTTTGCCCAGGGCGTAGGCGCCGACCAGGATGGCGCGGTCGGGATTGGCTTCGCGGGCGGACAGCAGGCGGGCCATTTCATCGGCGATCGGCGGGTGGCGGAAAACGGGGAGGCCGAAGGTGGCCTCGGTGATCAGGAGGTCGCAGGGGGTGACCTGGAACGGGGCGCATGTGGGGTCGGCGCGGCGTTTGTAGTCGCCGGTGACGATTACGCGTTCGCCGGCGTATTCCAGCAGGACTTGGGCCGATCCCAGCACGTGGCCGGCCGGGATCAGTGTGGCGTGGACGCCGCCGGCCAGGGTTGCGCGTTCGTTGTAGGGCATGGGCCAGGCTTCGCCGATTTCGCCGTAGCGTTCGCGCATGATGGCCAGGGTGGCGGGGGTTGCGATCGAGACGCCGTGGCCGGCGCGGGCGTGGTCGGCGTGGCCGTGGGTGACGAGCGCTGTGCCGACCGGGCGTGACGGGTCGATCCACACGTCGGCGGGGCGGATATACAGGCCGCCCGGTTCGGGGCGGATCCAGGCGAAATCGGATGGCATTGTTGGTGTAATGCACGAGGGGGGTGTGGGGTGCCATTGTCGTGCGGTTTGGATTGGCAATGTGATAGACATGTCGGGGTTGGGGACGAGCGCAAGAGGACGCTTGCTCAACCCAGGAGGCGTGCCGTCGACCGCAAAATCTTGCCCTTCGCGCCGGATTGTCGAGCTCCGCGGCAAAGCTTCAAGAGACTGAATCCAAGTAATAAGCGCGGGTAAGAAAACTCGTTCAACAAGGTCCTGCGTCTCCTCGCGCTGGTCCATCGAGGTGTCCGCGTGTCAGCGAAGCGGACAATTTGATCAGCCCGAAATCCAGGCCGCTGAATGGGCTGATCAATCGACTTTACGGGCTTTGGCACTTTTGAGAATGCCGTAAGCGATTGACGAGACCAGCAATGCGATCACGACATAGGCGAATATCGTTCCAGCCCAATCAGGGAGGCTTCCTTCGCAAGCGATGAACGCGATCGCGCCAAGAATTGCAATCAATTCCAGCGCCAGAGCAACAAGTAACTTCTTGCCTAGCTGTAACATTTTGGCGGTGTATTCGCATTGACGAATGTCCGCAATGTCGTCAGGTACCGAAAAGTTGAATCCCGCTCGGGACAGATCAGTTGCGTTGCGCGTTCCGACGTTTGGCAAGGAACGCATCCTCGGAATTGCTATATTCAGGAGGCAGTTCGTATCTGGCTTTTCGTTCGTAATATCTTCCGGATTTTATTGCTCTCGCCTTCAGCATCCTGACTTGCCGCCACGCGATAAACGTAAATATTGCCGCCGAGATAGGAAAAGCGATGAAAATAGAAGTTGTTGACGGCCCTCCGACGGGAAAACCTTCGATCGTCAACGCAGCAATCATCGGCACAACAACGAGAAAATAGCACCCACCTGGGCGACCGTAATACCCTGCATTGAATTCTGTTTTACCGTCGGACCGGAGGATGAGGCGCTGGCCAGCGGAGAGATCGCGATCGATCCATTTTCGGAGAGTGAGATACGCTTTCAACTGTTGCGACCCTCGGGTTCCGCGCAGGCCGCTTCGCGAATTGAATGGAGTGAGCTGCGGCTAGGAAATAGGTTTAGCGGTGAAAAGGTAGACCGCTTTCCCGCCGTCCGCAATATTGTATGGTCCGGACAGGGCGCTTCCGGGTTTGACGCGGAAGCCCAGTTTTTCTCAAGCTTGGTGCGATTTGCTTGTTTTTGCGCGAAAGGCAGCGGGGTCCCGGATCAAGCCCGGGACGACGAAGTAGGCTATGATGGCCTTTTGGGGTGAAGTTTGGGATGACTGGGATTTCGCAACTGTCAGGTTTTAGTGGTCGCGACCATTTGTCCTTGCAAACCAGTTGATCACCCATCGTACCGCCAGGCCCGCAATCGCTGCGATCAATATTGCCGGGATAAAAAGCGACCAGATTAGTCCGTGTTTGCAAGGCGTATCAGGGATACAATCGCCCAGTGTGCTTACAAGAAGGGCGAAGCTGAGTAGCGGGACTCCAACCAGTGCGGCGGTCAGACAGCCGCACAAGCCGCCGGGTGTTATACTTCCCTGATAATTGCTTTTGGCCATCGATGCATATTGGCGTGTGGAGTTTGTGTCCGCAATGGCGTTGGCGCGAAAGGCAGCGGGGTCCCGGGTCAAGCCCGGGACGACGGGGGGTGATGGGGGTGCCACTGCGCGGGCTGCTGCGTGTCGCCGTGGGCCAAAGTAACGGGATCCAAGGGCCCCTGGCCCTTGGCCGCCGGAGGCTCTTCCACAAAAAAGGGGCCGCAGACTGGCTGCGGCCCCCGTTTGTCTTTGCCGACGGTTATACTTCGTCGGTGTTTGTTTCCGGTGTCGTGCCGGCTTTGGGTTTGCGCAGTTTGCGTTTTACCAGTTTTGGCGCGGCCGGGGTCAGTTCGAAGGACAGCGCGGTTTCCTTGGCTGCGTCTTCCTTCAGGCTGACGTGGACTTCGCCGCCGAAGGACAGTTTGCCGAACAGGAGTTCTTCGGCGAGGGGTTTTTTGACCTTTTCCTGGATGACGCGCGCCATGGGGCGGGCGCCGTACAGTTTGTCGTAGCCTTGTTTGGCCAGCCATGCGCGGGCATCGCTGTCGAACTGGATGTGGACGTTCTGGTCGGCGAGTTGGAGTTCGAGTTGCAGGATGAACTTGTCGACGACGCGGCTGACGACTTCTGGCGGCAGGTAGGCGAAGGGGACGATGGCGTCGAGGCGGTTGCGGAATTCTGGGGTGAACATCCGCTGGACTGCGTCGTTGCCGGCGTCTTCCTTTGACACGTCGCCAAAGCCGATGCCTTGCTTGGCCATGTCCGACGCGCCCGCGTTGGTGGTCATGATGAGGACCACGTTGCGGAAATCGACGGTTTTGCCGTGGTGGTCGGTCAGGCGGCCGTTGTCCATCACCTGGAGCAGGATGTTGAACAGGTCGGAGTGTGCCTTTTCGATTTCATCGAGCAGCAGGACGCAATGCGGTTGCTGATCGATGGCATCGGTCAGCAGGCCGCCCTGGTCGAAGCCGACATAGCCCGGGGGCGCACCGATCAGGCGGCTGATCGAGTGGCGTTCCATGTATTCGGACATGTCGAAGCGTTGCAGCGGGATGCCCATGATCTGGGCCAGGCTGCGCGCGACTTCGGTTTTGCCGACGCCAGTGGGGCCCGAGAACAGGAACGAACCGATCGGTTTTTCCGGGTCGCGCAGGCCTGCGCGGCTCAGCTTCATGGCGCTGGACAGGACTTCGATCGCCTTGTCCTGGCCGAAGACCAGGCGTTTCAGGTCGCGGTCGAGGTGTTCGAGCACGCGTTTGTCGTCGGAGCTGACCGATTTTGCCGGGATGCGCGCCATCGTCGCGATGACGAGTTCGATCTCGCGCGCGGTGATGGTTTTCTTGCGCTTTGATGGCGCCACGAGCATCTGCATCGCGCCGACTTCGTCGATCACGTCGATCGCCTTGTCGGGCAATTTGCGGTCATTGATATACCGCGCCGACAGTTCGACCGCGCTTTTGATCGCTTCGGGCGTGTATTTGACTTTGTGGTGTTCCTCGAACGCGGTCCGCAGGCCCTTCAGGATCTTGATCGTGTCTTCGATGCTGGGCTCGTTGACGTCGATCTTCTGGAACCGGCGCAGGAGCGCGCGGTCCTTTTCGAAGTGGTTGCGGAATTCCTTGTACGTGGTCGAGCCGATGCAGCGGATCGTGCCGCCCGACAGTGCGGGCTTGAGCAGATTGGACGCGTCCATTGCGCCGCCGCTGGTCGCGCCGGCACCGATTACGGTGTGGATTTCGTCGATGAACAGGATCGCGTCGGGCATTTTTTCGAGTTCGTTGACGACCTGTTTCAGGCGTTCCTCGAAATCGCCGCGATAGCGCGTGCCGGCGAGCAGGCTGCCCATGTCGAGCGAATAGATGACGGCCTGCAGCAGGACTTCGGGCACTTCGCCTTCGACGATTTTGCGCGCGAGGCCTTCGGCGATCGCGGTTTTGCCGACGCCGGGGTCGCCCACATAGAGCGGGTTGTTTTTCGAGCGGCGGCACAGGATCTGGATCGTGCGATCGACTTCGGGGCCGCGGCCGATCAGCGGATCGACTTTGCCGAGCAATGCCTTGTCATTGAGATTGACGCAGAACTGGTCGAGCGCGGAGTCCTTCTTGCTCGATTTGGTTTCGGCTTTTTCTTCCTGCTTGGGCGTGTCTTCTTCTGCGCCCTTTGGCGTGCGGCTGTCGGCGACGCGGCCGCCTTTGCCGATGCCGTGGCTGATGAAGCTGACTGCGTCGAGCCGGCTCATATCCTGCTGCTGCAGGAAATAGACCGCATAGGAATCGCGTTCGGAGAACAGCGCGACCAGCACGTTGGCGCCGGTGACGGTGTCTTTGCCCGAGGATTGGACATGCAGGATCGCGCGCTGGATGACCCGCTGGAACCCGGCGGTCGGCTGGGGATCGGCCTTTTCCTGCGTTTTGAGCGACTGGTATTCCTGGTCGAGATACTGGCGCACGACATCGCCGAGATCACCGAGGTCCACGCCGCAGGCCTGCATGACCTGGGCCGCGTCGGTGTCATCGATCAGCGCGAGCAGCAAATGTTCGAGAGTCGCATATTCGTGGCTGCGTTCCGAAGCATTGGCGAGCGCAGCGTGAAGCGTCTTTTCAAGGCTTTGAGCAAAACTGGGCATAGCGCGCTCTTCCGTCAGGCAGGCCGGCCGTACAGGGCCGGTTGCAGGGTGGCGTCCCGATCCAGGGACATCGGTACAGACAGGTGTATGCCTGGAATATTAACCAGGTCTAAACCATGGACGGTACGGTTTTGTGAGAGAGACGGGGACCCGACACCACGTTGATGACGTGAGATGCGGGTGGTGGCGATAAGGGTTGCGGAAAGGGGACTGGAAACAGCAATATAGGTACGCCGCCCGATCTGAAAAGGGGCGGCCGCGATCATGAGCCGGAACCGCCTGCTGGCTTGCCGAAAAGTGCATCCGCTGCGGCGCGATGCCTGCGGGCGCCGTCGCGGTGGGCCGCGGTCCGGGCTATTTCCGCCTCCAGCAGCGTGATCCGTTTGGTGAGTTCGTCGACCGAAAGATGGTCGAGCGATTCCGCCGCCAGTTTGCTGGCCAGATCGCCGATCGGGCGCGGATGATCGATAACATCCATTGCAGTGCACAATGGGACGCCTTCGTTCTTGCTGTCAACCGGTCGTGTGGGTAGGTATCCTTAATAGGATTCCAGCGTGTGGCGGTGACGCCCCGCGAACACAGGTTGCAGCAGGCGCTTATGGCTATTCCCGCCACGATGATTGCAATCGGAATCGCAGGGCCTGGCGGGCCCGAAATGCTGCGCGGTGAAAACATTCCCGTGCCTGTGCCCGGGCCGGGGCAGGTGTTGATCGGGGTCGCCCATGCCGGGGTCAATCGGCCCGATGTGGCGCAGCGGCGCGGGGTGTATCCGCCGCCGCCGGGCGCTTCGCCTATTCCGGGTCTTGAAGTTTCCGGGCATGTTGTTGCTGTCGGCGATGGCGTGACTGGCCTGCCGATTGGCACGGCGGTGGCCGCGCTAGTCAATGGCGGCGGGTATGCGCCGTTTTGCCTGGCGCAGGCGGGGGCGTGCCTGGTGGTGCCGGCTGGGCTTTCGCTGGCGGAGGCGGCGGCATTGCCCGAGACGCTGTTTACCGTGTGGCACAATGTGTTTGAACGCGCCGGCGCGCGTGATGGCGAAACCATCCTGATCCATGGCGGCACCAGCGGGATCGGCACGACGGCGATTTCGCTGGCGCGGCTGTTCGGGCTGACCACGATCGTGACCTGTGGCAGCGCGGACAAATGCGCGCGGGCGATCGAATTGGGTGCGACCCATGCGATCGATTACAACGCGACCGATTTCGTCGCCGAGGTGGCGCGAATCACCGACAAGCGTGGCGTCGAGATCGTGCTCGATATGGTCGCGGGCGATTATGTGCCGCGCAACCTGAAATGCCTCGGGGTCGATGGCCGCCATGTCACGATCGCGGTGCAGGGCGGGGTGCGCGCCGAGATCAATATGGCCGATGTGATGATGCGCCGGCTGACCCTGACCGGATCGACGCTGCGCGCGCGCAGCGATGCGTTCAAGGCGGCGCTGGCCCACGAAATCCGCGAAACTGTGTGGCCCCTGGTGGGCGACGGCGGATTGCGGCCGGTGATGGATATGAGCTTTCCGCTGCACGATGCCGCCGCGGCGCATGCGCGGATGGAACAGGGCAGCCATGTCGGCAAAATCGTGCTGAATATTGCGTGATCAGCCTGGCCGCCGCGCCACATGATCCAATTGCGGCTTGCCGTTTGGCGCGGGCTGGCCTACATCGGCACAATCGAGGCCGTCCTGTATGGGCGGCCCTTATTGTTTTCACAGCTTTCAACAAGATGAGGTTTTCGTGAGCCAACTGGCTACGTATCCGTTGATGCCACACGCAACCGCGTCGTGGCTGGTCGACATCACCGCCCTGACCTTTGAACAGATCGCAGAATTCTGTGGCCTGCATATTCTCGAAGTGCAGGCGATGGCCGACGATCTGGCCGGCGCCAAATACACCGGGCGCGACCCCGTGCATTCGGGCGAACTGACCCAGCTCGAAATCGAGCGCGGCCAGGCCAACCCCGACTACCGGCTGAAAATGCAAAAGGCGCCGCTGTCGATCAGCCGCACCAAAGGCCCGCGCTATACCCCGGTGTCGAAGCGCCAGGACAAGCCCGATGGCATCGCGTGGATCCTGCGCAACCACCCCGAAATTTCGGATGCGCAAGTCGGCAAGCTGATCGGCACCACGCGCAACACCATCGCCGCGATCCGCGATCGCAGCCACTGGAACATCAGCAACATCAACCCGAAGGACCCGGTAACCCTGGGCCTGTGTTCGCAACGCGAACTCGACGCACTGGTCGCCAAAGTGGCCAAGAAAATGGGCGTTCCCGAAGACGACCAGGGCGATGTGCGTCTGGGTTCGGATCGCGATGCGCTGATCGAAGAGCTGCGCGCCGAGCGTGAAGCTTTGAGCAAGGTGTCGGTTTCGGCTGGGGCCAGTCCGGAAGCGGAGGCGGCTGCGTGGCTTGCTGCGCGCCGGGTTGAAGGTCGCTCGGATAGCTGATTTTTTTGTGTTCTGGTTTGGAATTGGGGGCGATCTGCTGGGCGGATCGCCCCCTTTTTTTGTTTAGGGGCCTCCGGCGGCAAAGGGCTATTGCCCTTTGATCCCGTTACTTTTTTGGCTTGGTCGCGGGCCGCAGTTGTTTCGCCGCATTTGATTTGCTGGCCCCATCTTCATCGGTGATATCAGCGCGTTGAATTTGGGAGGGTGTTTGTGAGGGGCTTTCATTTCGCGTGCGCGATCATCGTCGCGAACCTGACGCCCGTCGTGGCGCAGGCGAATGATTCGCACGAACCCGATATGCAGGACCCGTCCGCCAGAGCCCGCGACAAGGAAGCCATCCGCCAGTTGAACCTGCACGAACTCGCCATGGTCCGCGAACGCGACGCCCGCTACGCACAAGGCCGGCGCGCGCCGGCCACCGAGAGCACCAATTCGCATTACAACCAACGCGACCTGGACAATTATGCGCGCAACCGCGCGCAATACGAAAGCGAAATGGCAGCATGGCGCCGCGCGGTGAAGGCATGCCGCGCTGGCGACTATTCTGCGTGCGCCAATTGACAGGATGCCTCCGGCGGCAAAGGGCCATTGCCCTTTGATCCCGTTACTTTTTTGGCTTTTTTCGTCGTCGCGGACTGGATCCCCATACGCGCTAACATAAGGCTATCGTCGCCCCGGACTTGATCCCTACGGGATTCACACATTTTGCTCCCCAGCGATATTGAAGCCCTCGATGCGGTCGATGAGCCGGTCGAGGCCTCG
>Ga0302314_10011788_pt1 | contig 15207 bp, 16 predicted proteins | sample III_Palsa_N2_3_FD_200533 | JGI IMG/M metagenome (GOLD analysis project Ga0302314, IMG submission 200533) | Peat permafrost microbial communities from Stordalen Mire near Abisko, Sweden - III_Palsa_N2_3 | ecosystem: Environmental > Terrestrial > Soil > Palsa > Peat permafrost | place: Sweden...
ACTGGCCGTGACGGGGCAGGACAGAGCAGTCTTCACGGTCATGTTTGCGTTTTTTGTCATCGTTGGCGTGCTCACCGAGGTTGAAAAGGTGCTGCTGCTCAAGGGCCAGGCGTGGCTGGCTGTCGTCTTTCTCGTCGTGTCGCCCTTGTTTTGGGAGCCGCTTCTCATCGTGCTGCGCCTCTGATTGTTGCGACACTCCCCCGAGCCCGTGCGGCGTCACGTACAGCAGCAAACAGCGCAGGAGAGAGCTTATGATCACTACCTTTTAAAAACTGTCATCGACCATGCGGCGAGCTCGCTTGGCCTCCTCGCCCGTCTGCGCGGCGACGCGGTCGACCTTGCTCACCACGCTGAGCAACACGCGCGACTTGACCACCACCACGCTCTCAAACACGACCCACTCGGGCGCCGCCGCCCCTGCCAGCACGCTGCTCGGATGCAAACCGGCTTCGAACCGCTGCGCGCCGGCGACGACGTACTTTTTTCCCACGCGCTGCGCCGAGTTCCCGGCGAGCGTCTGCGTCACCACGCGCAGCACGGCGTCCGGCGCGCCCTTGAGCGCGGCAAAATCAGCCTCAATGGCGCCGTCCAGGCGTTCCTTGACGCACAAGTCAACGAGCTGATCGCGCACGCGCAGCGCCCTGGTCACGACGTCGATGGCTACTTTGTTCTCCTTGCACCAATGACGCGCTTCCTTGCGCTCGCACGCATCGGCAAACCCTTCAAGCACGCGCAACAACGACAGGTGGTCGCCTGAAGGATCGGCGAGCGACTTGGGCGCCGGCGAGTCCTCGCCCTCGGTCATGGCCACCACCGCGCACATGGCTCGTGCCACATCGGCTCGTTGGCCCCGTATCAGCATGAGCGCGCGCATGGGCGCGACGGGCAAGCGCGCCATGGCCTTGCCCAGAGAAGACAGCGCCATGCCTCCGCTCGGCACGATGGCAATGGCACCGACGCCGTGCAGCTCCTCGAGCGCGCGCGTGAGACTCTCGGTGGGAGGCCGCTCCACAAATTCAAAGTCGCTCACGCGCGTCACGCCCAGAGCGAGGAGCTGCATGACGACCTGCGCCAGGTTGGTGCGCTTAATTTCAGGCACGGCGTCCACGGCCAAGCGTGAAAACGCCTCCTCCGAGTACAGCCTGTAGCACGCTCCCTTGGCTTCGCGCCCGGCGCGGCCAGCGCGTTGCCTGGCTTGCGACTGCGACACGGCGACGACGAGAAGCCGATCGGCGCCGCCCTCGTACTGCTTCACTTTGACGCCGCCCGAATCCACGACGAAGCGCACGCCTGGAACGGTCACAGACGTCTCAGCCACGTTGGTGGCCAACACTACTTTGCGTGTGACGTGGGCAGGGCTGGGCGCAAACGCCTCGGCCTGCAAGTCCGAGGGCAGCGAGGCGTACAGAGGTTTGATGGCCACATTGGCGCCAACGTGCTTGGCCAACAGCCGAGCGCACGATTCGATTTCCTCGCGGCCGGTTAGAAACACGAGAATGTCGCCCGGGCCTTCCTCGCTGATAATCTGCGCTACCGTGGCTGCGCTGGCCACGACGCGGTCGTCCACCGGCGACGCCGCGTAAAATATGTCAACGGGGAACTGCCTGCCTTTGATGGAAAGCATGTGGTGCGAATCGGAAAAGAACCTCGCGACGTGCGCAGTGTCCAGCGTCGCGCTCGACACGATGACTTTTAACCCGGGCCTGGCTTGCAGCGCACGTTTGAGCACGCCAAACAAAATGTCAGAATTCAACGAGCGCTCGTGCGCCTCATCCAGCATGACGACGTCGTACGCAGCCAGTGCGTGGTCCAGCATGGCTTCGCGCAGCAACATGCCATCGGTCAAGTACACTAGCCGCGTCTTGGGCGACGTGCAATCTTCAAATCGAACGCGGTAGCCCACCAATTGGCCCACGTCGCAGCGCCGCTCCGATGCCACGCGCTTGGCGACTGTGATGCAAGCCACCACGCGCGGCTGCGTGATGGCCACGCGACGCACCGCGCCGCTGCCTTGAGCGTCTAGAAGGAATTGCGGAACTCGCGTGGTCTTGCCGCTTCCCGTCTCCGCTACCAAGATTAGCACGCGCGCCGGTGACGCGAGGAATCGGAGAACGTCTGCCTTGTGCAAGTCAACCGGCAGCATTCCGCCCTTCTTGCGCTGCTCTCTTTTTAGCGCGCGCTTTGAACAAAAGATGCAGTGCGCTGCGGTTCCTTGCGCGCGCGTTGAAATTTCTCGCCCACCGCTCCTCGCGTGTCGAGACACCACACTCGTGCACGTGAGCGGCGCCCGCCTCGCACTGGGTTGACGCAGCAGAGCACACAGGTGAGTCGTCAGTCGCACTTTGGTGCTGCCCGCGCACGTGGCAGCGCCACGTGCTTTCAGGACGACAAATGGGCGCCCTGCGCTGACGCGTGTGCAGTCGTCCTCCGTTATTACAAGATGAGCGCTGAAAAGGGAGCCAAGAGTTTGTGGTTTATCGAGTCGCGCCGAGTAGTGCTCACAACCCTTGCGTGCGCCGCCACAAATGCACACAGTCTTCAAGACCAAATGCAGCCAGTGGTGCGTTCCTTCGCGCTCGCGCAGCGTGCGCTAACCCCGGTGCGTTTCTTCGCGACGCGGCAGCCACGTCATTGAAAAAGGCGGCGCACACAAGCAGGGCCCCAATCTGTACGGCATGTACGGTCGCACGTCTGGCCAGGCGCCTGGCTTTGAATACACGGACGCCAACAAGAACAGCGGCGTCACTTGGAACGAGGATACACTCTTCGAGTATCTCAAGGACGTGCGTGCTCTTTCGCCGGCTCGACGCGGCGGCTAACGCGCTTGATTGACGTAAACAGCCCAAGAAGTTCATTCCGGGCACCAAGATGGTCTTTGCGGGCATCAAGAAGGAGGAAGAGCGCAAGGACCTCATCGCCTACCTCAAGTCGGAGACGCTCAAGCCGTAGAGGCCAGATTTTTGATAAACCTTGCCACTGGCTCCTCGCGTGCGCTACCGCGCGCGCGCTTCAATCTCTGGTCTTTGGAGCGTTCTGTGCGCGTATGCGGTAGTGCACCTAGAGGACGCCGCGGTCCTCGCTCGGTTGCGTGCATGGCGCACACACGCAAAGCACAGCGACTTTATGCTCAGGATTCCCGCGCTCATCTTGATCCCCGTTGGCATGGCCGTGCTCGTGGCATGGGCGTGGCGCCCGTCGCGGCGCCGGCGACGCCAACCGGCGCGGACCCTTCTTGATCTCGTTGGCAACACGCCGTTGGGTGCGCGCACGCTTTCAATGCACAGGTGCCCCATGGGCTCACACGCAGCCTGATCACGCCGCAAGTGCTCATTCCATCGCTGTCGCGCGCCACGGGCTGCCTCATCTACGCGAAATGCGAACATCTCAACCCGTGCGGCTCGAGCAAGGACCGCGTGGCCAAGAACATTTTGCTCCAAGCCCTGGCGTCTGGCCAGCTGCGGCCCGGGCAAACCGTCGTCGAGGGCACGTCAGGCTCCACGGGAATTTCACTAGCGCGGTTTTGCGGCGCACTGGGCCTGCGGTGCTTGGTGGTCATGCCCGACGACCAAGCAGAGGAGAAGCGCCAGCTGCTGCGCATGTTCGGCGCCACCGTGGAGCTCGTTCGTCCGGCGTCCATTGTCAATCCGCGGCATTACGTCAACGTGGCCCGAGCGCGAGCCAAGGAGCTCGGCGGCTTTTTCGTGGACCAGTTTGAGAACGCGCTCAACGACCAGGCGCACTTTGCGGGAACGGCGAGGGAGATTTGGCGCGACCTCGACGGCCATTTGGACGCGTTTGTGTGCTCCGCGGGCACTGGCGGCCTCGTGTCTGGCGTGGGTCGTTTTGTGAAGCAGCAGCAGCAGCAACGCGGTGGCGTCCACAATGGCGGCGTGCGCGTCGTGCTGGCCGACCCGACGGGGTCGTCGCTCATGCACGCGGTGAACGACGGTGTCTGCTTTGCCCCGGAACAGCGCGAGCGCCTGGCGAGGCGGCACCGCGTCGACTCGCTCGTCGAGGGCGTCGGGTGCGACCGCGTCACGGCCAATTTCGCTCGCGCGCTGCCGTGCATTGACCAGGCAGTAAAGGTGGAGGACGCGCGCGTGGTGAAGATGGCCAGGCACCTCGTGCGCGAGGGATTCTTCGTGGGCTCGTCGAGTGCGCTCAACTGCGTTGCGGCGTTCGACGTCGCCAAGGCGCTGGGACCGGGTCACACCATTGTGACGGTGTTTTGTTCCGGGGGCGAGCGCGAATCGAGCAAGCTGTACAGGTAGCGCCGCGCAGCCTCTGCGGATGGTTGGGACTCACTCGATGCGTGCGCGTGCGCGTGCGCGGAGACAGCGATGACTTTGTCAAGGCGTGGGGCGTTGACGACGTCGCGCCCGAGCCCGAGTGGATGTGAACGACTATTTAACGATGGCTGTAACAACCTCTGCTGTGCTTTGTGGTGCGCTGACCGTGCGCGCGGCCTGGTTTGTGGTTGGGACCTTCACGCCTTCATCACTGGTGATGGGCGAGATCACAAATTTCTCTCTTGGAAAGAAAGAGACACAGTTGCGACGGAAGGCACGGAAGCCAACATCAAGCATGCTGCATTGCCTCATCGCGCGCACGCAATCCCACGGCGTGATCACGCCCGCGCGCGCCGCAGTCGCGTGCCGCCGCCCTGGCATGAGCGCGACGTTGCACTGGTCAAACAGATCACGTGGCGCACTAGTCGCGCGCAGACCTTGCAGCACGAATCCAGCGGCGCAGGTAAACGTAAACATTGGCGTCGTCGAGTACTGCGACAACATTGGCGACATTTGGGACGGCATGGCGTCATGTCTCCGCGACTCGTCAGCGGTGCGGCTCAGCTACGTCAAGTTTCAGTCATACGAGTCGCTCGCCGAAGCTCTTCTGGCGCGCCGCGTTGAAATCGCGTGGAACGGCAATCTCGCCCACGTGCGCCTACAACGACGCGTGCCCGGCTTGGTTTCGCTCGCCATGCGCGACACGGACCGCGACTTCCAGTCCGTGCTCGTGTCCAAGCGCCGCTCAGCGCCGCTGGCGAGCGCGCCCGTGGACGGCATGCGCATCGCCGCCGGCACGTTGGACTCGGCGCAGGCGTATATCCTGCCGTTCTATTTCCTCGGCAAGCTGGGCGTGGACCTCAAGTCCCTCGCGGTGACGCGCTTCGACCGTGACGTGGGCAAGCACGGCGACACGGCCCTTGGCGAAGAACTCGCGCTCGACGCGGTGATGCGCGGCAACGCTGACGCGTGCGTGGTGTCGGAGATGATGTTCAAGCGCGGCGTCGATGCCGGCAAGGTGCACGGCCTCAACGTGAGCGCTCCGGTGCATGTGTGTACGAGGACTCACGCCCCAAAGGTTCTCCATCGCTTCCCGGGCTTTGACCACTGCGTGTTTGACGCCTTGCCCGACCTTGACAGGCGCAAAGCGGGCGCGTTCGCCGAGGCGCTCTTTGCGATGGACATGCGGCACCCCGAGCAGAAAAAGGTAATGCTGCTCGAGGGCATTCGCGAGCGGTGGATGCCGCCGCGCGAGGAAAAGTACGCCGACCTGCGCGCCGCCGACGCGTCGCGGCCCGTGTTTGCGTCGCTGTCGGTGAGCGCACGGGCTGAAAACTAAGCTGCTGGCGTTATATAATCAAAGGTCTCTACGAGAGGGCTCACCCGCGGTGCTTTTCCTCTTCGTCGTCAGAGTCGTCGTCAGAGTCGTTGTCCGGTGCGCGACGCGCCACCCCGCGCCTCGAGCCCTCCTCGGCCGCGCGCGTCTCGCGCACAAACACGTCCTCCTCCTCTGCGTGGTCGACGTCGCCGGCCGCCGTGGCGCCGCTCGTGTCCGCAGGCGCGCTGTCGGGCACGTCGTACGTGTGCGGCACGCGAGACAGTCTGCGCATGCGCGTGTCCCGGCTCGCCGCACTTGGCCGGCGCGGCGGCGGAGCCAGCGCGGTGGGCGGCGACAGCGTCGAGCGCGCAGAAAAGTACGGGCCCATTTGCTGGCGGTACATTGCGTCCAACGGCGGAGGCCCAGGCGGCGGCCGCGGCGGAGGCACACCCGCGCCCACCGCAAAAGGAGCGGTGGCGGGTAGCTCGTCAAAGCCGGGCGGCGGCCCGGGCGGCGGTGGGGGCGGGTCGCCGATGAGCGTGGAGAGCTGCAGCTCGGATCGCGTGGAGCCGAGCCTTCGAATGCTGCCGCTCGCCTGAGAGCCCTCGGCCCTGGCGCCGCCCGCGCTGTACGTGCGCAGAATGGGCGTCGGCGGTTGCACGTCGCCGTCGCGCGTGAAGGCGCGGCGCGACGGCGAGCTGGACGAGTCGCGGCCTGACGTGGTGCGCATAATCGCCGACACGCGGCCTTGAAGCGACATCGTGCGGCCGATGCCGCCGCCACCGTCCCTGCCCGTCTCCTCGTCGTCGGCGCCCATCGCGTTGTCGGCGTGGGCGGGGGAGACGACGACGAAGACGCCGTCGTCGTCCTCGTGCACGTGTTCGTCGTCGCTCGGCCGCGCGCCCGCAAAGCTGTCGCGGCGCCCCAGCAGCGCGCTGTTCTGGCTAATGGTGCGCATGATGCGCCCCGGAGCCGCCGACGTCTCCGACATGGTGCGCATAATCTTCCCCGGCAGAGTCTCTTCCTCAAAGCTGCGGCTCGACGGCGCATCCGAGGGCGCGCGCCAGCTCGGGCGACGCTGCGGCGACGCATACTCGGTTGGACGGCGCGCAGGCGACGTTTGGTTTTCCGAGGGCGCGCGGCGCACCGACTTGGTCGGCGAGGCGAAGCTGGACGCGCCATCCTCCAACCGGCGCTGCCTGCGGCGGCGGTACACGGCGTAGCCGGCAATGACGAGCAGCAGGGCGCCCAGGCAGACACCCACGGCGATGTACACGGAGCTCTGGTCGGCTGCCGCGGGGGCGGGAGTCTGGTTGGGCGCCGTGGGCGTGTAGTCCACGGTACCGCCGGTGATGTTGAAAGGGTTGCCGTTGGCCGTGAGCAGCGCGACAAGAGACGACACCGAGGACGCGCTCAGCACCACGCCCGACTGCGCGAGCACGGTGAAATTGACCTCGAGCGTTGTGGCTGACGCTTCAAGCTGCCGCCGCGCGCTCGAGGTGGCGACGGCGACGTCGTCCAGTCGGATCGCGCCGCTACCGCACGTGCGCGAGCCGTCGGGAAAGAAGAACAAGGCCAGCGCGCTGCACACAAAGTCGCTAAAGTCCGATGTCAACACCGAAGACGACGACGACGTGGTCAAAAACACATGGCCGTGCAGTGCGTAGGGCGCAGCGGTGGGCGCAGCCAGAGGCGCGCGCGTCGTCGGCAAGGGCGTGGATTTCGCCGGCGACGCCGACGGCTTGTACGTTTGTCCCGTAAACGTGGGCGTCGTGGTCGGGTGGCGCACGGGAGCGCGCGTGGGCGCCCGCGACGGCTTGCGCGAAGGCGCCGCCGAGGGCGCGCGCGACGGGCGCAGCGTCGTCGGCGACTGGCTCGGGTGCGACGTGGACGGCGTGCGCGTGGGCCGCGCCGAGGTGGGCGAGAGCGAAGGCAAGTACGTCTGGCCCTTGAACGTGGGCGTGGTGGTGGGGTGGGGCACGGGGGCGCGCGTGGGGCGAGCGGTGGGCGACGTGCTCGGGACGGCCGAGGGGAAGGAGGTCGGGTAGGCGGTGGGGTAGTTGGTGGGCGCCGTCGTGGGCGCCGACCAGAGCGGCGCCGTTGTCGGCCACGACGTCGACGGAGCAGCGGTGGGCGCCGTCGACGTGGGCGAGTGCGACGGCCTGTACGTAGCGCCGGCAAACGTGGGCGTCGTCGTGGGATGGCGCACCGGCGCCTTGGTGGGTGCGCGCGTGGGCGCGTTCGAGGGCGAGCGCGTGGGCAGCCTTGTGGGCTTTACCGTCGTCGTCGGCCTGTGCGTGGGCGACGCCGTGGGCTGCGTCGACGTGGGCGACTGGCTGGGACGCGACGTGGTCGGCGTGCGCGTTGGCTTGGACGTGCTGGGCGTCAGCGACGGGCGGTACGTTTGGCCCTTGTACGTGGGCGTTGCCGACGGTCTCGGCGACGGCGCGTGCGAGGGCGAGCGCGAGGGCGCCTTGGACGGGCTCGCCGAGGGCGATGCGCTCGGCGCAGACGTCAACGCCACCGAGGGCGACGGCGTGGGCTCGGCCGTGGACGGGGATTGCGAGGGCCGGTACGTGGCGCCTGTAAACGTGGGCGTCGTCGTGGGCTGGATGACGGGCGCCGTCGTGGGCAGCGCCGTGGGCTTAGCCGTGGGGTACCGGGTGGGGTAGCCGGTGGGCGTTCCCGTCGTCGACGGGCGCAACGTCGTCGTCGGGCGCGAGGTGGTCGGCGTGCGCGTTGGCTTGACGGTGGACGGCGAGTGCGATGGCCGGTACGTCGCGCCCGTGAAGCTGGGCGTGGTCGTGGGAGCGCGCACCGGCGCCCGGGTTGGAGCGCGCGTGGGCGAGGCCGAGGGCGAACGGGTAGGCGCCCGCGTCGGCGCAGTGGTGGTGGTCGGCCTGTGCGTGGGCGAGGGCGTCGGCTTCGACGACGTGGGCGCCATCGAGGGGTGCCAGGTATCGCCAGGCCGCGTGGGCGAAACTGTGGGTTTGAGCGTGGGCGGAGGCGTGGGCGCCTGCGTGGGCCTGGGCGATGGCGCAGCGGTGGGCGAGCTCGTGCGCGGCGACCGCGTTGGCCGCACGGTGGTGACGGGCGACGCGGTGGTGGGCGACTGCGACGTGGGCTGCGCCGACGTTGGCATGCTCGTCGGTTTGCGTGTGGGCGATGCCGAAGGACGCTGCGAGGAGGGCGACTGCGATGGCGAGCGGCTCGGATGGCGCGACGGCGACGACGTGGGCGACGCGGTGGCCACCAGGGAGGTGATCACGAGGTTTCGCGTCGAGCCTGGGTTATTGAACCCCAGGAGGTCGAGCGAGTCCGCAGCGTTGAACGAGTCGGGGCACACGTACGAGTCGTTGTTCAGTGCGTGGTTGGGGCCGCCTAGCTGCGACGAGCTGTAGTCAAACAACGCAAGCACGTTGCTTTTGCCGCCCTGGTATTCGACGTAGATACGAATCCACGAGAGCGGGCTCGAAGTCGTGTAGGAAAAGAGGTTGAGGTCGGGCACGAGTACGTCGAGAAGGCTGTGAGGGAACTCCACGGACATAATGCCCGGATCACAGCCGCACGCGGCGGTAAAGTTGAAATTGGAAGGGATGCTGGCGCCGTTGATGCGCGCCGTGAGTGGCGAAGCGGAGGAGCCGCAGTTGACAAGGACGACATCGAGGCGGGCGTAAGAGAAAAACGACGTGGGCGCAGGCGTGGGCGCTGCAGAGGTGGTGGGATTGGCCGTTTGGGCAACGCCCAGCGTGGGCTTGGGCGTCGGTGCGCTTGACGGCTTGAGCGAGCTCGGAGCGGACGAGGGCTGCTGCGACGTGGGTGCCAGCGTGCCGAGAATCGTGGGGCGGGCGGTGGGTGTGAGCGTGGTCAAAGGCGCGAGGGTTTGAAGGACGGTGGGCGCGCGGGTGGGCGAGAGCGTGGGCTTGGTCGACGTCGGACGGTGCGTTGGCGCGCTCGTGTGCGGCGACACGGTGGGCAGGGGCGTGGGGGAAAAGCTGGTGGGCTCGGTGGGATAACCCGTGGGCATTCCGGTTGTGGTCGGCGGCAGGCTGGTGGGCACAGCAGTGGTGGTCGGCCTGTACGTGGGTACGTGCGAGGTGGGCTTGGACGTCGTGCTCGGCTTTCCAGTGGTAGGCTTGCCCGTCGTGGGCCGTTTCGTGGGCGGCGTCGGCTTTGCCGTCGTCGGGTGCACGGTGGGCTTGGCCGTGGTGGGTTTGGCCGTGCTCGTGAGCGGAGCTGTAGGCGCAGTGGGCTTTCCCGTGGTGGGATTCGCCGTGGTGACGGGTTTGGCGGTGCTGACGGGTTTTGCAGTGCTGGGCTTGCGCGTGGTAGGCTTGAGCGTGGTAGGCTTGAGCGTGGGCTTGGCCGCCGCGGTCTTGAGCCTTCTCCGCCGACGCTGCACTACGTCGGCGCACGACGAGGCTCGCAAACCGCAACCGGCATGCGCAGCGCACTCGCTCAGAGGCCATGCGCATTCGACTGCGCGGTTGTCTGAAACAAGCGCCGCGCAGTCGCTGACCACCACGCACCCAAAATGCAGCGAGCACTGCGGTGATGATGCGGCGAGCGTGGAGCACACTGGCAGACATCGCCTGCGCGGTGCGTCATAACGACACTGTGCGTTTCCAGAACACGACGCCGAGGACGACATCAGCAAGCATGGCGATGCGGTTCCCGAGACGAGGACGGCGCCGAGTACGAACAAGCTGGCTGCTGTCCAGCGCACAACCGCGGCGAACAACAACATGCCCGCTCTCTCGCTCTCGGACGAGTGTTGACAGGCCGGCTTCTTGCCGGCCACAAACACATGTGAAAGCGGCCTTTGCCTCACAACTCGCCTCGGCTCTCGAGGCTGCGCCATCGGCAAGCAGCGCAGCACCGAAGCATGCGATTGCTCAAAAAGGACATTTCCAGCAAGGATGGCACGGGCACGGTGCGCCTGTTGTGCGAGGAAACTGAGGACATGTACGCCATTTACCAACTATTAGGCAAGGGCGACTTGGTGCGCGCGTCCACGGTGCGCAAAGTCGTGCAGGAAACAGCCACGGGCAGCGTTGCGTCGTCGCGCATGCGCATGATGCTCACAGTGGCTGTGGAAGAAATCGAGTACGACGCGGATCGCGGAAGTCTGCGTGTCAAAGGGCGCAACCGCGAGGAAAACGCCTTTGTCAAGCTGGGCAGCTACCATACGCTGGAGCTCGAGGTGAACAAGGACTTTACGGTGCGCAAGGCGCGCTGGGACGCCATGCATTTGGAGCAGCTCGACGAGGCCGTGGACGTGAGCCGTCGAGCGCAAATTGCTGCAGTCGTCATGCAAATGGGATTGGCGCACCTGTGCCTGGTCACGTCACAGCTGACCATTGTGCGGTCGCGCATTGAGCAACACGTTGCAAAGAAACGAAGCGGGGACACGCGCACGCACGACAAGGCCGTGGACGGCTTTTTCAAAACAGTGCTGGACGCCATCGTGCGCCACGTCAACTTTGACGTGGTCAAGGTACTCTTGGTGGCCAGCCCTGGGTTTGTCAAGGAGGAGTTTTTGGAATACGTCGACGCCCAGCTGGCGCAAGGCCGCTCGGAGGAGCTCAGCGCTTTGCGGTCGAACCGCTCCAAGATTGTCGCCGTGCACGCCAGCAGCGGGCACAAGCACGCGTTGACCGAGGTTCGTGTGCGTCGTCGCGCAACCTAACGCCCTCGTGCGTCTTGCCGCATCAAAGGTGCTGGCCAACCCCGACGTGCAGAGCAAAATACAAGGCACCCGGGCGGCTGACGAAGTGCAGGCGTTGGGCAAGTTCTTCCAAGCACTCAACGACGACGACGGCCGCGCTTGCTACTCGTATGCGCACGTGCGCGCTGCCCTCGACGTGGCCGCAGTGGACGTGTTGCTTGTGTGCGACGACTTGCTGCGCACGGCCAACTTTGCACAGCGCAAGCGCTTCGTGGCGCTGATTGAAGACGCCAAGGCGCAAGGAGCCGCAGTCTACGTCCTGTCGCGCATGCACACGTCGGGCGAGCAGCTTTTTCAGCTGTCGGGAGTGGCCGCCGTGCTCAGGTACGCCATTAACGATTTTGAAGAGCCCGACGGCCAAGAGGAGGACGAGGCCGCGCTGCCGCCGCCCGTGCCATCCGAGGACTTTGACGCTGTGCATTGGGGCGAGGGCTGGGGCGGCGAGTGACCCTTCTTGGGGCAGCGGGGGCAGAAAAACAATCGCTTTTACACAACCCGCGGGGCGCTTGCGCGGGATTCTACGACGACGCGGCCATGCGCAACAAGTACTTGCTCACCTTGCCCCGCCGCCCGTCGTCAAATTGCAATTCTACATAGTCGTCGTACGGCGAGGGCAGACCGCTTTGCAAGCCGCCCGCAACGAGAATGGCCTCCTCGCCCTCGTCTGCGGCGCGCGGCGTGAGTGCTGCCCCCCCGCACTCTGTCAGGCGCAGGCGCACACACGTACACATTGTTTTAATGTTGTGCTCCTGCATTTCTGGCGAGTTTTCATCCACAATGTGATTCTTGCAGCACAGCACGCGGGGCCCCGTAACTACTCGCGGCGGTGGTCTCGGGGCGACCACGGGCATTGGCTGCGGTTGGGGCGGCGGCGGCGGCGGCGGCACAGGTACGCTCGGTACGAGCACGGGCGTCTGCGAGTGGCGGTGGTGGCGGTGGTGCGACGGCGGTGGCTGCTGGTAGCCCACGGGCACGGCCACTGGAATGGCCGAGGCGGGCACTTGCACGATAATCTCCATTCCAGGGTAGGCGCCCGGTGGACACACCACTTGGTACAGAGACGCCCCCACCTGCACGCGGAACGGCATGCCGCTCATAATGCCCGGCGGCACCGTGGCCTTCACCGACATCATCGTCCGGCCGACGCGCCTCGAGATAACAAAAAGTGCCGGGGTAATGAGGCCGGTGTCCGGCGTAATGTCCACGCGACGAACGCCCAATTCGCAGTTAAGTGTAGTGTGTGTGCGAGCGTGCGCGCGCGCGACTGCCCATGGAAGCCGCACCAGGGGCCGACGGCATCGACGTTTCGCCCGTGCACCAGACGGACGCGCGCCCGAGCAATGCGTTCGACCGGCCCATGGCGGCGGGTTCTCGGCAAACCACACCGGCCAACTCGCGGCCGCCCAGCTCGCGGGTGCAGCCGGTGGCAAGCGCCGCCACCGCCGCGCCTTCCAAGGTACCTCCTGCGCTGCCTCCGCGCGGCAACAGCGAGCGCACCAGCATGCGCATGGACGCCTCCATGGCCGAACCCATGGCATCGCCCCTCGTGTCGCCCTCGTCGCGCCCTTCCTACACGCCTGCTTCCGCGCCGTCGTCGTCACGACCTTCTAGCACGCGAATTCCCGCACCGCTGCCCGCGTCATCGCGCCCGCCCAGCGTCAAGCTTGCCGGCCCGGTAGCAGACGAAGCCGCTTCGTCAGCGGAGGCGCGCACGTCCAATCTCAAACCGCATCGGCAGTTAAGCGTGAGCACCGATGCTGCCGCGCCCGGTCTGGGGCCGCCGTCGTCGCCTATGAACTCGCAGTACGCAGCGCGCCCGCGCGTGGCTTCGTTGCGCACCGAGGGCGGCGAAGGCCGCATGGAGCGCGCTTCGTCGGCGCAGTGGACGACGACGGGCGAGCACGACACAGAGCAGACGGCCGCTGCAACGCACAAGCTGCACCCGCTCGCGCTGCACCGCGAGGACACCAACAACAAGAAGAACAACTCGCCCAACGGGAGCCTTCGATCGGTGGGCTCGGATATTGCCATTTCGCCGCTGCACTCGCCGCACGGCAGCGAGTCCAAGCGTCCCGGCGACGGCGATTTCGCACTGCCCGCAGCCTCGGCGCCGGCTTCGCGGCGCGCCAGCGCACTTTCGCACGCAAACGGGCGCGCTTCCAAAGACGACGGCGACTACAACAACAACGTGGCCGCAATCCGGCTGGGCGACCCGTCCGACGGCCCCGCGCTCGAGGGGCCGGCGCACGGCGGCCCGAGGCCGATTAGCGACCCGTTTCCCGAAGCCAAGCCGAAGATTCTCAACATGATGGGGCGCGAGGCCGGTCCGACCAAGGCGATGGCCATTCTCGGCTCGCCGTCGATGGACCGCAGCAGCATGCGCAACGCCGACGACGCGCTGCGAGCTGAGATCACCAAGCAGCGCGAGCGTTTGCTGCAGACTGTGCTGCTGCAAAAGCCCTCGGACGACATCAACGCTGCGCCGGCGCACCGCTCGCTCAAGGCGGCGATGATGCTCGGCGAGGTGAGGATTGCCAACATGAGCGCCAAGGCGGCCGCTGTGCTCGGCGGCAACGCGGCGGAGGACGGCTCGGCGCGGAGACTTGCTGACGCGGCGGATATGGCCGAGCGCGAGCGGCAGGCGAGGGAGTCCACGCGGCAAACGCTGCTGCGCAAAGAGCCGACGGAGGAGCAAATGGAGGTGCAGTCAGTCGTGCCGGACAAGGTGCTGCGCATGCTGGGCGACCATCGCCTCGAGCAGGCGGCGCGCGAGTACCACGGCCCGAAGCCGGTCAGCCCCAAGGCGTTGCACATTCTTGGCGACGCGCGACTGGCGGGCAAGAAGGCGTTCAAGACGATGGGGTACGTTGCCAGAGCGGCGACGTGACTGACGCCCTCGCGGGGACAGCTCGGCCGAGCAGGACGCCGCGGCCAGGAAGCGCGCCAACGAGGAGTGGAAGAAGACCTTGAACGGCCTCGGCGCCGACACGGTGGGCGGCTCGGTGGCCGCAAGGGGTTCTCTGCGATAAATCTCCCCGTGCGCCCCGCGCTCTCGCCGCGTGTCGTCGTTTTGTGTGTTCGCTTCCTATATTGGTGGCCTCAACGCGAGTGCGTGTGTTTCGTTTTCTTTTTTTTTAAAGGCAAAGCAAAAATTTGGTTCCATGAGCGGCGCGCTATATCAGAACGAAGGAACGCCAGTTCACCAAAACATCCAGTATACACGTGTACAAGCGCGCGCGCGCGCGCTTGTGTGTACACGGAGTGTGCGCCTTCACCATTGGACGCCCAAACCCATAAAGCCGTGGTGGTGGTGGTGGCGATATCCCGGCTCCACGACGACGGTTTCCTGTCCGCTCATCGGGTTGTAAAATGTGTCCACCTCGCGTCCCGTCCACGCGTCGCGTTGCACCGTCTCAATCACCGGGCCGCCCATCATGGGCATGGGCGCGGGAACGTATGCCATGCTAGGCTGCATGGGCGGGGCCTGCACGTACGTGTTTTGCGTGTAGCTCGCAGCCACCGGCGCCGCCGGGGCGCCGAGCGGCGCCCAGCCCGAGCCGTAATTCGCCTGAGCGGGCTGCACGCCGTAGGCTTGTTGCAGCATGCCGCGGCCTTGCTGCCCGAGCTGCTGCTGCTGTTGCTGCGGGTACGCCGAAGCGGACTGCGCTGGCGGCGCCGAGGGCGCGCCGCCCACGAGCGCGGTGCCGCAATTGTTGCAAAAGTGCACGCTGGCCTCGTGCTGCGCCCCGCAGTTTGAACAAAACGGCATTGGCTGTTTGAGCGGTTCGGAAGGACAACGAGCGGCGCGGGGCGCTGGAACGTCAAAACGTTTGGTGTGTGTGCGCCGCGCGCGTATACACGTGTGTCGCGGG
>Ga0302314_10011789_pt1 | contig 15206 bp, 16 predicted proteins | sample III_Palsa_N2_3_FD_200533 | JGI IMG/M metagenome (GOLD analysis project Ga0302314, IMG submission 200533) | Peat permafrost microbial communities from Stordalen Mire near Abisko, Sweden - III_Palsa_N2_3 | ecosystem: Environmental > Terrestrial > Soil > Palsa > Peat permafrost | place: Sweden...
CAGCCAGGGCGATATCGCTCATCGGCTGCGGCTGCCATGATTCGCGGTAGTCGCCGTCTTCCTGGCGATGGCCGATCGGCGCGCAGAAACTCACGCCGCTCTTGTGGCGGACGGTAAGCAAGGTGATTTCGTAATCGAAGGCGACAAAGCCCTCGACGATGGCGCGTCCCTTGCCGGCGCGGCCGCCGGACTGGGCGTAATCCCACGCTGTCTGCAGCTGGTCCTCGCGCTTGACCACGCTCTGGCCCTTGCCCGAGGAACTCATCACCGGCTTGATCACGAACGGCAGACCGATGGCGGCCACGGCGTCGCGGTATTGCGTTTCGTCGTCGCAAAAACGATACGGCGAGGTCGGCAGCTTCAGCTCTTCGGCGGCGAGCCTGCGGATGCCTTCACGATCCATCGTCAGCCACGCGGCGCGCGCCGTGGGAATCACGTGCAGGCCTTCGTTCTCCATAGCGATCAGGGTCGGCGTGTGGATCGCCTCGATCTCCGGCACCACCAGATCGGGCTTTTCCAGTTCGATCACCGCGCGCAGCGCGTCGCCGTCGAGCATGTCGATGACGTGGCTGCGGTGAGCGATCTGCATCGCCGGCGCGTTGGCGTAGCGGTCGACCGCAATCACCTCCACCGCCAAACGCTGCAGCTCGATGGCCACTTCCTTGCCGAGCTCGCCGGAGCCCAGCAAAAGCACGCGAAACGCATGAGCGGAATGGGGTGTGCCGAACAGTTTCATCGGGTGCTCCGGTGCAAACCCGCATTGTAGGACTTGCGGGTTTATCGGCCCATCCTCAGAAGAAGTCACCCGCCTCATGATCCACGTTACGAGTAGCGCATGGTGGCCAGTGATGTGGCCAAATGACGAACCGAATACCGACGGCCCATTTGGGTGCCGGCTGATAAGCGTTGAACGGCTCTCAATGACGGCCGCTCAGGGCCCGTTGACTGCGACCATTTGAAGCTGCGGCAGGGTCAATTCATCGAGCTTGCCGTCTTCACCGACGACGAACAGACGGCCATCGCGCTGCGCCAGCGCGTTTCCATTGCTGAGACCGCGCCTTACGGCAACGCGCCGTATCAAGCTTCCATCGACGGCATTGTAGATATTCAGCTGGTCACTCTTTCCGTCGCCAATTAGCAGCCAGTCGTGACTGGCGTCACGCCAGTGCACCAGCGTGCCGGACATCGGCGAGATCGCGCCGGCCAGCGGCGCCGCGCGATTTAGGCCGAAACCGCTCATCACCAGCACGACAAGTGCTGCCAGTGTGGCCGAGGCGAGCATCCAGGCTGAAATTCCCGAGCGAGTAAGTCCGTCCATCGCGCCATCCTGATGTCGCGACATGACACGGGCATGACGTCACCAGCTTCCAGAGCGAAATGGGCATCAGTCACGCTGCCAGCGCAGCGAGAGTCCCAGCGCGATCCACCCGATGATGAACGCCAGGCCGCCGAACGGGGTGATGACCCCGGCCCAGCGCGGCGCGCCCAGTGCGAGTGCGTAGATGCTACCGCTGAATAAAACGATGCCAAGAGTGAAGGCCGCGATCGCTATACGCCGACTGCGGCCAGCTCCGAGACCGACCGCTGCAGCCAGCGCCAGCGCATGCCAGATATGGTAATTCACTGCCGTATGCCAGAGCTCCAGACTATGCGCATCGAGCACGCCCTGCAGCGCATGTGCGCCGAACGCACCGAGTACCACTGCACTGGCGCCTGCCGAGCCTGCCAGCAGGGCGACTCGGGTACTGACGACTTGACGCATGATGGGCAGCCTTTTGAAGGGAGCAACGCCGAGTCGGGGCCGGTGTCGTATGCTGGATGGGATGAACCGCCTGGATTCTCGCATGAAGCCCCGCCTACTGAATTGCCTCACCCTGCTTCTCCTCCTGCTCGCCGTCGTGACTCTGGCCGGATGCCATCGCGAACAGAAGCTGCCGTTTCGCCTGACCGACGTCAGCGGCCACATGCCCGACCTCGATTTCAAGCTTACCGACGATCACGGCAAGCCGGTCACCGGCGCTGACTACCGCGGCAAGGTCGTCGTGCTGTATTTCGGCTACACCCACTGCCCTGACGTTTGTCCCCTCACCATGGCGCAGCTTCACGTGGTGATGCAGCGGCTGGGGCCACTGGCGGACAACGCGCGGATCTTGTTCGTCAGCGTCGACCCGACCCGTGACACGCCGCCGGTGATGCACGCGTATGTGAATGCGTTCGACCCGCGCGCCGTGGGCCTGACCGGTGACCCGCACGACATCGAAGCGCTAAGCAAGCGCTATCGCTCGGCGTATACGCGCGAGCCGGACGGCAAGGACGGCAATTACGAAGTCAGCCACAGCTCGGCCATGTACGTCTTCGACAGCAAAGGCGCGGCGCGCGTGCTGGCCACGCCGGCCGACTCGCAGGATGATCTGGTGCACGATCTGCACCTGCTGCTCGACAACGGAAACCAAAGATGAAACCACAGGTACTGCTGTTTCTCGTTACCGGCCTGCTGCTGACTGGCGCTGCCCAGGCCACTGAGGCCGAACACGTTCGAGCCAGCCACGCGTGGCTGCGAGTACTGCCGGGCGAGCTGCCCGCCGGCGCCTACGTCACGCTGGAAAACAGCGGCAATCAGCCGGTGGCCCTGAAAGGCGCCAGCAGCGACGCGTACGCCGACGTGATGCTCCACCAGAGTTCCAGCGAGGGCGGCATGAGCCGCATGGCCATGGTCGACTCGGTGACGGTGCCGGCGCACGGCACGGCTAGACTGGCGCCAGCCGGCTACCACCTCATGCTGATGAAGTCGACGCATACGGTGAAGCCCGGCGACACCGTTCGCATGAACTTGAAATTCGCCGATGGCAGCACGCTGGTTACCGATTTCGTGGCCCGCCCCGCCAATGCAGTAGATGCCGGTAGCTGAGTTCCTGGCTATTTGTTCAACGCAGAGCCGCTGGATGAGCGCACGATCGCTGGCCGCGGCACGCGGCGCGGCAGGCGACCATGGCGCGACAGCCACAGCCACTGCCGCAACGCCATCAGCCCGCCGATGGATTCGATCAGCGCCGCCGGCACCCAGGTGATCACGCCGCCGATCAGCTGACCGGTCAGCACGTTGAAAGTAAACGCTCGCCCACAGATTTCGAAAATCGGATAAAGGTCGGTTTTCGAAAAGGTGACGATGGCGCCGACCAAAATCTGCGGCGTCATGGTGATCGCCGGTGACAGTACGCGCAGCCCGGCGACCATGCGACCTGGCGGATGCGGCCGGTGATCGAGCACCAGCGCCCAGTAAGCGAAGCCGCTGGCCAGCATTGACCAGTTCATGAAACGGTACACACGCCAGTCCAGCATCGCAGTCGTCTGCATCGACGGGACCAGCCAAATCAGGATGAAGCCGATGAACATCACCGTCGCCACCGCCGGGTTCAGCAGCACGCCCATCACGAGGCGCCACGGCCATGAACGCTGCATGGGCCGCAGCACGCGCACGCGCAACGCTAGCGGCAGACCGGCGCGCAGCACGCTGGCCGGATACGCCGTGACGATCAGCAGCGGCGCCAGATGGTGCAACAGAACCTGCTGGATGCGGTGCATGAAAAACTCATGCTCGGCGTAATAATCGAGGTAGGTATGCAGCGAAAGATAGATGATCGCCATGCCGATCCAGAACACCAGGCGGCGGCTGAAGCTCACCGTCAGCCGACGACTACCGCGCACGTACAACACGCAGGTGACGAGAAAGACCGTGAGGAAAACCCACGAAAACTCCCACGGCACCGCCCATTTCAGCAGCGTGGCGATCACGACATCACCTGGCCCTAGTCCTCGCCATCACTGGCGCTCGCGACTGCGCCGGGAACGACGCCAGCCGTATAGCAGTCCAAACGCAATCACCAGTATCGGCACCAGCACGATATTGATGAACTTCAGGCGGAAGCCCAGACGATCAATTTCCGCATTGAGCTGATGCTGCACATCGCGCAATTCCTTGTTGATGGCGAGCTGACGCTGCCGGAACTGCTCGATCTCGCGCCGCTGCTCGTTAGTGGCGGTGCTGGGCTGGCTGCCCTTGGCGGGCTGTAATTCTTCCAGGCGGCGACGTGTTTCGGCCAGCTGCTGCTCCAGCTCACGTTCTTTCTGCAGAAACTTCTGATCGGCCACGTTGCGCAGCGCCTGCACGCGGGTGAATGGCCTCTGCGAGGTCGAGCGTCCGCGTATCGAAAGCAGTGCCGACGATCCGCTGAGATTGTCGACCAGGTCGGTGACGAAATCGCCGTTGTTGGCAAACACCCGCAGCATGGTCTGACCGAGAATATTCTGCGGCTCGACCCACAGCCGGTCGCTTAGCATGTCCGTATCGGCCACCAGCAAGACCTCCGCATTCGGTACGGAAACCGATAGGTGACCCGCCTGAGCGGCACGTTCGGGAAACGCCGAGTTGAACGGTCCGCGCAGCCGCGCCGCGAGCACGTAGCGGGCATTGTCCGGCTTGTAATCCTGCAGCAGCTGGGTCGGATCGCTGCTTGCCGCCATCACCCGCTGGGTCGACACCAGCTCGGCTTCGGCACTGCTCTGGAACAGCGGTATCAGGCGCGTGCGTGCGTTAGGCGCCAGATCGAAATGGCCGGCGTTGGATACGTTGATGCGTTGCAGGCTAGCGGTAATGACATCGTTGCGGTTGAGTTCCTGCGATCCCAGCCCGAGCATAGCCGGATGATTGAAGCTGTTGCCGCCCTGCTCGATCGAGAGCATGCGCGCGCGGTCCAGCACGACCTTTGTCGGATCGAAAAGTACGCCCCACGCCGCGAACAGGCGCGGCAGATCCGAACTCTGATCGGGCTGCCCCCCGCTGGCAAGGGTCGATGCATCGCTGCCGGTGTCGAGTTCGGCATCAGGGTCCACGAATACTGCCAGATGCCCGCCGCGCAACACGTACTGGTCGATCGCATATTGCGCGTCGGCCGACAGGTGGCGCGGCTGGATCAGCAGCAGTACCTTGATTTTTTCATCGACCTGTTTGAGGGTGGCCGCATCCAGCGTTTTGACATCGAATAGCTGCCCGAGCTGCTGCACTACCGCCCACGGCTGCTCGCCAAGCACAGGGTTACCGTTGATCGGCAGTGAGCTGATCACGCCGATCTCGGGCTTGCTGGTCTGGTTCAACTCGTACAGCAGCTTGGCCATGTCGTATTCGAGAAACGCTTCGCGGGCCGGATCGAAAAACGGAATCGACAACGCGCGCTCCACCGGTCGCTCTTCGCTCGCATCGCCATCTGCAGCGGTGTCTGCCGGCGCGCCCTCGGTCGTGGCGGCCACTGTGGTACCGGCCAAGCCGAAAAACATTCGCTCGCCGTTGGTGCCGCCGCTGGCGGCTGTGAGGCCGCTGCCCTCCGCGCTGGCCTCGTCGTCGGAATAAGGCACCGGGTCGATGATCTGCAGCTGGATGCGGCCGTGCGAGCGCGCCACCATCTCCTGCAGCATTTCGCTGACGCGCTGCTCGTAGCTGCGCAGCTGCGGCAGGTCGCGTGCCGCGTGGTCAGAAAAATACAGGGTGATTTTCAGCGGGCGATGAAGCGTGTCGATAATATGCAGGGTGCCTGGTGTCAGCGTGTACAACTGGTCGGTGGTGAGGTCGATGCGCGAGGCGCGCAGCCAGCGGCTGGTGGTGACGATCAGCGAGGCGAAAATTAGCATCAGCACGATCAGCAGGCCGTACAGCACCGTGCGCCGACTCGGCCGCGGCAGTTTCGAAAACGCATGGCGCGACCGCTGGCGAATGGAGAGCGAGTCGACCATAGCTCAGCGCGTCCGCTTCAGGTCGAGCAGCAGCACGCCGGCGATCAGCCAGCCAATCATGCTGATCAGGAAATACAGCAGGTCACGCACATCCAGCACGCCACGCGAGATCGCATCGAAATGCTGCAGCATGCTCATATGCGCGATGGCGTGCACCAGCTTGCGCGGCAGCGCGCCTTGAAAAAAATCCACCACCTGCGGCTGCCCGGCAAGTATGAGCAGCACGCAAACCAGGGCGGTGAGAATGAACGCCACCACCTGGCTGCGCGTCAGCGCCGACAGGCAGGCGCCTATGGCAATGAAGGTGCCGGCCATCAGCCAGCTGCCCAAATAGCCGGCAGCAATGACGCCGTTGTCGGGTGCGCCCAGATAATTGACGGTGATCCAGATCGGAAAGGTCAGCCCCAGCGCCAGCCCGATAAACAGCCACGCCGCGAGAAACTTGCCCAGCATGGCCTGCCACAGCGTCAGCGGCAGCGTCAGCAAGAGCTCCAGCGTGCCACCCTTGGACTCCTCCGCCCACATGCGCATGGTGATCGCCGGCACCAGGATCAGGTACAGCCACGGATGCATCACGAAGAACGGCTGCAGGTCGGCCTGTTCGCGCTCGTAGAAGTCGCCGGCATAGAAGGTCAGCGTGCCGGCCAGCACCAGAAAAATCACCAGAAAAACGTACGCTACCGGCGTCACGAAATAGCTGCGCAGCTCGCGCCGCATCACCGCCGTAATCGGACTCATGCGCTCACCCCGGTCGTTGCGCCGCGTGCACCATCGCCATCCTGGGTGGTGATCTGACGGAACACTTCGTCGAGACGGCCGCGCTCCAGCTGAATCTCGGACACCTCCAGTCCCTGCTCGCGCAGCAACCTCTCCACCGGTTCCAGAATGCGTTCGCCGACCTTGGGAAACACCGTGATGCGCCCGTCCAGCGGATCGACCTCGATCGAAGCCACCTGCGGCAGGCGGCCAAGCATTTCCTGCGACATGCCGCTGCCGGGTGCGCTGAACGATACCGCGCCGTGATAACGCGAGCGCCGCTCCAGCTCGGCCGGCGTCGCATCGGCCAGCAGCTTGCCGCGGGCGATGATCACCACGCGATTGCACAGCGCGTGCACCTCTTCCAGCAGGTGTGTGGAAATCAGGATTGTGCGCTCGCGCGCCATGGTGTCGATCAACTGGCGCACCGCGTGCTTCTGGTTGGGATCGAGGCCATCGGTAGGCTCGTCCAGCATCAACACCGGCGGATCGTGCAGGATCGCCTGCGCCAGACCCACGCGCCTGCGCAGACCTTTGGACAACGTGTCGATGCACAGCCCCAGTACATCCTCCAGCTGCAGCCGCTGCACCACCTCGTCAAACCGGCGGTACGCCGCATCCGCCTTCAGCCCGCGCATGCGCACGATGAACTGCAGAAATTCGCGCACCGTCATCTCACCGTAGCTCGGCGCGCCTTCGGGCAGATAACCGAGCGCGCGCTTGGCCTTCAGCGGCTCGCGCGATACGTCGTAGCCGCACACGCGGGCTGTACCCGAGGTGGGAATCAGGAAGCCGGCGATCATGCGCATGGCGGTCGACTTGCCGGCACCGTTGGGGCCAAGCAGACCCAGCACCTGGCCGGGCTCGACGCGAATGCTTAGCGCATCGACGGCGGTCAGGTGGCCATAGCATCGGGTGAGCTGGTCGGTTTCGATCATGTCCGCAAAAAAGAAGGTGCCAATTGCATCATCGCATGCGCGAGATAACGATCATCGGCGCGCAATCTGCTGCTTCAATTTCAATAGCGCCGGTTTCAAGCATCCATCGCTGCCCTGGAGCACCATGGGTCTGCAGCTTCGGACCACGTTGCCGGCCAGGCGTTCGCGGGCGAGCCGATAAAAGCGGATAGGCCGTCTATAAAAAAGAAAGGCTCTTCCTGAGCGGAAGAGCCTTTCGATGATCAACCGCGGCCAAGCTTACTTGCCGGCGCTGGCTGCCTGCGCTGGGGCGGCGGCGGTGCCGGAAGCAGCCGGAGCAGCGGCAGCCGGGGAATCGCTGTCCGGCGACGGCGGCTGCATACCGGCTTCCTGCTCCGGCGTCTGCTGCGGCGCGTTGGTCACCGGCAGGTAGACCTCGTACTTGGCATAGGTCGTGACGTTGCCGCCAGCGTCCTTCACTTCGGGTGTGACCAGGATATCGTACGAGCGATTGACGACGTCGTCGAACTTGTAGCCGTGCGTCTGCGCATAGGCCTTCAGCATGTCGCGCACCTGCGGCACCCCGGCGAAAGTGCCGTTCCACACGCCCTTTAGCGCCGAGCCGCCGAACGCCAGTTCGGCGCGCACGTTGCCGTCGATCACCAAACGACCAAAATGGTCGCGGCTGCCAGGCGCGGCGTTGTCGTCTGCAGGCGCTGCTGCCGTGCTCGATGCGGCCGGCGCGTCCAGCGAGGGCGTCGTGGCGGCGGTGAGCTGCTGGCTCTGGCCGCCGACATTCAGCGTGCTGGAGTCGATCGGCATCGCGATGTCAAAGGTGAAGGTCTCATCGCCGTAGTTGGTGGTGATCAGGACGCGCGGACCGGTGACGTTGACACCCAGTTTCTTCGCCGCGGCCTGAATCTGACCGATGGCTTTCTTGGTGGCGTCGTCCAGGCCGTCCAGACCGTCCTTGCGGGCAATCTGCGTGGAAACGAGCAGCACGGGAGCCTGCTGGGTCTGTGCGATGAACGGAATCAGCTTGCTGTAGTCGATGTTCGGCACCGCAGCCAGGACGTTCTGCAGGTTGTTCAGGCTGAACTGGATGAACGAATCGGGATCGCCGTGGATGTAGAGATTGGCCATGCGGTTGATCAAATTCCAACCGTACTTCACGTCATACGACCACTTCACGTCGGTCAGCTGGCCGCGGTTGCCCTGGCGATGTAGATCGAGGGTGAAGTGCTTGTCCAGACCACGCCAGGCGTTGTCGATATCCCAGACAATGGATGCGTCCCTGGTATTGCTGTCGATCTTGTCGAAGTTCGGGGTGGCGCTGGCAATCGTCAGGCCGCCGCTGCCGACTTTCGGATCGGCGCTGTCCCAGCTGACTTCCGAACCGGGACCGTAGGCCTTGCCGGAGAACTTGAACTCCATCTGCGGATCGTAGGTGTGCAGCACCGAGTAATCCGGGAAGCGATGGAAGTTGTCGAGCACGTCGTAGACCTGACGCATGTCCTTGCCGATAACCAGGGAGCGGTCGATATGACCACTGCCGGGCATGACCACCGCAGCCAGCACACCGAGTACGGCGACGATGACCAGGGCTACAAGAAATTCAAGGGCACGCATCATTCCAGAGTTCTCCGAGCGTCTCTACGCCATACCTAACTAAAGAGGGTTTGCCGGCTGCAGCACCCGTGGGGCCACAGTAACGACGAGGTCCGGCACATGCCGAGCTTACGGATGTTACTTGCTCACGCGCTTGAACGCCACGACGTTTTCCCCGGCTCGACCAAACGCGCAAACCCAGCTGCGGCGCCCGCGCCGACCCGATTGGCCCGGGGCAAATTTCGTCGCGCCGCAGCAAAATACCGGCGGAAAGCGGGGTTGTTCGCTGGCGCAGAAACTTAGAGCCTGTTCAAAGTCTCCGCGTGGCCCGCGCCGTGAGCAGTTGGCACGCAGACCAAGGAAGAACGAGGGAGTGGACGTCCGTCCACGACCGAGTGATGACGCCGGATGGCGGGCAAACAGACCCGGCCTTGCGGGTTGCCTCGCCGTGGCCGCCAGGCGGCAGCGCGCGGTTTAACTTGCCAGCCAGGCAAGCGCTGCGCCACGCACCACCACCTGGCGGCCACGGCGAGGCAACGCGAGCTACGTGGAGACTTTGAACAGGCGCTTAGACGATGCCCAGTTCCAGCGCCTTCAGCACCGCGCGAGTGCGGTCGCGCACGCCCAGCTTGGAAAGGATGTTGGACACGTGGTTTTTCACCGTGCCCTCGGCCACTTTCAGCGAGTTGGCGATTTCTTTATTGCTGTAGCCACCGGACAGCAGGCGCAGAATCTCGGTCTCGCGCTCGGTCAGCGGATCGGGCTGCTCCAGGCTGGTAAACTGATTATGCATGCGCGACACGCCAGCCATCAGCCGCTGCGTCACCATCGGTGCCACCAGCGAGCCGCCGCCGGCCACCGTGCGCACTGCTTCGACCAGTTGCTCCAGCGACACGTCCTTCAGCAGATAACCGCGCGCGCCCGCCTTCAGGCCCTGCAACACCAGCTGATCGTCGTCGAAGGTGGTCAGAATGATGGTCGGAGGCAGCTCGTTGCGCGCCGACAGGGCCTGCAGCACCTCGAGCCCGCTCATATTAGGCATGCGCAGATCCAGCAGCACCACGTCGGGCTTGATCCGCGGAATGTCCACGACCGCCTGGGCGCCGTCGGCGCACTCGGCGATCACCCGGATATCTTCGGAAAGATCCAGCAGCGAACGCACGCCTTGGCGCACCAGATTCTGGTCGTCGACGAGACAAACGGAAATCATCGCGAATCCTCGAACAAACGTTTCAGACAGTCATGAGCTCGGCGAACGCAGCTCGCCATAAAACCTGTGGACTGACGCTCGATAGACGCAGCGCATCCGGCGACCCTGCCCCGGCCGACGAGGCCCATTCTTGCACGACGGCCGTCGTCGGCGCCCTCTCGTACGGGCCCGTTCATGAATAGGCTCTTGCTCACGACACGCTCAATGCCGGCGGCTCGAAGCGCGTTGGTGCATGCGCTAGCGCGGTGTGTTCGCCCAGCGGCAGCCGTATGGTCAGCGCGAAACCCTGGCTCATGCCCGTTTCCAGGGTCAGACTGCCGCCGAACTCGGCCAGCCGCTCGCGCATGCCCGAGAGGCCATTCCCAGGTTCGATCTGCTCAGCGCCGCGGCCGTCGTCGCGCGCGTGCAGGCCGAGCAGGCTGGCGTTGGCATAGGCAAAATTGAGCCAAAGGTTGCGCGCGGCGGCGTGCTTGGCAGCATTCGTGATGATTTCCTGGGCACAGCGCAGCAGCACCTGCGCGCGACGGGGGTCTTCCATGCTGAAACGCGGCGGCATGGTGACGTGGATGCTCAGCCCCGGCACGCCGTCGGTGAGGCTGCGCAGGGCCTGGGTCAGATCGATGGCGTCGTCCTGACGCAGTTCACTGACCGCCTCGCGCACGTCGGCCAGCAGATGCTTGGCCGTGCTCTGCGCCTTCAGCACGTGCGCGCTGGCGGCCTCGTTGGTGAGATGGCTGGCCACTTCCAGATTCAGGCTCAGCGCGGTGAGGTGGTGGCCGATCAAGTCATGCAGGTCGCGCGCGATGCGCATGCGCTCGGCGATACGGCTGGATTCGGCTAACAGCGCGCGGGTGGCGCGCAATTCGGAATTGAGCCGCCGCTGCACGTCGCGCTGCTCGGCCTGCTGGCTGGCCACGGTGGAGGTGACGAATACCAGCACGGAAATACCCAGATAGATGCTCGCCTGCAGCAGGCTCAGCGCGATACTGTGGTCGTATTCCGGAAAGGTGACGAAGATCGCCACCAGGCTCAGCTGCTGCAGCACGAGCCAGGACACGCCCAGCCAGAACGGCAGCAGCCACGGCAGCACCAGCGAGGCGACCACCATCAGCATCGCCGACAGGCCGCTGTGGCTGTACCAGCCCACCGCGACGGCGACCGCCGTCATCAGGGTCAGACCGAGCAGTTTCAGCACGGGATGCCGGCGTGAGCCGAGGTTGCTGGTAAGCAGCCAGTACATCAAGCCGAAGATGAGATAGCACAGGGTCCAAAGCAGCAGCGCAAAATTCGGCCGCTGCAGCTGATTAAGCCGCTCGGTCGCCCAGTTCGTGATCAGCGGCGTACCCACCGACAGGTAGGTGAAAAACCCCGCGTATCGAAGCAGTCGGGTATGGTTTAAAAGAGGCCAGCGCATGCCGGCATCATTGGGCGTGACGCGGTTTTGCGCAATGCGCAAAAAGTCATGCCCGCCGGCGCAAAATACCTCCGCACAGGGATGGCAGAGGCGTCGCGCGTTACCGGAGCGCTGCCGCGGCGCGGGATGTATGGCTGGCATCCGCATGCCATAATAGCGTCTTGCACGAGGCGCAGAACCGACCTCGTTATCGACCCCATCATTGCGGAGCAACGCATGGCTCTTGCCATCCGCGACGTGCACGAGCACGACCTGGACGCCGTACTGGCACTCAACAACACCGCCGGTCGTTCCATCCTCGCCCTGGACGCCAGCCGCCTGCGCTATTTCCACGATCACGCCGAGTACTTCCGCGTGGCCGAGATCGACGGCAACCTGGCCGGTTTCGTCATCGCCCTGCGCGAGGGCGGTGACTACGAAAGCACCAACTACCGCTGGTTCGCCGCGCATTACCCGCAGTTCGTCTATATCGACCGCATCGTCATCGCCAACGCCTACCGCCGTCACGGCCTGGGCCGCATTTTCTATTCCGACGTCAACAGCTACGCCGAAGTGCGCGTGCCGCTGATGACCTGCGAAGTATTTCTGGAGCCGCGCGACGACGTGGTGGTGCTGTTCCACGGCACCTACGGTTTTCAGGAAGTTGGCCAGCAGCGTATGGGCGAGGATGGTCCGCAGGTCAGCCTGCTGGCCAAAGACTTGCCCAGCTATACCTATGTCCGCGAAACCTGGCTCGATCACGGCGGTCTGCCGGATGTGCCGTGGCTGGCCGAGAGCCCGCGTCTGATCCCCTCCGTCAACCTTTCACCCACTGCCCCATCATCGTCCGGAGAATCCCGCTGATGAACGCCAAAGCGGAAACCGCCGACGCCTGCGACCTGCGTTTTGGCCAGGTCGGTATCGCCTGTGTGCGCGTGCGCCGGGTCGATGCGGCAGCCTTGTGCGATGAGCTAGAGCGCCGCGTGCGCGCCGCGCCGGCGATGTTTGCGCGAGCCGCCGTCGTGCTCGACCTCAGCCATCTGCTCGATCTGCCGGATGACGGCGCCGTCGATGCGTTGCTTGAGGCGGTGCGCAGCGCCGGCATGCTGCCGGTTGGCCTGGCCTACGGCACCAGCGAGACCGAAGCCCTGGCCAAGCGCATGGGCCTGCCGCTGATCGCCAAATTCCGCGCGGCCTACGAGCCGGTGGCAGGCAGCCCGGCGTCGGCTGACGAACCCGCAGCCAGCGGAAAGCCAAAAGTAAGGCAACCCGCTCCAGCCGAGCCGGATCTGCGCGAGCCGATTCTTTCGGCGCCGGCGCCCGGCGCGTCGATTGGCGCCCAGCATCACCTGGGCGCCGTGCGCTCGGGCCAGCAAATTTACGCCCGCGACCGCGACCTTATCGTCACGGGTGCGGTCGCCAACGGCGCCGAAGTGATCGCCGACGGCAATATCCACATCTACGGCGGACTGCGCGGCCGCGCCATGGCCGGCGCGCAGGGCGACGAGAAGGCGCGCATCTATGTCTCGGACTTTCGCGCGGAGCTGGTGGCGATTGCCGGGCAATATCGCGTCTTTGAACAAATTCCTGACGACCTCGAGGGCCAGTCCGTGCAATGCTGGCTCGACGGGGAAAAGCTGCTGATCGCCAAGCTGTAATGACCGCACCTGATACGGTCATCCTTGTCGACGCAATTGCTTCAACCAACTATAAAAATATTCCGGAGATGAACCCTTGACTGCTGAGATTATCGTCGTCACTTCCGGCAAAGGCGGCGTCGGCAAGACGACCACCAGCGCCTCCCTCGCCACCGGCCTGGCCATGGCGGGCAAGAAAGTCGCCGTGATCGACTTCGACGTCGGCCTGCGCAACCTTGATCTGATCATGGGCTGCGAGCGGCGCGTGGTGTACGACTTCGTCAATGTCGTGCACGGCGAGGCCACGCTCAAGCAGTCGCTGATCAAGGACAAGCGCCACGAGAACCTGTTCGTGCTGGCGGCCAGCCAGACCCGCGACAAGGATGCGCTGACCCAGGAGGGCGTCGAGAAGGTGCTCGATGGCCTTTCCGAAGACGGTTTCGACTACGTCGTATGCGACTCCCCGGCAGGCATCGAGAAAGGCGCGCACCTGGCGATGTATTTCGCCGATCACGCCGTGGTGGTGGTCAACCCGGAAGTGTCCTCGGTACGCGACTCCGATCGCATTCTCGGCCTGCTGGCCAGCAAGACGCGTCGCGCCGAGCGCGGCGAAAAGCCGATCACCCAGCATCTGCTGCTGACCCGCTACAACCCGGCCCGCGTTGCCATCGGCGAAATGCTCAGCGTGAAGGACGTCGAGGAGATTCTCGGCATCAGCGTGGTGGGCGTGATTCCCGAATCGGAAAACGTGCTGACCGCGTCGAACAACGGCATCCCGGTGATCGTCGACGCCAATTCACTGGCCGGTCAGGCCTACAGCGACACCGTGGCCCGCATCCTCGGTGAAGAACGTCCGCTGCGGTTTATCGACGTGCCGAAGAAAGGCTTTCTCCAGCGCGTATTCGGAGGTTGATCACGATGGGCATTCTGGATTTCCTGAAGCGCAAAGGCGAACCCACCGCCAACGTGGCCCGCGAACGTCTGCGCATCATCGTGGCGCAGGAGCGCTCCAACCGCGGTGCGCCCGACTACCTGCCGATGATGCGCAGCGAGCTGCTCGAGGTGATCAAGAAGTACGTCCACGTCGATATCGAAGCGATAAGCATCAAGCTTGAACAGGACAGCGGTCACGAGATCCTTGAGCTTTCGGTGGCGTTGCCGGACGGCAAAGCGCCAGCGAAGAGCGATACGGCCGCCGGTTGAAATCTTGCGTCGTCGGAGCGCGGACATCCGGCCACCGATCTGATCTGAAGCATTCCATGCACCCTTCAATCCAAGTCGGCCCGTCGACGAGGTCGCCGGTCGACAGCGACCCGGCCAACACCGTGATGCGTCTAGGCCAGCTCGGTTTCGATGCGCCAGCGGCCCTACTTGCCAGCTTCGGTCTAACGCTCGAGCGCGTGGCCGACAATACGCCGATCCCCGGCAGCTTCTGGGGCGACGAGGAAGCCGGCATCATCGGCACCACGGTTTATGCCCGCGACGACACGCCGGTGCATTCGCTGCTGCACGAAGCTGGGCACCTGATTGTGCTACCTCATGAAAGACGTCCAGACGTCCATACCGACGCTACCGATTCGATCGAGGAAGAAGACGCCACCTGCTATCTGCAGATCGTGCTGGCTGACCGCCTGCCGGGCGTCGGGCGCGAACGGCTGATGGCCGATATGGATGCCTGGGGCTACTCGTTCCGGCTGGGCTCGACGCGCGCGTGGTTCGAACACGATGCGGGCGACGCGCGCGATTTTCTCGTCGCGCGCGGCCTGCCCTGCTGAGTGGCAACACCGATCCGCATCAGAGTACGAAAGGCACCACGCGGCCTGCTAATGTTGACCGCTGATTTTCTCAACGCGCTCGATAGCGCATTTGTCCAGGTTCAGCCAAAGATGAAAAAAATTTAC
>Ga0302314_10011790_pt1 | contig 15205 bp, 15 predicted proteins | sample III_Palsa_N2_3_FD_200533 | JGI IMG/M metagenome (GOLD analysis project Ga0302314, IMG submission 200533) | Peat permafrost microbial communities from Stordalen Mire near Abisko, Sweden - III_Palsa_N2_3 | ecosystem: Environmental > Terrestrial > Soil > Palsa > Peat permafrost | place: Sweden...
GCCGTATGGTTGCCGTACACGACGCCCTGGTTCAAGTCGGTCGCGCGCAAGCCCCACACGCGGCAGGCGAAGAAGATTTGATCGCTGTCGCTGACCTTCGTGAGGTGGTAGAACGAACCGGGCTGCGTCGGATAGGGAAGCGTGTCGGTGCGCCCCTTGTGCTCGATGGTGATGAAGCCTTCCTCGACGTCGATGTTCGGCGTTCCATACTCGCCCATCGTGCCGAGCTTGACCAAGTGCGCCTCGGGCGCGTGTTCGCGCAAGGCCCACAGCACGTTGAGGTTCGCCACGGTGTTATTAAGGTGGGTGCGCAGCGCGTGCTCGTGGTCGATCATCGAAAACGGCGCACTGCGCTGCTGACCGAAGTGCACGATCGCGTCCGGCTCCGTCGCACAGACGACCTGGCTCAACGCCGCGTAGTCGGTCGCGTCGACGCGTTCGAAGCCGATCGCACGGCCGGTGCGATTCTCCCAGTCGTCGAGCCGCCGCCGCATCGACGAAATTGGGACCAGCGAGTCGAGCCCGAGTTCACGATCCCAAGCGCGCCGAACGAGGCTGTCGACGATCGTGACGTCGTGGCCCAACTGCGAGAGGTAGAGCGAGGTCGCCCACCCGCAGTATCCGTCGCCACCGATTACTAGGACCCGCATCGTCGTGTATTCTCCGTTGGTCGTGAGTTGCGCTTAAGCTGCGTCGCAGAGTTCCAAGAACCGATCGACATGTGCCGGCAAGCGATACGCTTGGGCCCGCCGCCAGGCGGCGAGCGAAAACTCAAGCCACGCCGCTTGGTCGAAGACCTTCCGGATGGCGGTCGCCAGCGCCGCTTGATCGTCCCGTTCAACGGCCAACCCCGCATCACCGATCCATTCGGCGATGCCGCCGACGCGATACGCCACGGCCGGACGGCCGCGGGCCTGCGCTTCGATCCCCACCAGGCCGAACGGCTCGGGCCAAAGCGACGGCAGCGCGACGGCGGTGGCCGCGTCGATGGCGGCCCGCAAGTCGCCTTCGGACAGCTTCCCGCGCCAGCTGACCTCGACGCCGAGCCGTTCGGCGTCGGCGCGAGCGGCGCGCTCTTCCTCTTCGCCGGTCCCGGCAACGACCAGCTGCGGCCGCTCGGCGAGCGGGAGGCGCGCCAACGCGCCGATCAGCGAGCGCAATCCCTTACGCGGGGTGAGGCGGGCGGCAAAGAGCAGGCTCGATTCGGCCGGGCGCGGCAGCGGTGCGGCGGCGAAGGCCTCATCCGGCAGCGGCGGCGGGGTAATGAAAATGCGCCGGTCCGCGATGCCGTTGGTCAGGCACGTCGCGCGCATGTGCTCGCTGGAAACGAGCACGCGGTCGGCGGCTGCGAGGCGGTCGCGCACGTTTTCGCGCGCCGTAATGGCACGAAATGACGCCGGCCGCGGCCCGTGCACGCAGCCGTGGAGCAGCGTCCCGCGACGGCATGCGCCGCCCATCGCCTGCGTGCACGGTGCGGAGAACTGCGGGTACACGCGGTCGCCGTTGGGACAGAACGGGCGGTGGTCGTGCACGCGCGCGAGCCAGCGCGATGGTGCCTGCCGCACCGCGTCCAGCACGCCGGCGTCGAACACGCTCGCGGTCACGACGGCATCGGGGTGGGTTCGCTCGAGCTCGCGGGCGACGATCCGCGCGGCATCGGGCGATGCCGGCTGATCTTCGCTGCCCCACGGCACCTCGAGCGCCTCGACACCGAATCGGCCCGCATCGGTGACGTCGCGCGCCATCAGACGCACGGTAATGCCGCGCGCGATGAGGGCAGGAACGACCGTCTCCCAATAGCGCTCCGCGCCGCCTGCGTCACCGACGCGGTCGCAAAGCACCGAGATGGTGCACACGGGCGGACTTTTCCCCATTTTCCTGGGAAGGGACTGTGAACGCGGCCGAACTCTTATGGTCGCCTAACCAGAACTAGGGCTCGAGGGGTTGCTACCGGGGACCCTAACGGACCCAGATCCGTATGGAGCTCGAGCGCCGCGGACGAACCGCTGGCTAGGACAACCGCTCGCTCCGGAGCGTCGATGCCGAACAGATCGGGCTGATCGCGCAGTGCCAGCGCCAGGTCGATCACGGTCACCGGTGTGGTCTGGAACACGGCGATGCGCGAGCCGGCGTACGCCAGGACCACGCGGGCCACCGCCGAGGGGTCGCCCGAGGCCGAGGGAAATCCGCCGCCCGGCGGCACGACGAACGGGCCGACTGCAAGCGCCGCCGGGTCGTCCCCGGAGCCGGCCGCTGAAACGGTAAGCACGCCGTCCCGCACGAGGACGAGCGCGCCGCGTCCGGGCGTCAATGCCGCGGCGACCAGCGCACCCTCGCGATCCGTTCCCTCGACGATCCGCGCGCGGATCCCATCCGCAGCGAAGGTCGCCACCAGCGCGCAAACCTGCTCCTCGGAGCCGGCGCCGGTGAAACTGACAACGCGGGCCCGCCCGACCCCGCCCAGCCCGACGTCGCGGGTCATGCACGGCGGTCCCCCGGCCGCGGTGCGGTCCGGGAGTGCGGCGAGCGCGAGCGCCGCCATCAGGCACAGCAGAATACGCATGTTTCAAGGATGCTGGTTGCCGAGCATCGTCATCCAAACCTGGCCCGCGCACGCGTGACGTCGGCGACGCGGTCGACGTTGAGTGCGATCTCGGCATGCGTACAGCGGATCGCTCCGACCCGCGCGCCGCCCAGCAGCAGCGATGCGCGCGCTTCCGCCTGTTCGATGCGCAGCTGCCCGAACGCGAACCGTGCCAGCACGTCCCAGCCGAACAGGCCGGCGAGACGGAGCGGCGACTTGCGCGCGCGACCGAGGGCGTCCATGAAGGTGCTCAGGCGCGGCAGCACGCGCGGCCGCAGCGCCACCAGTCCCCCGCCGCAGAATCGCCCTTCGTGCAGCCGGGCCCAGGTGTGCGGAAACTCCGGAAAAGTTGCGGTGTGGTAGCGCTGCTCGAGGCAGGCGTACGCGACGTCGAGATTTCGCGCCAGCACCTCGTCGACGAACTCGTCGACCGCAGTCCCGCTCAGCGCCGGTAAATCGGAAGCCGCTACGACGAGCAGCGCGTCCCGCGTGAAGCCTTGCAGCCCCGAGCGCAAGCTTTCCATGATGCGCGGGCCGTCGCCGCGGACTTCGCTGGCCGCGGCCAGCGCCGGATGGGCGGCGGCGCTCGGCGGCGCAACGACGACGATGCGGTCGATGCGCGACGACGCGCGCAAACCGGCCAGCGTGCGCGTCACCAGCGGAATGCCCGCGATCGGGACAAAGGCCTTGTTCGGTGCGCCGGGCTCGAGCGCCGCGACCGCGTCGGCGGCCCCGCCGGCGAGCACGATCGCATCTACCGCCATGCACTGCCGGTCGAGAACGGGACCACGTACATGGTGCCGGAACCCGGCGCGACCCGGGCCGCGACGGCGCGCGCTGCGCGCTCGTCGGGCGCCGGCGTGAAGCAGGCCCCGCCGGATCCGGAGAGCAGCGGACGGTCGGCGCCCGCGGCAGCGAGCGCGTCGAGCGCGGCCCGCACCGACGGATATGCGGCGGCGATCAGCGCTTCGAAATCGTTGCCCATCGCGGCCAGCGTCGCGGCGTAATCGGCGCGCTGAAGTGCCTCGCCGCAGCGCACCGATGCCGAACCGGCCCGCGGTCTGCTTGGGGGCGGAGCGGCGGCGCGCTGCGCCGCGAGCTGCGCGTAGGCATCGGCCGTCGATACGTGCACCGGCGGCACGATGACGACCACCCACCATGGCGGCGCACTGCCCAGGCCGGTCACGCGTTCTCCCGTCCCTTCGACCAGGGCCGGGCCGTCGATGAGAAAGAACGGCACGTCGGACCCGAGCGCGCGGGCGTCGGCGATCCAATCACGCGCCGCGATGCTTCCGAAGCTCCCGTCCATCGCGGCGCGCAGCACGGCGGCCGCGTCGCTCGAGCCGCCGCCCAAACCCGCACCGGCCGGGATGCCCTTGCGCAACGTCACTTCCACCGGTGCATGCTCGAAGCCGAGGCGCGCGAGCGCGCGGGTCACCAGGTTGCCGCTCGCGAGCGACGGCGGCTCGCAGACGAACGCGAAGCGCTCGGCGGGCGTGACCTCCAACGCATCGTGCAGCGCGATCGGCACCATTACGCTGCGCAGGGCGTGATAGCCGTCATCGCGGCGTGCGAGGATTTCCAGCGTCAGATTCACCTTCGCCGGCGCGTCGACCGAGAGCACCCCGAGCGTCTTCGGCGCGCGAGGGTGCTTCCCCGACTGGAGTCTGCGCAGGCGCGCGGCGGGAAGGCGCGCCGGGCCGTCCTCGGGTAGAGGGGGACGCAGTGAGACCGACCTTCGACGCGCAGCGAAACGAGCTGAGTGCCTATGTCCTGCGCGAGGAGGAGACGCCGTTCGGGCTGACGCTCGGGAATTTCAAGACCTTCGCGAGCTCGACGCCCAAGGGCGGAATTCGCGGGCTGTGGGACGCCGACACCGATCAGATCATTTTCGGGACGCACCAAATCGCGTACCGGGCCGGCGATGCGGAGACGCTGTTCCCGCACCAGATCACGCGCTCGTTCACCTTTCTGCCGTACGCGCAGATCGCCGAGTTCTCGCTGTCGCCGGAACTCCACGTCACCGAGGCTTTCTACGTTCCGTGCGGCTCGAAGTTCGAACGGGTGGTATCGTTCGTCGTCGACGTCACCGTGCATAACAGCAGCACCACCGCGGCGCACGTGCGCCTGTTCCCCTGGGCCCTGCTGATCGGCCAACGCTTTTACGGAGAGCCCGAGAAAGCGGTTCGCGCCAGCGCCGGCACGCGCTTCATCCGGTCGTTCGGCGAGGAGTCGGGCTGGGTGCGCTGGTGGGGCGGCTCGCTCGAACCGCATGCCGCGGTGCTTGCGCTGCGCGAGCAGACGCTGCTGCAAGGGATGATGAGCGGCACGCTGACCTCGGGAGAACATCTCGGCGAGATCACGCCGCCGCTGGCCGAGTTTTCGAGCCGGCGCATCTTCGGCGCCTTCGAGTACCGGGTCGACATCCCAGCCGGCGAACGTGCGTCGCTGCGCATGTCGGTCGTCTTCCACAAAGACGGCGACGCACGGGCGAAGCCCGTACTCGAGGATCTGCTGGTCGATCCGGACGCACTGCCCGCGACGGAGCGCTACTACGCCGACAGCCTCGCCGACGCCCGCTTCTTGACGCCGTCGCCGACGGTGAATCGCGGCGTCGTGTGGGCCAAGTGCAACATGCTGCGCGTCATCAAAGACTATCCGCAGGGTTGGGGCGCGACGAATTCCCCGCCCTCGGACATCCTGGTCTCACGCGACACCTCGTGGTTCGTCCACGGCTACGATTATCTGCTGCCGTGGTTTTCGCGGGATGCGATCCAGCTGTTCAATCGCTTTCTCGAGCCCAGCGGGCAAGTCGTGGAGTACGTGCGGGGCGTCAGCGGTTTCAAGACGGCGTACGACCTGAACGTCAACGATGACACCCCGTTGCACATCATCGCGATCCTTCACAACTACAATGCCACGCTCGACGACGCGTGGCTGCGCGAAGTCTTTCCGCTGGTGCTGAAGATCGCGGAGTACATGCTCGCGCAGCGCGATGCGAACGGGCTGCTCTTTTGCCGTGCCGGCGGCCTGGACATGTTCGGCATCACGTCGTGGCGCAACATAATCCCGCTCTACAACCTCGATGGTGCGGTGACCGAGATCAACGCCGAAGCCTACTTCGCGCTCGAAGCGACGGCGCGGCTGGCGGCGATCGTGGACGATCGCGCGGCCTGGCAGCGGTTTTCGCACGAGGCTTCGGCGCTGCGCGAAGCGATGCTGTCCAAGCTTTTCAACGCCGATGCCTCGGCGTTCGTCCTCAACTACGATACCGACGGCAACTACCAGGACAACTTCACCTCCGACGAAGTCTTTCCGGTGCTCTTCGACGTCGCCGAACCGAAGGTGCGGCGGGCGATTCTCAAGCGGCTGCTCGAATCGGACTTCACCACCTCGGTCGGCCTGCGCACGATCTCGACCGCGGATGCGTGGTATTTCCCCTCGCACGGTTTCGGACTGCTGGGCGGCGTGTGGCCGGATCTGACGCTCTGGTTTGCGGTCGCGCTGGCGCGCAACGGCGCACCACACGAGGCTGCGCACTGGCTCGAGGTGGTCTACGAGGCGATGGAGGGCGGGGTGGCGCGCAACACCGTACCCGGTCAGTTCGGCGAGTGGTTCGACGGCGGCTCGCTGACCAATCGCGGGATGTATCTGTCGCCGTGGACCGGCGCGAAGTATCTGTGGGCCGTCGCAGAGACCGTCTGCGGGCTCGATGGGTATCGCACCAGCGGACGGCTGCATCTGACGCCGCTGCTGCCTGCCGACTGGACGTGGACCGCCGCGGTGCGCGTGCACTGGGGCGGCCGGCGGCATTCGTATGTGATCGATGCGGAGCGAAAGATCGTGGTCGGTGACATGGATTTCGCCTCGGCCGACGATCCGTACCGGGTCTACTTCGCGGGGCGCGATGTGTCCGACGAAGTACGGACCTCACCGGTCGAAGTCGGCGGCGTGGCGTTCGAGGACTCCGGCGGCGGCGTGCGCATCTACGTGTGCAACGATCGCGAGCGTCCGCGCGAGGTCGTGATCGAGTTTCGCGGGCAGACCTTCCGCCGCCACGTCGAGGCCGCTCGCATGGAGGAGATCCGGATCGGCGAACCGATCCTCATCGACGCCATGGCGACCCGCGAAACCGAGCCGGCGGCCGCGTCCGCTTGAGGCGGCCCCGCCGGCATGCGTAGCCGCCGCCCGGGTATTTCGGCGCTGCTGGTCGCTGGAGCGATCGTGCTGATGGTCTCGATTCTGATCGGAGAGAAGCTCGGCGACCGGGTCCTGATTCAGACCGCCGAGCGGATCCCGATCGCCGGGGCAGGCATCACCCCGGTTCCGGATGTGGTCCAAACCGAGCACGCCGATTCACTGGGCTGGAAACGGCTCCAAGTGATCGCCGTCGCGACCGATCCGGGTTTCCCGGATCCGCGCGTGGTGCGGCCGCCGACGCCCCGGCCGATCGCCGCTCCAACGCCGACGCCCAGTCCCACGGCGACCCCGAAGCGGGCGGTTCCCTACACGCCGCCGCCGATGCCGTTGCCGCTCGTATCGCACGGGCCCGCGGCGGTCGAGACCGAAACACCCTCAACGCCCGCTCCCTGACCCCAGCGGTACGCGGGACGGGCGCAACGACGGGAGCCTTTCGCCGGTTGCCGTCTTTGAGGAGATCGCACGACATCACGATGGGAACCAACGGAGACGCTCGCCAGACCGGCACCCAGACCGTCAAGCGCGGGCTCGCGCAAATGCTCAAGGGCGGCGTCATTATGGACGTCGTCACGCCCGAACAAGCCAAAGTGGCGGAAGAAGCGGGTGCGGTTGCCGTCATGGCGCTCGAGCGTATTCCGGCCGACATTCGGGCCGACGGCGGGGTCGCGCGGATGAGCCATCCCGAGTTGATCGCGCGCATAAAGGCCGCCGTCACGATCCCCGTGATGGCGAAGGTCCGCATCGGGCACATCGGTGAGGCGCGCCAGCTGCAGGCGCTCGAGGTCGACTACATCGACGAGTCCGAGGTGCTGACCCCGGCCGACGATCTCTACCACCTCGAAAAGCACGGCTACACCGTCCCCTTCGTGTGCGGTGCGCGCGACCTCGGCGAAGCGCTGCGGCGCATCGCTGAAGGCGCGGCGATGATTCGCAGCAAGGGCGAAGCCGGCTCGGGCAATATCGTCGAAGCGGTGCGGCACATGCGCGCGATTCGCGACGGTATCGCACAGCTCTCGGTGATGCCGAGCGAAGAGCTCGTCGCCCGCGCGCGCGACCTCGGCGCGCCGCTCGAACTGGTGCGCAGCGTCGCAGCCGAAAAGAAACTGCCGGTGGTCCTGTTCTGTGCCGGCGGCGTTTCGACACCGGCCGACGCCGCGCTGATGATGGAACTCGGCGCCGAGGGGATCTTCGTCGGCAGCGGGATCTTCAAATCGACCGATCCGGCGGCGTTCGCGCGCGCGATCGTCGACGCGACGACGCATTGGCAAGATCCCGCCATCGTGCTGGCGGCACACCGTTCGATTCCCGAAAGCGCGAAGGCGATGGACGGGCTCGATCTGCGCACCTTGCACGAGTCACAACTCCTCGCTAACCGCGGCAACTGACCGTGGCGGCGCCCACGGTGGGCGTCCTCGCGCTGCAGGGTGACGTCGTCGAGCATCTGCGCGCGCTTGAGCGCGCCGGAGCCCGCACCCGCGAGGTGCGCACGCCGGACGATCTGGCCCGCGTCGATGCGCTGGTCGTTCCGGGCGGCGAATCGACAACCGTCATCCGGCTGCTCGAGCGCTTCGGGTTGGTCGAGCCGATTCGCGAGCGCGTGCGTGGCGGGATGCCCTTCTGGGGCACCTGCATGGGCATGATCGTGGCCGCGCACGACGTCGCGGACCGCAAGCAGGACACCCTCGATCTCATCGACATCACGGTGCGGCGCAACGCCTTCGGACGGCAGGTCGACTCAGCCGAGGTGCCGCTCGATATCGCGGTCTTGGGCCCGCGGCCGTTTCCCGCCATCTTCATTCGCGCGCCGTGGATCGAACGTGCCGGCCCGGCGGTAACGTCTCTCGCCGAGCGCGACGGCCACGGTGTGATGGTGCGTCAGGGCAACGTCCTGGGAACATCGTTTCACCCCGAGCTGACCGGCGACGACCGCGTGCACCGCTACTTTCTGGGGATGCTCGCGAGCGGAGCCGGCGACGAGGTGAATCCCGGGCGCTGAGGCGAAGCGGGGGGCATGCGGACGGTATCCGGCGCCCGTGCACCTCGGCCCAGGCCAGCGGAATGGAGCGGCTCTCGGAGTCCGCGTCCCCACGTCCCCATGCCGGTCACCAGAAGCGAGGTCACGTCACCTCGCTTCTTGCGTTCCGTCGTCTGCTGCATGCTCGCCCAACGCTCGCGTCCGGAGAGAACGTGAACGACGTCCTGGTCCTGAACTTCACCTACGAAGCGCTCAACATCACCTCGTTCCAGCGCGCCGTGAAGCTGATCTTTTGCGGCAAGGCCGAGATCGTCCATCGCCGCGACGAAATCCTCAAGTCGACGTCGTATCAAATGCGGCTGCCGTCGATCATCCGCATGCTGTATTACATCAAGCGGCCGATGCAGAAAGTCGCCCTGACGAAGAAGAACGTCCTGCTGCGCGACGACTACACCTGCCAGTACTGCAACCTCAAGGGCGAGCGCATGATGACGGTCGATCACGTGCTGCCGCGCAGCAAAGGCGGTCCGTCGACCTGGGAAAACCTGGTCTGCGCGTGCATGCGCTGCAACAACCGCAAGAACAACCGCACGCCCGAGCACGCCAACATGCGTCTCAAGCGTAAACCGAAGGCGCCCAAGTACATCCCGTGGATCCGGGTCAAGCGCAACACGCTACCCGGAGAATGGCACCAGTTCTTGTTCCTTTACAACGTCTCGATCGAAGAGAAGGTCGAGGCGTAGGGACCTAACTCCGGAACGCGCGCGCGGGGACGGCGGCCGCGATCACGCACTTCGCGGCATCGCCGGCCAGAAACGGCAGCACGCCGACGGCCAGCGCCGTACCGAGGTCGTGGGTGAAACCAACCGCCAGCCAGAGCGCGCCGGCGACGAAAACGGAAGCCGTGCCGACGGCGATCGCGAGCAAGCGGCGCAGGTAGCCGCGCGCGTAGCCATCGTGGTAGAACGTACCGACCGCATAGGCTGCGATCGGAAACCCGATCAGGAAGCCGCCGCTGGGGCCGAGCAGCGTGACCAGGCCGCCCACGTGGCCCGCGAAGACCGGCCAGCCGATGATGCCTTCCGCGAGGTAGGTAAGAACGGCGAGCGTGCCGAGTTCGCGGCCCAGCAGCGCGACGAGCACCGGGATCGCCAGCGTCTGCAACGTGACCGGGACGCCCCAAGCGACGCTGGCCGGTACGGCGATCTGCGCTGAGAGGACCATCAGGCCCGAACCGGCGAGCACCAGAACGGCGCGGCGCGCCAAGACCGATAAAAGCGATTCAGACCGAGCGGAAAGCATGGTCGGGAGTTGGACGAGGTTGCCGCCAGCCCTTGTGGACAGGGACGATCCGAGTGCCGCGGCGATTTTCTGTTATAATCGCGCCCGTTGTGATTCCCGACCAGACGCCCGGAACGTCGCTCGATCAAACGCGCGCACCGTATTTCCAAGTTTTGCTCGACTACGTCGACTCCGGCGTGATTCCGTTCCATACGCCCGGCCACAAGCAGGGCATCGGTATGGAACGCGCCTTTCGCGATTTCGTCGGCGAGAACGTGCTGGCCATCGACTTGACGCAGATCCGCGGGCTCGACGATCTGCTGCAGCCGGAAGAGGCGCTGGTCGAAGCGCAGGAGCTGGCGGCCGAGGTTTTCGGCGCCGAGCAGTCATTCTTTCTGATCAACGGCTCCACCAGCGGGAACCAGTGCATGATGATGGCGGCGCTGAACCCGGGCGACAAACTGGCGCTGCCGCGCAACTCTCACAAGAGCGCGATGGGCGGGTTGATCATGTCGGGGGCCGACCCCGTCTGGATGCAGCCCGAAGTCGACGAGGCGCTGCACATGGATCACACGGTGACGCCGCAGACCGTGCGCGCCACGCTCGAACGCGAACCCGGCATCAAAGCGGTGTACGTCGTGTCGCCGACCTACTACGGTGTGGCGGCTGATCTCGAGGCGATCGCCGCGATCGCGCACGAGTACAACGTGCCGCTGCTCGTCGATGAAGCCTGGGGACCGCACTTCCACTTCCATCCGGCGCTGCCGCTCTCGGCGATGCAAGCCGGCGCGGACATCTGCATCAACTCGACCCACAAGATGCTGGGCTCGCTCTCGCAGACGGCGATGCTGCACGTGCAGGGCAATCGGATCCGGATCGATCGCCTCAAGGCGGTGTACAAACTCTTCCTCTCTACCTCGCCGAACCTGGTGCTGGTGGCGTCGCTCGACGTCGCGCGCCGGCAGATGGCCCTCGACGGTGCGGCGCTGCTCTCGCGCACGATCGAGATCGCGAACGACGCCCGCGCGCGGCTCAACGAGATTCCGGGCATCTACTGCTTCGGCGAAGAGCTCGAGGGAAGACCGGGCGTGTACGATCTCGATCCCACCAAGATCACGATCACGGTCAAAGACCTCGGCTACACGGGCTACGAGGCCGAAGAGATCCTGCGCCGCCGCTACAACGTCCAAGTCGAGCTCGCCGATTTGTTCAACATGGTGGCGCTGTACACGATCGGGACCACCACCGAAGCCTCCGACGCGCTCGTCTATGGCGTGAGCGAACTCGCGCGCGAAGATCGTCCGGTCGACATCTTCTCGCCCTCAGGCGTGCTCGACCGCCGCATCAAGTCCGGCACCTATCACCTGCCGAAGATTCCGCCCATCCGGCTGCTGCCGCGAGACGCGTTTCTCGCCGATACCGAGTTCGTTCCGTTCAAGACCTCGGCCGGCCGTATCTGCGCCGAAGTGATCACGCCCTATCCGCCCGGGATTCCGGTCATCTCTCCGGGCGAAGAGATCAGCCCGGAGATCATCGACTACTTGGCGCTGGAAAAGAAGGCCGGCGTCAAGATGCAGGGTCCCTACGACGACGACTTGCGCTTCATCCGCGTCGTTCGGTAACCGCCCGGGTTCGTAGCGCTAGGGTCCCCGAAGGATGCCTGGCTTAGAGCTTTCTCACTGCGGATGCTGCCTCAACGATGATGCGAGCGGTCCCCCGGGATAGGTCGTACTTCCCGTAATCGTCAGTGATCCGGTGACCGTGGCCGCGCTGCCGTTGATCGTGAAGATAAACGTTCCCGTTCCGGTCGTTCGGGTGAGGTTCGTGATGGTGATCGAAGTGAAAGGATTGGCTGCCGCGCCGCCGCTTCCCGGCTCCGAAACGAGGCCGGTCTCATTCGGATAGGGGGCTGCGAAGGCCGGATTTCCGACGCCGTAACCTGACGCAGTCGGTGTTGACAACGCCGGGGCCGGATGGGCTTCCCCCACGACGCCCCCGACGGCTTGCGCCGTCTCGAACGTGAAGCAGCCGTCCGTCGCATTGACGGGCGTACCGGTGCCCGCGTCCGTGAACGCGGGGACGGAGTACTCCCCATAATAGATGATTCCGAGCGTGCTCGGCGTCATGCTGGGCTGCGGGGTCGCCGGCGTAAGGGGCGGGTTCGTCGGTGCGGGAGTGGGTCCGGGCGGACCGTACTCGATCATTTGATAGCCGTTGAAACCGCTGGCGTCTCCGGTGTACGTGCTCCCGACCACCGTCCCATTCGTGATGATGTTGACGTAGGTTCCCGGGACGGCTTCGTCCGCGGCCGTGCACGCGATGTTCCCCATCGTATTGTACTGCGAGGCGACGGTCGGCGTCGGCGAAGGCGTTGGGCTCGGCGTCGCGGTCGGTACCGGCGGTCTCTCGGTATTGCCCGAACCGCCGGAGCTGCTGCAGCTGATCGTGAGTGCGGCCAGAACGCTGACGCTGAAGGCCAAGCCGAAGAACGACAGACGACGCACGCAGAGGCTCCATTCCGGACGGCAAGGCGAAAGGGCAAGCCGTTCCTCTGGCTGCTGAGCATTCCTGCGAACGCCTTCGCGCGTTTGCGCTCATGCGAACGGGTGATGCCAGCGGTTCATGCTCGGTGTAGCATGCGCGCATGGCAATTGAATCGAGCGCGCTGAGCGCGCTCTCCAACGAACTCGCGACGACCGTCGAACGTGTGGCGGCCGGCGTCGTCGCCGTCGAAGGCCGGGCGCGCATCGGGTCGAGCGGGTTCTACGTCCGCCCGGAACTGATCCTTACGGCCGAGCATGCGCTGGAGAATGACGACGTCGAAGTCGTTCACGCCGACGGCGAGACGGAGACGGCCACCGTTGCAGGTCGTGATCCGTCAACCGATTTGGCGCTGCTCCGTTCGCGCCGCTCCGGCGTCCCGTTGGCGTTCGCGTCTCCCGAGCCGCTGCGCCCCGGCGCGCTGGTCGTGGCGGTCGCGCGCGACGACGACGGCGATGTCGCGGCGACGATGGGCGTGCTCAGCGCCGTCGGCCCGGCGTGGCGCACCTGGCACGGCGGCCACATCGATCAGTTCGTGCGGCCGGATCTCAGCTTGTATCCGCGCTTCTCCGGCAGTCCGCTGGCCGATGCCGGCGGCCGGGTGATCGGCTTGAATACCGCCGGACTCTCGCGGCGTCAGGCGCTGACCGTGCCGCTCGCGACGATCGAGCGCGTTGTCGACGCGCTGCTCGCGGGCGGCGGGAGATTACCGCGCGGGTATCTCGGCGTCGCGCTCCAGGCTGTTTCCGGCGGCGCCATCGTGCTGGGCGTTGAAGCCGAAGGACCTGCCGCGGGTGCCGGCGTTCTCGTGGGCGACGTCATCGTTGGTCTCGGCGACGCGCCGGTCAGTGACGCCGATGACGTGCACGCCCAGCTCGGCTCGGACGTCGTCGGCAAGAGCATCGCGCTCCACGTCCGGCGCGGCGGCGTGCCGAAGACGCTTGCGGTGACGGTCGGCGATCGCCCGCAGGACGACCGCTGATGGCCACGCGTGGAGCGGGCGACGTCGCGGGGGAACTGGCCGCGCTTGCCGAGCGGCTGAGCGCGTCGACCGTCGCCATCCAGGATGGACGCGCCGGCGCGGGGTCGGGCGTCATCTGGAGCGAGGACGGGATGATCGTGACCAACGCCCACGTCGTGCGGCGGCGCGACGCCGGCGTCGTGCTCAGCGACGGCCGCCGCTTTACGGCGTCGGTCGTGCGGCGTGACGAGCGCCGCGACCTGGCGCTGCTGCGCATCACGGCGTCCGGTTTGCCGGCGGCCGAGCCCCGCCGCGAGCCCGGCCCGCGGGCGGGTGAAGTGCTGGTCGCGCTCGGACATCCGCTCGGCGTCCCGAATGCACTCAGCGTGGGCATCGCACACGCTGCGGTCAGCCGCCGGGGCGCGCGCTTCGTGCAAGCGGATCTGCGTTTGTGGCCCGGAAACTCCGGCGGGCCGCTGGCCGACGTACATGGACGCGTGGTCGGCATCAACAGCATGGTCGCCGGCGGACTCGCACTCGCCGTGCCGGTCGAAGCGGTGGAGCTGTTTGCCGGCGCGGCTGCCGCACCGGGCCCGCTCGGCGTCACGCTCGCGCCGGCGCGTCTGGGCGACGGACGCGCGGTTGCGGTCGTGGTGGCCGTCGAGCCGGACAGCCGCGCCGAACGCGCGGGCATGCTGGTCGGCGATACGATCGCCGCCCGGGACGTCGAGCGGGTGCGCGATGCGACGTCGCTGGCGGTCGGCCGGGGCGGCATGCAGATCGTGGTCGCGATTCCCCATGACCCTGCGAGTGCGCGAGCTGCCTGAGCGCCCGCGCGTCGCGGTCGACGCCCCGCCGGCAACGCAGCGTCAGCTCCTCGAAGGGCTCGGCGAGCGCGTGCGCGTGGTGCCGGTCGAGGCGGCCGATGTCGTGCTGCGCGAAGTCGTGGCCGGTGGAGCAATCGCGGGGGATTTTAGCGTGCCCACCCTGCTGCTGGTCGATCGTCCCGACGCCGCCTTCGTCCGCTCCGCCCTCGCGGCGGGAGCAGCCGGCGTTCTCGCGCGCTCGGCCCATCCCGACGAAGTGCTCAGCGCCGTCGACGCCGTTCGGACCGGCCTGCTGGTGATCGACCCGGCCGCGCGCGAGGCCTTCGAACCAGCGGCGGTCCGTGGGCGCCCGGCTGAGATCGGCGACTTGACCGAACGCGAGCGACAAGTGCTGGCGATGCTGGCGGCCGGGAACTCGAACCGGCGCATCGCGCAGCGGCTTTCCATCGCCGAGAATACGGCCAAAGCGCACGTCGCCGCAATTTTCGGCAAGCTCGGCGCGACCACGCGCACCGAAGCGGTCACGATCGCGCTGCGGCGCGGGCTCGTCATGCTCTGACGCCGAACGTCCGGACGATGCTGCCCGCCGCGCTTTCGAGCGACCATCTCACGCTGCCCGTGATCGGTGCGCCGATGTTCATCGTCTCGCAGCCGGAACTGGTGATCGCGCAGTGTACCGCCGGAGTGATCGGCGCGTTCCCGTCGCTCAATGCACGTCCCGCCGAAATGCTCGCCACGTGGCTGGAGCGCATCGCCGCAGCCTGCGCCGCACACAACGCTGCCCATCCGAAGCAGCCGGCAGCTCCGTTCGCGGTGAATCTGATCGTGCACAAATC